>Ga0163150_10010054_pt1 | contig 10309 bp, 11 predicted proteins | sample OliLakLV19P2IB_FD_148628 | JGI IMG/M metagenome (GOLD analysis project Ga0163150, IMG submission 148628) | Freshwater microbial mat bacterial communities from Lake Vanda, McMurdo Dry Valleys, Antarctica - Oligotrophic Lake LV.19.P2.IB | ecosystem: Environmental > Aquatic > Freshwater > Lake >...
CCATCTGGTTCAGGTTCATCTTCCAGTGGTCGACAAAATAGGCCGGCAGCCAGGTGAGGCAGAAGTAGTTGAAGTAGTTGTAGGCGAACGTGCCGATGAGGATGCCGTAGATGGCGGGTGTTTTGAAGACGTCGGCAAAGGGCACAGCGGCGGTCCCGCTCGCCTTGATTTGCGCGGTCTCAATGGCACGGTCGTCGTTTTTGACCATGAACCACCAGGGAATGAGCCAGACCAGCGAGCCGAAGCCGAGGATGATGAACATCTCCCGCCAGCCATATGTCTGCAGCAGGTAGACCGAGGCCTGAGTGCCGATGGCCGGGCCGAGTTTGGCGCCGGCGAAGAAGAGCCCTACTGCCAGACCACGGTGCTTCTCGTCGATGTTGAAGCGCATCCAGCGCATTCCGCCGGGCGTGATGATGGCCTCGAAGATGCCGAGCAGCACCCGGAGCAGAAAAACCTGCCACAGCAGGTCGGTCCAGCCCGTCAGAGCGGAGACGACGCTCCACAAGAGGAACCCGACTGCCAGGGGAACCTTGACCCCATAACGGTCTGCCAGGGCGCCTGCCGGGATCTGCAGGAAGGCGTAACTCCAGAAGAAAGCGGAACTGAGATCGCCTCTTTGAGCGTTGGTCAGGTTGAAGAAATTCCTGAACTCTGTGCTCGCTATGGCGACCGAAAGATTTGTGCGGTCCACATAAGCGATGATGTTAGCGAGGCAGAGCAGGCCAACGATGGTCCAGATGTGATATGAAGTTCGTCGCGGCAATGTGCGAACAAGTTATCACAACCGGGGCGTCCGACCTCAGGCGCGGCAAATGTGTGATGCTTGTCACGCTGGCCTTTTGATTCGTCAGGGTTGTAGTTGAAGCCCTCCTGGGAGAGTTTCCGTGCAACTTCGGGTACTGGCTTTTGTCCTCGCTGGCGGGAAGGGAACCCGTCTTTATCCATTGACCAAGGAACGTGCGAAACCAGCGGTGCCGTTTGGCGGCCGCTACAGGATCGTCGATTTCGTCCTGAGTAATCTAATTAACTCGGGAATTTACTCCATTTACGTCCTGATCCAGTTTAAGAGCCAGTCGCTGCTCCAGCATCTGCGCGAAGGATGGGAAGCGAACAGTCTGCTCCGCAGCCACTTCATCATCCCTGTCCCAGCCCAGATGCGTTCGGCTGGCGAGACCTGGTATCGGGGTACAGCAGACGCTATATTCCAGAACATCAACCTTATCGAGCAGACGGACCCTCACCTGGTGGTGATTTTTGGAGCCGACCACATCTACCGCATGAACATTCGGGAGATGGTGGAGTTCCATGAACGAAAGGGCGCCGGGGTAACCATTGCCGCGATCCCGGTGGAAAAGGAGTGGGCGTCCGAGTTCGGCGTCATTGAGACCGCGGCGGATGGCTCAATCGTGGGATTCCATGAGAAGAAGCCTGACGCGCCCACGATGCCGGGCGACCCGGACCGCGTGTATGCCTCGATGGGGAACTACATTTTCTCGACCGATCTGTTGCTGAAAAAGCTTTATGCAGACGGCGCGAATGAACACAGTTCGCACGACTTTGGCCGTGACATCCTGCCGAAACTGATCGGCAAGGTCCCGATGTATGCGTATGATTTCCAGACCAACCGTATTCCGGGCGACCCTCCGGGCCAGGCGGTGTACTGGCGCGACGTTGGGACGATCGATGCGTACTACGAGGCTTCGATGGACCTGCGGGCCGTTCACCCGGAACTGAACCTGTACAACCGGCAGTGGCCTCTTCGGACCGCTGGCTACCAGGATCCGCCGGCCAAGTTCATTTTCGATGAAGAGGGAAGGCGCGGCAGCGCGGTGGACACGATCGTCAGCGGCGGCGCGATCCTCTCGGGTGGCAACGTCAAGCGATCGGTGATTGGGCGAGGCGTGAAGATCCACAGCGGGGCGACGGTGGAAGACTCGATTATCTTCGACAACTGCGATATTGGGCGGCGGGCCAGGATTCGGCGGGCCATCCTCGACAAGAATGTCCGTGTTCCCGAGGATGCCACGATCGGTTACGACCTGGAGCAGGACAGGACGCACCACTACGTTACGGAAAGCGGGATCGTTGTTGTAGAAGGCCGCCGCAGCGTGGTGGAAGTCTCAACAGTCCAGTTTTGAGTACTGTTGCGGCAGGGAGGGAACGTAACATTCCCTCCCTGCAACCCTCCAACAGTTGGAGGGTTGCAGTTATGAAATCCAGTACCGAAGACAAGATCAAAGGAAAAGCCGACGAAATCGCCGGCAAGGTGAAGGAAGAAGTCGGGCAGGCCACCGACAATCCCGAACTCGCCGCCAAAGGCACCGATCAGAAGCTGGGTGGAAAAATCCAGCAGAAGGTTGGCGATGTGAAGAAGGTCTTCGACAAGTAGTCAGAGTAGTCGGGGGCGGGCGCGATCCTGCCAGTCCGCCCCCTTGAGTCTTCCAGCTTACCTCGTTACAAGTACTCGGCGATGTATGGCTCCACTGTGAAGATTCGTATGCGCACGTTTTCCATCCCGACCCTAATCCTTCTCACCGCATCGGCCTCACTCCATGCGGGCCTTCTTACCAATGGCAGTTTCGAAGCCGTCGACGCCAGTGCGTCGCTTTACACTATTCGCAGTTTCGCCAGTACCCCTGGCTGGACGCAGAATGGGGACGGTGTCGACCTGATCCACAATATTTATACGCAGGCACCTACCGTGCTGGTAAGCGCGTCGGCGATCAGTTCATCGATATGAATCAGGCGTTGTCCGGCGGGAGCATCCTCCAGGTGGTGAACGTAACGCCGGGCGCCCTTTACCGGCTGACGTTCGACGCCACGGCCTGGGCGGAAAATTCCCGCACATCCGCCATCTCGTATGAGCTCTTTGACGGGAATACGACCACAGTTCTGGCTTCCGGTACGTTTACCGATCCCACCGGAGGCGTCTGGATGACGCAGCAGTTACAGGCTGTAGCAACCTCAGGTCTGCTGGGTGTAAGAATCACCGAGACTTCTGCCTTCCAGGCGGGTCTGGGCGTGGACAACGTCAACCTGGACCTTGCCACACCCGAGCCGGCCATGACGTCTCTGACGGGCGCTGCTGTGCTGGCATTGCTGGGAGCGCGACGACGACGCCGGACGGTGTAAGGAGCCGGTACCGTTAGTATCTTTTTGACGTGGGAGGCCCGGGCACAGGGCGCTGTGGCTCGGGCGGCAACGCTGGGTGCGAAACGAACCCAGCTGGCTTTTGTTCCGCGGGATCTTCGTCTTCTTCCGTTTCGCTTTCCTCTGTGTCCGGAACCTCCTCACATTCCTGCTCCCGATCCTGGTCTTCCATCGCGTATTTGCGCGCACGGGCCTCCAGCATAGCCTTCAACATGTCCTCTTCCTGCTGACGCTCCACACGGGCGCGCCGGGTCTCCGTGTATTCGCTGAGGGCGGTGCGCCAGCTCTTCTGGGCGTTGGTGTAGTAGCGCAGGAAGAGGCGGTAGTTGCGGCTCTCCTGGCTTTCGCAAAAGATGCCGATGAACGCCGCATCGCCGGTTCGTGAGGGGTCGTTGTCAGTAATGGCGGTGCCGCGCTGCGCAAAGAACTCGGCTTCGACGCGATCTGCCCGAACGAGTTTCCACCAGCAGGCGGCCATGCGTCCGAGCATGTGGCTCTCGACGGCGGTTCCGGGCTGGTACTGTTCCTCGAAGGCAAGCGTCAGTTCGTCGTAATCTTCCTGGGACTCATGTGCGAGGACGACGGTTCGGCTGGTGAGTCCATGGCGGAGCGAGTTCCGGGCGGAACGGTTTTTGCCTTCGGCCGTGACAGGGCCGGTGGAGTACTGGGCATTGGCGGCGTTACGCTCGGCGAGCGTGGCGGTTACAGCGGCGGCGGACATGGTGCGTAAGTTCCTCTCTGGAAATCAAAAAGGGGCCTCGGATTCCACCTGTATGGCTGGAAGTTCCGGGCCCCTTTTGTCGAGACCAGTGTTGCAGACGCTGTCAAATTTCAGGGCTGATAAGCGACTTATGTTGTTGGAAACAGGGCAGAAAGATTTTTCAAACGCATAAGTTTTCATCGGCGGAACGGCCCGAGTTCTCTCCGCTTGAGGGAAGTGCTACGCTGCCGTTCCGGTGATGAAAACGTGGGTTTGAAGCTACCGTCCCAGGTCCATATGGACGAGTCCGCCATATTGGCCGACCGATCTATTCTGGCTCTCGACGATGCCCTGACGGCCTTTTCGGAGGTAGCGCGACTGGCATTTCGCCAAAGCCTGGCTTCTGCGCGCGCTGCACACTACAATGTGAGGACTGCCGGGACAGCAGCATATGACTCCGGAACGTATCCGGCAAATCGAAGAACTTGTTCATGCGGTACGCGAGGCCGCTGTGGTCGAGCGCCCGGCGCTGTTGGCCCAGGCCGATCCCGAACTGCGCCGTGACGTTGAGTCGCTCCTTGCGGGATCCGACGCTGGGCTGCTATCTGACCGTGCAGCCTGGAGAACACCTTTCCGCTGCCGCAGGATGCGACCGTAACCGCAGTCGGCCCGGGAGCCCACCTTGGTCCCTACCGAATTGAAAGCAAACTCGGCGAGGGCGGTATGGGCGAGGTCTTCCGGGCCACAGACACCCGCCTCGGCCGCGCCGTAGCCCTGAAGACTGCCCGCGAACAGTTCAGCGACCGGTTTGAGCGCGAAGCGCGCGCCATTTCCGCGCTCAATCATCCCAATGTCTGCACACTGTACGACGTTGGTCCCAACTACCTGGTGATGGAATTGGTGGAGGGTGAAACACTCGCGTCGCGCCTCAAAAAAGGTGGACCGCTCCCAGTCCAGACAGCGCTCCTTTATGGGTTGCAGATCGCGGCGGCGTTGGTGGAGGCCCACGAAAAAGGCATCGTTCATCGCGATCTCAAGCCCGGCAACATCATGATCGGGAAAGCTGGCGTCAAGGTTCTCGATTTCGGGTTGGCGCGCATGGAAAACGATGCACCCCTGACCGCCAGCTACATGATCATCGGGACGCCCGCATACATGGCTCCGGAGCAGCGTGCGGGAAAACCAGTGGACCGCCGGACGGACATCTACGCGTTCGGCTGCGTCCTCTATGACATGTTGGCGGGCGGGCGGCCAGGGCCGGTGCGGAAGCCGATTCAGCCGCGAAACCTGGAACGAATCATCAACCGCTGTCTCGAGGACGATCCGGAAAAAAGGTGGCAGTCCGCCGTCGAGCTTCAGCACGCGCTGGCGGCCGTACGCCTGGGAAAACACAGCGTATCCGTGACTGCCGGCGCGGCGGCGGTTCTGGCGCTGGCTGTGGCCGGGACGGCATACTTCTTCATGCACCGTCCCCCCAAACTCACGGCGGAGGACACGCTGGTTCTGGGTGATTTCGAGAACAAAACAGGCGATCCGGTCTTTGACCAGACGCTCCGGCAGGGGCTGACCGTTCAGTTGCAACAGTCCCCGTTCCTGCTTCTGGTCTCGAGACTCGGCTGACTCCGCAGGTCGCCGGCGAGATCTGCGCGCGAACTGGCAGCACCGCGCTTCTGGAAGGTTCCATCTCAGCCCTTGGGAGCAAGTACGTACTGTGGCTGCGTGCGAAGAACTGCAGGACTGGACGGATCCTCTCGGAAGAACAGGCTGAGACGGAAGGTAAGGAAAGGGTTCTGCATGCCTTGAGCCAGGTCGCGCTTCAAACTCGCATCCGGCTCGGTGAGTCGCTGGCCATGATTCGGGAGCATTCGGCGCCGCTGGAGGAGGCAACCACCTCATCCCTCGAAGCCCTTGAGGCCTACAGCGAGGCGAAAATCGCCATGTTTACGCGTGGAGGCCCGGCGGGCATCCCGCATCTTCAGCGTGCCATCGCCATCGATCCGCAATTCGCCATGGCGCATGCCGATCTTGGATTCAGGGTGGGGGACTCTGGCCAACAGGAGATGGGAGCCGAGCAAATCCGCACAGCCTATAAACTGCGAGACCGGGTTAGCGACCGCGAGAGGCGCTACATCACGATGCTCTATGACCGCCAGGTGACTGGGAATTTACAAAAGGAGTTGCAGACGCTGGAATCCTGGGCGCAGACCTACCCTCGTGATGCCACCGCGCGTGGCATTATGGGCGGTTGGGTCACATTCGGCACAGGCAGGTATGAAAGGGGCATTGAAGCCGCAGAGGAGGCAATCCGGCTTAACCCTGACATTTCATTCCCGTATGCCGGCATCGCTACCCACTCTATGTGCCTCGGTCGCTTTGAGGAGGCGGCGCGCGCTCTCGATCGCGCCGAGAAACGCAAACTGAAGAATCCGGATTATGTGGTTTTCCGTTACTATCTCGCCTTTCTGAAAGGCGACGAGCCGGGAATGAAGCGCGAAGTCGCTCACGCCCCGGAAGCGCAGGTCGAAGCCCAGATCATGCACAGCCAGGCTCTCGTTCACGCCCGCTCCGGACGGATGCGGGAGGCGCGGAACCTGTGGGGGCACGCGATAGCGCTGGCGCAACAGGCTGGCACGCCTGAGACCGCTGCGCTCTATACGGTTGCCGAGGCGGTTTGCGAAGCGCATTGCGGAAACTGGGCATCGGCAAAGAAGCTCGCTCAGGCGGCAGTGAAGATTGCGAGGGGCCGCGATGTGGAGTACGCCGCCGCCTTTGCGCTTGCGAGATCAGGCGAAACTTCCGTGTCGCGAAGGCTCGCCGCCGACCTTGAGAAACGTTTCCCGGAGGATACCCCTGTTCAGTTCGAGTACCTTCCCACTCTCAAGGCTCTGTTTGTATTGGATCGGGCTCCGCTGGAGGCGATCGAGCGGCTGCAACGCGCGGTTCCTTTTGATCTCGCCATGCCGGGCACCGCATTCTTTGGTAACTTCGGAAGCCTCTATCCCGCCTACATCCGTGGCGAGGCGTACCTCGCGGCACGACGTGGTCAGGAAGCGGCTGCGGAGTTTGAAAAAGTACTCCGGCACCGCGGCCTCGTCCTCGCCGATCCGATCGGTGCCCTCGCGCACCTGCAACTGGGCAGAGCCTGCGTTGTCTCGGGCGACCAGAGCAAGGCCAGGAGCGCCTATAGCGACTTCCTCAGGCTCTGGAAGGATGCCGACTCCGACATCCCCGTGTTGAAACAGGCTCGGGCAGAATACGCGAAACTTTGAACTTTGCGCGTCTTGCCTTCAGGCAATCCACCAATTCACGCAGGCAATTTCGATTCGGGCTTCAGGTACGCTCTGCCAGCTCGTGCGAGAGAACGGCGGGCAGGGCGTCGCACCATGAAGAACGCCGCGGTCGCAACGATGGCCCCCAGAGTATCCGCCAGCATATCTTTCTGGGCATCCCAAATATCGCCCTGGCTGCCGAGAAACGCGGCTCCGGCACTGCCGCCGGCCGAGGCGGCGTACCACCACTCGATCAGCTCATAGGTCATCGCGACAAACGCGATGGTAAACACAGGGAAAAGCCCCAGCACCAGGCGGCTGCGAACGGCCCTTGTCCGCAGGAGATGTTCCGCAATCGCAAACCCGTAAAAGCCGACGCTGAAGTGAGCCACGCGGTCGTAGTGGTTTCGCTGAAAGCCGAACAAGTCCGTTACGTATTGAAACGGAACCAGCTCAAACGTGTAATGCCCTCCGATGGTATGCAGGTATACCAGCACCGACATGAGGACATAAGCACTCGCTGAGAACACAATGCCGCGGGCATACAGGATGACCAGGGAGAGTACGATGCCCACAATCGGGATGTTCTCGGCCCACCACGTCTGCCGGTCGTAAGGGTGAATCGCAGCCCAGACAAACAGCGCAAGGTAACCCGCCAGCAAGGCTTTCGCGGTCAGGTTTCGGCCGGCAGGCTCGAGGTCGGGCTCCAGGGCTTTGTTCATGGAATGCCATTGTACCCGCACCAGCAGATTCGGAACCTCGATCTAACCTCCACTGTCGAGTCGCGCGACACTGAGAATGCCGCGGGGGTCACGATCAAACTACAAGTTCAGTCACGCATCCTCGCAGATCCATTTCGTATTCGATGCTCTCAATCGGAGGGCGCGAGTAGTGCCATGTCAGCCCATGCGCGCCGCCTTCGCCCAGCCGGTTCAGCAACTCGTCTTCGATAAAGGGCAGGATGTCATGCACGGTGTAAATCTCCGTTACGGTCACGTCGTTCCAGGACATACCCAGTCCATTCAATCTGCCTTCCATTAATCCCAGAACAAATTGCGCTTTCTCCTGAATGGCCGCTGCCGTGCGCTCTCCCCGTCGCACCACGTCATTCGGATCCAGCGAACCCTCGGGCAGTTCGCCTGCCCCCGCCACCACAAACGTCCTGCGTGCCGCCGTCGAGGGAACGGTATAGGAGAAGCCGTAAAGCGAGGGCTCGCGGGGCGGGTTTACCTGAGGCGCGACGTTGGTGCGGGCCACCGGGTTCACGCCGTCTAAGAAAATATCCCACCGCCTGAGGATGTCCACGTAGCTGGCATTGAACTGATCGAAGCCGGTGAAACTGAAAGGCACTGGCGACCGCAGTTCCATTCCGCAGAGTGCCTGCAGGGGGCGCGCGGCGTTTGTGAGGTGCGCCTGAATGGCGTCGAACCCTGCCTGCAGTGGCAAGTACCGCGACAGGCGAACATGAATGATCTCAAAACCGATGTCGGCCACGACGCCCGCTGAGTAAGGAGCGATGCCCTTCAGGAAGGAATAGTTGCCTCGACTGTTCTCTGTCAGCATGAACTACGCAGCATAACCCATCAGCGGGAGCGGCTGTACCATCTCTGCAAGCCAGCTTCGCGTCCGTATTCACGCCTGTGGGTTCGCCGGAGACCCGCGATGGCCTGGATTTCGAGAGCCGTTGTCGAATCCTTCGTCCAGCGATTCTGGTGAAGGTCTCTGGTGTTGGCTCATGCTCCACTCCGCATCAGCGACGGCCATTGACGCGGCACCGGATCCAGGGCATTATTCGAGTAGGTGCCCAGCTTAGAACAGATCCGCAGGTTCGTGGCTTGCCTGTGCGTGGCCGTAATTCTGCTGGCAGTAGTTGCACCCGCCAGTGGCGGACTGCTGCCGGCGGTTCTGATTCCGATTTTTTCGATCGTGGTTGCCGGCTGGGTGCACCGGTGCCATACCGAAACAGAGCGGCCCCCGATGCGTTCGGGGTTCTTCTCACTCTCCCTCTCGCGAGCTCCTCCGTCAGTCTGATTTTCCTCACATAGCAGCTGAAACTCCCGAATCGCTGGCCAGCCTCGATCCGGGCCTGCCTATTCGCTCAATCAATCACCGAACACCGGAGGAATTCTATGTTTCGGAGTCAAAGACTTCGTAAGATCTTGCTGTGCGCCGCACTGGAGTTGGCAGCCCTGATGGGTGCTCCGCTCCGGCCCGAAGAAGTCGCCGACATGTTTCGTATCAGGCAGCAGACCGGCATTGAAAGGAGTGCTCGCAAACCGGGTGGAGATACCGATGGTGAAGAAACCGACGCTTCGTACAAAGCCAGTCTGGTGCCGGTCACAAACGACGAACAAGGGCTGTGATCCCGGCCCTTCAGAACCTGCAAAAATCTCGAGTCCTGATTCAGTTACCGGGCCACCCGCCCCAAACCCTTAGGCTCATACTCGCACAGCGGATCCGTCTCCAGCGGGTTGCCCGTGGCCCCATACGCCCGTGCCCGCGAGCCTCCGCACAGCACCTGGTACTCACACACGCCGCACCGCCCTTCCAGCTGCTTCGGATCGTGCAACGCCGCGAACAGCGGCGAGTTCCGATACACATCCACCACCCGGTCCCGCCGTGTATTGCCCGCGGTCAGTGGAAGAAAACCCGCCGGGCAAATATCACCCGTATTGGAAACAAACATAATGCCGTGGCCATCGCGAATTCCAAAAGAACGGAACGCACTGCTGCCCTTCATCTGCTCGCCCGTCATCCCCTCGGCTCGCATCCGCTCAATCGCGACCCGCCGGTATGACGGCGCTTCCGTGGTCGCGATTGTAAAGGGAGCCTCGCGCGACAAATCGAAAATCCACGCCATCAGCTCCTCGCCCTGCTCCGGTGTCAGCGGTTGCAACACCCGGCCCCGTCCTACCGAAATCAGAAAGAATAGACTCCACCTGGCCACAGCGAACGGTTTCAGCAGCTCATAAATTGCCGGCGCGTCGCCCGCCGTTTCGGCCGCAGCCAGCGTGTTTACCTGCAGCGGCAGATCCAACTCCTGAGCCCACGCGAGAGCGCGCATGGTCAGGTCGAACGTGCCCGGAACGCCGCGGATCGAATCGTGCTTCGCCGCAGTCGACCCATCCAGGCTCAGCCCGAGTCCTTCCACTCCATGGTCCTTCAGCTTTGCCAGCGTATCCCGCGT
>Ga0163150_10010055_pt1 | contig 10307 bp, 9 predicted proteins | sample OliLakLV19P2IB_FD_148628 | JGI IMG/M metagenome (GOLD analysis project Ga0163150, IMG submission 148628) | Freshwater microbial mat bacterial communities from Lake Vanda, McMurdo Dry Valleys, Antarctica - Oligotrophic Lake LV.19.P2.IB | ecosystem: Environmental > Aquatic > Freshwater > Lake >...
ATCACAGATCAAGCAGGGAGAGAGGTGCGTCTCGAACTCAGTGACGACACGATAATCCGTAGCAGGGTCATCCCAGGGGATAGGATCGAAGCCGAGATCTCCTCCGAAGGTCACACCCTCTCGGTCACGCGAATCGAACCGTAACTCACGAGGTCGCTCAAGCGGAGTGGACTGGAAGATCGGAGTGCGCCTATCCCCACATCATGAGGAGGAACATGTGATGGAAAGACAACAGGAACATACCAGGAGAAACACGCAATCCGACAACAAATATAACCCCTCAACTCCTTCCTTGCGTCACTCCACCTCCGTGCAAAACGAAGAAGAGAAACAACAAGACACGGACGCGCATGCATCTATGGCTCAATCTCACGCATTATCTGGCGAGGATCACACACGAGTCGCAGAATTGGCCTATGCGCTGTATGAGCAACGTGGGAGAACGGATGGGCAGGATCTGGAGGATTGGTTCAACGCGGAGCAGCGAATTATGAAGAAAGGACGTTCAGGCAGAAGTTTTGACGAGGTCTGGTAAGCCTCTTTTCGATGGAAATACCCGTTACTACACTGTGCTCGAACGATAGTCTCATCGCTATTCCACTCATCATCAAGGGGGACCATCATGGCAGAGAAAAAATGTGCGCATCCATCATGCGGCTGCGCAGCGGAAAAAGGAAAAGAATTTTGCTCCGATCCATGCAGGAATACGAGTCTATCGGGACGCTGTCCCTGCAACCACCCGGGCTGCAAGGAGAAAACTTCCTAAAAGCCAATTGATGCGGATCACCACCCCCTTCTGAGAGATGAGGCCCATACTCCCGAGAATTGAGACGTAAGGGTTGTCTTCGCAAAAAAACTAGGGAACAACCCAGTGCTAGCGCCTCCATGGCCGCGGTATACGTACAGTAACAGTAGGGCGAGCGAGTCGAGGAGGGATCGTGAAAATTCCCACAGTCAAATATCAGTCAGGACTGGAGGTGAGCCTCGCTGCGTTTCTTCTTGAAATAACCTCCCTCAACATCGGACAGAGCCGGAGACATTCTATCCATAGGAAGAGTCCCGGCGGGTCGTACGCCGGAAACCCTTCATCTCACAATCAACAGGAGGAACAACATGAACACCGATCATTTCAAGGGTAAATGGAATCAATTCAAGGGCGAGCTCAAGAAAAAGTGGGGAGAGATTACGGACGACGATCTTATGGCAGTGGAAGGGGACTATGACAAGTTCAAGGGGCTGATGCAGGAACGGTACGCTGACCGTAAAGACGAGGTCAGCACATGGGCGGATGAATGGTACCGAAACGCCCAAACGAAAACGAAAGAACCGGAGACGGTCGCACGTTCGGGGCGCACGTAGCTCAACAGATCCGCCCCTTCTTTCTCCTTCGGAAGAAGCGAGATAAGCGAAGCTATCGAGCGCTTCCACCGGATTCCGGCAACGGTTGCGAGGGCGGGCCGTCTGTGAGACGGGCTGTTCGATCTGGCGATACTAAAGAGATGTGCTGATCGCAGGCTGACATGAGCATCGAAGAACGGCTGGAGATATATGACGCAATTTCCACCGCGTTTCGATGACGTGAGTCGGCGAATAGGTGCGGTGGGTCTGAACAACTACCGCACCTTAAAATGCCCACGGTAGAAGACGGGATAAAGAATAGTGAAGGGTCTAAAACGATGAAATTTCAACAGATTTACAGGGAGGTTCCAGGATGTGGAGCGTAAAAACGATTGTGACCGGTTTCGCACTTGCTATTGTGGGGGCTTTAGCCCCGATGACCATTCCACAGTCCGAAGCCGCGGATAACGATTTGTTTAAACAAATGGACATCGGCTTCTTCTCGATCGGTGGTCGAGCGACCTATTACGATCCGCAGGAAGGACAATCGCGGTGGTTCGGTGGCGCACAGGTCCGAGTCAATCCGTTTAGATATTTGTCTTTCGAAGGGTCCGCCGACTATCGGCAACAGGATACAGAAGGTACCAAGACGCACACCTACCCCGTGCAAGTCTCTGCATTGATCTATCCTTTGGGTCACACTCGCTTGGCCCCCTTTCTGCTCGGCGGAGGAGGGTGGTACTACACCACGGTCAAAGGACCGGGCAATTTCGACGACACGCAAAATCGATTCGGTGTCCATGCCGGAGGAGGGCTCCAATTCTTCATCAGCGACCACATCTCGATCGACAGCACGTATCGTTACATTTGGCTTGAGAAAATTGAATCGAGAGACCAAAACATCAAAGATAAAAGCTTCAACGACGACGGCCATATGGTCACGGCCGGCCTCAACTTCCATTTCTAGCCGGTTGGTCGGGACGGACGATTTCCGCCGCCGGCAGGCCGGCGGCGGACGATACCCACGTAGTGAAGATCTATCGGCTTATAGAAGTGCCCGTCAATTTTCATCGAAGGAGGTTCCATTATGCTGAGCTGGTCCATTACATTTCTTGTCATCGGCCTGGTCGCGGGTCTCCTGGGTGTCTCTGGCGTCGCAGGGACGGCGACCCAGATCGCCTATGTGCTGTTTGTCGTCTTTCTCATCAGCGCGCTTGTCAGCTTCATTATGGGAAAGAAGCCTCTAGCCTAAGTGAAGGCTGGGACTATGGACCATCTACGCCTTGAGCGATTCTGGAAATTTCGGCGATCGACGAATCGTACTTCCAGCTAGGCCGCTCTTCGGAGGGGACCGTGGTTAGGGCTTAGGGGCTGGCGGACGACTAACAATGTCACGAACTGCGGCATAGAGGTCAGTGTTGATGGATTCTTTCGGTAAGAATACGGCAGCCCCTGCCTCGAGCATGGATTGGGCGACGTGTGGATCAGTTTGAACGGAGAGTCCGATGACTTTGATCAGGGGATGTTCCTTCAAAATCCGTCTCGTAGTTTCAGCCCCATTCCAACCGGGCATCTGCATATCCATAATCACAACGTCCGGCCTGAGCGTGCCGACCAATTGAAGAGCCTCCTGCCCGGTGGATGCCTGCCCTACCACGGCCAAGTCGCTGTATTCATTCAAAAGACAGCGAACCCCTTCTCTCACCAGTTCGTGATCGTCGACAATCAATATCCGCACCGCGGTCGATGCGTTCCCGTCGGAAAGATTGTCGACGGACAAACATGAGTGGCACTGTTCCCCACCTACTGCGCCTTCTGAGGCAGCCGACTGCTCCCTTTCGGTCGCCGGCGCCTCGATGCCCGCGTCGAGCGACGTACAGGGCAGATGGAGCGACGCAACCGTTCCCTTGCCCGGCTCCGATTGCAGGTCGAATCCCCCACCCATGTCTATCATCCGCTCGCAAATGCTGAATAGCCCGAACCGATCGGAACGATCGTTGCGCAATTTTTCGAGATCGAAGCCGCATCCGTGATCCGACACAGTGAGGGTTAATACATTCTGGGCGTAGGTCATCGAAACGGCCGCACGATCGGTTTGTCCGTGTTTGAGCACGTTGAACAATAATTCCCGAACCGACTGGAACAGCAACACGGCATCTGCCTCTGGAAGTTGCAGGTCGTGTACGCCGAGAGACACCTCGACGTCCAGAATCTGCTGTCGACGCATCTGATCGCCCAGCCACTTGAGGGCGGCGCCCAGGCCCCGCTCGTATAGAGCCTGCGGGGTCAGTTCCGATACCAGCGACCGGGTATAGTCGAGTGATTGATGGAGCAACTTGTCGACATCTTCTACGATCTTCCGCACTTCTACATCGTAATCCTGCTTCAACAACTGGCCCACCTTCATGCGAGTCACGACCAGCAGTTGGGCCAAATAGTCGTGCAACTCTGTCGCCAGCTTCCGCCGCGCCGACTGTTCAGCGACTGTTAAGTCTGTGGCGAGGGCCCGGAGCCGGTCGTAAGTGGTTGAGAGCTGCTGTGTTCGCTCATTGACCCGCTCTTCCAGCGTGTCGGCCAGTTCGCGAAGCCGCTGTTCGACTTGTTGACGTTCGATGAGTTCGTGATCCTTCGCGCGAGTGGCTGCCTCGAGTTCGGCAGTTCTCTCCACGACCCGCTGTTCCAATTCTCGGTTCAAGACCCGCAGATCTTCTTGAACACCTGCATATTGTAAGCGTAACTGCTGTTCTCTCAATGCATGACGCACCGCCTCGCCCAAACGGCCCATCCGGTCCTTGCGGAGATAGTCGGCCGCGCCGTTGCGCATCAGTTGCACGGCTTCTTCTTCCCCGATGGCGTGCGACACGACGATGAAAGGAATCGTCAGCCCGCTTTCTCGCAAACACTGTAATGCCTCACCCGAACTGAATTGCGGCATGGCATCGTCTGAAATAATAATGTCCGGGGGATCTTGGGTCAGGCGGTTCATGAAGTCCGCCTGTGTATCGACCCGCTGCCACTTTATGTCGAAGCCGCTTTCCCGCAATTCCCTGGCGGTCAATTCGGCATCCAACAGATTGTCCTCGAGGAACAAGATGCGCAAGTTGTCCATGCGTCTAGTCCTTCCCCTCAGAGTACAATTCAGTCGGAAGCTGGTTCAACAGGATCCAATACATGCCGAGTTGTCGGACTGCTTCGGTGAATTGGGAAAAATCGACCGGCTTGACGACATAGCTGTTCACGCCGAGGTTGTAACTCTCGATCAAATCGCGATCTTCCCTTGACGACGTCAACACCACGACAGGAATGTTCTTGGTGCGCGGATCCGATTTACACCGCTGGAGGATCTCGAGCCCGTCGACCTTGGGGAGTTTGAGGTCGAGAAGAATCAATCGGGTATTCGAGCAGAGGGTCCGATCGGCGTATCGCCCTGTGCTGAAGAGACATTCCAATGCCTCCTCGCCATCCCGTACCACATGGATTTTGTTCGCTAATTGATACTTACTGAACGCCCGCAAGGTAATTTCCACATCTTCGGCATTGTCTTCGATCAATAAAATCTCCGTCCCATTCGTCATACTCAGGCCTTTCGTAAAGAAAAAAAGAACGTGGCGCCCCCATCCACCTTGCCCTCTGCCCAAACCCGCCCTCCATGGCGGGAAACGATGCGATGCACGATGGCCAATCCGACGCCGGTGCCCTCGAAATCCTCTTTCCGATGCAATCGTTGAAACACGTTGTACAACTTGTGTACATATTTCATGTCGAACCCGACGCCGTCGTCCTTGACATAGTACGTCACCGCCTCCGCGCTCGCGTCGTCCGGCATCCATCCGACTTCGACTCTGGCTTCATCCCGATGCTTGGTGTACTTGATCGCGTTCGTGATCAAATTGGTCCAGACGAGTTTCAAGAGTCGCCGGTCACCCTGGCAGGAGGGTAAGTCGCTGATGATCACATCGATCCTCCGGCCTTCCCGTAAGATTTTCAATTCGTCCGTCACCTCCCGCGCCAGATCTCCCATCTTGACTGAACGGACACCCATGGGCTGCCGACCCAGTCTCGAAAACTCCAGCAGATCGTCGATCAACTCGCCCGCCTGCGCGGCAGCCTTGCGAACGACGGTCAAGCAACGTTGCGCCTCGGCATTTAACTGAGGGCCATGATCCTCCTCCACAATCCGGCTGAAGGCGTCGATGGTGCGCAATGGGGACCGCAGATCGTGGGAAACCGAATAAGAAAATCCTTCCAACTCCTTGTTCAATTCGGCCAGTGCTGACGACTGGCTCCTCAGCCGTTCCTCGCTTGCGAGCAGAGAAGCTTGCGCCTCACGCAACTCGGTGATGTCCGTGTTGGTGCCGAACCACCGAATGATTCGACCCTCTTCATCTCGAACGGGCAATGCTCGCGAGAGAAACCAGCGGTAGGCTCCGTCAAAGCCGCGTAGCGGAAATGTGTCTTCCCACGGCTCGCCGGTGATATGCGCTTGCCGCCATTTTGTGACGACACGATCGAGATGGTCGGGATGGTGGACTTTCTCCCATCCCCAGCCCTGCATCTCCTCGAACGTCGTGCCGGTGTACTCATACCAACGCTGGTTGTACCAAAAGATCCATCCTGTGGAGTCCGCCGTCCACGCGAACTGCGCTATGTTGTCGGCCATCATGCGGAACCGGTCCTCGCTTTCCCGCAGCCTCTCCTCAGCACGCTTGTGCCTGGTCACGTCACGAGTAAAGCAGCGGGTATGGACAAACTTGCCCTCCTCAAACAACACATTCGAATTGATGAGCACGTCCAGGATCGAACCGTCTTTGCATCGGACTCTTGCCGGATATTCGCGCAGGGTCTCACCACTGGCCAGCCGGACGAGGATATCCTGAATGATAGGCTGATCGACGTGAAATTCGGCGATGTGATGGCCGACATATTCCTCTCGGCTGTATCCGAGCAGTTCCAGCTCGGCCTGGTTCACCCGCATGATGATTCCGTCCGGTCCGACCCAGTGCAGGCCGGTGCTGGCATTATCGAAGAAGTCGGAGAGATCCTGCTCACTTCGGCGCAGAGTATTTTCGATGCGTTTCTGCTCCGTGATATTCCGCGCCATTTTTGAGGCTCCGATGATTCTCCTTTGAGGGTCGATCACAGGCGACACGGTCAGCGAAATAGTAACTTCTGTCCCGTCCTTGCGATGCCGGATCGTTTCATACCCCTCGATGGTCTCACCCCGCCTAACCCGTTCGAGAATATGGGATTCTTGGTCAAGGAGGTGAGGGGGGATGATCCAGCTCAGGGGCTGTCCGATTATTTCATGTGCCGCATACCCGTATAATGCCTCCGCTGCGCGATTCCAACTCGTCACGATGCCGGACAGATCTGTCCCTATGATCGAGTCGGCCGACGACGTCACGATGGAAGCCAAATGAGCGGCCGCCCGCTCGGCTTTTTTCTGGTGGGTGATGTCGACGAGCATGTTGATGGCGCCGACGAGCACTCCCTCGCCATTCCGCATCGGCTCAGGATGAGGCAGCACATGGCGTCTTGTCCCGTCCGGCCGCTCAATGACAATTTCCTGGCCGCGTATTGCCCGGCCTTCACGCAAGGTGACCGCCATCGGACATTCGCTCAATGGAAGCGGAGTGCCGTCGGGACTGTAGATTTTCCACGATCCGCACCACAGATCCTTGCCGACTTCCGGTTCGCGCCCCCACAAGTCGACCGCAGCTTGGTTGAAGAACGTCACGCGGCCCCGCTCGTCGCAGGTATAGATGGCGCCGGGAAGCGCTTGGATGAGATCGCGATACCGGGCTTCCCTGTCTCGCACCTCGGCTTCGGCTTTCTGTCGAGCCAGAATTTCGCGTTTCAGAGCGGACACTTCCTCATTTAACTTCTGAAACCCTTGAGTCGCAGAAACGAGAGGGGACATTCGAAGCCAGACGGTCGTCGATGACTTCGAGTCTCCTTGCTCCAAGAGAGCCCCTCGCACACGGTAGCGGACGAGTTCGCCTTGTGAGGTTCGACGATGCGCGGCAAACGGAAGGGGAGCAGATGTGCGGCAGCATCGCTCGATGATGTCTCGATACGCTGAATCCTCTGTTCCCATGATCTGGGAGATCGAGCGACCGACGATCTGATCCGCCCCAGTTTCGGTGAATGCGAAAAACGCCTTGTTCGCCGACTGGATGACCGCATCGGCAGACACGACGACGACCGGTTCAGGGAACACGTTCAGAAGTGAGTCGATTTCTCGCGACATCTTCATACCCCCTTGAAATACTCTCGCCCCTCGACCCCTTCCGCCTCGGGCGTCGGCTTCACATACACGACCACCCGGCAACCGGCATCATGTTGCGCAATCGTCTGCTCCAACACCACCTTCGAATAGCCGAGATTCTGGGCGGTGATTGAACCGAACACATTGGACGTCATCATGCACAAAGCCGGTCGGTCCAGCACTTTATCGCCGAACGGACAGCGCCGGTTCCCTAGAACGATCTTGTCGTCGGTCTCCTCGATGACGTAGAAATCGCCTTGGATACGCCGCTTCAAATCGACCAATACATCCCGCACTTGCTCGCGGGTGAGCGTTGAGACCCGCAACGCGTGCTTATACTCACGATCGATTTGGTCGCCGATCTTCTGGCCCACCAGGCTGATAAACCCCGAGGCCTCCTCAATCCCAACAACATCCTGCAACGTGCCGCTCAATTCTCGAATCAGCATGCGGGAAAAAACATCCCGCTCCAAGGGAACGTCCAGCTCGGAAACGGGCACATCGGCTCGATCGATGGAAGGTGGCATGGAGAGCTCCTTCGTTGTGAGGTTTATCCGGCATCACGATTGATCTGTCACTCTGAATACACAACCATGCGAAGACTTCAATAGTCTATGACCAGCGGACCGTTGGGGGCAACAAGTGTTTGGCAAATATATCCGTCCAACAATTGGAGGGGACTAGTGGAATCCCTAGTTCACGGTGGCTTTTCAGTCTTTGCGGACAGCGGGCGTGCTGTGTGCTGAGCGGAATTCACTCGCCATTAGGACTCAGCACTGTTCCCTTGAGTCTCACATCCAGCGATTCGCGGATCGCCCGATAGAGTCCTTCTACTACCGCTTCCTTGGTGAACAACATCGAGGCGCCGGCTTTCTTCATTGCCTCCTCGTTGGCACCGCCGGCATGCACCGACATGCCGATCACGATGATCTCAGGGTGCCGTGCCTTAATGTAAGCAGTGGCCTCAATTCCGTTCATCTTCGGCATGTTGATGTCCATCAGGATGATGCGGGGGCGGAGCCGTTCGGCTGCCTCCACGGCGTCTTCCCCATTCCAGGCCTCCCCGACCACCTCGATGTCGGCGTAACTGTCCAAGACACTTTTCAGTCCTTGCCGCACCATGGCGTGGTCATCCACCAACAGGACGCGAATCTTCGCGTCCTGTTGGTGGAGTTTTGAGTTCTGAGTTATGAGTTTTGAGTTACTCGGAAGTGCTGAGTTATCGGACAATCCAGAACTCAGGACTTTCAACTCAGAACTGTCGGCGGTTTTGAGTGGCATCACGAGCGCGGCCGTTGTGCCTTTGCCGCAGGACGATGTGAGTTCAAACCATCCACCCAGCGACATCATCCGCTCTCCGATGCTGAACAGACCGAACTTGGAAGACATGGCGGTAGGGCTATATGAATCAGCAGCAACAAGATCGAAGCCCACGCCGTCATCACATACCTCAATGCGCAGTCGCCCGTCTGCCTGCTCCATCCGGACCACGACCTCGGTACATTCCGCATATTTCAACGCGTTCAACAATAACTCCCGGACCGATTGGAAGAGCAGCACCGCGCTATCGTCGGGAGGCCTCACATCACCTATACCCCCGGTATCGACCCTCACCGTTAGACCACGGCGTGCCATCTGTTCGCCGAGCCAAAGGAGGCCGGCCGTAAGACCATGGTCATGCAAGATCGGCGGACTCAGCTCGGCCATCAAGGAGCGGCTGTAGAGCAACGCCTTGCTCAGCACCTCTTCGGTTTCTCGGACCTCTCCTCCGCCTTCGGAAGCAAACCGATCTGTTTTATCTGGCCGAGATTGATTCGACAGAGCACAAGCATCTGCGCGAGATAGTCGTGCAGCTCGTCAGCCAGACGTTTGCGTTCCCGATGCTCGGCAATATTCAACTCCGTCGCGAGTGCCCGCAAGCGATCCTGCGACTGCACCAGTTCCTCGGTACGCTCTTTCACCAAGTGCTCTAATTGGCCGGCAAGGACGCGGAACCGCTCCTCGCTTGCATGTAACGCCTCCGCTTTCTGTGTGTGGTCGGTCATGTCAAGATTCGTTCCCACCACCCATTCGGCTTGCCCCTGTGCATTCATGCGCACGGTCTCCACCGCGGCGACGTGGCGGCATGCCCCGTCGTCGCGCCGCCGGATGCGGAACGTTCGCTCGCTCTGCCCGCACCGGCGCAGGGTGTCCTGGAGGATTGCCTCGTTCTCGGCCAAATCCTCCGGCAGCACCGCACCGCTCCAATCGGTGTAATTGACGAACCCATCCGGAGTGGGCGCGATGCCGTAGATCCGGAACATCTGCGCGTCCCACCGGATCTGGTTCGTGAGGACGTTCCATTCCCAGATACCAACCTGAGTGGCCTCGGTGGCCAAGCGCATGCGCTGTTCACTCGCCCTCAGCGCCTCGGTGGCCCGCGCGCGCTCGGTCACTTCATGGAAATAGCACACCACGCCGTGCTGGCCGTCCGGCAGCCTCACGCGCTGGGTCTCCCATTCGTAGGATTGCGCGATGCCGAGGTCGTGACGCTGCTCGGTGAAGGGCGGTGACACGTAGCGCTCCCCGGTCGCCAGGGTGTGCCGGAAGATGCCTGCGATCTGCCCGCCCACTTCCGGCCCCCAGAGGATCTCGACCACCTCTTGGAAACCGCGGCCGATCACCGGCTGCACGGACATGAAGGCCGGCATCGCCTCGGCAT
>Ga0163150_10010057_pt1 | contig 10305 bp, 8 predicted proteins | sample OliLakLV19P2IB_FD_148628 | JGI IMG/M metagenome (GOLD analysis project Ga0163150, IMG submission 148628) | Freshwater microbial mat bacterial communities from Lake Vanda, McMurdo Dry Valleys, Antarctica - Oligotrophic Lake LV.19.P2.IB | ecosystem: Environmental > Aquatic > Freshwater > Lake >...
CCGTTGAGCGCGGTGGTGATGGCCGGGCTGTTCTGGGCTGCGGCGGCGATCGCCGTCTGGTTAGGGGTGGTCGCGAAACCGGTGAACGAGAGCTGCTGGAAGGTAACCGCCACGTCGTTGGCGCCGTAGTTGACGACTGCGCCGAGGGTCGCGTTGCCGGTGACCGGGGTGAACGTGCCGCTGACGCCGCCTGCTGCGGTGAGGAACTGGAACGTCTGGCCGACCGGATCATAACCGTTCAGGGTGTCGAGCTGCAAGGTGCCGGCGAGCGTCGCCGTGCCGCTGATGACAAGCTTGTCGAAGGAGACGGGCGAGGCGAACTCGATGACGAGCGTGCCGGCGGGGGTCTGCGTGTAGTTGCCGACAACGGTGATCGTGCCAGGCGAGAAGCCCGGGCTCACGGTGCCGCCGTTGATGAGGTTGCCGTTGACCGTGCCATTGCCGCGAAGAAAGGCGCCGGAGGCGATCGTGACCGCGCCAGGGCCGGTGCTGCCCGTGGTTAACGGAGTGCGACTGCCGAGGACGAGTTCGCCACCAGAGATCGTGGTGCCACCCGTGTAGGTGTTGTCACGAAGCAGGGTGGTGGTGCCCGCAGTGGTGGTGAGACCGCCGGTGCCGGCGAGAACGGCGTCAATAGTGCCGCCGGTGGACGTGTAGGCGGTGCCCGTCAGGGTGCCGTTGCTCAGGGTGCCGCCGTCGAAGCTGACCGCGCCCGCCGTCTGGCTGGTGCCGCCGAGATTGGTGGTGCCGCCGCCGAACGCGAGGCTGGTGGAGGAGCTGCCCAAGGTGCCCGCGCCGGAGAGCGCGATGGTGCCGCCGGTCACCGTGGTGCCGCCGGTGTAGGTGTTGGCACCCGTAACCGTGAGGACGCCGGTGCCGGATTTGACGAGGCTGCCCGCGCCGGAAATGACACCGCCGAAGGACCCATCAACCGGTTGGTTGAAGACGAGCGAACTGCCGCCCGCTACCACCACAGGCTGGCCGGTGGGCAAGGCCCCGGTGTTGACGATCAGGCTGCCGCCAGTGACGGAGGTCCCACCGGTGTAGGTGTTCGTGCCCGTGAGGGTCGTGGAGCCCGAGGTGTTGGTGAGCGCGCCGGTCCCGACGAGCGAGGCGCTGATGATGCCGCCGGTGGACGAGTAGGAGGTCCCGTTCAGGGTGCCGTTGCTGATCGTGCCTCCGCCGAGGGTGACTGCGCCGGTCGTCTGGCTGGTGGTGCCGAGATCGAGCGTGCCGCCGTTGATGGCAAGGAGGCCGGTGGTGTCACCCAAGGTGCCTGCGCCGGAGAGCGCGAGCGTGCCCTCGGTGAGCGTGGTGCCTCCGGTGTAGGTGTTCGCACCGGTGAGGGTGAGGGCTGCGAGGCCTTCTTTGGTGAGGGTGCCGGTGCCGGATATGACACCGCCGAAGGAGCCGCTCGAGGACTGATTTAAGATCAGGGCGCCGTTGTTCGGCAGGCTGATGGACCCGTTCACGGGTAGATTCTGGCTGGCCGTAATCAGCGTGCCGGCGTCGACGATGGTGCCGCCGGTGTAGGTGTTGCCGGTGCCGGTCAACATCACGGTAGCCGAGCTAATCGTCAGGGAAGTCGGAGTAATTCCATCGGTGATGTTACCGTCGATGGTGATCTCGGTGGTGTTGGTTTCGGTGCCGGGGGTGAGGGTCACACCGGACATGCCAGGGGTGTAAGCGCCGGGAGCGCTGATCAACACGGAGCCACTGGAGACGACGTTGCCGAAGGCGTCATATTTGAGTGCTCCGTCCCAATCGCTACCGGCGAGGCCGCCGCCAACGGTGAGTTGGTTGTTGTCGAGCGAGATGGCGGCGAGGGCCAGGTCGCGGCCGCTGCCAAAGGAGGCTGCGCCCAAGGTGATGCTGGTGCCGGACAGGTAGTTGCCCAGAACCTGATTGTTAGCGCCAAAGATAATCTCAGAGCCGGCGTTCCAGAACACACCGTAGTCGCTGCCACCCCTGGAGCCGACATTGATGATGGTGACCGTGGAGTTGATCGTGGTCGTGAGCGAGGTGCCGATCTGGAACACCCAGGAAACGTTGTTTTTGCCTTGAGCGTCGAGCACGAGCGCACCGCTCTGGGTCGCGGCACCAGCGAAGGTGTAAACACCGGGGGTGAGCGTCTTCCCGCCGAGGTCGATGTTGCTCATGGTGGTGGTGGTGGCCATGCCAGCCAATCCGACCTGCGCCCTTATAAGATCCAGCCGGGCCTGCGCGGTGACGCCGCTGGTCGCGATGATTGCACCGTCGACGACGAGGGCGGGGGGGAATCCGGTGATGCCGGTGGTGGCACCGGGCGAGAGGGCGACATTGCCACCGGAGATGATCGTGCCTGCCGCGCCGGTGCTGGTGATGGCCGTGCCGCCGAGCAATGCGAAGTCTTCAGCAGAGAGCAGGATGGATTGAGCTGATCCGGAGAGGGAGGGGCCGAGCAATAATGCTGCGAGGGCCACGGACGAGAACGGAACTGGGTAGGTGAATTTCATAGGTCCTCTTTAACTTACGGGTATGACTCCGGAAAATATATGGGGAGTAACCCTACGTGCCGGAGCGTTCGCGCTTGGTCGGGCGGGAGGCGGTCTGCTGCTGAGCGCCGGTTCGATGTGGGAGCGAGCTTGCTCGCGATTGATCGATCCTCGCGAGCAAGCTCGCCCCTACGCTGGAATAACTGCGAGCGGTGGCCCAGGATCGATCCACACGGCCGTGGCTACACCTACAACTTTACGCGGACCGCTTAAATGATCGTCACTTGGACGCTGCTTTCGATCACGCCGGAGGAGATCGCGTAACGGGTGAGGCCGGCGGTGTCGTGGATGTGGAGCTTGTCCATCAAGTGTTGCCGGTGTTTTTCAACCGTCTTGATACTGATGGCCAGGGCGGCGGCGATTTGCTTGTTGGCCGCACCTTCTGCCACGAGCTGCAGCACTTCGGCTTCGCGCGAGGTGAGGCGGGAGGCGTTGGCTTTGAGCAGGCCGTCCCGGTCGCGGGGCGCGGAGGGATTGGCGCCCATGCGCTTCGTGATCGAGGGACTGAAAAAGGTGTGGCCCTTGGCGACCTCCCTAATCGCCTTGGTGAGGATTTCGGCCGAGGTCTGCTTTTCCAAAAAGCCGATGACGCCGGCCGATTTCATGCGTTCGATATACGCCTCGTCGCTGTGCGCGGAGAGGATGAGCACCTTCGCCGCCGGGTTGAAAGTGAGGATCTGGCGGGTCGCCTCCAAGCCGTTGAGCACGGGCATGGCGATGTCCATGAGGATAACATCGGGGCGCAGGGCCTGCGCCATTTGCACGGCTTCGCGGCCGTTGCGGGCTTCGCCCAGCATTATAAAATGGCCGTCGGCCTTGAGCAATGCGCACAACCCTTGGCGGACGATGGCGTGGTCTTCCGCCAACAAAAGGGTGATCTGGTTGAGTGTGGTCATTTGGGTTTTTTCTCCGGGTTGAACGGGATTTCAGCTCGCACGGTGGTGCCGGTTCCGGGGATGGAGTCGATGGTCAGCTGGCCGCCGACCATTTCGATGCGTTCGCGCATGCCGATCAGGCCGAGTCGTTTGAACTTCCGGTTTTGCAGGACCTGCTCGACCTGGAACGACTTGCCGTTGTCACGGATTTCCATGCGGATCGCCCCGGGGATTTCGCTAATGGTGATCTCCGCCTGCGTGGCTTCGGCGTGGCGGATCACGTTGTTCAGCGCTTCTTGGCCGACACGGAACAACACGGTGCGCTTGGCGATGGGCAAGGCCTCAACTCCGCTGAACGCGGTGAGCCGGATCTTGATTTTTTTGCGGTAGGCGAGGCTCTTGCTGTAGGCGAGTAGTGCGGGGATGAGGCCGAGGTCGTCGAGCACTGCAGGGCGCAACTCGCGTGAGAACCGGTGGACGGCATTCACGGAGGTTTCCACCAAGTGCTGGGTGTGGGCGATTTTGGCCTTGAAGGTGTTCACGCCTGCGGACGCGCTTCGGCCGAGGGCGGATAGTTGGACGCTAATCCCGACCAAGGTTTGCACGACCTGGTCATGCAACTCGCGGCTGATTTCCTTTCGCTCCTCTTCCTGTGCCGAGATGATTTGGCGGGTGAGCTGGCGGAGTTTGCGCTGCATGACCTGGGACTCGCGGAAGAGAGTTTGATACTGTTCCTTGCCTTTGAGGACGGCCTGTTCGCCGGCTTTGCGCCGGGTGATTTCGCGTTCAAGTCGGCGGTTGCCTTTGGCGAGGGCGGCGGTGTGAAGGCACAGTGTCTCGTTACGCTGGACCAAGAGGCGGTTGGCTTCCTGGGTGGCGCGCTGGGATGCTTCCAGCGGGATGATCGCCTGGCTGAAAAAGAAACCCGCCCGTGCGATTGAGTCGTTGAGCGTGCTCACGAAGTCGAACGAAGGGGCGAGCGTGGTCATGGCGGATTCGTGCATCAGCGCCAGATCGAGGGTCTTCAGGCCCTCGGCGAGCGCGGCGCGGCCCATGCCTTGGGCCCGGTCGCCGTTCGCGGCCGTTTTTTTGCCGAGGTGGGCGCGGAGCTCCTTCAGGTAGCGTGCCGGTAAAGCCGAGTGAAGGGGTGGTGAGGGAAGTGTGATTACGTTCATCGGGCGGTGGAGCGGCCCGGCGGGCGACGTTTCCGGGAAGGTGGACGCGCCGCCTGAAAAGCGATGCATCGGCATCCCTAAATCAAACACCTCTATGCTTTAAACGGCTATGGGGTTTAACCCTACAGGTGAGCGGCTGCGGCACCGGTGGCTTCGGCAGAAGAAGACCGCCCGAGATGACTGGGTTACCGGCCGCGTGCGGTAGGGATCTCGGCCGCCGGAGAGACGGTTGCCTCGGTTCTCAGGCCAACCCACCAAACCCAGGCGATGAACACGGCTTGGAAGGGCAGGCGTAGCCAAAGCACCCAAGGCGGTGCGCCGAGGCCGGGGAGGTTGCCCTGAAGCGCGACCTGCACGTTGGCGGGAAATACCGCGATGAGCAGTGCAATCAAACCCCACGCGGCAGCCCGCCGGGGTGCGGTAAACAGCAAACCGGCCCCGCCCATAATCTCGGCCGCGCCGGAGATCAGGTTGGCCGCTTCCTTGGCGGGGAGCCACGACGGCATCATGCCTAGGTAAACCTCGGGCGCGAGAAAGTGATTCACGCCGGCGATGATCATAAAGACGGCGAGGAGCCAGCGGGCGGCAGTTTGTTTCCAAGCGGAGGCCGGCGACATGGTTCAACGCTACCGATTTTTGATTCCACCGCGAGACGCCGTTGCCTGCTTTTCGTGCGCCAAAAAGGCCAGTGGCCTTAGGAACGAGGCGTTCTTCTGCCGGGGCGGTGCGGTCGCGGTAGCAGGCGGACAGCGCTTGGATTAGAGTTAACCCTGGGTAATAAACTTGATTATATGATAATCTGATTTATGTCTTAAGTTATGACAAGTCTGAGCGTAACTGAGGCGGCACGGAATTTTTCCGACCTTATCAGCCGCACCTATTACCGGCATGAGACCACCGTGCTGTTCAAAGGGGGCAGGCCGGTGGCGCGTGTTGTGCCGATTGATCGGGCGGCCTTGACCGGACAGGCGCTGGCGGGGCTTTGGTCGTCGTTGCCGCATTTGGCGGACGAAGACGCCGAGGCCTTTGGTCGCGATCTTGAAACCGCTCAACGGGCACTCGGTGCACCGCGCGATCCATGGGCCTGATCTTCGATTCGTCGGTGCTTATTGCGGCCGAACGGGGGCGGCTGCGCTTTGTGGATTACTGTGCGTCGCTCGGCGAGGAGGAGGTGTTTCTGGCGGCGATCACCGCGTCGGAGTTGCTTCACGGCGTTGAGCGGGCGGCAAGCCCGGCACAGCGCAGCCGTCGCGCGGCCTTTGTCGAAGGGTTGCTGGCACATTTTCCGGTGCTGGAGTTTGACCTCGATGTGGCGCGTCATCACGCGCGGCTCTGGGGGGGGCTTGCGTCCGCGGGGCTCGTGATCGGTCCGCATGATATGCTGATCGCCGCGACGGCGCTGCGGCATGGTTTCGGCCTGGTCACGTTGAACGTGGAGGAGTTCCGGCGCGTGCCGGGGCTGGCGGTCCGGGAACTCGGGGGTTTTTTGGCGTAGTCGGAGTGTGAATACGAAAAAGCGCGACCGGTGAGGGTCGCGCCTTGGGGGAATCGGAGTCGGGGCGCTGGTGCTCCCCGCTACGTTCGGATCAGGCCTCCAGCTGCGGGCGGGTGGCCTCGGGCCAGTCGATGTGGAAGAACTTGCCGCGGGGCTTGTCGGTGCGCTCGTAGGTGTGGGCGCCGAAGTAGTCGCGCTGGGCCTGGAGCAAGTTGGCCGGCAAACGGGCCGACCGGTAACCGTCGTAGTAACTGAGGGCGGACGAGAAGGTCGGGATGCTGACGCCGTTCTCGACCGCGAGGCTGATCACCTTGCGCCAGTTGGTCTGGGCCTTCTGGATCGTCTTATTGAAGTATTGATCGAGGAGGAGGTTCGCGAGCTTCGGGTTGCGGGCATAAGCCTCGGTGATCTTCTGCAAGAAGGCCGCGCGGATGATGCAACCACCGCGGAAAATCTGGGCGATCTGGCCGAAGTTGAGTTTCCAGCCGTATTCGCCCTGTGCGGTGCGCATGAGCTGGAAGCCCTGTGCGTAAGAGCAGATCTTCGAGCAGTAGAGGGCGTCGTGGATGGCCTGAATGAGCTCCTTCTTTTTGGCCGGGGAAACCTTCTTGATCTTGGGGCCCTTGAGGACCTTGGAGGCGGCCACGCGCTCTTCCTTGATGGCGGAGAGGCAGCGGGCAAAGACGGACTCGGCGACGGTCGGGGCCGGCACACCCATGTCGAGGGCGTTGATGGAGGTCCATTTGCCGGTGCCTTTCTGGCCGGCGGTATCAAGGACGATGTCGACGAAGGGCTTCTTGGTGACCGGGTCCTTCTGCTTGAGGATGTCGGCGGTGATTTCGATCAGGAAGCTATCGAGTGCGCCCTTATTCCACTGGGAGAAAATCTCGCCCATCTCGGCGGGCTTGAGGCCGAGGAGGCCCTGCATGAGGGAATAGGCCTCACAGATCATCTGCATGTCACCATACTCGATGCCGTTGTGGACCATCTTCACGTAGTGGCCAGCGCCGTTTTCGCCGATGTAGGTGGTGCAGGGCACGCCGCCCTTGACGGGCTTGCCGGGCTTCGCGCCGTTAATGGGCTTGCCGGTCTTCTTGTCGACCTTGGCGGCGATGGCCTTCCAGATCGGCTCGATTTCCTTGAATGCTTCTTTGTCGCCGCCGGGCATGAGGGACGGGCCGAAACGGGCGCCTTCCTCACCGCCAGACACGCCGGACCCGATGAAGCGGAAGCCCTTTTCCTTGAGGGCCTTTTCGCGGCGGATGGTGTCGGTCCAGAGGGCGTTGCCACCGTCGATGATGATGTCACCCGGCTCGAACACGGCGGTGAGGCCGTCGATCACGGCGTCTGTGGCCTTGCCGGCTTGAACGAGGATGATGGCCTTGCGGGGCTTCGAGAGGGACTGGGCGAACTCCGCGAGGGTCTTCGAGCCGATGACACCGCCGGGGGTGTTCGGGTTTTCGGCGACGAACTTGTCGGTCTTCTCGACCGTGCGGTTATAAACCGAGATCTGGAAGCCGTGATCGGCGATGTTAAGGGCGAGATTTTGACCCATCACGGCGAGGCCGATGAGTCCGATGTCGGAGTGCGTCTTGGGCATGATGAAAAGGGAAAGTTCTGTAGCATGCTGAGCCAAAGACCAATCCCAATTTCGGAGAGATGCGTTCATTCTCAGCACAAAACCGACTCATGGCACCCCTCCGGGGCGCGCGCGTTCACCTGTTCCGACGGTCAGTGGGGAAGCTGGGTCTTCTTTTCCTGGTGGACCTTGCTTTCTGCGGAGGGGAAAAACGGGGCGACCGAGTTAATATACGGAGTCATGAACTTGGGCTCGTTGCGGGCGTAGATCCAGTTGAACCCCACACTGGTCAGCACCACAAAAATGATGACCGAAAGGAGGATTTTATTCATCTCGGCCGCCTTACGTATGATGATGATCGCCGCGATCAAAATGAGAACAGCCATGCCTAGGTTCATCCAGACTTTGATCGGGATGGCATCCATCTTTTCAAGCGCCGTGGCGGCAAGCATTAACATGGTTGCCAACTTAGGTGGCCGGGTATCGTGAGACGAGGCGAAAAGGCCGGGATTCCTTATTTCAGGCTTTTTGTAAAAATGCCGGTGCAACATCGGGTCGGGGCTGTCGTCGAACTGTCGATACGCGCGGATGCCTGAAGCCGTGGTCGCAAAAAGGATGTTGAGCTACCGCGACGGGTTCCGGGGCCGCGCCTCCAACGTTGCGATCTCGGGGATTACGCCGCATGGTCTTTGAAAACATGAGTGACACGCCGCATTCGGTCATGCGTCCACAGCTGAAGAAGCCGAGCTTCCCGATTAGCGCGGGGCTGCGCGGCTACTTACGCCGCTACCGGCGCGAGCGCGAGTTGCCGGTGACTTATGACCGACTGCGGCATTTCGCCGACTCCGTGCCGCTCAACGACGCCAAGGGGCGACCCAGCTTGTGGGAAAGCGTGTTATACAACTCGCTTGAAATGGAGTCGCTGCAGGACGACCTGAAACGCGTTTATGCGCTCATCCGCGTGGATGGCGACCTGTCGGTGATGAAGCACCTTTACATCGACCGCGTTGATTTCTGCGCCTTCGGCAACTCGATGCCGTTCCGTATCCGTATTGTGAATGCGTATAATGACAACCCCGATTATTTTTATATAAAGCGAGGTGACGCGTCGCGCATTTACGGTCTCGAACTGGAGCATCTCCTCTCACCCAACCGCCTCAATTACCTCACGTGCGGCAACACCCTTGTTGAGGAGCACATCGCGGGCATTCCCGGCAACGAGTTCATCGACCGCTGGCTGGGCAGCTCCGAGATCAGCCCGGTCCGACTCGCCAAGGAGCTGGTGAAGTTTAACGAGCGCTGCTTCGTGCGTCTGCTCGGCGACATGCGCAGCTACAATTTCGTGGTGGTGCTCACGCCCGACTTCGAAGGCGCGCAGGTGCGCATCCGCGCGATGGACTTTGACCAGCAGAGCTACGAGGGGCGTATGAATCTTTACCGCCCGCAGTTTTTCAAAGGCAACCAGCCGCTCGCGATGTTTTGTGTGAAACAGCTTCGCCTTGAAACGGCGCAGCAATACCAACGCGAAGAGCAGGTGCTCATCTTGCAACGCGCGCTCATCAGCGAAGAGCGGCTCGGCGTGCTGCTCACCGCGATGTCGGCCGATACGATATCGACCGAAGGCAACATCCACGAATTGCGCGTGGCGTTGGCGGAGCACTACGGGCGCGACGCTTACATGCGATGCGAGTCGATGGGCGAGTTGGTTCGCCAAAACCTAGAATCGATTCGTCTCAACGTCGAGGCGCTCATCCCGGGTCGCCCACAGCGTCTCGATGGAGAGTCGGAGAAGTAGTCGCAACTGCCCGCCCGGAATCCCGGGCCTCGGGCGCCTTGGTTTGACCGGGCTCACTTCGCGAGTGGGTGCGCCCACTGGAATTCGAGCCCAGAACGGAGTGATTATGAGGCTGAGTTAATAAGCGTAACCTTGGTTTGCATGCTGAAGTCGCCCTTTGCTGTTGAGCTGTCCGCGATAACCCCGCAGGTTCTGCCCGTTCTTTGGATTTTTCGGGCCTATAGCTCAATGGTTAGAGCAGAGGACTTTCACGGGTCGGCGGCGGGGAAACCCGCCGTTAGTCAGGTGTAAATTCGGTGAACGGCCTATCCGCAAGGATGACCCAACGCCGAGCCAAGCCCGCACATAGGTGCGGTAAGGTGTAGAGGCCATAATCACCCACCTAAGCCGATGGCGGTATGGTGAAGGCATGGTCCAGACCACGCACGGTTTCCATCAGGGAGTCCGGCGGCGAAAGCCGAAGTGGTAAGCATAATCCTTTGGTTCTGGGTTCAAATCCCAGTGGGCCCACCAATTTTATAATCCAGAGAACGGGGCTGCTGATTCGTGACACAAAGGTTGGCCTGAAATGGCCAATCTTCACGTCGATTAGCCGTTGGGGTTTTCGTCTGCTGTGACGTGCTCACTCGCTTGAGGTAGCCGTGACGTTCTGTGCCGAGGGGGAGTAGACGCGGCATCTTGCCGCGTTGGAATGTTCCCCTACTTATGAACACGGCAGGATGCCGCGTCTACTCTCCGACACAGAGACACCCTGACTTCGCCTCTATGAACTCGTGTCTACTAGGCCAAAACGGAACAAAGCCGCCGCGTTGCCGTTGGTTTATTCTCCGGGATAAACCACCCCGATCTGTC
>Ga0163150_10010062_pt1 | contig 10301 bp, 8 predicted proteins | sample OliLakLV19P2IB_FD_148628 | JGI IMG/M metagenome (GOLD analysis project Ga0163150, IMG submission 148628) | Freshwater microbial mat bacterial communities from Lake Vanda, McMurdo Dry Valleys, Antarctica - Oligotrophic Lake LV.19.P2.IB | ecosystem: Environmental > Aquatic > Freshwater > Lake >...
TCTTGCGCGCGAGCCGCTTCGGCTGCGGGCGAGCGACGGGCGAGTCTTCGAGCGCCGCGCGCAAGACATCCAGTCTCAGCTCGCGTCACAACCCGAATGGGTCGAACGCGCGCCCGCCGGTGCGCGGGACGCGGGCTCGTGGCGCATCGCGCGAGCGCACGAGGTCGCCCACTCATTGGACTGGCTCGAACTGCGCGACGAGCATCACCAACCGCACGATGTGATCACGGCCAGCGGGCGCGAGTGGTTGGGGCGGAGCGCGGGGGAACGGTTGAGGATCCTGCACGATGCCTTGAGATCGGCTGCAGCGGAAGCAGGCGACGATCCCGGCTCGGGACGCTCAGACTTGCTGCCCTTGCTTGGCGGCTACTCTCTGGGCTTCGAGTCGGAAGAGACCCTCCGGGCGCATGCTCGGTCCGCTTTCGAATCGCTGGAACCGGGGAGGTTCGTGGATCTCGGCGAATTCCTGCATCACCGCGCGGAAGTCTGCAATCCCCTGACTGACAGGAAAAAGCAGCGACGCCGGGAACAGGACGGCCAGAGCAGGTCGGTGGAGGAGCTCGAGCTCTTCTGGCAACAGGCGTTGCTGGCAACGCTGTTCGATCGGCTGGTTCCCTACGGCGCAGCGACGGCGGGTGAGCATGGGCCCGATCGCAGACCCTGCTTCCGCATGAATCCATCGGCTGCGTACTTGTTCGGAAGCACGAACGACTGGATGTTCGTCGATGTCGAGGAAGGGGCCCGTGTGATCGTGCAGCCCAACTTCGAGATCGTCTTCGTACGGCCCGCGCCCGCGCTGGAAGCGCAAGTGCTGGCTTTCGCGGTGCGCGCCGGAGTCGGCACGACGGCCCGGTACCGAATCACGTGCGACTCCGTGTATTCCGCTGCCGCGGCTGGCCTCAAGGCCGAGGACATCCTGAGGACCTTGAGCGAAATCTCGCTCAACGCCCTTCCGTCCAACGTGGTGAGTGAAGTGCGCACGTGGGCGGCGCGCAGCATGAACCTCGAGTGCGAGCAGACGCATGTCGTGCGCTGCCCCGACGCCGAAACGGCGTTGCGCGTGCTTTCCGCAGCAGGGCGGTGCGCGCGACTGCTCGGAGACAGTGTCGTTGAGATCGTGGATCAAGACGAGGTCGCAGCCGTGCTGCGAAAGCTGCGCAAGGACGGCCTCTTCGTGAATCCGCCCGCCAGGATGGGGACGAAGCGTCGCAGACGACAGCGGACTTGACCCGTCACGGGCGAGGTCCAGCACCACGACAGCCGCAGCGACTCGAGTCACCCCCCGAGGCGCCTGCCCCGCTTCTTCTTGTTGCGCTTCGGCGTCGTCGAGGACCGAGCGTGCGGGGCGCGGCTCGTTTTTCCACGCGCAGCGGTGCTGTGCTCTCGCAACCACTCTTTCAGGGCGGTTTCGTCGAGCCGCCGATCGGCCAGGGCAACCACGGTCTCGACGACCTCGACCTGCGACGCGGTGACACGCCAGCCGTTGCGTGCAAGGAAGACAGCCGCGCAAGTGAATGCGGTTCTCTTGTTCCCGTCCGCGAAGGGATGATTCCGGCTGATCCCTACCGCATAGCGTGCCGCAAGCGCGTGGATGTTCGCGGTGCCGTAGGCGAAGAGGGTTTTTGGAGCTTCGACCGCTGCTTCGAGCAGCCCGCGGTCGCGCAAACCGGGCGAGCCGCCGTGCTCGGCGATCAAGACGTCCTGGATCGCGAGCACGACCTCGATCAGGAGCCACGTGGGCTTTCGCGCGCTCACTTGGCGAGATCGCGCAGCGCGTCGCGGTACTCCTTCGTCACCTTCGCGGCCTCGCGCATCTGCTTCTCGAACTCCGGGTCATAGGGCGTGAGGCGCCAGCCTGATTCGGTCTCGACGAGGAAGACACGGTCCCCAGCTTCGAGGCGCATCCGGTTGCGGACCTCCTTGGGCAGGACGACACCGACCGAGTTTCCGATTTTCTGGAGCGTGAGTTCGACCATGTCCTGCCTTTCGACCGTTGTATGTACGAATGTTAGTACGGGCCTCCAAAGGCTTGCAAGAGCCCAAGGTTCGCTCGTCACCGGCCAGGAACGGGTGAAACAGGCAAGATCCTGAGGTCGATCCACCGCGCGCGGTCATGGGACTGCCGCAGCCATGAATCCGCCTCCCGGAGAACCGCTGGACGCCCTGCTCGTGCACGCCGGATGGGCGCGCACGCTGGCGCGCCACCTCGTGCGCGACGCTGACGCGGCGGACGACCTGGTGCAACGGGCGTGGGTCGCCGCGCTCGAGCGCCCGCCGGCCCCGGCGATCCCGCCGCGGCGCTGGCTGGCGGCGGTGATGCGCAACCTGGCGCGCGAGATGCGGCGCGGTGATGCGCGCCGCGTGCAGCGCGAGAACGACGCGGCCAGACCGGAGCGGACGGAGTCGGGCACGCCCCTGGAGCAGATCGAGCTGCAGCGGCGGCTCCTCGCGGCGATCGAGTCGCTCGGGGAGCCGTACCGCGCGGCGGTGTGGGCCCGCTACTACGAAGGTCTGTCGCCGCGCGCGATCGCCGCGCGTGACGGCGTGCCCGTGAAGACCGTGCGCACGCGCTTGCACCGCGCGCTGAACGAGCTGCGTGCTCGCCTCGATCGCGAGCACGGCGGACAGCGAGGAGCGTGGACGGCGCTCTTCCTGCCTCTGATCGACGTACCTCTCGCGCCGGCCGCGTTGACGGGAGCCTTCCTGGTGGATGCCAAGCTGAAGATCGCGTGTGCGCTGGCCGTGACAGTGGGCGTGTTGAGCGCCGGGTTCGTGCTCTTCGACGGGGGAGCCGTCGATCCGCAGCCGGCACAGGCGGCCTCGCTCGAACCGGCGGAGCTCCTGCGTCCCGCGGAGCCGATCGCCGACGCTCCCGAGCCGACGGATCGCACGCTCGCGGCCGAGCAACCGAGCACACCTGCCAGCGGCGCTGCACCCGCGGTCACGACCGCCAGCCCGACAACCATCCCTGGCCGCGTTCTGGATCTGGAAGGCCGGCCCGTCCCGAACGTGCGCGTGGTCAACGCCAACCTGATGGTCACGCGCGCGCCGGCTCCGATTTCGATCGGCGACCTGCGGTCCGATGCAGAAGGCCGGTTCGAGCTGCCTGCGACGGCGAGCGGAGCGACAGTGAGGGCCGACGATCCGGCCTTGGTGACGGTGTTCGCGGGGTACGTCTATGGGGGTGCCTACGAGGTCGCGGTTCACGTCGCCCCGCGCCGCGAGCTGGCGGGCGTCGTCGTCGATCCCCGAGGCAAGGCCGTCGGCGGCGCGCGTGTCGAGCTCTCGCCCGACGCTGCCCTGCGTCGTAGAGAGGGTCGAAGGCTCGACGGCGCCTACGACATGCCGTGCGACGCGACGACGGATGACCAGGGTCGCTTCGAGCTGCCCGACGCTCCGCTCTGCGCCGCGTCGATCCGCGCGTCGGCGCTCGGGCACAGCACGGCGCAGGTCGAGGCGCCAGCAGTACCCACGCGTGATCTGCGGCTCGTGCTGCCCGATCTGGAGACACGTCACGCCCTCGTGCGCGGCATCGTGGTCGATGAGCAGCGCCGCCCGGTCGAAGGCGCGTGGGTCTCTGTGGGGTCGAAGACGCAGCGCACTTCGGCCGATGGCCGCTTCGGCTTCGACCTGGACGAGCCGAGCAACGACGTGCAGATGAAGCGGGATGCCGGCGGCAAATGGGCTCCGGCCTTCGGAGTCGGCACCCTGACGGCCGTGAAGGCCGGCAGCCTGCCGGCCGTGATCGCGCTGCCACCGTCCGCGGAACTCTTCGCACGCGACGAGGCCGGCGGGTTCGAGCTCGTGTTGAAGGACACGCCGAAGTCCATCGAAGGCCACGTGGTGGACGACGATGGGCACCCGATCGCCGGCGTGATCGTGCGCACTCTGGACGAAGAGCCCTTCGGGCCGATCCTCGAGAAGTTCGGAGAAGCCTCGATCGGGCGCGAGCCCACGATCGAGGACCTGCTGCGCGGGGGATTGGACGTGCGCCCCGCCAGATCGGGCGCGGACGGATCCTTCCGCATCGAAGGACTCCTCGACCGTGAATACCGGCTCGTCGCGCTGGATCCTGCGACCCTGCGTCGCGTGATCACCGCGCACGTGCACGCCGAGTTCCATGACGCGCGCGTCGTGCTGCCTTCCGACCGCGAGCTTCCGCACGTCGCGGGTCGGATCGTCTCTCAATCCGGCGCACCACTCCCCCACATCACGGTCTAGGCCGGTCGCGCGTGGGAGGACGGCAAGCCCGCGGCCTTCCATGGACGCCGGACGACCGACGAGAAGGGGCAGTTCGATCTCGGGCGCTTGGATCCACAGGGCCTCAACCTTCAGGTCAGTGGCCCGACGGTTTTCGTGGTCGTGGCCTGGCAGCCTCCCGCGGGCGCGCGGCGACCAGCTCGAGATCGCCGTCTCCGTGCGTTGCATGGTGCAGGTCGACTTGGGCGATCGACCGGACATGGCCGACGAGTTCTCAATCGTCGACGACAGCGGCGGACCCACCCTTCTCCTTCACTTCTCGGGTCCGGTCATGTTGCCGGCCCAGCGCGAGCCGATCGTGGCGGGCCGCAGCGAGGCCGTGGCGGCCGAGGAGAAGGGCCGCATGGCCGTGCTGTGGAGGAAAGGCGAGGAGGTCGCCCGAGTGCCGGTGCGCCTCTCGGGCGAAGGCGTGACGATCGTCCGCCCGTAGCCACGGCCGCACCCGGCAGGCAGAAGCCTCCTTCTTCCTCGAAGAGCTCCGCGGGCTCCCGGACTCGTTCACGCGGCCTGAAATCGAAGCACGGGAACCGCCGCGATCGCGCGAGTCATTCGCAGCGCTTCGACGTTTCGAGGACAAACGCGCGGACCGGTCGTCAGAACGGGCAATCCTCTCCGGCTTCGTCAGCGCGTGAGCCCTCGCGCTGGTTCTGGCCGGGGACCTGGTCTGCGCGGCCGATCGCCGACTCGGGTTCGCCCAAAGGTGACCGGCTCTCCTTCCGCTCCCGCTTCCGAGCCGAGCGCGCCAGCATCCGGTCATGGAGCTGGCCTATCCAGATGGGGACCGGCGCCTTCCACGGCTGACTCTTCGAGGGACGGTTCTTGAGAATGCTCCGCGGCTTGAGGCCGACCTCCTTGGCCTTGCGCACATCCGCCTCCGAGAGGCGGCACAAGCGCTTGGCCTCTTCCCATTCCGGGTCGAGGCGATTGCCGGGCTTCTTCTTTCTCATCGCAGCCTCGAGGATTCGAGCACGCGCGCCAGCTGAAAGGACGGCCACGTCGACCCGGTGCCTTCGCGAGCACGGGTTGTTCAAGACCCCATGTCTCGGAAACGCCGAGTGGAGCTCCACAGTAACACTCGTTGACTCCCCGATCCGCCGACTGCTCGAGCGTCGCGCCCTGGACGGGAACTGGAGTCTCGCTGTAATGAGCTACCCATGCAGGCCGCTTCCGACCCGACGTTTCCTTGTCCGCACTGCCACCGGCCGATCCACCTGACGCAGACGCTCGCGGCGCCGCTGATCGAGGCCGAGCGCGCGCGGCTCGTGCAGGAGATCGGCGCGCAGAGCCGGGCGGAGCACGGCGTCGAGCTGCAGAGCCTCCAGCAGCAGGTGCGCGAGCAGGCCGCCAAGCTGCAGGGCGCGCAGGTGCGCGAGCTCGACGTGCTCAAGAAGGAGCGCGAGCTGAGCGCGCGGCGCGAAGCGCTCGAGCTCGAAGTCGCGCAGAAGCTGTCCGCCGAGCGGGAGAAGGCGTCCAAGTCGGCGCGTGCGGCCGTCGAGGCCGAGCTGGCGCCGCGGATGGCCGAGCTGCAGGCGGATTGCGACGAGAAGGGCAAGAAGCTCACCGCGGCACAGAACGCCGAGCTGACGCTGCGGCAGGAGAAGTCGAAGCTCGAGACCGAGCGGCGTGAGTGGGACCTCGAGAAGCAGCGCCAGATCGACGCCGAGAAGTCGCGCGTGCGCGAGCAGGCGCAGCGCGAGTTCGCGGAGGCGCAGCGGCTGAAGGACGCCGAGAAGGACACGCTGGTCTCGGCGCTGAAGAGCCAGATCGGCGACCTGCAGCGCAGAGTCGAGCAGGGCTCGCAGCAGTTGCAAGGCGAGGTGCAGGAGCTCGACCTGGAAGGCACGCTGCGCAGCACGTTCCCGATCGACGAGCTGCTGCCCGTGCCGAAGGGCATCCGCGGTGCCGACTGCCTGCAGCGCGTGGCCGGCCCGACGGGCACGCCCGTCGGCACGATCCTGTGGGAATCGAAGCGCACGCGCGCGTGGAGCGACACGTGGCTCCCGAAGCTGCGCTCCGACCAGCGCGAGTCGCGTGCCGACGCGGCCGTGCTCGTGACGGCCGTGCTGCCGAGCGGGATCGAGCGCTTCGGCTTCGTCGACGGCGTGTGGATCACGGACCTCGTGTGCGCGATGCCGCTGGCGCAGGCGCTGCGCTACACGCTGGCGCAGACGGCCGCCGCGCGCACCGCCAGCACAGGCCGCGAGACGAAGATGGAGCTCCTCTACGCCTACCTGTGCGGCCCCGAGTTCCGCGCGCGCGTCGAGGGCATCGTCGAGGCGTTCACGACGATGAAAGCGGACCTCGACGCCGAGCGGCGCGCGACGGAACGGCAGTGGGCCAAGCGCGAGAAGCAGATCGATCGCGTGCTGAAGAGCACGAGCGGCATGTACGGCGACCTGCAGGGGATCGCCGGCTCGTCGCTGCCGGAGTTGCCGAGCCTCGGCGTCGCGTCCGAGGACGGCGAGAGTCCGACCGCGCTGCCGGGCCCGAGGAACGGAGCATGAAACTCGACCTCACCCGTGTCGTCGTGCTCGGTCTCGCTGCCGTCGCGTGTCGGGCCACACCTGAAGAGGGATTCGAGGCAGCGATCGCCGGCGGAATCCCGGTGCGTGTCGTGGACGCACGCACGGGCCAGCCGGTCCCGGGAGCGGAAGTGATGGTCAGCCCGATGGACTTGAATCCGTATGCATCGCCCAATGCGCCGGAGATGCTGTTCGCGGGTCGCATCGGCGGTGCCGAGCGTTTCGGGCGTCGCTGGCGATGCGACGCTCGAGGTGAGACGCGCATTCCGTCGGAAGCGGCCTCCAACGTGATCGTTGCACGCCACGGATCTCTGTGGGGTTGCGTGCACCCGTACGAAGAAGGCATGCCGCTGACGATCCCCGTGGAGCCCGACGAGAGCGTTCGGGCTGTATGCGCCACGGTCGACGGCCAACCTGGAACAGGCGCCTGGGTGTGGATCTGGGCCAAGATTCCGGACCGGGGTTCGACCGGCCCGAGCGAACCTTTGGACTGGGGCGAAGTCGTGGCGGCCGCGGACGGCGGCTTGACCATCCCGCACGCCCAATTCTGGCGCGCGCGATCCAGGGCTGGCGACGACGTGCGCATTTCGTCGTTCGTCTTCTGGAGCGACGGGATGGAAGCCAACGTCGACCGGCCGTTCCCTCTCGAGACTGACGCCGAGCCGCGGTTCGAAGTCTCCTCGAGCGGGTGGATCGACATCACGTCGCCGGGGCTCGAGTCCCCATCCATCGGCGACTTGCGCTGGATCGATGCTCCGCCCAAGCCAGACGAGCCGGACGATGTGCCCGAGTTCCCGATGACGATCGGGCTGACAGGAACCCACGCCACGCTGGGGGTCGGCCTGGGAGGGCGATTCGAGTTCGTGCTTTCGGAGCCGGGTTTCATCGACCCGCGCGTTGCGTTCGACGGTCCGAAGACGCACGGCGAGCGCGTGCGCGTCGAGCTTCCGCGGCAACGACCTGCTGCCCGCATCACGGGTCGAGTGGTCGACACGAAAAGCCGGCCTTGCTCGGGAAACCAGCTCGAAGTCTGGATTGAACGCGAGGGTCAGCGGTTGTCGCCGGACGAGGACTGGATCGTGACGGACGCAGACGGGCGCTTCGAGCTCGACTTCGTCCCCTTCGAACGCACTGGTGCAGTGCTGGTCGTCGAAGTGGATCGAACGACGACCTTCACGATCACCGAGAACGAGTTCTCGTTCAGGGGTCCGATCAGCGAGGACGCTTCTTCTCCGCTCGTGACACGGATCGCGTTGGCCGAGGGACTGTCCGCCGGGCGGCACGAGCTGGGCGACCTGCACTGCGCGGAGCCCTCGGAGCCGAGCCTGCGCCGCTAGGGCAGTCCTAGGATAGATCTGGCGAGTGATCGATCCGGCCTGCCGGAGTTCCTCGTCGAGTCGGAATCCGAGCTGGCATGCCCGAGCGCTCCACACCGACGCCCACGCGAATGAGCGCCGAAAAACGGTCAGAATCCAGGCGTTCCCCAAAGAACTCGCACCGGAGCTATGCTGAGTGCGGTCGCTCTCCATGAACCTTCCCCTTGCCGCGCCGCCATCATGCTCACCCCCCTCGCTCTCCTTGCGCTGACCCTGCTCCAGAATCCCAAGTCGCCGATCAAGCTGCCGCCCCAGATCGGCTCACCCGGTGGCAGTGGCTCGCAAGGGCTGGTCGTCGGGGGCTCGGACTCGTGCGCGACCCCCGATCTCCTCACGGGCACAGGCGCCTTCGCGTTCAGCACGCTGTCGGCGACGACCGGAACGCAGGGACAGAACGAGGTCATCTGCGACTTCTTCGGGACGACGGGGATCGCCTTCGACGTGTGGTTCACGTGGACGGCTTCCGTGAACGGCGCGGCGGAGTTCGCGTTGTGCGGCGGCACGTCGGGCGTGGACACGAAGATCGCGGTGTACAACGGGACCTCGTGCCCGAGTGGTCCGGCCCTGGCGTGCAACGATGACTCCTGCGGGCTGCTCTCGCGCGTGCAGTTCCCGGTTGCCGCAGGACAGAGCTACCTTCTCCAGCTCGGGCACTTCCCCGGCACCGGCGGTGGCGACGGGACGTTCCTGCTCACGGAGAGCGCCGTGCCCGCCAACAACGAGTGTGCGACGCCCACCTTCATCAGCGGGCCCGGACCGCATGCGTTCGACAACCGCTTCGCGACGACCGGCACCCAGGGCCAGATCGAGGCGCTCTGCCTGCACGCTGGGTTGACCGGGATCGCGAACGACCAGTGGTTCACATGGATTCCGTCGCAAGGCGGAGCCGCGACGCTCACAGTGTGCGGCGGCCTGGCTCCGGGCAGCGGCATCGACACGAAGGTCGCGATCTACCGCGGCAGCGGGTGTCCGGCGACCGCGGCGATCGCCTGCAACGACGACACCGGCGGGGTGTGCAGCCTGCCGTCGACGGTCTCGTGGAGTGCGGAGTGCGGGCAGGCTTACACGATCCAGCTCGGACGATTCCCCGGCTCCACGGCGAGCTTCGGGACCTTCGCGATCACGAGCCTCGGCACGAGCTGCTCGATCGGCTCGGCCTACTGCTTCGGTGACGGCAGCGGCACGCCTTGCCCCTGCGCGAACTCGGGCGCGCCGGGGAACGGCTGCGCGCATTCCTTCAACCCGGCGGGTGCGAACCTGACGGCTTCGGGCAGTGCGAGCCTGGCGAACGACACGATCGTGCTGTCCGCGAGTGCCATGCCGAGCACGACGGCCTGTCTCTTCTTCCAGGGTACGGCGCCGTTGTCCGCCCCGTTCGGGGATGGCTTGCGCTGCGCGGGGGGCACCGTCACGCGCATCCGGACGAGGACGGTGTCGTTCGGTGCCGCGCAGTATCCGCAGGGCGCGGACCCCTCGCTCTCCACCGCGGGCGGGGTCACGGTCCCCGGTCTGCGCTACTACCAGGTCTGGTACCGCAACGTGGCCCCGTTCTGCACGCCGGGACCGTTCAACCTCACGAACGGGGTTCTGATCTCCTGGACGACCTGAGGCTCGCGGGTCCACACGGCTGAACCGCGGGGGAGCTGACCGGCGCCATCCGGGCCGTTCTGCGGGTTGGCCCGTCGCCGCTGTGCGCTCGGCCGCCGACGCGAGCCTGCTGGTGGCCCCAACACCGTTTTGCTCCTGTCCCAGGGCCGGGAGCCAGCCTGCGCTCGCCCGGGCAGGACAGGTGCACAAGCCCTGGACGACGGCCACCGTCGGGACCTAAGTCGAGCACTCGTAAGGGGTTGAAACAGCGCTGACCTCCACATCAGGCGCTTGTCGGGCTGGGTGGATTCCCGCAATTCCGCTTGGTGCGCGGAGCGCAATTCCGGGCTGCGACCTGGCGGTGAAGAAATCCAAAGGCCACACCCCCGCCCAGCGCCCGTCTGCTTACCATCAGCCTCGTGTTGGTTGGGCCAGGGGCCGGACTCGCCGAACGCTCGACGGGAACCCCGCGCACGCAGGCTCGCTCGCACCGCGCTCAGGAAGTCTCTCGCGTCACGCTCCGCAGCGGAATCGCAAGGGCATCGACGGCGCGTCG
>Ga0163150_10010063_pt1 | contig 10301 bp, 8 predicted proteins | sample OliLakLV19P2IB_FD_148628 | JGI IMG/M metagenome (GOLD analysis project Ga0163150, IMG submission 148628) | Freshwater microbial mat bacterial communities from Lake Vanda, McMurdo Dry Valleys, Antarctica - Oligotrophic Lake LV.19.P2.IB | ecosystem: Environmental > Aquatic > Freshwater > Lake >...
GTCCGTGTGGCGGCGCGGCGAGACGCGGCGCGCGCTGCTCGAGCAGGCCTCGACCGTGCTCGAGAGCCTCGCGCTCGACTTGCGCGGCTTGGAGCCCGGTTCGCAGGGCGACGTCGTGATCGAGTGGGTGCGCTTCGACACGGACGGCGACAACGTCCCCGAGACGAAGTGGCCGCGGATCCGGCTCGTGCGCCAGGCGTCGCCGGCCGAGATGGCGCGTGCGCTGGCCGGCGAGACCAAGGTCGCGTCCGACGCGGCCGCGGCAGAAGCGCAGCAGGCGGTGACCGTGCAGGCCTCGAACCCGGGCCTGCTCGAGGTCGTGTGGATGGTCGCGCCCGCGTCGCTGACGCAGCCCGACGCGCGCAGCGAAGGCGTGATCTTCCGCGGCGAGCGGCCGACGATGGAGACCAGCTCGAAGTCGTTCTTCGCCAAGGACTTCTTTGGCGCCAGCAACCGTCCGCCGGCCGGCGCGGCCGAGGAGGTCACCGGCGGCCTGCTCTGGATGGGCCTCCTCGCCGCGGCGCAGACCTCCGTCGTGAACAACGGCTGGCGCCTGGGCGGCGGGTTGGACGCCGCGTCGCCGTCGTGGGACGCGCTGGCCCTCGGCCGGCCGTCGCGCGAGGTGCACTACTGGAACGAGTCGCACCCGGGCAACCCGAAGCCGCGCGGCCGCGCGTCGCTGCCCCGGCGCGTGCGCATCGAGCTCGAGTTCGAGCGGCCCGTCGACCGGATCCGGCGCACGCGCCTGCTCGATACGCTCGACAACCAGGAGGGCGTGCTGTCCGTCGACGACGGCCGGCGCCTGCCGTCGGAGCCGGATTCCTACGTGCTGATCGACGCCGAGTGGATGCGCATCACGTCGATCGACGGCGCGCGCGTCGCGGTGCAGCGCGCGCAGCGCGGCACCAGCGCGGCGGTGCACGGCAAGGGCTCGATGGTCCACTGGGGCCTGCGCCTCGTGAGCGAGGTGCCGATCGCGACGTACCGGGAGGACTGGGACCTGTGAGAGTCCACGCGCGATCCGGCTTCACGATCCTCGAGGTGCTCATCGCCATGGGGATCCTCTTGTTCGGGATGACGGCGATCCTCGGGCTCCTGACGTATGGCACCGCGCTGTCGCGCACGGCGCAGTTGCGCACGTCGGCCTCGTCGGCCGCGCAGGCCGCGATCGCCGACCTCGAGGAGACGTTCTTCCCCGAGGTCGACGGCGAGGCCGGCGAGCCGCGCCGCGTCGTGGACCGCAAGGTCGGCGGCGTCGACGGCCTCGTCTACTCGGCCGAGGGGTTCCAGAACCCCGAGCGCCCGAGCGAGTACCGCATCGTGGTCGACATGAGCTGGAGCTCGCAGGGTCTGCGCCGCGAGAAGCGCTTCGAGACGATCCTGGTGCGCGAGATCCCGTTCGGCGAGCGCTTGCGCCGCCGCGCGGCAGGGCCGAAGCCTGCGGAGGCCCCACCAAAATCCGGGCCGAAGCCTGCCGAGGCCCCACCAGAATCCGGGCCGAAGCCTGCCACACCGAAGTCCAACGAGCCGAGCGCAGCGTCGGAGCTCAAGAACACTCCCTCAGGAGGACCGCCACGATGAAACCTGCCCGTCTCTTGCTGACCCTCGTCCTCCTGATCACCTCCGCCCACGCTCAAGACGTCTCGACCGAAACGCGCATGCTGCGGCTGCGCGACGGGTCGCTGCAGTGGGGCGCGATCGCCTCGCACGACCCCGAGGGCCTCATGTTCGTGCGCCTCGACAACGGCGGCCGCGCGCGGCTCTCGTGGGGCTTCCTGCACCCCGAGGAGGAGCTCGAGCTCAAGACGCGCTTCGGCTACATCGACCTGTCGGGCGACGAGATCATGGTCGACGCCGAGCGGCTCGTCACGACCGACGGCATGGAGATGATCGGCCGCATCGTCGACCGCACGGCCGACTCGATCCTGGTCAAGACGAACACGGGCACGATCCCGGTCGCGAAGAACCGCCTGTCGGCCGCGCCGACCCCGGTGCGCGTCAACGCGCTCGAGGTCTGGACGCGCTCCGAGCTCTACGCGCAGCAGCAGGCGCTGACGGACCCGGCCAGCGCCGAGCAGAACTACGAGCTGGCGCGCTTCTGCGAGCGCATCCTCGACTTTGCGCACGCAGCCGAGCACTACAAGCGCGTCGCCGAGCTCGACCCGAACTTCCGCAAGGATGACGTGCAGCCGGCGATCGCGCGCGCGACGGAGAAGGCCGCGCGCCAGGATCAGATCGACTGGCTCGCGACCGTCGACGACCTGGTCGGCCGGCGGCGCTACGACGAGGCGCTGGCCCAGGCGGACGCGTTCGCCACGAAGTTCCCCGACAGCCCGCTGATCCCCGACGCGAAGAAGAAGAAGGACCGCGCGACGAAGGCGCGCGAGCGCTACCTGCTCGAGCGCGTCGGGCAGTTGTGGACGCTCAAGGCCTTGCACATCGCGCGCGCGAAGTCGACCGAGACTTCGTTCGAGGCGGTGCTCTCCTACCTCGACGGCTCGATGAAGAAGGACGTGCTCGACGCCGTGACGTTGGCCGCCCAGGCCATCAGCAAGGACGCGAACTCGGACGTCGTGCGGCGCATGTGGGCTTCGCGGCGCAAGGAACGCTGGAACCGCGCGTCGTACGGCCTCGGCACATGGCTCCTGGGCAAGGACGCGGCCTTGAAGGGCGAGCAGAAGGAAGCCGAGAAGCCGCCGATCACGGAGAAGGAGAAGGAGCGCGCCGACCTCGAGAAGAAGCTGCAGCGCTTCCTCCAAAACCAGGAGATGGCGCGCAAGTCGCGCTCGACAGCCGACCAGAAGGACGAGCGCGAGACGGCCTGGAAGGAGCTGCCGGGCATCGCGCGCGCCGGCTGGATCATGGCCTACTACGCCGAGAACTCGGGTGACTTCGAGGTCATGCAGAAGCCGCTGTTCGGCGCCTGCCGCGAGTGCGGCGGGACCGGAACGCGCCTGCTCTCGATGGCCGGCGCGAACGTGTCGCGCGAGGAGGTCGGCAAGGGCAACAACGAGCAGGTCATCGAATGTCCCACCTGCCACGGCTTGGGGGTCGTGCGCCGCATCTCGTATCGTTGAGCGGCCGCGTCCGGTCCCACTGATGTCCACCGAGGTTCCCCGCATGCTCGCGTTGTCTCTCCTGCTCGCCGCGTGCGCGGCGCGCAACCCGAGTGGGCCGGCGGAACCTGCTGTGTGGCAGCCGCCGGCGCAACCCGCGGCCCAGCCCGCAGCGCAGCCGGCTGCCGCGTCGAGCGCCGCGGCGGTCGCCGCGACGCCGCAGGCGCCCGCTGGTGTGAAGCCCGCGACCGCTCCCGCTGGTGGCGCCGTGCCGCCCGCGGGCGCAACCGCTGCGACGCCCGCGACGGCGGATCCGATCGTGGCCTACGTCGCCGGCAAGCCCGTCCTCGCCTCCGAGCTGTTCGCGCAGTGGCTCTACGCCGACAGCGACGGCGTGCGCCGCCAGCTCGACAACCTGGCGGTCGAGCGCCTGGTCGTGACCGAAGCCACGCGCCTGGGCGTGAAGATCGACCCCGAGCTGGCCGAGAAATCCTACGAGCGCGGCGCCGCGGCCCTCGAAAAGGAGATCCAGGTCAAGCGCAAGGGCGTGACGCTCGACCGCTACGTCGACCAGTTCCTGGGCCTCGATCCGAAACGCTACCGCGAGCGGCTGCGCGACGATGCGCTACGCTCGCTGCTCGGCGAGCGCGTGGTGCGCGGCTGGCTGCTGCAGAACGAGCACGCGTTCCTGCGCGTCATCGTGGTCGAGTCGGAAGACGAGAAGAAAGCGGTCGAGGCCGATCTCGCCGCGGGCGTCACGTTCGAGGACGCCGCGCAGAAGCACTCGCAGGACCCCTCGAGCAAGATCGGCGGCCGCATTCCGCCGATCGTGCGCGGCAACACACCGATCGCGAGCGTGGCCTTCGCGACGGACGTCGGAAAGGTCGGCGGCCCGATCTCGGAGCTCGGCAAGTTCCTGTTCGTGCGCGTCGACAAGCGCGGCCTGCCGATCGAGGGCGGGTGGGACAAGCTCGGCCCGCTGGTCGAGACGAGCCTGGGCGAGCAGGGCGTCGACGAGCTCGAGCTCGAGCAATGGCGCCGCTCGATGCGCGAGCGCTACGAGATCGACCTGACGCCGTTCCTGCGGATGGCGGGCGAGAACCCGCGGTAGTCAGGGCGACGACGGGTCAGCGAGCATCGCGCGACGGACCCGAAGTGGACACGGGTGTCAGACACCTTGTCCCACGAACCACGCGTCCGATACCGCGCGATACCGACACGGGTGTCGGACACCTCGTTCCGCGAACCTCGCGTCCGACGCCGCGCGATCTTCGAACTCGGGACAAGGTGTCTGACACCCTTGTCCACTCTGGTTCGACGGGGCCAGCAGACCGACAGACCAGAACCGAACCGCGCTGGTGGTTCCGCGCCTGACGGCGCTTCACTGTTCACTCTCGTCTGCGGTGCAGGTGCAGCTCGCCATCCGGGTTCAACCCGGTCGAGGGCTCGGCGGCTGGCGCGTCGTCGGCCAGGCCGTTGCGCGGCAGGATCGGCTGGTCGTGCGCTCCGATCAGGCCTTCGGGCAGGACGAACGCGAACCAGCGTCCGCCGGCGCGCGTGAAGGCCACGTTGGCGCGGATCGCCGGGCGGCCGGTGATCCACAGCTCGATCACGTCGGAGCGTCCCGCGAGGCGATCGAGTCCGCCCATGACCGCATCGCGCAGGTCGCGCTTGAACGTCGCGCGCTGATCGCGGTGCAGGATCGTGTCGGCCAGGTCGCGTCCCGTCAGGTGCGACCAGGGCTTGCCGATCAGCCGCTCGGCCGCCGGGTTCGCCTCCTGGATGCGGCCTTCGCGGTCGAACACGAGGATCGCCTCGAGCGCTGCAGCCGAGACGCGGCGGCGCTCTTCCTCGGCGTGACGCGCCTGCGCTTCGGCCGAGCGCACGCGGCCCGAGTCGCGCACGACCAGGAAGCGCAACCCGTCCGAGGTCGCGTTCGAGAGCTCGATCTCGAGCGGCACCTCGACGCCGTCGCGGCGGCGGCCGACCATCTCGCGCGCCAGGGCCGGCGAGGCATCGCGCATCTCGAGCTCGGCCAGGAGCATTTGCACGTTCGAGCCGAGCACCTCGTGGCCCGGGTACCCGAAGACGCGCTCGGCGGCCGGGTTCCAGTCGGCGATCACGCCCGCGCTGTCCAGGACCAGGATGCCCTCGCCGCAAGTGACCTGGAGGCTCGCGGCGCGCTCGACGGACTCGCGCGCGCGCGCCTCGGCCTCGATCGTGCGGCGGTGGAGCTGCTCGACGACGCCGAAGCCCAGGTAGCCCAGCGCCAGGAGGCCCGCTCCGCTCAGCAGGGCTACGGCGGGGCCCATCTCCCCTGACCGGGCCGCGAAGGCCGCTCCCAGGAAGAGGAAGGCGAGCAGGCCGATGGCCGCCCAGCCGCGCCAGCGCCCCCCTCCGGCACCGCGCACGCTCTGCCGATCGTCGTGCATCGGGGGTCAGCCTCTGCCGGGCGGACCGTCCAGGATGCAGGATACGGTCATATCCGGCGCAAAGCCAACCGGCCCTCTCCGCGAGGGTTGGGATCGGCTGGCTGCGGGCGGATCGCGCGCGTGCCCTGGGGCCCGCCCGAGCCCGGCGGCGAGGAACAACGAAACGGGTCAGCTTCCCGGCGATCGAGGGGTTGACCGACCCCTTCGGGCGGTGCAAGCTCGATCGCAATGACGCAACCCATCGAGGGGGATGGTGCTTCCGGCGTGGATGCCGGGCTGGACCTGCGCGACGGCGCCGCCGTGCTTGAGGGCAACGCCGTGCTCGACGGCGCGCCGGTCGAGGCTGCACCCCAGGCCGCCGAGAACTCGGCGGCCGTGGAGCCGGCGGCGGGTGCCGGGGATGCGCTCAGCGATGCCGAGCTCGGCAGCGCGGTCGCGGCCCTCGTCTACGCGTCACCCGAGCCGGTTTCCGAGCGTCGTCTGCAGTCGCTCCTGGAAGGTCCGCGCCTCGAGCGCGTGCGCGCCGCCCTGGAAACTCTGCGCGAACGCCTCGCGGAGAGCGGCCTGCCGTACGAGCTGCGCGCGCTGGCCGGGGGCTGGCAGATCCTGACCACGGCCGACGTCGGCGAGATCGTGCAGCGCCTCACGAAAGTGCGCAAATCCGAGCGGATCTCGGGCGCCGCGCTCGAGACTCTGGCCGTCGTCGCCTACCGCCAGCCGGTCACGAAGGCCGAGATCGAGGCCATCCGCGGCGTGCAGGCCGGCCCGATCCTGCGCGCGCTGATCGAGCGCGGTCTCGTGCGCGTCACGGGGCGGGCCGACGTGCCCGGCCACCCTCTCCAGTACGGCACGACGCGCGAGTTCCTGGACCGTTTCGGCCTCGCAAGCCTGGCCGACCTGCCGCGCGACGGCGAGCTGACCCGGGACTGACGCTCGGCCGATCCCCATCCGGCTTCCGCAGGGCTCGCCTTGCGCCCCCTGAAACGCACGCCCTACACTGCTGCGCTTCGAAACCGCGGATCCGATCCCGCGGATCCCGTGAGATCCTGAACCGATGTCCAAAGCGCACGAACCGACCGGCGGCGAGCAGCACCTCGACCCCAAGGCACAGGCCGAACACCACGACGATGTGATCGTCGCGCCGCGGGGCATGAAGCGCACGCGGTTCGTCCTGACCTTCCTGATCGTGGTCTTCCTGCTGACGACCTTCATGGTCAGCGACCAAGTCCTGAGCGTGTTCGGCAGAGGCTCCAGCTCGACGTCGTACATGAGCTGGAAGACTCCTGACGGTCAGCGCACGCTCTCGGGCCAGGAGTTCTTCCTCGAGAAGCGCAAGATCCAGCCGATCGTCACCTTCGCCTTCCCGAACGTCAGCGAGCGCGACTTGACCGACGAGCACGTCGCGTCGTTCCTCGTGCTGGAGGACGCGGCCGACCGCGCCGGCGTGCGCGCGACGGACAAGGACGTCTCGCGCTTCGTCCAGGACATCTTCCAGAACAAGGACCAGTACGTGCAGTTCCTGCGCATGTACTCGACCACGGGCAAGGAGTTCGAGGAGGTCGTGCGCCGCGTGATCCGCTACCGCCGCTACCTGGCGTTGATCACGGCCGCCGCGGGGGTGCCCGACCCGGACGCCGTCGAGAAGCGCTGGAAGGCGCAGCACCAGGAGTACTCGGCCGACTACGTCGAGCTGCCGGCCGCCACGCTCGAGACCGAGGCGCGCGCGCTCGCGCCCGACGCGGCCGCGCTGCGCGCCTGGTACGAGGCGCTGCCCGAGAACGAGAAGAACGCGTACCGCACGAGGGAGAAGGCCGCGGCCGAGCTGGCCGCGTACTCGCTCGACGGCGACGGTGACAGCACGCGGCTCCTGGCCAAATACCCGCGACCGGCCGACGAGGACGCCGAGGCCAAGGCCCGGGAATTCCACGCCGGGTTCAGCTATGTGCTGTACCGCCAGGAGAAGCCCGAGCCGGGCGTCGACTTCCGCAAGAGCTTCGACGAGGCGAAGGACGAGGCGCTGCGCCACGCTCCGGTCTACAACTCGCTGCTCGACTGGCAGAAGGACGTCCAGGCGCGCGCCGACCGCGGCGAGGCCGTCGACCTCGCGGCCGAAGCGACCGAGCTGGGTCTCACGTACCGCAACCAGACCGATCCGATCGCGATGGACGGGTGGCAGGCCCTGACCGTGCCCTGGATCGGGACGTACACGCTGAACCGCTTGTTCTCGCCCGACCAGCTCTCGGACACGTACTTCCCCTCGATCGTCGTCGACGCGAAGGGCTTCGTGTTCGGCAAGGTCACGTCGAAGGTCGCGCCCGAGCTGCCCGAGTACGACAAGGTCGCCGAGGCCGTGACCGCCGGCTGGGCGCGGCAGAAGGCCAAGGAGCTGGCGCTGGCGAAGCTCGAGAAGGTGCGCGACGCGTTCGGCACGCGCCCCGACCCGAACGACACGACCGCGCTGCCGTTCAAGCCCGAAGTCGACCGCGACCCCTTCCAGAAGGCCGTCACGGACGCGGGCCTCGTCGTGCAGCGGCGCGAGTGGGCCGAGCAGAACGTCCCACCGTCGCCCGACGGCGATTCGCCCGCGCTCGTCTACCTGCGCCAGAACCCGGTGATCTTCACGAACAAGGTCGGCACGGTGCCCAAGCCCGAGATCGACCGCGTCGGATCGACCGCGATCCTCGTGCGCCTCGACGGCGTGCGCGACCCCGACGTGAGCCGGCTGACGCCGGGCGACGTGCAGATGATCGGGATGCAGCTCGGCAGCCAGGAGCGGCAATCGTTCCTGCAGACCGGGATCCTGTCGCGCGACGCGCTCGTCCAGCAGTACGCGCTGGACATGGCGGCGTGGCGCGAGAAGGACAAGGCGGCTCCCTGATCGGTGTCGAGTACCCGCGTCTGACCGCGCTTCGCCAAGAGAAGCCAGTGGCTCCGCGCGTGACCGCGCTGCGCTAGGAGAAGTACCAGTGGCTTCGCGCGTGGCCGCGCTGCGCTGAGAGAAGTACCGGTGGCTTCGCGCGTGACCGCGCTGCGCTAGGAGAAGTACCAGTGGCTCCGCGCGTGACCGCGCTGCGCTAGGAGAAGCACCGGTGGCTCCGCGCGTGACCGCGCTGCGCTAGGAGAAGTACCGGTGGCTCCGCGCGTGACCGCGCTGCGCTAGCGCGTGATCGGCGCCGAGCGGGCGTAGGCGCGCCGCGCCTTGACCGTCAGGAACTCGTCCGCTTCCGGGCAGTAGGCGGTCAACAGCCCGCCGTACACGCAGCCCGTGTCGAGCCCCAGCGCGACGAGCTTCCCCGCACTCCGCCACGCGCGCGGCACGGGGCTCGGCGTGTGGCCGAACAGCACGAGCTCGTCGCCCCGGTAGTCCTCGTACCACCACGGTCGTCCCGGCCCCTCGACGCGCCGCAGCGTCGTCAGCGCCTCGACCGAGTCGCGCTCGAGCGCCACGCCCGGCGTGCGTCCGGCGTGCACGACGACGAACTCGCGCCCGTCCGCCGTGCGCGGCGAGCCCGGCAGCTCGCGGCCGCGCAACGCGAACCCCGCGTGCTGCGCCAGGAAGCGCAACACGTCGCTGCGACGCTCGGGCGCGACGCGGCACGGCTCGCGGCCGTCGCCGGCCAGGTCGTCGTCGTCGAGCTCGGGCAGGCGCGGCGGGAACGTCGGCCTGTCGCGGCCGTCGAGCGCGCGCGGCGCGAGCCCGGACCGGCGCAGCACGGCCAGCTCGTGGTTGCCGAGCACGAAGCGCGCGTTCGCCGAGCGCAGCGTGTCGACCACGCCGACCGGATCGGGCCCGCGGTGGAGGAGGTCGCCCACGCTCACGAGGACGTCCTGCGGGCCGAGCCGCAGCGCGTCGAGGAGCTGGCCCAGCTCCTCCGCGCAGCCGTGCACGTCGCCCACGATCCAGCTCGCCATCTCCCTGGGATTTCGACCGTCGCGGCGCGCAAGCCGAGGGCCGTCTCCTGTGGGTCCCGCGGTTGGGAAGACCGCCACCGCGCGCAGGCCGAGGTCAAGCACCCGGAATCGATTTCCGATGCTGGAACGAGCGATGGCACGTCACAGCTCGATCGGGTCCGCCGGCGCCGCGGCGATCCTCCTCTGTGCCTGCGCGGCGCAGGGGGAGATCCCGCAGGGGAGCGCGCGCACGTCGACGCTCTCGACGGATCTCGCCGCGGGCGTCGTCACGCTCGGGCCGGGCGACCTGCTGCGCGTCGGCGTGTTCGGCCACCCCGAGCTCTCGACGCCGGTGCTCGGCACGCCGAGCGGCACGCGCGTCGATCCCGAAGGCAACCTGAGCCTGCCTCTCGCCGGCGCGATCCAGGTCGGCGGGCTGACGGTCAGCGCCGCGCGCGAAGCCGTCGCGGCCGCGTTCGCGCGCTACGTCAAGGAGCCGCGCGTCGACCTGTCCGTGCTCGAGTTCACGGCGCGACGCTTCTACCTCTACGGCGAGGTCAACGCGCCCGGCAGCTACGTGCTCGACCGGCCGCTCGACCTGTACCAGGCGCTCAGCTACGGCAAGGGCTTCACGACAGCCGCGCGGCGCGAGGAGGTCGTGCTGATGCGCGGACGCCCGGGCGACCTCCAAGTGCACGTGTTCGACGGCGAGTCGCCGTCGGAGAACGGTCTCGTCGTCGTCCAGCCGGACGACTTCGTCTTCGTGCGCCGCAGCGGCGCCGGACGCTTCTCGCAGGAGGCGTTGCCGATCCTGCAGGGCATCGGGTCGGTGATGGCCACGATCGCGACCGTCTTGCTGGTCGAGGACCAGTTGAGCGACTGATGGCGCGTTCCAGCGGAGATAACGGGCGCGGCGACACTC
>Ga0163150_10010065_pt1 | contig 10296 bp, 7 predicted proteins | sample OliLakLV19P2IB_FD_148628 | JGI IMG/M metagenome (GOLD analysis project Ga0163150, IMG submission 148628) | Freshwater microbial mat bacterial communities from Lake Vanda, McMurdo Dry Valleys, Antarctica - Oligotrophic Lake LV.19.P2.IB | ecosystem: Environmental > Aquatic > Freshwater > Lake >...
GCTGTTTCCCTGCGCGTTCTTGATGGCCTTCTGGAGCCCTGCGATCTCCTTCTGATCCTCGACCTGCTTCTGGCTGCGAAGGGATGCTCTCACTCCCCCGAGAACCGTGACGGTGCCTTGGATTGGAAAAGCCCGACTAAGGTCGCCCGACCGCTGCGCCGTACCGGCACTCTGGAGCGCTGCGTTGAGCTCATCGTTGGCGATCGTCGCCGCGGTCGCGGCGGGTGGGCTGAATCCAGCCTGCCCCGCGAGTGGGGAGCCGAAGGTGAACGTGCCTTGGAAGGGGTTGGGCTTCTCCTTGAATCCCCACTGCTCTTCGAAGAACTGGACCTGCCCAGGGCTGCTCCTTTTCATAGCCTGCTGTTGGGCGAACGAGAGGCCGTCCCACTTTGCCCTGGCCTTCTCGATTGAGGCCTTGTCCTTCGCACCGGTTGTCGTAATGAAGCCAATGGCAAGGCCGATGCCCGCGCCGACGGCGGTCCCGGCGCCCGGAAAGAACGAGCCGAAGGCCGCTCCCTGCCCAACGGAGGAAAGGATCCCACCGGCTTGTCCGCCGATCACCGAACCTGCAATCTGGGCCGCGATCCCAGCCCCAAGTCCCTTGCCGGAGACCCCTTGTCCACTAAAAATGCCCTTGAGGCCCTTTCTCGCCAAGACGCCCTCCCCCGCCGCCGCGGCCTGTCGCGCAGCCGCGTCCGCCGCGGCCTGTCGCCCAGCTGCCGCCGTGGCGCCGTGCGTCGCAGCCGCGACTGCGGCCATCGAGGCGACCTGGACATTCCCGGACGCAGCAGCTGTCCTTGCGACTGCGGCGTAGGCGATAGCGAGCCGCTCTTGGGCAATGATCGTCGTCTCCGTCGCGACTGTGACTCTCGTTTGGCTTAGGGACTCGGTCGCAATTGCGGCTGCGTTCTTGGCTGCAAGAGCTGATCGCTTCTGTAGTCGGGCGTTGAGGGCAGCGGCGGCTCCAACGATCAACAGAATCTGGGCGGCCGTATCACTGCCTCCCGTGAGGGTCGAGATCTTTCCAAGAACAGAGAAGATCGGGCCCAAAGCGGATGCGGCCGCATCCGCTGCCGCAACGATGTCCGTCAACTCGTTAGTCAAGGCCGTCAATGACGGCAAGAGCTCCTTGCCGATCGTGGATGAGAGGTTCTGGGTCGTAGACCCAAGCCCGCTGACCGCTCCACTCAATCCCTTGGCCTTGGCCTCTGTCAACGTCGAGGCATTGCCAGTTTTGGATACCTCGGCTTGAACCTTGGCGAACGCGGCGGCGCCTTGCGTGAGGGTGATAATTGCAGCACGACCAGCGTCCTGGCCGAAGATGTCGCGTAGCGCAGAGGTCTGCTCCTGCGGCGAGAGTTTTGCCAGAGACCGAGAGAACTGCTCAATGATCGACGGGAGTTGGGCACCGATCGTGGCCGTCTTATCGATCTGGATCCCAAGTCGGTCAAAGGCCTTCTGAGCGGACGCGGTTCCCGGAACGAGACGCAGGAGTTCAACGCGGAGCGAGGTGCCGGCGTCCGAACCGCGGATACCCGCTCGGGCAAGTTGGGTGAGCAGAGCGGTCGTCTGCTCGATTGAGAGGCCGGCCTGTTTTGACTGCGCGGAAGCCTGCTGGAACGCAGCCGCGAAGTCGGTGATCTCACCCTGGGCCTGAATTGAAGCGCCGGCCAAGAGGTTGACGACCCGCTCGGACTGTGTTCCCGCGAGCCCGAAGGCATTCAGCTGCGTGGCCGCCAACTTGGCCGCTTCTCCTGCGGAGATGTTGGCCGCCGTCGAAAGTTGGAGAACCCCCCTCGAGGCAGCAAGTGAATCCTCGACCGATAGACCGGCCTTCGATAGTTCGGTCATCGCCGCCGCCGCGTCGTTGGCCGACTGGCCCGGGAGACTCAAGTCGGCTCCGAGTTCCTTTGCTTGGGACGAGGCTCGCGCCTCGCGCCATCTGATTAGCAGTCGCTCCAGTGACGGCTTGGAAGGTGTTGAAACTCTGTTGCAGTTGAGATGCCGAGCCGACGACCTTTGCGAGTCCCGTCACGGCGACGGTTGCGAGGAGGAAGCCGCCACTTGAGGACAGAACCGCGCCGCGAAGGCCGAGGAAGGTCGCGCCCGTCGCCGCAGCACCTCGAGTGACTTGGCCTTGGGTTACGGCCGTCCTCTCGAGGCCTCTAAGCCTTACGACCTCGGCAGCCGTGAGTTGCTCGGTGCGCGTTGTTTCGATGCCCAGGATCTGGACGCGCTTCAAGTCTTCAGCGTTAGCAGCAATCGTCCCTTTCTCGATCGCGGCGATCAATCCAAGCTGATTCCTTCTTGCGAGCTCGGCGGCAGAGTTGGCGCTTGCAGCCAACTCCCTTGGACTCGTACCGACAATTGGATTCCGCGCTCGAGCGAGTTGATCCTCAATCTGACCAACGCGAGTTCTAAATGGAGCCGACTCCACACCCGCTCGCGCGTTAATCTCCCTGGCTCGCGCAAGTTCAAGTGTTTCTGCTGTCGTTTTCTGTAGCTGCACATCTTGAGTTCGGAGAGCTCTCTCGTTTGCTTCTTCGAGTGGGGTGATGGATCTCTGGACGGCAGCGAGTTCGGCCCTTGCCTTCGCGAGCAAACTTGCTGGCTTAACTGCCGCTCCTTCTGCCGCGGCCAGTTCGGCTGATCCCTTGGCGAGGGCCACGCGGGTCGCTAGGAGGTTCTCCTCAACCTGAAGCTCGAGACGGTTGGCGGCAGCAAGTGCGGCCTTCTCTGTCAACCCCTCCCTCTCGAGATCCGTAACCAACTTGGTACTTGCCGCAAGGGCTGCCCGTACGCGAGTGAGATTGGCGACCGCAATTCCTCCCGCTTCGGTGCTCAAAACCGCCGCCCCTTGAACGGCCGTCAATTCGGCCTGGAGCGCGGTCTGACGTGCAAGAATTGGTCCTTGGCGTGCCCGGGCAGCGCCGAGCGCCGTCTCCGCCTCGGCGGCGGCCACACTCGCGGCAGCTTGCTCGGCCGTCGCGACCACTTGCGCTTGGGCAGCGCTGGCGCTCGTAGCGCTTCCCTGGGCCTCAGAGACAAGCACTTGAGCCCGTTGCGCTAGCGCCGCGTTCCCGGTCGCCACCACCTCGGTCTGCACTGCAAGGACTTTGTTTAGTTGGACGTTGGCGGCCGCCTCCTGCTTGGTCAAGGAAAGGCTTTGGTCGACGCCGACCCTGGACTTGGCCGCAATCAGGCCCACTTGGGCATCGGCGAGACCCTTCGCCGCGAGCGCTTGATCGCGCGTTGCCGTTGCGAATGAGATCGAAGACTTGGACCCCAGACCCTCGGCCCTGGAGAGATCGGAAACAGCCGCGCTGAGTGCCCGCCCTGCAATTGCCTGCGCATCCCGGGCCTTGGTAAGGTCGGTCGTTGGGCGGAGTGCGACCCTCTCGGCGTCGGCAACTCGCCCTAGCGTGATGGCAAGGCGATCCTCCATATCGGTGAGTTTCTTCGCCGCCGCCTCTGCTTTAGAAGCGGTGCTGACGACACCGCCAGACGGCGCCCTACCGCTGACGACACCGCCAGACGGCGCCCTACCGCCCCCTCCGCTTACGTTCCCGACCTTGACGTTGATCGGAATCGGACGATTGGCCGTCGCCGCGATGATCTCGTTGCGCAGCTTGGTCGCCGCACCCGGGGCGAGAACCAACTGGATTGGGATCTTGATCGGGTTGTTCTTAAGTTTCCGCCTTACCGCCAGCAGAGACGCTTGGTCGACGACGAACTGCAGCTTGATCGGCGGCGGCGTGAAGTTAGCGAGCTCGCTCGCCAGTTGCCTCTTCAGGTCGCGCGCGAAGTTCGCCGTATCCGGCCTGATGGCAACGAAGGCTTCTGCGATGAACGACGTGGCTAATCACACCCTCTGGTCATGACTTAGGCCTTCGCACTGGAGGAATGAGCATGCCGACGCCCAACCCGAGTGCCTTCATCGCCTCTGCGTTCTGTCGTGCCAGCATCTCTTCCTTTTCCTTTGGATCACTCAGGAGGACATTGAGCTCTGCGACCTGCGCCGGCGTCTTCCCATCAGTGAGCATGAAGTAGACGAGGTCGCAGACCTCCTGCATGGTTAGGTCTTGGAGGCTTCTCCCGGTTCGGTGGAGGAAGGAGCCGTTGATGGTTCCCCAGTTGGCGGCGGCGTAGTGGCAGAGGGCTGCTCCTGTGTAGGAGGGCGGCCGCTCTGCTCCTGAATCAACCAGTTCTGGAGCTCGACGAGATCGTCGAACGTGACGGGATCGTCGTTGCTGCGCGTAATCGCAAGGAACCGCTCGAGCGCGTCTCCCTTGGGGTCGATCATCGAGATCACCGAGGACTCGATCGCCTCGAACGTTTCCCCTCCGGTGGATTCCTCGGAGAGCGCCGCCACCCGCTTGATGCTCAAGTAGCCGACGTTGGCCCGAACGTAGAACTGCTCGGGCTCGCGCGCCTTCCCCCCCTCCTTGTCCTCCTGACTCTGCGGCTTGTAGCCGAATGTGAACGGCTTGGATCCAAACTCGGCCTCACGCTCGGCGTGTCGCTTTGCCCGTTCTGCATTGAAGTCGTGCATGTGTTCCCCCTTATCCTGAGACTGGTCGGTAGTAGTCCTTGTCGGGCAAGAACTGGAATGGCTTGTGCGCGAGATTCGCTCCTGTCCGAAGCGGGAGCGCGTACTCCGCGCGATTGGCAACTTGCACTGTCAACTGTCCGTCGATCACCTCCGCTGGAATGACGTAGAGCGAGTCCACTAGATGCCCCGACCTATAGCGCGGGATCGCTGGCTCGCTGTCGTTTCTTGTGCCATAGATGTACGGCTCGGACATCGCATCCCAGCAGTCCTGTCGGATGACGATCGTTTCTGCAATCACCTCGAGTTCGTTCCCGATCGAACCGGGGCCGGGCGTGTTGGCCCATGCATCGATCGCAGCCTGGTTGACGATGATCTTGATCACGGGACATATCCCTCGATCGAGGCTCTGAAAGTAAACTGCCACCCGACGTAGCCGCCCCGCTCCTCGATCGGGACGCCGCCGTCGAAGTAGACGCCGAGGCAGTCGTCGAAGAGCGTATCCTGCACGTCTCGGATCCCATTCCAGAGCGCCCATCCATCCTCCTGTACGGTCGCAGCAGACGCCGTCTTCGCTGCATCGGTCGGAGGGCTGCTGCCCTGGATCATCGGAGCGCAGCGAACGACATAGATCACGAAGGTGGCGAGGATGACGTTGCCGAAGTGGTTGCGCCTCTTCGTCGAGGTGATGTTCAAGGGAGACGTGTTGTCCTCGGAAAGCCGCGAGACCCAGACTGCAACAAACTCGCAGTCGAAGGCTGGCCGCGCGGGAGTCAGGAACTGGCTCGTTGGAGCCAGGGCGGTCGTGGTATTGAGAATCGTCACGCAGGCATCAAGCACGGCCTGCGCGAGGACGGTCAGTCGCTCGAGCGGGTTCACTGGCCAACCGACTGCGCGAACCGGTTCTTGCGCTGACCTGGAGCCATCATCATCGGTCGACGCGTGAGGCCGTAGGGGTTGATCCCGTTGAGGAATGCGTCAACGAGCGCGAGCCCGGTCGCCCACTTTGCGGATGGTCCTGACCGCGTCGAGCTGCGGTACCAGCCGAGCGTCGCCATCTTGTCGATCGTGACACCCTGACGAGTGACACGGACGGTGCCGGAGGGAAGTTGACAGTCCTCGCCGTTGCTCGCACGGTAGATCTCGCAGCCGACTTGCGCCGCGGCAAACTGGCCAAGCAAGGGCGCGTCCTGCCCGTAGGCGTAGGTAACTGCGAAAGTGCCGATCTCAGTGTCGGCCTCGTCGAGCCTCTGGCATGAGGGCCAGCGTTGTGCGTTCCCGTTCGCGTCCGCCATCCGAGTCAGGAAGCGGCGCTTATCGAGCCTCCAGTTGTGGAGTTCAGGAACGACGATGCCGTCGATCTTGACCTCAAGGATCTCGCGCACCGGATAGCCGGCGAGATCGATTCGGTCGAGCGGGACGCAGCCGCAGCCGTCATTGTGATCCCACTGCCAACCCCATCCGCCCCATCCCCATCCGCCGTAGTCGACTGAGGGCACGATATAGCCGCGCGACAGTACTTGGAAACCGCAGGGCGTATCGCCGCAGGGCCGGACGGTACGGACGCAGCGACCGCTGTGCTTGCGTCCCGAGAGCTCCCAGAGCAGCCACGAGGCCATCTGGGCGTAGGGCGTCATGTCGACGCAGACCGTCTCTTCGTTCGAGCCCGCGCCGGTCGTGATCGTCGGCGAGCCGCAGTTGATCCAGATGTCGTTTGCGTCGCACCACGGCTGGCAGGGGCCGTCCACCGCCCACGCGACGGGGTTCTGGGTGACCGCGCTGCCGAGAATCGTGAAGTCACCGTTGCCGGCCGCGTTGAGCGCTCCCGTTCCGACGATGGCGTAGTAGTACGTCCCAGGATCTGCGGGTGGTAGAAGGTCGAGCACGTAGACGCCGACATCGGGGTTCGTAACCTCGGAGTCCAAGCCCCAGGTGTAGGTCGTATCGATGCCGTCCGGGCCCTGCACGGTGTAGACGACAGTCGTCGGATCGGTTGGTACTCCGAGCACCGAGAACGTCTCGGTGATTGTCACTCCGTTCCCTAGGGGGTACGCGCCCATTAGCAGCCCTCTCGTCGCTCGTCGCCACCCGTGACAGTACCGCCGGGGGCGGTCGCCCCTGTGACCTTAGCCCCGTCGTCGGCGCCGCTGACCTTCGCTCCGGCCTGATCGGATCCGGTGACGACGGCGGATGAATCGTCCCCACAGACGACCGGGCTCGAGTCTTCGCCGCAGACGATTCCGTAGCAAGGCTGAAGAGCTTCCGGGGCCCCCAGTTGCCAGCGAGTCTCGACCGGCCTGATTTTGGTGAGAGTGACACTGATCGGCGGGTAGACCACCAGGGGCGTAACTACGGCCGGCGGTAGAAGTCGGTATTGCGTCGTGACCGGCCTGATCCGAGAGAGCGAGACGGTAAGAGCAACAGCAACAGTGCGGGAGGACTCGACTACTGCCGGCGGCTTGAGGAGGGAGATCGTCCTCCCTCGACTCTGCGGTGCAAGCACCACCATGACGCCGCCGAACGTGGGCGAGAGCAGCGCCGGGAAGATGCGGAACGAGATAGCCTTCCCGCGCCGGCTGTAGGTGAGCTTTGTCGCGACGGGCTCGTAGACCCTGCCCGGGTAGACGACCAACTCGAGATTCGAGCGCGCTACCCCTCGCGACTGGTACGCGAGGTGGGTTCGGAGGAAGCCGAGGTCTTGAGCGTCGACGAGGTCTGTCGGCCTCTGCAGGATCGAGTGAACCGGCGGCGGCGTGATCCTTGCCAAGCGTGTCGCAACGACGGGGACGCGGAACGCATCGACAACGGTCGGGAGACTCAGGAACGGCGTGGCCTTGCCTCGACGTTGCGGGGCCAGGTGCGTGCTGACCTTTCCGAGATCTTGGGCATCAACGAGGTCGGTGGGCTTGCGAAGCGTCGAGTGAACCGGCGGCGGCGTGATCCGTGCGTGCTGACCTTTCCGAGATCTTGGGCATCAACGAGGTCGGTGGGCTTGCGAAGCGTCGAGTGAACCGGCGGCGGCGTGATCCTTGCCAGAGTCACATCGATCGGCTTAAGGACGGCTGCGCGGCCTGCGGTGAAACGAAGGATCGACTTCGCTAGACCGCGACGCCGCGGCGCGAGCGTGACCGCGACCGGACGGGCTGTAAAGGCACGAACGACAACCGGTGAGCGTAGGAACGGCTTGGCCTCGCCGCGACGCTGCGGTGCCAGAGTGACGGGGACGCGGCGGAAGTACGGGGTGGCGGCGGTTGTAACGATCGGCTTGCGCAAGACCGACTTCGGGGTGCCGCGGCGGGAGTACGCGAGCCAAGCAAACCCTGGCCCCGTCTGCGGAATGACCTGGATCTTCGGCGGCGGCGCAAGGCGCGACCTCGGGACGCCCCTTCGCGAATACGCAACCGAGATAGCGAGGTACTGAACCTGAGGCCGGAGATCAATGACGACGGGTGGGCGGAGCTTGGACTTCGGGACTCCTCGCGAGCTCGGCGCGAGCCAGACGACGGTCCGACCCTTGTCAGCCTCGTCGACGAGATCGACGGGCGCCCCGAGGTGCGACTTTGAGATCCCTCTCGAGGAGCTGCTGTAGGCCAGCGTGGCAGCAACGGCCCCCTGATCCTCGGTCCCGACGGTGTCAGACGGCTTCCCGAGCAGCGCCATCGTCGGCGGCGGCGAGATCCTCGCCAAGGAGGTCTCGATCGCTCGAGCGACGAAGGGGAAGACGACGGTCGGGGGCTGGAGCTTGGACTTCGGGACTCCTCGCGAGCTCGGCGCGAGCGTGACCGCGAGCGATCCCTTGTCGGCCTCGTCGACGAGATCGACGGGCGCCCCGAGGTGCGACTTTGGGATCCCGCGCAGCGAGTAGGCGAGATGCGTCTCGATGACCGGAGCTCGGAATGCGTGGACGACGGTCGGCGGCTCGAGTCGGGACTTCGGGTGCGGGTAGCGCGACGGCGCGAGGGTGGTCTGGGTCTGGCCCTTGTCGGCCTCGTCGACGAGATCGACGGGCGCCCCGAGGTGCGACTTTGGGATCCCGCGGAAGGAAGGAGCGAGCGTGATCGTGACGAGCGGGATCCGGAATGCGTGGACGACGGTCGGCGGCTCAAGGCGGAAGGTCGGTCGCCCGCGCCGGCTGTAGGCAAGGCTCGTCGCGAGTAGACCGATATCTTGGGCGTCCGAGAGGTCGGCCGGCGGGAACAGCCTCGACTTCGGCTTGCCGCGCAGACCGTATGCGAGCTCTATCTCTGGCCCGTATATCTCGACCGCTAGAAGGACGACGACGGGCGGCGCGAGGCGCGAGGTCGTCGGCGGCGGCGTGATCCGGGCTAGCGTGATGTCGAGTGGTCGGCCGAGGATGGCCGGGAACACAACAATCGGCTGGCCTAGACGCGAGAGCGGCTTGCCCCTGCTCGAGTACGCGAGGTTGGTGCGGAGGAAGCCGATGTCCGCTTGGTCAACCAGATCAACGGGCTTGCCGAGCAGCGACTTCGGCTTGCCGCGCAGACCGTATGCGAGCGTAACGTTGACGACGGGGATGCCGAACTCGCTGACGGCGGTCGGGGGGTTCAGCCTTGCCTTCGTGGCACCCCGCGTGGACGGTGCCAGCGAGACGACAACGCGCCCGAGATCTTGGGCATCAACGAGGTCGGTGGGCTTGCGAAGCGTCGAGTGAACCGGCGGCGGCGTGATCCTTGCCAAGCGTGTCGCAACGACGGGGACGCGGAACGCATCGACAACGGTCGGGGGGTTCAGTCTGGGCTTTACCTTGCCGCGCGACGAAGGTGCCAGCACCACCACGGTTGGGAGCGCGAGCACGGGAGCGACAACGATGGGTGCGGACAGCCTCGACTTCGGCGTACCTCGACGTGAATAGGTGAGCGTGATGTCCGCAACAGCGTCAGAGGGTGCTGCGGCGGTGACGACGGCCGGTGGGGAGAGCCGCCAGATCGTGTGAGCAGGCTTGATCCTCGCGAGCGCCCGGACGACCAGCGGAGCGAGTACCGGGGCAACAACGACGGGCTTGCGCAGGCTCGAGCGAGGCGTCCCTCTGAAGGACGGGGAGAGATGAACAAGAGCCGGCCTCGTGAGCACGGGAGCGACGACGACCGGGGCCGAGAGACGCGACTTCGGAACGCCTCGGCTGCTGTAGGCCAGCGTGGCAGCAACGGCCCCCTGATCCTCGGTCCCGACGGTGTCAGACGGCTTCCCGAGCAGCGCCAAGGTGCGAACCGGGCGAATCCTTGCGAGCGTGACATCGGTGGGACGGGCGAAGAACGGGAACACCGCTGTCGGTGCGGATAGCTTCGACTTGGAGGCCCCCCGACGGCTGTAGGTGAGGTGCTTCGCAACCCGGCCGACATCCTCCGGCCCGACGGTGTCCGTCGGAGGGCGAAGGAACGCGATCGTGGGCGGCGGCTTGTTGTGGGCCAGTTCGACACGAACGGGCGCGTGCACAACGGCGGGGGCGCCCATCGGCCGAAGCCTCGACTTCGTGATCGGGCGACGTGGCCGGGCCAACTTGACCTCGGGGCCGAAGAACACCACCTCCGCCGAAGCGATGACGGCGGGGGAGCCAAGGCCAGAGCCTGCGACTCGTGACTGCCTGGAGGAGAGCGCGAGCTTGACCTCGGGGCCGAAGAAAAAACTGCTGTCGAAGACCCAGACCGGGCGGCCAAGAAGAACGATGGTGGGTTCGGGGCGGTTTCTCGCGAGCGAAACGACCGACGGGGCGGCGGTCGCGACGGGGG
>Ga0163150_10010066_pt1 | contig 10294 bp, 6 predicted proteins | sample OliLakLV19P2IB_FD_148628 | JGI IMG/M metagenome (GOLD analysis project Ga0163150, IMG submission 148628) | Freshwater microbial mat bacterial communities from Lake Vanda, McMurdo Dry Valleys, Antarctica - Oligotrophic Lake LV.19.P2.IB | ecosystem: Environmental > Aquatic > Freshwater > Lake >...
TCCTGGGCGCGCCAACTCGAAGAGGCTGGCGTCCATGTCGTCTATGGCCTGGTCGGATATAAGATCCACGCGAAGATGTGTCTCATCGTCAGGCGCGATGACGACGGCATCCGGCGATACCTTCATTTAGGCACTGGAAATTACAATCCGCACACCGCGCGTCTCTACACTGATCTGGGACTCTTTACGTGCCGTCCAGAGTTCGGTGAGGACGCCACAAACCTATTCAACCTGCTCACGGGAATCTGCCAGTTCCAAGGGACGCGCAAGCTGCTGGTCGCCCCCTTCGAGCTGCATGCGAAGATCCTCAACATGATCGAACGCGAAGGAGCCAACGCCCGCGCCAGACTGCCCGCTCGCATCATAGCCAAACTCAACTCGCTCGTGGATGAGCGCGTGATCGAGGCGCTCTACCGAGCCTCCCAAGACGGCGTGAAGATCGAACTCATTGTCCGGGGCATTTGTTGCCTGCGGCCGGGCATCAAGGGCCTCAGCAGCAACATCATTGTGCGCAGCATCGTGGACCGCTTCCTTGAGCACACGCGAGTTTTTTACTTTGAGAACGCCTGCCAGCCGGAGGTGTTCGTCTCCAGCGCGGATTGGATGCCACGGAATTTTTTCCGTCGCATCGAAGTCGCCTTCCCGATCGAGGACGGCATTCTTCGAGAACGCCTCACCAGCGATCTGCTTGCGCTGTCGCTGGCTGACAACGTCAAGGCGCGCACGCTTCAACCCGATGGAAAGTATCGCCACTCCAGGCCGTCCAAGGGCGAGCCACCTCGACGGAGTCAATCCGAGTTCATCTCACAGGCTGTCGAGTCCGTGAAGGGACCAGCGCAGCCCGAGCCAAAGCGGTCTAATTTTTTGCCCGTCAAGCTGGCACCACGTCCTTCCGCGCTGGCGGTAAAAGAGTCGAAAGCACGCGCAGGTCAGGAAGACAGGTAAGGTAGCATCCGTTTCTGACGATCAGCAGACTCTCCCGACTTTTCCCGCCTGCGTTCGTTTTAACCGGCCACTATGCCGCCTTCGAGGTGGGCCGGTTCTTCAGCGCGTGAAAGAGGCTTTCGAAGATCAGACGGCCATCGGTGCTGCCGAGGAGAGCTTCGCAGGCGCGCTCGGGATGGGGCATCAGACCGGCGACGTTGCGGGTCTTGTTGCAAATGCCAGCGATGTTATCGACGGCACCGTTGGGGTTCGCGATGTCGGTCAACTCACCGGCGGCGTTCACGTATTGCCAGAGAATCTGGTTGTTGGACTTGAGGGTCGAGATGGTGTCGGTGTCCGCAAAGTAGCAGCCTTCCCCGTGCGCGATGGGAACACGCAGGAGTTTGCCCGCGGGAATCTGGTTGGTGAATGGCGACTCGGTGGTCGTGGTCTTGAGGAAGACTTGTTCGCAACGAAACTGGAGGGAGCGATTGCGGATGAGCGCGCCGGGCAGAAGGCCGGCTTCGCAAAGGACTTGAAAACCGTTGCAGATGCCGAGCACGAGTCCGCCGTTGTCGGCGAACTGTTTCACAGCCTGCATCACAGGACTGAAACGCGCAATGGCACCGCAGCGAAGATAATCACCATAGCTGAAGCCGCCGGGGACGAGCACGGCATCGGTGTCGCCGAGGGAATTTTCCTTGTGCCAGACGAACCGCGCGGAGTGGCCGAGCAGGCGGACGGCGTGGACGGCGTCTTGATCGCAGTTGGACGCGGGGAATTGGAGGACGGCGAAGTTCATTTCAGTCGGCAATCTCCAGCTTGTAATCCTCAATCACCGGGTTGCTGAGAAATTTGTGGCAGGCCTCGTCGATCTGTTTGCGGGCGCTTTCCTTGTCGCTGCCGGTCAGTTCGACTTCGAGATACTTGCCGACATGGACAGCGCCGACGCCCTGGTAGCCCATGTGCTGAAGGGCGTCCTGAACAGTTTTGCCCTGCGGGTCGAGCACGGCTTTCTTCGGAGTGATGATGATTTTTGCTTTCATTTCGGGACGGTGGTTTGCGCCGATCAATCGCTCGCGGATGTTGGGGAAAGGCGGAACCGGACGCTAGGATTTTCTTCACCAACCGAGATCTCGCGTGACTGATAGTCATGGCAACAGGACTTTGAGTTATCGAACGATTCGAGCCCGGACGCTGACCGTTGCTTCTGGAAGAAAGGTTTAACTCGCCGATTACCATTGCCGATGTCCCCTGCAAGCGCGGGATGACAGACCGCCTGCATCCGCGCCGCCATACACATGACTGAGCACACGAAACCGCTGCCAAACAGAACCAAACTTGCATTCCTTTGGGTCGATGAAGAGGGGTTCGTTGTGACTCCGACAAAAGGTTCAGCAGCTGAGGCGCAGGCGGCCACGGATACTGCATTCCTGCTCAAGTCCAGCGCGCTTCCCCGCCCGGCCCAAGTGCCGCCGTCTTAGCCGAATCCATGTAGTCGGAAGTTGAAGGAGTAGAACGCAGAGACGCAGAGGACGCGAAGGAACGCGGAGATTGCTGCGTTTAGCCAGTTCACCAAACTGTGTTCTTGAACTTGACCGTTTCTTCTCTGCGCAACTCCGCGTCCTTGGCGTTCTCTGCGTTGAATAAAACTCATCCATCATCACTTGGACTGCATGGATTCTGCTTAGAGCCTGACTATAATCGTTGTCGGAGGTTTCGAGTCTCGCTATGAACAAGGCATGTTCACCCGGCGCCTTGTCCCCATTCTATCCCTGGTCATCACAACTTTGTCTTACGCGACGGTCCCGTCGGTCAAGGGAGCCAGCGGGTTAACTGTTTCGTGGACGAATAATCTTCTCACCATCACCGGTCCGAACCTGCCGGGTGGCAGCATGAGCATCTGGTATCTGGAAGCCTTTTGTCGCAGCGGTTCGACGAAACGCGATTGGGGCCAAACGGTGCTTCCCCACAAGACTTCCCTGCTCTCTTCCACTCGCGATGGCAAACGGCTGCAATTCTCCACCAAAGTAACGCCGTCAGTCGAAGTCTTGCACGAAGTGCGGGCTGGCAAGGACGAATTGGAATTCGAGTTCAAACTCACTAACAAAGGAACCGAGTTCGTGGACTTGAACTGGGGTTCTCCGCTGTTTTGAGTGGAATTCAAAATTGAGGCAGGCGCAGCTTGCCTGCCGTGAAATAGAGCATCGTAATCAGATACTCCTGTGAGCGATAGCCGCGCGCCTTGCGCTTGGTCGCGCTGAACACGCTGTTCAATCCTTCCATGAACGCGTTGGTCACGCCCCATTTCCAGTGCGCCAGGATGCCGGCCAGATGGCGTTCCACCATCCCCGCCGCCTTCACCATTGGGGCCAGCAATTCCTCCGAATACTTCCGGGCGACACCCCGCACCAGCCGACCCCACGCCTTGAAGCGCGACTCGGCCGCTCCGGCCGTCGGCTCCCGATAGATGCTCTGAAACATCAGCCGCAATTGATAGGCCTTGGCCGTGCAGAGCGCTTCGGTGTCCAGCTCCGCCAGGCGCGCCTGTTCCTTGTCCGTCAGGTTCTCCGGATTCTTGCGCCAGATCCAGCGCGTGAACTTGAGCATCGCCGCGCGCGTCTCATCCCCACTGCGCGCCTGGGCTTTGCGCACCTCATCCACCGCTCCATTGACTTGCGCCACCACATGATACTTGTCGTTGACGATTTGGGCGTTGCGACAGTTGGCCGTGATCCCCGCCGCGTAGGCCGGACTCATATCGACACTGGCCTGGGTGATGGCATGCCGATGGCCGTTGTGTTTTTCAAGCTCGGCGGTGAACCGCGTCCACGTTTCCTTGTCCTTGCCTTCGGTGGCAAAGAGCACGCGTTTGGCCAGCAGGTCCGCGAACACGGTCAGATAGTTGTGGCCTTTGCGAAGGCTCAACTCGTCGGCTCCGACACAGCAGACGTTGGAGAAATCCGCCTCGGCGTAGGCCGCGTCCACCTGGCGGAAGAGCATCCGCCACAGCCGCGTGTCCGATTCGCCGGTGACCCCGGCGACTTTCGTCATGGGCATCTCGCGCATGAGCAGCAAGGTGAAGGCTTCGAAGCCTTTGGTGAAAGGCGTCGAGAGTCCCTCCCAGGGCGGACGCACCAGCCAGGTGTGGCGGCAACTGCGACAGCGTGCGCGCGGCCGCCGGCAGTGCAACTCGCAGCGGTGCTCGAAGACGTTGAGATGCCGCCAGACCAGGGGCTTGGGATGGTCGTAGCAAAAAGCGTGGCCGGTGCATTTGGGACAATGCACGGCTTCCCACAGAGCGGAGGTTTCGCGCAGGTGCAGCACCACCGTGCCGCGCTTGTGCTCGAAGCCACTCTCGGTCACTTCCCACTTCAACCCCAACCCCAGCAAATCGTGAAACAGTTTTTCAGGTGTCATCCTCAGCCCAGCTTACTCGCTCCATTCCACTCAAAACAGCGGAGAACCACAACTTAAACCGCTTTTCCTGGACTCCCTTGGTGCAAAGATGCATGTCCCTCAAGGCATTCCACAGCGTCAAACACGGCTCAAGATCAGAGGCTCTTCACCCGCCCCGTCGAATCGCCCAATCGCTCCACGCCGGTTGCGCCCATGCGGTCGCCGAGGCTGAGGAGGAGGTTGCTCATGGGGACGCCGCCGTGTTTCATGAAACGTCCGGGCGTCAGGGTGCCGCCGCCGGAGCCGGCGAGGAGCACGGGCAGGTTCACGTGGCTGTGGCGGTTGCCGTCCGCGTTGCCGCTGCCATAGACGATCATTGAGTTGTGCAGGAGCGACTGGCCGTCCACGTCCTTGGTCTGTTCCATCTTCTCGATGAACTTCGCGAACTGGCTTATGTAGAACAGATCTATCTGCGCGACCTTGTCGATCATGTCCTGCTTGTTCTGGTGGTGCGTGAGGTAGTGGTGGCCCTCGGGGATGCCGATCTCGGCGAAGGCGCGGTTGCTGCCCTCGTTCGCCATGAGGAAGGTGCCGATGCGCGTGGAGTCGGTCTGGAAGGCGAGCACCATCATGTCGAACATCACCTGGATGTATTCCTCGAAACTGGCGGGGATGCCGGAGGGCGTGGTGATTTCCGGGTCGGGCGTCTTGCCGAACTGTTCGGTGCGCTGGATGCGTTTCTCGATCTCGCGCACACTGGTGAGGTACTCATCGAGCTTCTGCTTGTCGCGATGGGCGAGCTGGCCTTGAAGGGCACGCGCGTCATCGAGAACGAAGTCGAGGATGGACCGTTGCTGGGCCTGGCGCCGGGCGAAGCTGGCCGCGCGTTCGCCGGGTGCGCCACCGCCAAAGAGGCGCTCGAAGAGCAGGCGCGGGTTCGGCTCGGGCGCGACAGGCGTGTTCTCGGAGCGCCACGCGAGATTGTATTGGTAGGCGCAGGAGTAGCCGGAATCGCAGTTGCCGGATTTGCGCACGGCATCGCAGGTAAGCTCAAGCGAGGGGAAGCGCGTGAGATGCCCGACCTGACTCGCGACGACTTGATCAATCGAGATGCCGGCCTGGATGTCCGAGCCAGCGGTCTTCTTGACGCGGACACCAGTGAGAAAGGTGCCGCTGGCCCGCGCGTGGTCGCCTGCGCCATCGGGACCAGGCGTGGCATTGAGGTGGTCCATGCCGCCGAGCACCTGGAGTTGGTGCTTCACGGGCGCGAGCGGTTGCAGGGTGGTGCTGAGATCGAAGTCTTTGCCCTCGGTCTTGGGCCACCATGCGGGTTGGATGGCGCCGTTCGGGAAATAGACATAGGCCATGCGCAACGGCGCTCCGGTGGCGGTGCGGGCGAGGTTCGCGGTGGCGTTGTCCACGGCGAGAGCGCGCACGGGCAGGACTGATTCGAGAGCGGGCAGCGCCATGCAAGCGCCGAGTCCGCGCAGGAAGGTGCGGCGGTTGAGGCTGGCGAAGCGTTGGGCGGCAAGGGATTGGTTTGTGTTCATAAGGGTGGTTAGGCTGGCGCAAGCCGGCGCAGCAGGGCTGAAAGCCCGCAATGTGACAGCCTGGGGTGGAGCGAGTCCGCGAGCGAAGCCCCAGGACAAGCATCCGACAATGATCCCAGCCCTGAAGGGGCGATACTATGTGTCGCCCCTTCAGGGCTTAACGAATTATTTGTCCAGTTACTTGGGCCTGCATCGCTCGGAGCGACTCCAGCCCAGGCTGTCACATTGCGGGCTTTCAGCCCTGGACCCCTGCTTGACGTGGCATGGTTGAAAGAAATCATAGCTACGGTTTCTTGTCGGCGCGTTGCTCGGGTTGCTTGGGCGCGGCGGCGGGTTGTTCGGCGGCGCCCTGCGCACCTGGATTTCGACGCTTTTGGAACGGGGCTGATTCGATGATGCCTGTGATCAGGGCGGAGAGGCGTCCGTTCTCCTTGTCGAGCCGGGCGACGATCTGGTCCATCGTGTAAGTGTCGTAGTATTCCAAGCCGCGTCCAAGTGCGTAGATCAGGAGTTTTTCAGTCAGACAATGGTAGAAATCATGGCGATGATTCGTGGCGAGCACGCGTTTGACTTCGCGGATGTCGCGGAACGTTTCTCCAGTGATGAGCCGGCCTGCGGCATCGATTGGCTGGCCCCGTTCAGTCTCACGCCACATGCCGAGCGCATTGAAGTTTTCCAAGGCGAGACCCAGCGGGTCCATGCGGTTGTGGCAAGAACTGCACAGGGGCTTCTCGCGATGAATCGCCAGCACTTCGCGAAGCGTGGGTTGGTGGCCTTCGACTTCCTGATCGGAATCTTCGAGGTTGGGAATGTCCGGTGGCGGTGGGGGCGGCGGAATGCCAAGTATGTTCTCCAGCACGAACAGCCCGCGTTTCACCGGCGAAGTGCGCGTGGGATTCGATGTGACTATGAGCGCCGAGCCATGCGTGAGGACGCCGCCGCGCGGATTGCCTTCCGGCAGCGAGACGCGGCGCATTTCAGGGCCGGTAACGTTCAGGTTGATGAGGCCATAATGCTTCGCCAGTCGTTCGTTCAGGAAAGTGTAGTCGCTGTCGATCAATTCGAGCGCGCTGCGGTTTTCACGGAGGACATGGGCGAAGGCCATCTCAGTCTCTTCGCGCAAGGCACGGCGCAGATCGCGATCGAGATCGACTTGCTGCTGGTTCTGGAACCGTTTTCGGAACTGGGCACGCATCTCCTCGATTTCCTGTTTTTGTTCCGTGGTGAGTTTCTCTTCCGGGATCGCACGGAGTTCGTCGAAGCGGCGGCGGTCACGGTTGAATCCACGATCTTCACCGCGATCACGCGACAACACGGCACGCACGTTGATGTCGATGCCCTCGACGTCACGGACTTGGAGCCATTGGCCGACGAAGTTCTCGATGAGCGCCTCAGAGCGCGGGTGGGCGAGCATCCGCTGCACTTGCGCATCGAGATTCTTGCGAAGCTCGCGGCGCTCAGCGAGGCGGAAGAGTTCCTCGTCCGGCATGGTGGACCACAGAAAATAGGAGAGTCGCGAGGCGAGAGCATATTCATCGACGAGTGGATGTCGAAGCTGCGCGTTGTAGCCACCGACGTGAGGAGGTGGATTCGTCGAGCCGCCGAGCGCATCCGCCTCGTTACCTCGGTGGCTGCGATCGAGTGGTTCCGTCTCTTCCACGCGGAAAAGAAAACGCGGTGAGGCAAGCACCGGGATCATTGCCTGCGCGATGCCGTCCTCGAAACGCTTGTCCTCCTTGCCCCAAGTCTCCGCGGCAATGCTGACGAGGCGGTCGAGCGACTTTGCATCCGCCGGGCGACGGAATGCTCTCGTTGTGAAGCGGCTCAAGATTTCTCGCGCATATTCATTGCGGTCGGAATCGCCTTCGGGAACGTCCTTGTTGAAGAAGAGGTCGAAATTCTTCGGACGCGACCAATGTTCCTTCTCTGTGGGGCCCTCGATCCGGACATTGAGCAGGCGCAGATCGAGCGAATTTTTCTTCTGCTCAACCGGCGTGAGTGGTTGCAGCTCGAAGCTGAGGCGCTGTTCTCCCGGGGTCCAGGACTGTTGAATCTCATGCTGGAACTTCGTCCCGTTCTGCCAACGGAGCTCATCCGTCCAGACTTCACGATCGCCAATCTTGAACGAAGCGCGAGCCTGTCCGGGATCGAAATCAAACTGGCCAAGGATGTCGTATTCGAGCGTGACACGGTAACTGCCGGCTTTCTCGACCTGAAAGTTTCGCGACACTTTCGCTTCCTCGTAGAATGAGTGCCGGTCTCCCTTGCGCTTGCTGTCGGCGCTCCGAAATGTGTTGCCCGAAAAAGTGCGTTCCTCGATCACGCGGCCCACTCTGGGGACAGCGCCCGCCACAATGGTCTCGGCGGCCTGCATGTACTTCTCGAGAAGCATCGGCGAAAGCGTGAGCACGTCGCCGATGTTGTCGAAGCCATAGCCGGTGTCGTCGGGTGGAAGTTCATCTTCAACCTTGTAGGTGAAGCCCATCAGGTCGCGGATGGTGTTCTGGTATTCCACCCGATTCAGCCGGCGCAGAGTGATTCGGCCAGGATCGGGATTCGCCGGGTCTATGTTGAACACGTCACTCTTGATCCAGTTCTCCAGGACATGAAGTTCTTCAGCGGACGGATGTGGCTTCTTCTCCGGTGGCATGATGCCAGCACGAACATTCTTCAAAACCGCCAGCCACAAGTCCCGTTTGCCAAGCATTTCGTCATGCGACTTGAACTCGTCGAAACTGACCTTGCCCTTGTCCATCCCCTCGCCGTGGCAGTCGTAACAATAATTGACGAGGAGCGGTTGGACCTCCTTTTGAAAGCGCGCGGCGGCGATGTTCGCATCTGCTGCAAAGGAATACTGAGCCACGCAAACGGTGATGAGCACTGGCAATGCGGCTAACCGGCAACCGAACGCGGCTGTTCCGCTGGGTCTTGTTGATGACGTGTTGGCCATGATTCTACTAGTAATGACAGTTAACAACCTATCTGGTTGCCACATTGAGGCAAATAGATTTACCCGCAAGACCCGGGCGATTATCAGAGCCGCCGCGTCCTACTCGACCTGCGCCGTCATGGCCACGAACGTGGGCGCGACGTGATTATTAAAACTCTCGAGAGTGATGCTCTTAATTTCCGCCTGACGCTTCGGGACGATGGTGAACCAGCGGAGCTGGCCGGCATCTGTCAACCCGCCGACAGACTTCGATCCCGGGACTTCGTACGGCCGGACATAATCGGCAAACACTTCGCCGTTCCTCCAGACAATCTCTTCGCTCTGGCCGTCCGCGTATTCCAGCCGGGCCTTGGCAGCAGGCACATCCTGGATGTCCGGGTCGCCATAAGGAAAGCCCCAGCCCGCCACACCGCCCAGAACATAGATTTTCCTGGCTTCGGTGCCGACGAGGAATTCCACCCGCTGTGGCAATGTCTTTGCGAAGCCGGTGCCGCCTTTGAGAACAACGACGTTCTGCCCGTGCGCCGTGGCTGCCGGGTTCACAATGTTGAACGGAATGTTGTCCACCATCACGACGCCAAATTGTTTGAAGCTCAATGACGGGGCGCTGGTCTGCGCGGCGTAAAGCCCTTTGCGGCTGTCCGCGGTGAAAGCGCTGCCGAGGTCCAGCGGAACGAATCCCTTCGGCACGGCCGCCGTCAGGTAACCCACGATATCGCGAATGTTCGTTTCACCGAGCACTTCGAGTCCCTCGGGCATGAGCGAGAGCCCGGAGGATTTCAAGCTGACGATGTCCGAGCGGCGGATCTCAATTTCGCCTTCGATGTTTTTGAGCACGATTTTATCCGAGTTCTCGCTCTTGATGAGGCCGGAGTATTCCTCTTCTTTCTTGGTCACGACGTTGTAAGAAACAAAGTTCCCCTCGACCACGCGATTCGGGTCAAGGATGTGCGTGAGCAGCACGCTGTCGCCAAGCAAGCCGACGCCAGTGAGATCCGGCCCGGCCTCCTTGCCTTTCTCGCCGAACTTGTGGCAGATGGCGCAATTACGCTCGAAGAGCTCCTTGCCATTCTTCAAGTCGGCTGGCTTGGCGAATGCAGTCTGGAAAGTGGCGATCAGCGCATCCTTTTCGCGAAGCTGCGGGCCGCGCAAAGTTTCAAAGACGCCCGCCGCTTTTTTCGCGACGATGGGATCGGGATGCATGAGCAGGCGGCTCTGGGTCTGGACTCCCAGTTCACTGAGCCCGATCTTTTTGCTCTGGATCATGTTCAGCATCGCGAACGCCCAGTCCGCGCGCTTGAGCAAGGTGCCAACTGCGAGCTGTTTGTTCTCGGTATTGAACTTCGAGAAATTCTTCAACAACACTGCGGCAGCGAGGGGGCTGGTGGTTTGGCCGAGCTCGTGGATGATGTGCTTTTGCACATCCTTGGATGCGCCATCGACAATCAGCCGGTCGAGGCGCGTGATGATC
>Ga0163150_10010067_pt1 | contig 10293 bp, 11 predicted proteins | sample OliLakLV19P2IB_FD_148628 | JGI IMG/M metagenome (GOLD analysis project Ga0163150, IMG submission 148628) | Freshwater microbial mat bacterial communities from Lake Vanda, McMurdo Dry Valleys, Antarctica - Oligotrophic Lake LV.19.P2.IB | ecosystem: Environmental > Aquatic > Freshwater > Lake >...
GCGTGCAACTGTATGAGCGATATAAAATCCTTTCACCTCAAGCGAGTTTTGCACGCCGTACCAGTCCGCGAGCGGGAGCGCTCTCTACCGAGACGGCGGAGTCGGAGGTGTGGGGAGGGAGGCGAGAGAGTCTTATTGTGGGGAATTGAAAAATAGATACATTCGCGGTAGGATGCGTACTAATATGCCATCGTATATTCCAACAAAGATAGAGAAGAAGTGGCAGAAAACATGGGCTACCAAAAAGCTCTCGCTCACGCGCGATTACGTTCCTGGCCGTGAGAACAAGATGATTCTTGTTGAGTTCCCGTATCCATCGGGCAATTTGCACATTGGTCATTGGTACGCATTTGCACTCCCCGATATGTATGCACGCTACTCGCGCATGAAGGGTTTCAATGTGCTCTATCCCATGGGTTTCGATGCATTTGGATTGCCTGCCGAGAATGCGGCCATCGAGCGCAATATCAGCCCTGAAAAGTGGACGAAGTCCAATATCGCCTACATGACCAAACAACTTCATAACATGGGAGCAATGTTTGATTTCTCTCGCGTGGTGTCAACGATTGACCCCAATTATTATCGCTGGACGCAGTGGATGTTTTTACGCATGTTTGAAAAGAAATTAGCGTATCGCGCAAAGACCATGGTAAATTGGTGCCCGAAAGATTGCACAGTGCTTGCCAACGAGCAGGTCATCGATGGTCGTTGTGAGCGCTGTAGCACAGAGGTTCAGCAGAAACTGCTGGAACAATGGATGATGCGCACGACTGCGTATGCCGACCGTCTTATTGATGATTTGGAAGGATTAGATTGGCCAAACACCGCGCGCACCGCGCAGGTAAACTGGATTGGACGCTCTGATGGTGCACTCGTTCGATGGAATTTGCGCGTGCCTGGACAATCCGACGATGCGCATGTCGTGGAAACATTTACAACTCGCGCTGACACTATCTTTGGCGTTACGTTTTTAGTTATCTCTCCGGAGCTTGCCAAGAAATGGATGGACGTCGGGTGGCAACCATCAGCTGATGTGAAAAATTATGTATCGCGAGCATTGAGCAAGCGCGAGCTTGAGCGCATGGAGACGGGTCACAAAAAGACTGGTGTCGCCACTTCGATTCACGCGATACATCCACTCTCGGGAGAATTGTTGCCCGTGTGGGTTTCTGATTATGTGCTGGGCTCGTATGGTACGGGTGCCATCATGGCAGTACCTGCGCACGATGGGCGTGATTTTGAATTCGCGACTACCTTCAAACTCGCCATCAAACAGGTGATTGTACCCGCGAGTGGCGCCTATCACGACCTCTCCTCGCCTTTTGCTGATGAGGGACTTCTTGTAAATTCTGGACCGTACAATGGCCGTGCGAGTGCCGATGCATCAGCGACTATTGCAAAGAAACTCCACGCTCTCGGTATGGGTGGCGCCAAGCGCACCTACAAACTTCGTGATTGGGTGTTGTCGCGTCAACGCTACTGGGGCGTTCCTATTCCAATTATTAACTGCCACACCTGTGGCCATGTGGCGGTACCTGATAGCCAGCTTCCAGTAAAACTCCCACCGCTCAAGGATTTTAAGCCTGCTCATGATGGGCGTAGCCCTCTGGCAAAAGCGACCAAGTGGTTGAAGGTGAAATGTCCAACCTGCAAAGGTCCTGCCCAGCGTGAGACCGACACCATGGATACGTTTGTTGATTCTAGTTGGTACTACTTGCGCTACACGGATCCAAAAAATAAGAAAAAGTTTGCTGACCCAGCGAAGATGGCAAAGTGGCTTCCCGTACCTATTTATTTGGGGGGTTCGGACCACAACACCATGCATTTGCTCTATGCGCGATTTTTCGCGAAGGTGCTCTTTGATTTGGGCTACCTCAAATTTCAAGAACCGTTCCTCAAACGCGTCAATCGCGGGTGGGTGCTTGGTCCCGATGGACAGAAAATGTCTAAGTCGCATGGCAATGTGGTAGATCCTGATAAAGAAGTCACGCAGTTTGGCGCCGACACGGTGCGCATGTACTTGGCATTCATGGCGCCCTACGAGCAAGGTGGGCCGTGGGACCCGAAAGGCATTCATGGCGTATATCGCTTCCTTAATCGCGTTTTCAAGCTGTACCAAAAGAAAGCGGACAAGAATCCCGTCGATCGTGTCGAGCGCGCACTGCATGGGGCTACCAAAAAGATTGGTGCCGATTTAGAATCGCTTTCGTTTAATACTTGTGTGAGCGAGCTCATGAAGCTCATCAACGCAATCGAAGAGGCAAACACTACGCTCACCGCGACACAGCGCGAACGATTCTTATTGCTCCTCGCGCCGTTGGCTCCACACCTTGCCGAGGAATTGTGGCATGGAGTGCTCAAGAAAAAGACGTCAATTCACAAACAGTCATGGCCTCCGTTCACTCCAGCGCTCCTCGTGCTCGACGAGGTGAGTATTCCCGTGCAAATTAATGGCAAGCTCCGTGGTGTTATCACGATTCCCGCAAAGACGGGCCAAGAAGAGGCGATGCGGGTTGCGATGCAAGATGTAAACATCGCCAAATACGTTGAAGGGTTTGCAGTGGAAAAAACAATTTATATTCCCGGACGCCTCATCAATCTTGTCGTGGGCGAATAACATGATAGGATAGCATACAGAATACAATCAGGCTCTAGGCAAATAGGCTTTAGGCTCTAAGCGGAAACGCTCATGCCCTAGCGCCTAACGCCTAACGCCTTCACCGCATGAATGAAGACCATGACAGAGCGTTTGTAGAGTACGTCATCAAAAGTATCGTCAATAATCCCGAAGCCGTCGTGGTGACGCGCAGTGTCGATGAGCTCGGTGTGCTGGTGACTGTGAAAGTGGACCCCAAAGATATGGGACTGCTCATTGGTCGCTCGGGCACGACCGCCAAAGCAATTCGTATCCTCGCTCGTATCGTCGGTATGCGCAACAACGCGCGCGTGAACCTCCGCATCGAAGAACCAGAAGGTGGCCGCATGGCCTCTGGCTTGCTGGGCTCTAAAGAGGGGAGTTCACGAGATGTGGAGGATATCCTCGGAGATCTCCAATAGAGCGTCTATTTTCGACAATCTGCTTTGTTGCAGGTTTCAGAAAAAAGCAAACTATGGCCGGGCTAACGCTCGGCCTTTGCTTTTTTCCTTCGGTACTCGCTCACCGTACTGTTAGTACGGCTCGCTTCGTTCCTCGCCTGCGCCGCGCATCTTATTCGAAAATAAGCGCTCTTGATGCGGACGGGTCGAAGCCGATTAAGGAGGGATTGACATATAACTATAAAACGTGTTATTAGTAAGCTAGACCTTTAAGGAGGGTCACGCATGGATCTAGCAGATCAATTGGACGAAGCGGCGTCTGTCGTAGGGGAAATTCGTGAACGTGGACGTGGGCATCGTGTCCATCATGTCGGGATTCCGCCTTTGTTGGCGGAGCACATTGCAAAATCTGGTGGCTGGGTACCGCCTCTGAAGCTCTCCGCACTTTCCCGTCGCCTGATGGGGCGATGCAAGTTCGAAGCGCTTGATGCTGTAATCGAGCGATTGCGGGCTCAGGGATTTCCCTCAGCCGGCATGGAGTTTCACGACGGAAAGCCACGGCGCATCGTGTTTGAAGCCGAAGCGTCAGACCCGCGCAATTAGTTCGGACGACTAGTCCGGACACACCCGCCAACGCACCGGCGGGGTTTTTCTTGCTTATATTCTATCCTTATGCTATAATAAAAATGAAAGGTTGGTGTAGAAATGGCCGTTAAAAAAGTTAGTACGAATATCTTGAAAAATCGTATTAACCGAGATTTGGACGAAACGAGCGCGGCCGTTCAGATTATTGGTTTGCGACGCGTATCAGGAGGATACCAGTTCCAGCTTCCTTGTGATCAGTTTGACTCAGTAGATAAGGAGGATTATCAAACAGTTGTTCGTATTGTCAAAAAGCACTGCGGGAAAGTAGTCTAGGCATCCAAGCCCTGCCTAGTGCGGGGCTTTCTTTTTTCAATGAAACGGTTTGATATTATTACGATTTTTCCTGATATTTTCAGCGGATTTGTAAAAGAATCCCTGATTTCTAAGGCGATACACAAGCGCTTAATTTCGGTTCGCGCGCACTACCTTCGCAAATGGACAACCGACAAGCACCAGACTGTTGACGGCAAGCCCTACGGTGGCGGTCCGGGATTGGTGATGCGAGTGGACCCGATTGCAAAGGCGGTAGCATCACTGCGGAGGTTGAACCTCCGCAGTCGCCGAGGTTCAACCTCCGCAGTGCGAGTGATTTTGTTTTCTCCGCGGGGTAAACAGTTTGATCAGGTCACGGCAAAACGTTGGCTGAAATACGACCGATTGATTTTTATATGCGGACGCTACGAGGGCGTGGATGAGCGCGTGGCTGACTATATTGCCGATGAAGTAGTTTCGGTTGGGCCCTACGTGCTCAATGGTGGCGAAGTTGCGGCGATGGTGGTAATCGAATCGGTTGCGCGTCTGGTGCCCGGTTTTATGCACGATTCAGACAGTCAATCCAAAGAAGACCATGCCCAATATACCAAGCCAGAAGTTGTGAAAATCGGCGGCAAAAACCGCACAGTACCTTCGGTGCTCCTCTCGGGCGACCATGCAAAAATCGCTGTGTGGAGGTCAAAAAATCGCAAATCCTAGAAGGGGAAAACAGCGCCTTGACGTGAGTTTTGCCTCGTGTATAATGACCCTTGCCCCGTAGATAGGGTGTCCAATATGGAAATCATCCAGGAGGGATAGACAATGTATGACGACAGTCCAACCCCGCATGCTTCTGCACGGAGGCATACGGGGTTGTGTTGTTGAAGGCCCTATGGGGCCTGAAATCCTCAGCCCAGCAGGGCGTAGGATTGAGAGGTACCATGCAACCAACAGGTCATTTCCAATTTTACACAGTCAATTAGTCTTCAGCCGGTCTCGGCTGCTTCGGCAGCCCGGACTTTTTAAGAGAGTTTGATTCTGGCTCAGGATGAATGCTGGCGGCGTGGATAAGGCATGCAAGTCGAACGCTCCTTCGCTAAAGCTACGGAAGCGCAAGCGACCAGATCTTGGTGAAGGGGAGTGGCGAACGAGTTAGTAACATCTTGGTACGTACTCCGATGATAGGCACAACGGGTCGAAAGATCCGCTAATTCCTAATGGTCTCGCAAGAGTAAACCCGCAAGGGGCATCGGAAGCGGCCTAGATCCTATCAGCTTGTTGGCGGGGTAATGGCCCACCAAGGCTACGACGGGTAGGGGGTGTGAGAGCACGACCCTCAACGACGAAACTGAGACACGGTTCGTACACCTACGGGTGGCAGCAGTCGAGAATATTCGACAATGGGCGCAAGCCTGATCGAGCGACGCCGCGTGCGGGAAGAAGGCCTTCGGGTCGTAAACCGCTTTTGCGTGGGAATAATTTTGAATGTACCACGAGAATAAGGGGTTGCTAACTCTGTGCCAGCAGCAGCGGTAATACAGAGACCCCGAGCATTATCCGGAATTACTGGGCGTAAAGCGAAAGTCACCGGTCGTGTTAGTCCGATGTAAAATCATGGGGCCCAACTTCATGTTCGCATCGGAAACGGCACGACTTGAGCGAATAAGAGGAGGGCGGAACGTATGGTGTAGGGGTGAAATCCACTGATATCATACGGAACACCAAAAGCGAAGGCAGCTCTCTAGTGTTTTGCTGACGGTCAATTTCGAAAGCGTGGGGATCAAAAAGGATTAGATAAATCCTTGTACACCTTGAGTGTACTAAATGGTGTCCCTCTCAATAGCAATATTGAGACGTGCATCTAGCTATATCGGGGGAGCCCTTCTTGTCTGAAGGGGAATCCCGAGGGAAGTTCGATGAAAGTCGAACCCCGTAGAGACTATGTAATTCAACAAGATAGAAAATGATTACATCATTTTTGTCGGATCAGTGTAAGGCAATTATCCTTGGTTCGGTATTAGGAGACGGATCTCTCAAGATCTATCCTCCATACAAGAATGCTCGATTTTCTTTTCGACATTCGATTCACCAAAAAGAATATTTCTTTTGGAAAGTTGAACAGTTAAAAGAAATTTCGGGAAAATCAGATCATTGGCTACAAAAAGCCGATGGTTATGGAGGAGAGAAACTTAGATATCAGAGCTTGGCAATCGAATCGTTATCAGATCTCTACCGAGTCACTCATGATGGTGGCCGATTGACGATCAGGCGTAGATGGCTCAATCAATTGACGCCACTCTCGCTTGCGATTTGGTGGCTCGATGACGGTTCACTTATTGTGAATAGTCGTCGCGGAGTGTTCTGCACGGACCCCTTTGCCTTAGAAGAACAAAAACTTCTTCAAAGGTATCTACAGGTAGTATGGAATGTACGCGTGAGTATCGCTAAAACATTTCGTATTCATGGAGGGGAGCGGAGAGAATACTATCGATTATGGCTACGATCAAGCGAGGAACTTCAAAAGTTTCTTCGGATCATTCTGCCTCATATCAAGGTAGCGTCAATGCTACCCAAAGTACTTCTGCTCTATAAAGATTGTGAATTACAACAACGCTGGATCTCTGAAGTAAGCATCTTGACAGGGTTCTCTCAACAAATTGTTGAGAATTATGTTCAAGAAAAGAAAAAGAAATGGAAACACTTCAGAGAATGATATAGTCCGATCTCCGTGGTAACACGGAAAATCTTCGAAATGAAGATAGTTAGTTAATACAAGATGACCCTTGTAGTCCACGCCCTAAACTATGCACACTAGCTATTGGGAGCATCGACCCTTCCAGTGGCGAAGCTAACGCGTTAAGTGTGTCGCCTGGGAAGTACGATCGCAAGGTTAAAACTCAAAGAAATAGGCGGGACTTCGCACAAGCAGTGGATCATGTGGTTTAATTCGACTCTAACCGAGAAACCTCACCAGGGCTTGAAATCCAATGGAAATCCTCCAGAAACGGAGGACCCCGAAAGGCCGTTGGACAGGTGCTGCACGGCTGAATAATCGGCCGGCCAGGAAGTAATTCTTGGAAAAAATCCCCCACTCATAACGGTGGAGTCCTAACTACTTTAGTGTTAAAATTAAAGTAATGGATAATACCGTGGGAAGTTCGAATTTCAGTTTTTGTGACTTTAGTGAAAGTGTTAAACACGCATATATACTTGGATTGTGGTGTGCCGATGGGTATCATCGTACGAGCAGTATTGGATTAAGCAGTATTGATGAAGACTTGATAAAGATATTCAGTAATTTTTTGAGCACGCTACTAGGCCATGACCGATTACGGTTGCGGGTCTATCATAGCAAGCTAAAAAATCTGAACATGACACTACCAGTGATCTTGAAGACAGATAAGATATCGCATCTGATTTCAAGAAAATCAAGACATACTGCATTTCACATCTACGTAAATTGCAGGGCACTTCTTCGTGAATTTATGACCGCAAAGTTATCTTCTAAAGAATTTCTTGATCAAGATAGGGCATGGGCTTATCTCGCAGGAAGATTTGATGGAGATGGTTCGGTAGATAAGAATCTGAGAAATGATCTTAGGATTGTTTACTCTAACGAAGATGACGCGATTAAAGATTTTGAGGTAATCAAATCTTTAGGATTGCAGATGTCAAAAATATATCGGTATCGTACATCTAACACGTATTGTCTGTACATATCTCGATACGAAAGTAAAATTTTCTTAGATAATATCGAGAAACACTCTAAGAAGTTACAAAAGTTACAAAAACTGAAATTCGAACCCCGTAGAGACTTGGCAGAAATGCCTTATAGCAACACGAGATAAGTTAAAATGCTATAAAACGTGGGCTCCTTCTTCGCTAAAGCTATGAAGGATGAAAGTATAGTCCGTACCAGCAGTAATGTTGGAATAATATGGTCGTCAGCTCGTCTCGTGAGAGGTCTCCTTAAGTGGATCAACGAGCGCAACCCCTATCGTGTGTTATACGTGTCACACGAGACTGCTGCGGTAACGCAGAGGAAGGTGGGGACGACGTCAAGTCAGCGTGGCCCTTTGATGCCCTGGGCTACACACATGATACAATGGACGAGACAACGGGTTGCCAAGCCGCGAGGCGGAGCTAATCCCATCAAACTCGTCCTCAGTTCGGATAGGAGGCTGCAACTTGCCTCCTTGAAGCTGGAATTGCTAGTAATCGCGGATCAGCATGCCGCGGTGAATACGTTCTCGAAGTTTGCACTCACAATGAAAGCGCCCGGCAGGTGGCGTTTCCAGATGGTTCAAGTCCATCCCTCAACAATCGCCGTTGAGCGTAGCCGAAGGTTAGTCCCGACGCCGTGAGGGTCGGGATGAAGGAATCTTAGGCAAATGACAGCTCTCTCAAGAAAAGCGCAGTGTTGACCTATGATTGGCAGTGAGCATAGGGAAAACACGACACCAAACGCCAGAGAGATGTCGAGAAAGGAAACGTCATTGACCCGGGGAGATCTGGCGCAGATTAATGATTTGACGCTGCGTCAGAAGTCAGCTAGCTCGTAGTAGTCGATACTATCGGCGAAGGAGCTTCTCGGCCTCCCACCGAGCTCGTCGTATGCGGGAAATCCGCAGGTACGATGGGAACGTCAACTCTGAAGTCACAGAGCACAATTGCCCGTCAACTCAAGGGAGCCGGTAATACCTGAAGACCCCTACATTCCTGGGGGGACACGGTAGGATCGGTAACAAGGAGTAAGTCGTAACAAGGCAAGGCTAGCGGAAGCTGGTCTTGGATCACCTCCTTTCTATTCTTTTTTCTTCGTGAAAAGAGAAGTTTGGGAAAGGTAAAAGAAGTCGATATAGGGTGTTCGTTGGGAAATTTCTAATTTTTAATTACTAATTTCTAAACGTATGTACTATGCTGGGTCCGACAGCGAAATCGGAGTTCTCTCAATGGTGCAAGTCTGCCGAAAGACAGGCAGGGAACACAAACGCACCCTGAAACTAATTGACTGTGTAAGATTAGAAACCTTCTGGAAGGGCCTCGCGAGTACGCTCGCGCCTTCCAGCCGCACTCACGACGTCCCGCTTTTTAGCGGGACTGTTCGTTTCTGCCTTCCCATCGCCTCACTTTTGGGCACCGGCCTACGGCCTCTCCGCTTCCCATGGGACTTCCTTCGGTCGCAAGATAAGGATCGCTCGGCCGTCGTTCGGGTAGATTTTATTTAGAGGGGGCGATATCTGTGTGCATAAACCCTCTTGCGCTCTAGGGGGGGGTGGTACAGTGATGAGGTATTTCTAATACTACTACTATGGGAATGGAAGAATTTGGAAGAAATGATGTCGAAAAGTCAGATTTGAGTACCACCGAACTTAGTGGCGGTGAGGTTCTGACTAGCGAGATGAGAGCAGAACTGCTTGCAAAAACTTCAGCTGAATTAAATATGGATATTGATCGGGTTGCAAAGGTACTCGGCACCATTGTTACGTTGAAGCCAGGGTACGGTCCAAAGGGGTGGCTGGTAGTCACTATGGAGGATAAGGGTGCTAAGATTCGTTTAATTACCGGGTCAGACGGTGGCGTAGATAGTGTTTCGTTTAACTCCAAAAAAGTTTTGGACCGAGACTTAATGGGAAAGCTTGTCAATCGGTACGGCCGTATAAATGAGCTTTCAAGAAAGATGGGAGAAGACACGAAAGAGTCGGCGATATATCAACGCGGAGAGATTGAGGCTCTATTTGAATAAGAGTCGTGTCCATTGAGCCACAAATCAAATACCGCCATTGTATGCAATGGCGGTGTTAGTGTTAGACTCTTCGTTCGACTTTGGTGAGACGTGCTTCTACCGAGTCCATGCGTGGAGCAAGATCATCTTTGAGCACTTCATAGTCGTGTTGCATCGGACTGATCGTTTCCATAATGAGAGAAAAGCCAGCACTCATATCTTCTTTGGTAGCCATTGAGGCGGCCATGGATTCAAATCCTTTTGCTGTGATTCGAGCTAAAGTATCAACCGTCTGACTTAGATCAGTGACGGTTTTTGTCAGGTCAGTCATAGTCCCATCCACGCCGTCGAGTCTCTTATCCACGCCAGTGAGTTTCCTATCCACGCCGTCGAGTCTCTTATCAACGCCAGTGAGTTTCCTATCCACGCCGTCGAGTCTCTTATCCACGCCAGCGAGCTTCCTATCCACGCCGTCGAGTCTCTTATCCACGCCAGTGAGTTTCCTATCCACGCCGTCGAGTCTCTTATCAACGCCAGTGAGTTTCCTATCCACGCCGTCGAGTCTCTTATCCACGCCAGCGAGCTTCCTATCCACGCCAGCGAGCTTCCTATCCACGCCGTCGAGTCTCTTATCC
>Ga0163150_10010068_pt1 | contig 10292 bp, 12 predicted proteins | sample OliLakLV19P2IB_FD_148628 | JGI IMG/M metagenome (GOLD analysis project Ga0163150, IMG submission 148628) | Freshwater microbial mat bacterial communities from Lake Vanda, McMurdo Dry Valleys, Antarctica - Oligotrophic Lake LV.19.P2.IB | ecosystem: Environmental > Aquatic > Freshwater > Lake >...
ACGCAATGCAAATCACCCCACAAGCTCATACATACCGGAAGAACATCGCCGCAAAAGGTGGGACCCTGATGCTTGCAGATGGCTGCACAGGCACCTGTCAAACAAGACCATAAACACCGTCAAACAGCGTCAGAGCCAAGAGTGAAACATGTGAACGGCAAGCACAGACGCAATGCGAATCACCCCACAAGCTCATACATACCAGAAGAACATCGCCGCAAAAGGTGGGACCCTGATGCTTGCAGATGGCTGCACAGGCACCTGTCAAACAAGACCATAAACACCGTCCCACAGCGTCAGAGCCAAGAGTGAAACATGTGAACGGCAAGCACAGACGCAATGCGAATCACCCCACAAGCTCATACATACCGGAAGAACATCGCCGCAAAAGGTGGGACCCTGATGCTTGCAGATGGCTGCACAGGCACCTGTCAAACAAGACCATAAACACCGTCCCACAGCGTCAGAGCCAAGAGTGAAACATGTGAACGGCAAGCACAGACGCAATGCAAATCACCCCACAAGCTCATACATACCAGAAGAACATCCAGAGCGTTCCAAAGCAATACAGAAAGTATCACGGCATGAGGAGACGGAATATGCGACAAGCGGACGGAGCACCTGGCAACAGCGCGCCAAGCAGGCCAGCTAACAGCCACGAAAACTCGATTTACCGAAGCTTTTGTCATTGCCGCCGTACACCACATGACGAACTCAGATACCAGGCTGCAAACAAATACAAAAAAGCAACACGGCATGACGTGCGCCAAGCGGACGGAGCCTGCGATGTCAGTGACAGCGTGTCCTTTGACACACCACGCTAAATACTTTGATCGGTCATTTTGGGAGTTGTGCTCAGATGATGATCATTCGATACTTGCATTCCACAGTCTTCCGTTGAGTGAAAGTCAGTGGCAGCCTGCGGTCTCTTTTGTCCATGCAGGCAATCAAAAAGAGAGGCAAGCCGTGCGGTCAATGCCGTACACTCGGCAAATTGTGCCCCGCGTGCACTTTGCAGCACTCTGTTGTTTTGCACTGTGGCCTCGTGGCCAAGTCCGCGCTGTGCGGAACTTGCACGGGCTCAATGAGGCGAGTCAATGCGCTACGAAAAAAGTCGTCGCGAGATCGACAGGCGGTGGAATCCAAGGCCTCTGTCACGTTGCAGCAAATCGCAACTGCGATCGTGGGACATCGAGTTTCTACGTTGGTCGAGGCTGCCCGTGTGCTTCAAATGTTTGCCAAAAGCAAAGGGGTTGCATTATGCGAAGACAAGGACAGCAGTTCCGGATCGGAGATCAATGGCGATGACGATGTCGAGGTGCCCTGTTCTGAAGACGACGTTGTGGTGGAAAAGGTAGAACTGATCCCGTCGTTGTCGTCACCAGTAGCAGCAGCAGCAGCAGCATCAGCAGCAGCAGCATCAGCAGCAGCAGCATCAGCAGCATTATCACCAGCAGCAGCAGCATCAGCAGCAACAGCAACAGGAGCATCGTCAACATCAGCAGCAGCAGCAGCAGATTCGTCTATGCGTTGGCCCAAGCGGATTCGTCGTAGCTGAGGTCGTCAAGCATATTGTTCGTGCTCAAGTCTTTAGTTATATTGTTTATCCGACTGAACCGTTCGTGTTCTGTCGTCTACGTTCCATGCATGCTGACGAAATAATATTACACTGTACTGTTGTACACTTTATCCAGAACATCCACCAGAAAACAGTGTTGCGTTGGCAACTGAGATGGCGGTTTCTGCATCGCAAGCGCGAGGACAATGCGCAATTTCATTTTGATGCCCCTCGGATCTAACAGAATAGATAGAACAGGTTGCGCCGGTCAGTGGTGGTACACTTATGTCTTTGGATCTTTGGGAGGTCGCATCTCCGATGTGTGCATTCTACTTTCCGTCGCAGACTGTGGGTTTGCAGTGTTTTTTTAACTCTGAAATGTTGATTAAGTTGCAGATTAAATGATTAGTTGATCGCATATCGAAGACGTAACATGAATGAGAATGGTATGGAAAAATTTCAGCTTCCTGTGCTAAATACGAGCGACCTCGTGTGCTCATTGTGCGAAACGATGTGATCGCTGTGCTGTAGAGGACTTTCGATGTGGCAGCTGCACTTCCACTTTTAACACTTTAAGTGCAAAACAGCACCACACTGCCAAAATGCACCAGCAAAAGTTTGTTTTTGGTAAAAGCTCTGCCAGCCGGTCTTTATGATTTGTCGTGATTTGATTCAAGTCGTATTTGCATTTTATAGATGGACAAACCATTGAAAAAAGCAGTGTTGGCGGTTGGCAGTGTGGCTTTTGCAACAGTAGCTTTGTCTACGAGACGCCGAGTGGATTGAAGAGGCACATGCGGCAGTGTGGTACGTTTATTCGTAGAGCTGATGAAGACGACATTGCGATGTTATCTTCCTTCAATTGCGATTTTCTCCACGTGCAGCCGCTAGGGTGGAGGTGTCTGCGCTTCACGTCCCGGCTGCGGGCGACAAGAAAGCTGTATTGTCGCAAGATTTTACAGTCTACCAAATTGCAGACCGTCTGGCAGTCTGCTGTCTACGCTGTCCATGTCTGGTTGAAGGGCCCTTTTCTGTAGTACGAGGTATGAAATGTGTGGAGTAAACATTCCACATGAGCTCAACATCAATATGTGTTTGCGCATGGTTTGCTTATAGATCATCTTCATAAATCGCACAATCTCCAGTTGGACAGTTTTTTAAGTGACAAGGCAATCCTGTGTCTGAAAGAAATTGCGGCACTGAGCGATGCCTCCGAGTTCATTGCGATTCCGGAGAGTACGGGCTGGCGATGCCGGTTGTGTGTCGGTCGGCCGTATTTCTGTGGTTCCATCGACACAGCTACGTCACACCTGCGACGAAAGCACCGCGAATTAGGCACTTCGACTGCTCTGATGACACATCTAGACTCTGTGTCGGTACGAGTGGTCAAGAAGCATCCTTTCATTGTTCTGCCTGTCGCAAGGGCCGATCGATCCGGTGGCGACCTTGCAGATGCGGTGGGAACGAGCGCATACAATGCCGTGTATGTGCGACATATCCCGACTTCTGCCAGCTACTCGTCGAAAGAACTGGGTTTAGGAAAAGTTGGCTTTTTGCACCGTGTTTGTCTGAGACTCACCAGCCCGTTCATTGAAGAGTATTTGACCCGAGACTTGGAGGGGCCAGCTTTACCTGATTTTAAACAAAAGCCCCGGATGAACAGCTTGCTATCAAGCATGGTGAACGTGCCTCTCCACGTAGTGAACTACGGGGAAAATTTGATGTCATCGTGGTGGTCGTATGCCATGGGTGACAACACTCTGGCGTATCGACGAAGCTGGCTGACATCGGGAAGTAGGGGGGATGTTATGAAGCGAACTCGATCTTCTTATAGTATTACGTTGAGTCGGCTGTTAAATTTTATGATGGCAGCGGGTGTGCTGCGTATCGACAAGGAGAAAGATACTGAGCTCAACGTGCCAGCATTGACTGAGGATCTATTCCAAATTTTGGCAAACCCATTAGACGATGTACAGCATTTTGGACACTCGATCGTGGGACAGTTCGTGTTCCTGTCGTATTTGAACACCACTGATGCAGACCGTGTGACGCAGTGCCTGTCCGCTGAAGCACTGCGCAAGACTTTGGCAGCCTTGAAGTACATTTTTCTGTGCGTGTGCACATACTCCTTCTTGCAACAGAGGAGAGATTTACTCGACGTTGACCATCCGGCCGCAATCCATGCTCCCGAGGCATCCAAACTCATCGGTATACCTGTGCCTTCCGTGACGGCGAAGGCAATCTCGGATCTGCTCGTGTCATTCAACACGGTTTTCCACTCCGACGGTTACGTGTATGCTCACATTTGCCGGCTGTCATCGGATTGTGTTCGCGCAGTTGCCACCGAGCCACCGGTCCCTCGTATGCGCTTTGTTGACCAGGACCGGACACAAGTGCAAATGGAGGGCAGAACCCTGAGCTTTCATCGTTTGCGAGACTTAGCCAAAGGCCTATTACTGCAAGCAAGAAAATCGCTTTCCATAGCGATGCGAGGTCACTCAATTGAGTCTTTTGTAAGCGCGGTCACTGCAGCGCTGAAAGACGGCTCGCTGACCGACTCGAGCTTTGACTCGGGCGGGATCATTCAGTTGTTTCGAGTTCCTAGAACGTCAACACCACTACCTGTCAAACATCAGTTCGACTTGTTTCGCAAGCACTGGGACTGTTGTGATATGATAGACCCGTACGGAGATCCAGCCACGTGGCCTAATGGGGCTTTGGCAGCAAGTGCGGTGGCTGAACAACAAAAGTGGCTGGTTTGGTTGCAAGAGGTCCAATCCCTGCAAAGAACATTATTCGTGTTGGTCCTGATTTGCGGCGGAAGCCCGAAGCGCGTGGCTGAGCTCAGTCAGGCACGTATACAGTCGACCGGACCGAGTGCGTGGGAGCAGCGCACCGTGTCCGTGGCGTATGGGACGCTCTCGTTTTGTGACGCGTACAGCAAGACCAGCACCGTGTCCAGCTCAGGCATCGTCAGCCGTCATTTTCTTCCACGCGAGCTAGCCTCTATAATTTTCATATACCTCACGTGCATCCGAGCGCTGGAGGCATCTGCAGCAGCCAGACTGACCCCTCAGCATGCGGTTGACGAACGTGCTGGCTCAGACTTGACATATCTGGCTTATGCAGGCTTCATGTGGACGTGGAAAGGCAAGCGAAGTTCCCCGTCTAATCTTGCCAACAGTGTGGTTCGCGCATTTCGCTCTCACATACATGAAGACATCGGCGTAGCTCGATATAGGCAGATGGTCACGTGCTTGGCTGAGGTGGCGGAACTCGTGACGTCCCGAACGACCCAGTCCTTGATCCGTGCTGGGCTGACTCAAGGCTCCGGCCATGCTGAGTCCACGCGGTCCAAAATTTATGGTAGAGTATATGCTGACTCTTCCATTGCCGAGCTACACGCTGCTGCCAGCGCAAGCTCGCTGTGGCACATTCAACTAGGTCATGAACCTTTGCTTCCGAAAACGGCGGCAGTCGGCCAGCAGATTGCCTCTCCAGAGCTAAAAACTGTAAGTCTACTGTTGGTTTTCCTATTAATTCAGTGTTGACCTTGTCGTGGTTTGCTGGAATCGTGACATGTTTGAGCTGTACAGAACGATACAATCATTTCGGGTGTGACTCCAAACATACCGTCGATCCAGCCGTCAGAAATGCTTCGCACGTTCAGCTCGCATCTGAGTACTTCGGCTGCGGCAAATCGTGTTCGGGGGCTGACTGCACTCCTGTTAACCCAAGGATCGCATCAAGACTTCCCCGGTACCCTCAGTTCGGAGACGGCCGAAGCTCTTGCTGTGATGTCAGTCGAGGTCGCAAGTCTGCGAGGCACGTCCCAAAGTCTACAGCTTCTTACGGGTGGAGCAAGCACCTTTCGCAGCGACCAACAAGCAGAGGGAGTTGCATTGTCTATGGTGCTGCCGTTCAGAGACGCACCCGACCCATTGCTGGTCGTTTTGCCGACTGGTGGTACGCATTTCAATGAGATGGTCATGATGACATTCGGTCGGTCATAATGACATTTTGGTCATGATGACCATTCAGTCATGATGACATTTCTGTCATCATGACAGGATCTGTGACCGTAGTGAATGCTGTCTGATTTGCCGCTGACTTTGGTTATGTGTGCTGTTTACTTCCGCTTAGGGGGGAAATCACTGTTGTGGATGCTTCCAAGCTTGCTGGAGCAGACACGTTCGTGCAGGATCACCACGCTGCTGGTCATCCCGCTGTTGGCCCTACGCGCGGATATTGAAGCGCGGTTGCAACGGCATGGGATACAGTATGTGCGCTTTAGCCCGGCTATCGAAACCAAGATGTTGGACACCGTGTATCCGTTTCCTTATGTTGTGGTTGCTGGAGTGGAGGACCTGGGCGATGCTCTTCTGCGGCATGTCTTGCTCAACCATTCCTTTATCAGGCGCTTGATACTTGACGAGGCACACTTGTGGATCACATCTTCAAGTTATCGGCCAGCAATGCAGCGTGTCGTCGGGCTTGCCAAGTCCGGCTTGGGGATGTTGCTGTTGAGCGCAACGATGACTTCGGAGATGTGGTCACATCTCAAGGCTGCATTCCAGTTGCAGCATGTGACGTGTACGGTTCTTCGAACTCCGAGTACTGCCCGATTGAACGTCAAGTACTCTGTCCAGCATGTTGTGGACGACAGTGCAGCACAGATATTGACTGCGCAGTTGCTCAGCGCGCAAGCCGCCATCAGCAGCGGGGGTGGAATGTGCATTGTTTTCTGTTTAACCAAGCGGGTGTCAAACTCTATCGCTGAATACCTACGCACGGCTCTGCCACCTGCAACTATGATCTTCTCCTACCATTCAGACCGCAGCGCCGAGGACAGACATGGCATTTCCAAAGCCGTTCGTAGCCAGACATCGCTGCAGCCTATTGTCGTTGTGGCAACCATGGGATTCGGCACCGGCATCGACCTTCCTAATGTAGATTTGGTGATTAACATCGGAGGTGCCACGAGTTTGCTGGAATATAATCAAGAGAGTGGACGCTCCGGTCGAGACGGGCGAAGAGCTGATGCTGTTTGGATAGAGTGCCCACATTCTTCTAGGGTGCGCGACTACGTGCTGCCACCGGCTCAGCGGATGCCATGGGAGTCATATTCCATGCTCCAGAATTATGCGCTCCCAGATCATCACAGTGACGTGTGCTGTCGACGGGTGAGCCTGGCCCGTTCAGTGGACGACGAGCAGTGCAAATCGTGCCAAGCGTGGCAGGATTCACAACTCCCGGGCACTGCTGTCCAGCTTTGTGATGTTTGTGAGCTTGCGCTGAGTCGCTTGCTGGAAGCCCATGGTTCGTACGCTTATTCTTTACGTTGTTCTTTCTTGGAATCAAATCATCACTTGCTTCTTGAATTCCAGAATTCACCATGCAGCCGCTGACTGCACATGTTGGTCAATCCACCGACGAGCTCAAGTCCATGGGTCCATCGGGGTTCCTGGTGGTTCCAGTTCTGTCTGTTGTGGCGGGAACGGCATCTTCTGATCTCAGTGACCACGCTCTCCGTCTGCCACCAACTGTGTTGTCTCATAAGCGCCCGGCCAACGTTTCCGTGTCCCCTGATAGGCTTCCAGGTGTTCAACCTGCCACGCGCAAGCGCGGGCCGGACGGAAGCCGGTTGTCTATCAGCGGCTGTGCCGAGACAGTTCGCATCAATCTTGAAAGCACTATTTCAGTCTACAACGCTGACCGGGATTTGCTGCAGGATCTGAAGGATGGTATAGCAGCGCAGGTTGCAGTTGGTCCGAACTGTGATGGTTCAGCTATTGGAGCTTGCTTTATATGCCGCACATTTGCTCCGTCAGCAACATCGGCCAGGCGGGGGACATGTCTGAGAAGACATGCGTGTTTCACGTGCTTCAGTCTAAACCATGTTAAGTCGGCGTGTAAAGTCAAGTCCACGATATTGCTGGCGCGCGGGTCAATCTGCTATGGATGCGGACTGCCAGGTGGAGGGACCGGTGGCCACGTTGATTTTGCGGGGCGGACAGTCGAATTTGGTAGCTCATGTGGTAGCTACGCACATAACGTATTGTTACCGTTGTGCTGGTTTGCGTTTGCAGATGTGGCGATAATGGCTAGTGCCGAAAACCCTGCGCGGACGATCCGATCAGATCAGGGGTTTTATGATTTTCTTTTCAGCTGTCCTGTAGACAGCAGAGTTCCCAACATTATCCGATTTGCAGTGTGGCTTCTAAGATATTACTTTCGCTTGATTGTGTGAGCTCTGTCTGATGTAAAGCAAGAAAACAACCGCACATACTTGTACAAAGCAAGCAAGATTGGCTTTGCTGAAATTGCTACTGGTCATTATGACAGTATGGTCATGATGACATGTGTCCTAAACATGTCATTATGACCATGTAGCTGTTAATCCTAATTGAATGCACGGAATAAAGAGTAATTTGCTGTTCGACCACAGCGACGCGACAATTTGATTTCCAGTGCGCACGGAATTTTGTTGATGACGGAGCTCACAGATGCTGATGCGAGAGATTTTCTGTCGCCTGTGCCGGGTGGACGATTTGAACCTGGGTCCGCATGCACTGCACCTACAATTGGATGCGACGCGCCGTCACACCTGCAATCGTACTCGCTTGATTCCTCATCCCCTCCTTTTAGCAGATTGATTGATGAAATGAGTGCAGCAATGCACAATGAGATGGATGTCTCCACCACCACCACCTTTGGTGCAGTGGTTGAGCACAAACAGTGCACTGCTGTGACCGTCGATGATTTTCAATTGACGTCAGAGCAAATCGACGATTTTTTTAATTTTGCCTTGCCTATTCCAAGTAGCAATGCTTCATCTTCCACCAGTGCCGCTGGCAGTCGAGCCATTTTGCCTGTTCGTTTGAACCGAGATGAACCTTTACGGCGTCAACCGTTTGTTTCTAGTACTGGATCCGCTGCAGGAGCTCGCGTGTCTGTCACGACAGCGGACGAACATGTGTTGCAAAAAATTCGTTCCGTCGTAGCTACCCTACAGAAAGATCTCAAGTATCGTGGCGGCTGTTGCATTCCATGTGCTGTGCTGGACGTCGGCAGCAAGCCGGGTGGCCGCCGTCGTGACCGGTGCTCTCGCCACGGATGCCTGCGATGCGGCAGCCTCAAACATGCTTGTGCCACCTGCCCTGTTAAGCACATCACCGCTACTGCTCAAGCGAAGCTTTGTTACTTCTGTGCCTTGCCGATGAGAAAAGATCTGCGGGCGCATGTGCGAGCGGATGGCTGCGTTGCAGATCTCGGGAACGGCTGTGACAGTTTTGCGCGAGGTGTGGTCTTGCCAATAGGTTTTGCCATTTTCAACGGTGAAGCAGCGCTTTCGGAGTCGACCTGTCCTGTGCCACCACGTGCTCGGGACGACTTGGTTGCTTTCACTCAGTGGGCATGGAGTCTGCGCCCCGGTTCGAGCTTTTGCAATGCAGTACATCTTGTGTTGTGGTTTGTAAAAACCTTCAAATTCGCGTAGACCCCAGACTTTGTGTAGCGTTTTGTTGCTACGGTGTATCAGAGCTCGTGATGTGCAATAGCATTGCTTCTCTTGATGGGCTTTATCATGAAGATGAATCAGTATGCTAGCCCTCCCGGAACCCAGGCGGCTCCGATTCAACACCTGATGTACTGATTCGTCACGTAAGGTGATGGATTTGCGCAATCAGGCAAAGTCAGTTGACCAGTTTCAAGCCACAGAACTTCTTGTTCGTCGTGATGACAAGCATTGTCATCATGACATCGTTTGTCGTATTTGTCATGATGACTTCGTCTGTCATAGTGACTTTCGGTCATAGCGACATCATCTGGGTATACCGGGGTTATTCTTTATGTCCTCAATACCCGAAGATGTGTGCTTCGGATGTCATACATGCACTTTTGCCGCGACAAGGTCCTACCTTCACATAGCATAGAGAGTTCAGATGTCTGTGTAGGTGTAATAACCAGTTTAGCTATCACGCTGATGTCCTGACGTTTGGTGTGCATCGGTTCATCTATATTCCCTTGTGTCACCTCACAGCAACACAAGAACAAACAATCTTACGATTCCAGCATGGAGCTCCGATGGAATAAAGCACGGAAAACACTGATCCAATGAAGCTCAAAAGCACTGAAGCACCGAATCATGGTGGAGGCAGCGAAAGCGTGATATCGCAGCGTTGGAGTGATGTTGATCCGGTCTGCATCATCCGGTAATAACGATGCAAAGATTCAACATGTCTGGAAACGCCCAAATTGTCAAAATTATCATTGATGTTGTGGAAATAACAACCTCAGTGCGAGCTGAGATATCATCGCTCAACCATCATGTTGTACAAGGCTTGAAAACGAACAACTATCAAAGCAGATTACCTCATTTTGGCATCCGTTTGCAGTCCAATTGAACAGAAACATACACTTTGCAGAGAACCTGTGAAATCAGAGGTGACGTTGGCTGTCGTGATGGCTTCATTCATCATAGCGACGCTGATTGTCATGATGACTTCAGCGGTCATGATGACTTCAGCGGTCATGATGACTTCAGCGGTCATGATGACTTCAGCGGTCATGATGACTTCAGCGGTCATGATGACTTCAGCGGTCATGATGACTTCAGCAATCATGATGACTTCAGCAATCATGATGACTTCAGCGGTCATAGTGACTTCAGCGGTCATGATGACTTCAGAGGGTCATGATGACTTCAGCGGTCATGATGACTTCAGCGGTCATG
>Ga0163150_10010072_pt1 | contig 10291 bp, 9 predicted proteins | sample OliLakLV19P2IB_FD_148628 | JGI IMG/M metagenome (GOLD analysis project Ga0163150, IMG submission 148628) | Freshwater microbial mat bacterial communities from Lake Vanda, McMurdo Dry Valleys, Antarctica - Oligotrophic Lake LV.19.P2.IB | ecosystem: Environmental > Aquatic > Freshwater > Lake >...
GCAGGGGGCCGATCCGCCTTCGGCGCGCCCGCGCCGGGACGATCCGCCTTGGGCGCGGGCGCAACCTGCTTGGGCTGCCGATCAACAACACGCGGAGCCGGTGCAGGCGCGGGCACTGCGGGACGGGGCGCTACCACTTCGCGTCGAGAGGGTTCCTGACGTGGGGCGGATCGCGGCTGAGGGTTGCCCCCATTCTCCGGGCGCGACTGCTGTCTCGGCTGCTCCTGACGAGGCTGATCCGCCTGCTGCTGCCGGGGTGCCTGATTTCGCGGCGCTTGGGCCTGCGGTGCTCGAACCTGCGGCGATCGCGTTTGCGGTGCCCGTTCCTGGCGCGGGGTCGATGCGGGCCGCTGGGAGCGATTGTCGGAGTTGCTCCCGCCGCCGCCGTCTCGTCGGACGCTCTGCTGGGCGTTCGACGCGCTCACCAAGCCCGCCGCAGCAATAACCGCCGCGGCGAGACGCCAACCACTGACGCTGTTCTTTGTATGTGCCATGGGCCGCCTCCTGGGCGGGCCGAACCGTGTACGCACTCTGTTTGCGGGGTGCGTTCCGCGGGGCGGCGCAAGTTGCCCGTCCCTTACTTCAATTCTATGGCCTCCACCGTCACAGGATGCACCCCCCCGTCGCGGATGGCAACCCCTTATTTGACAGTATTTTCCGGCGCGGCGATGAACACGTCCACCACCTGCCCCGGGAAAAGAATCGGACGGTCCCCCGGCAGAACCTCAAACACGACCTCGATCACGCGCGTGTCGATGAGTTCGGTGTTGGAGTTGGTTATCTGGGACTTGGGGGCGGCCAGCGGCTCAATCCGGATCATCCGGAGGGTGATCTCGCGCGGGTCCTGGCCGCGCACGCGTGCCCTCCCCTCCGCCCCGTCGCGCAGCATGGGCGCATCCTCTTCATCCACTTGCGCCCGCACATGCAGCGTTGTCAGGTCGCCCAGCACGACCGCCGGGAGGCCGCCGCCGATGCCGGTGTACTCGCCCGCATCGATGTTGCGCTTCAGGATCGTGCCTTGGCGGAGCGCACGCACCGTCAGGTTCTCCAGTCGCAGTTCGATGGCGCGCATCTCGGCCTCGCGCTGCATGAGCGTTGCCCGCGCGACATCGATATCCGGCTTCCACGGTCCTGCAAGGAGCCGATCCAGGTTCGCCTGCGCAGCCGAGGCCGATGCACGCGCGAACTCGACGGCGAAGCGCTGGCGGTCGATCTCATCAGGTGTCGCAGCGTTCCGCTCCGATGCCGCGTTGAGTTTGGCGTAGCGATCCTCGGCATCGTTCAAGCGAGAGCGTGCCTCATCCGCCGCTGCGCGCAGGGGCGGGATGTCCTCCGCTCGCGGCGAGGACTCGATGCGTACAAGTTCGGCCGCCGCGGCGTCGCGTGCCCCCACCGCGCGGAGATGATCCGACCGCACGGCCGTGTCGTCAAGCCGAAAGAGTTTGTCGCCGGCGTTCACGCGTTGTCCCACGTCGGCGAACACCTCCGCCACGCGCCCCGGCTCGGCCGCAGCCACCTCGGTCTCGCGTCCCGCCGTCTCGACGAGGCCCAGCCCGGCGATGCCGCGCGGGAAGGGGTTCACGCTCGGGGGCGAAGCGGGCGGGGGCGAGGGAATGTTGCGCTTGGCCGTTGCAACAACGTAGATGATCAGGCACAGCCCGACGATCGAGAGCAGGATGGAGAGACGCTTGAACATTGCGGATCAGTCTGTTCTCTGGTGGCACTCGGGCTTTGGTGGCACCGCTTCCTTGGTGGCACCGCTCTCCGGAGCGGTGCTTGCCACAGTCAATCCTACGTCCCTGGCTCCTCTGGCTCAGGCGCAAACCGCGGCGTGTGTGCCGCCTCATCCATCGTGTGCTTGCTCAGCGTGCTCTTCAGGAGCCCGTCCTCCATCTCAACGATGCGGTCGGCGTAGTGAAAAATACGGGTGTCGTGCGTAACGACGATCACGCAGCGACGGTGGTCCTCATCGGTCTTGGACCGGGCCGTCTGGTGGATCAGGTCCATCACGATCTGCCCGGTGTGCCCGTCGAGGCTGGCCGTCGGCTCATCGCACACGATCAGGCGCGGCTCGCCCACCAGCGCCCGCGCGATCGCCACACGCTGCTGCTGGCCGCCGGAGAGTTGCGAGGGGAGCGCCTTGGTCCGGTCTGCGAGTTTGACGCTCGCCAGCGCCGCCGCGGCCCGCTCCATCGCTTCGCGCATCCGCACGCCCCGGATGAGCAGCGGCACCGAGACGTTCTCAATGACGCTCAGCGTGGGAATGAGGTTGAACTGCTGGAAGACAAAGCTGACCAGCCCGCCGCGACGGATCGTTCGCTCGTTGACGCTCAGGTCGCTCCAATCGACACCAAAGAGTTTCGCCACGCCGCTGTCGGCATCGAGCACGCCGGAGATGATCGACACCAGCGTGGTCTTGCCGCACCCCGAAGGACCGACGAGCATGACGAGTTCGCTCTTGGCCACCGACAGGTCCACGCCGCGGAGGGCCCGGACGGCTGTTGCGCCCGCGCCGAAGGATTTGGTGACGGCGCGGAGTTCGACCGCCAGCGACTCGCCGGTGTTGCCCATCCGCACGGAGGTTTTCGTCGTGAGCGCGCTCACTTGAACACCACCGCGGGTTCGAGCGTGATGACGCGGCGCAGGCTCAGCAGGCTGCCCAGGCCGATGCAGACCATCATGCCCACGAACGTGAGCAGCAGGAGTTGCCAGGGGAAGTAGGGGGCCAGTTCCGCGCCGGGCCTGCGCCCCTGAAGCGAGAACAGCCCCGCCGGCCCGCACCCGATGCCAAAGCCGATCAGCCCGACCACGCCCGCCTGCAGCAGCACCATGCGGACAAGCACCGAGTTGCGCGCGCCCATCGCCTTGAGGACCGCGAAGTGGCGCAGGTTCTCGAGCGTGAACTGGTAGAAGATCGCCGCGGTGACGGCCAGACCCACGACGAACCCGAGCAGCACGGTAATGCCGAAGTTGATGCCGATGCCTGTTTCGTACAGGATGAAGCCGATGGTACGGCTGGTCATCTCCTCGGGCGTGAACGCGCCAAGCCCGGTGAACTTGCGGATATCCGCGGCCACGACCTCGCGGTCCAGTCCTTCCTTCACGCCCACGAGGATAAACGTTACCCGCTCCCGCCCCACAGGCGTAAAGCGCACCGCGTTGTCGAAGGTCGTGTACACGATCGCGTTGGACTCGAACCCCAGTTTGGCGCGGCAGAAACCGACGATCACCGCGCGCTTGTCGTTGAGGCGCAGAACATCGCCGATCTTGGCGTTGTTGAGTTTCGGGCGCGAGGACTCCTCCACCAGCACGGTGTCGGGTGCGCGCAGGTCCTCCAGCGACCCCTCGACCATCTCCGGCGGCTGACCGATGAGGGTGGAGCGGTCGATTCCGATGAGTTGCACCCGCTTGAACGTGCCGTCGCGGAACTCGACGTTCGCGTAGTTGCTGAACATCGGCTCGGCCCAGGCAACGCCCGGCACGCTCCGCACCCGCCCCACGAACTGGTCGCCCACCGGACGCGTTTCAAGGATGTAGCGAGTGCTCGGATCGACGACCCAGAGGTCCGGCTGGCCGACATTCTGCAAGACGCCGGTGGAGCGGATCACCAGCCCGAGAAAGATCGAGCCTTGCTGGGCTATGAGGAGCGTGGCGAACGACAGGCCGCAGACCAGCGCGAGGTACTTCCCCCGGTCCCGCAGGAGCATCCACAGCGCGATCTTGTACATCCCGCCCAACGTGTGTGCTCCAGCCTGCCTTACCGCCGCCATCAACCCGCCGCGGGCAACCGTAGCCGCGGGCCGGGGCCGACCCCCTGCTACGCGAAAACCGAATTCATCCGTAGCGCGCGGCGCAGGTCCGCGATCTGGCCGCAGTGCGTGCCGTTGTGGAAGACCATCCGCGCCACCGCAGCCCAGGCGGGCACATCGAGCGCTCCCCATTTCACCAGTTTGTCGAGCGCGGCATCGTCCGCGCTCCCCACCGTGGCCGCCAGACGGTCGATTGCACCGCTGAAAATGTTGACGCACCGTTTCATCGGCGGGAACGTCGCGGGATCACACCCGGGCTTGGAGCCGAAGCACACCGCCTCGGTATCGAATCGGTGAGAGTCGCCGCGCCCCGATCCCTTGAAAAAGTCCGATTCCGGCGGCGGCGTGTCGTCGATCTTTTCGGCCGCGCGATGCATCGTGAGAGCGAGGTGGCCGAGCGTCCACGCGACATGGTTGGGCATGTCGGGCGGCTGTTTCGTGTGGTTGGTGTCGTCAAAGCCCGCGAGGTACCGCCTGAGCAGTTCGCGGCTGAGCAACACGCTGTCGGCGAGGGTCTGGGCGCGGGTGGTCATTCTGCTCCGTTGTCGAGGGTTGTTCAAGCCGAAAACATTCACCACGGAGCACACGGAGAACACTGAGCGGAACCACTTGTAGGGAATACGGCGATTCCGCACCTCCATCCAGTCCATCTCCTGCTCCGTGTTCTCCGTGCCCTCCGTGGTAGTCCTGTCAGAACCGCTTCATGACATCGCGTTCCACAGGCGGTCGCAGCCCGAGGATCGCCCGCGCGATCGCCAGGTCCGCCGCCCGCGTGATCTTGATGTTCGAGGCCTCCCCCTGCACCACCACCACATGCGCCCTTGCGCCCGCCGTTTCCCCCAGCCGCTCGACCAACTGCGCATCGTCCGTCGAGTCGAGGTTCTTCTGCGCGTACGCCCGCCTGAACAGCCCCGCCTCGAACACCTGCGGGAGTCTGGATCGCCATGATCCCGGCGCGATCGACCGTCTCGACCACCACATGCGCCCTTGCGCACGCCGACGTATCGGTCCCGAGGATCGCCGCGACCGCGTCATCGGCCTTCGCCGCGACTTCTTCGCCCACGCGCTTAAGCGTGTCGGACACGCTCACGCCGGGGACAACCGCGTTGTGCCCCGCCGCCGCGGCCTCGAAGAGCCGATCAATCAGTTCTACCGACACGCACGGTCGCGCAGCATCGTGTACCGCAATGTGCGTGGCCGAGTCGGGCACCAGCGCCAGCGCGTTGCGGACGCTCTCGTAACGGTGCATTGCGCCGCCCTTGCACATCTTCACCCCGAACAGGCCGAGTTTGTCGGCATGGCGCGAGGTAAACTGCGCAAACGCCGCGGCATCGGCCGGCCCGGCGACGATCACATGCGACACGAGGTCGTGCTTGGTGAACAACTCGACCGTGCGGTGCAGGACCGGCCGCCCGCCCAGGTCCTCATCGAGTTTGCTCCGCTCAGACCCAAACGACTGGCCCTCCTGATAGCGGCGCGAACTCCCCGCGGCCGGAATGATGACGGCGATCTCCATGCGTGAACGGTAGGGCACGGCCATTTGGCGCATCGTCCTCTTGTCCGGCGGAGCCCGCGCGGTTACGCCCGGGCACGCTCGTGGTCAGATAGCGAGGGTGTCTTGGGTTGCTGGCGCGGAGAGCGACTTCGCGAACTCCCGCTGCGCCGCTGCCGCGGCGAACGGCGAAAGGCGACGGCGGACAAGCAACGCCGTCGTACCAAGCGCGAGCACACAGCCGAACAGGCACAAAAAGGCCACCATGGAGACGACTTCAAGGGATCGTAACCTGGTCGCGTTTGGTCCAATCGCCTCATCGTACAAGAAGTAGGCAAGGACTACTGCTACGCAGGGAACTGCGGTAACGCGAAGCACGCTGATCGTCTTTCGCAATCGTGGTGAATGGCATTGATGGCCCAGATCGCGGATTGGGCTGAAACCCGTGTATGTACGGAGAAGCCATACGAGCAAGGTAAGCACCACAACTGCTCCTTGGCCGATCGCGAGACTACCCGAGGGCACGCCTTGCACTGTTCTGAAGCAGTGTACTGCGCCGAACATCATGTAGAGTGCAACGAAAGTGGATGCCAATGCGGAGAGCCTTCGTTGGGCAGTGCTCGATAGCACGCCCCGGGGTCTCAGACACTTTGCCAACATTCGCCATCCAATGAACGACGCGATGGTGAAAGCGCTACCGACAATCGTTGCAGGGAGGAGGATAGACAAGACCTGCGCAGTCGACATGTAGCCCCAATTGAGCCAGAGGACAACAAGGAGTGTCTGTCCCGCGGCGATCCAAACTGTGCCCGCGATCATCGGCAACGCGATGAGGAGTAGCGATCGACGTAGCAGCTTCAACTCTGTTCCAGACATGACCGCCAAGGGCTCCAGCGACTCAAGTGTTCGCGCAATCTCCGTCCCGCATTCCGGGCACTTTTGATCGCTCATCAGCCCGGCGAGGTCGTACAGACACTTCACGCACGGGAGCGGCCCGTCGATCCGCCGCGGCTCAGATGTCGCGCTGTCCATCACCGGATCCTCTTCTGGCAGGTGGTTCTCACGCTCACCCCTGCATGGTAACCGCTTGAATCCCGCCGCCGCAAAGGACCAGAGCAGGAGGAACTCAGAGAAGCAGAGCGAGCAGAGTCGAGCAGAGCAACGGCACGAGATTGATTCCTGATGAACGCTATCTCCGAGTCTTCTCTGCTGCCCTCTGCTATCTCTGCTCCCTCTGAGTTCCTCTTGTGTTTGTATGCGCACCGAACAGTCCCTTCCCCGCCATCTCCCGCTCGTGCTCGAGCAGCCACTCCTTCCGCCAGATGCCCCCGCCGTAGCCCGTGGCGCTGCCGTCCGCGCCGATGACGCGATGGCACGGGATCAGTATCGCCAACCGGTTGTCGCCGTTGGCCCGCGCGACAGCGCGCGTCGCCGTGGGCCGGCCGATCTGCCGCGCAATGTCCAGGTACGAGCGTGTCGTGCCCGAGGGGATCGCACGCAGCGCATCCCACACCCGCGACTGAAACTCCGTTCCCGGCGATTCAACTGTCGCCGTGAACGTCGCCGAGCGCCCCGCGAAGTACGCCCCGAGTTCCCGTTTCAACCTCTCAAGGTGCGTGTTCGTGCCCGGCCGCACGATCCCCGCAACTCTTCGCCGCAGCGTCGCGATCTGTGTCGCCAGCGCACGCCGATCGACAAACTCGAGCAGGCTTACCCCCGCATCGCTCGCCGCGCCGAGCATCGGACCCAGCGGCGTCTCCACCCAGCACGCAACCAACTCCCGCGGCTGCTGTGGGCCATCGCCCGCGCGGGCCTTCCCCGGCTGCGGGTGGGGTGGGGCACCGAAGATGTTCTCGAACGCCTCGCGGAAGCCACTCTCGGATTCGTACCCCGTCTTCGCGGCCACGCGCCCGACCGATGTCCCCTCGCGGATCATCTTCATCGCCTCTCCCATCCGGCGTGCCCGGCAATACGCCTGGAACGTCATCCCGTAGTTGGCCTTGAACCAGTGGGAGGCCCGCTCGGGCGCGATGCCCATAGCGCGGAGGTCGTCCCCGCTCACCCGCCGGTCCTTGCTCGCTTCGACCGCCGCGACGATCAGCGCGACCCACTCCGGCCTCACCGCACCGGCGTCAAGGGGCTTGCACCGCTTGCACGGTCGGTAACCCGCGTGCATCGCCTCGCGTGGGGCGGCGAAGAACTCGACGTTCCGGCGGAGCGGCTTCCTCGCGCCGCACCCAGGCCGGCAGAAGATTCCCGTCGTGCGGATCGCAGCGACAAACACACCGTCCAGCGACGTGTCGCGCTCCACCAGTGCCCGGAACATCTCGTCCTCGTTCGGCCTCGCTGTCATGGCATCATTGTCGCACGCGCTGGGGCAAGAGCCACCGGCGGATCGACATTGAACTCGTTCTTTGCCGCTGACATTCAGGTCAGTGTTATGGCCGTCAGGTCAGTGCTGCCTGGCCCGCGCCCCCACGACCGTCGTGGTCATCGTGCTTGTCGCCGCCTCGTACGCCTGCACGCACTTGGCCGCGGCCCCGTCCCACGTCAGTTTCCGCAACTCAAACGACCCGTGCTCGCGGAGCGTCTGGCTCAGCGGCGGGTGGCGCAGCACCGCCACGATCTTGTTCGCGATGTCGTCGATGTCCCAGAAGTCCACCTTGAGCGCGTGCGTCAGCACCTCCGACACGCCCGATTGCTTGCTGATGATCACCGGAGTGTCGTTGCGCATCGCCTCCAGCGGCGCGATCCCGAACGGTTCCGACACGCTGGGCATCACATAGCAGTCCGCCATGCGGAACACCTCATCTACCTGCTTGCCCCGCAAAAATCCGGTGAACGAGAAGCGGTGCCCGATCCCCAGGGCCGCGGCCTCCTCGATCGAGCGGGTGTACATGTCCCCGCTCCCGGCCATGATGAACTTGGTGTTGGGCACCTTCTCCAGCACGCGCTTGGCGGCGCGGACAAAGTACTCCGGCCCCTTCTGCATGGTGATGCGCCCCAGGAAGAGCACGATCTTGTCGCGCGCCTCGATGCGGTCGGCACCCTTGGCCGCCGCGGAATCCGAGTCGATGCCGTTGTACACCACCCCGACCTTCGCCGGATCGATGCCGTAGCGCTTGGTGCAGAGGCTCTTGGTGAGTTCGCTTACGGCGATCACGCGCATGGCCGCGTGCATGCCGCGGCGCTCGATGTCGTACACACGCTGGTTGGGGTGGTCGCCCGCGCGATCGAACTCGGTGGAGTGGACATGCACGACCAGCGGCTTGCCGCTGATGCGCGCGATCCATTGGCCCGCCGGGAAGGTCATCCAGTCGTGGGCGTGGACGACATCGAACCGCTCGTGCCGGCCCAAAGCAACGACCAGGCGCGCGTAGCGCTCCGCGTTGTCCACCATGTCGCCCTCGTACCCGGCACCGGCCCCGCCGACTCCGGCGGAAGCCCCGTGGATGACCTGGGGATCGACACCCTCAGGCCAGACGAGCGGCGCGCCATCCGGTCCGAGCACCGGCAAGCCGTCGGGTCCGATCGCGGGCGTGCCCACGGTGGCGGCGCGCGCATGAACCGGGGCCGCGGCCTTGGCACCAAACTCCGGGTACGGGCTGGAGAACGATGCCGGGAGCGCGTGAAAGGTCGCACGCGCAAACTCGGGCATGGTGTACGAGTCCGCGCCCACAAACGCGCCCGTATTGCCTAATCCAGGAGAACCCGCGCCGGTCGCTGCCGCGCCCACGCCGCTCCCGCTGCCCGCCGCACGCGCCACAGGCGCATCCGGCGGCAGCGCGCGGATCGCCTCGGGGCTGAGCAACCGGATATGCGATGACTTGGACTGATCGACCGGCTTGGGCAGGATGAACACGACCTCGTGCCCGAGACGGTCGAGCGCTTTCGTCAGGCCGTAGCACGCGGTGCCAAGGCCCCCTGCGATGAAAGGCGGGAACTCCCATCCGAGCATGAGGACGCGCATGGCTTACTCGTCCTCGCCGCTGGACTCCATGTCCCCCAGCCGCCGGAAGCACGCCTCGTACGCCAGCAGACACTTGGCCGCGACTGCCGCGGCATCAGGTGAATCAGCCTTGACGGGGAGCGGCGAGCGAAACGTGTACAACTTGTCCGGGCTGCGGAAGTGCTCGAAAGTCAGCGTGCCCCCCTCATAACCAAGGTCGTACAACTCCTCGTCCAGAAGTTCCTCGAGTTTGTCCCCGGTGTTGACGAGGTGCGCCTCGATCGACTGGCTCAGCCACCGGTTGTCCGTCACCAGCGAGACCCACAGTTTGCCGACCTCCTCATACAACCGGTACTCCGCCGGTTCCGCGGCATCCTTCGCCGCGGCGGCGAGCATCGGGGGATGCGTTTCCGAGTTCACCCCGGCTGCCTTCAACTCGACCGAGCCGAATGCGTCGGCCCGCGACACGATGACCCGAACCGCCTCAAAGAGGCGGGTCACGGCCGGATTGGCGTGGGATCGGGAAGAACTCATAGTGGGCATCTGGGCCGGAGTTTAGGCGCGGGCAATGCCTACTCCTCGGTCAGCACGCCCAGGTAGCGCTGATACCGGTAAACGCGGTCGCGATCACGGCCGGAGGTTTCGCGCAGTATGTCCAGCCCGCTGAGCGTTGCAATCGCCTTCGCCGCAGTCGGCTTGGTCGTCTTGAGCAGCCGTGTGACCCGCGCGACCGTCACCACCGGATGCGATGGAAGCAGTTCAAGCAATCGCATCGTAGGCACCGTTGCCCCCGAGGTCGCCAGCAGCCTTCGTCGATCCGCTCCCACCAGTGCAAACAGCCGCGTCGCCGCCGATACACCGTCATCCGCGGCGATGCGCACACACTCCAGGAAGAACGCTGTCCAGCCCTCCCAGTCGCCCTCGGTGCGCACGGCCGCTAGCCGCGCGTAGTACTCCTGCTGGCGGCGCCTGATCGCCACGCTCAGATACAGAAGCGGCGAGCGCATCAGGCCCCAATGCTCGATCAACAGTGTGATCAGC
>Ga0163150_10010073_pt1 | contig 10290 bp, 20 predicted proteins | sample OliLakLV19P2IB_FD_148628 | JGI IMG/M metagenome (GOLD analysis project Ga0163150, IMG submission 148628) | Freshwater microbial mat bacterial communities from Lake Vanda, McMurdo Dry Valleys, Antarctica - Oligotrophic Lake LV.19.P2.IB | ecosystem: Environmental > Aquatic > Freshwater > Lake >...
GCTAGTGTTTGCGATATTTGGTTAAACTCAGGTATTAAAACCTGACAGCTCGTTGCGTTTTTTTGGCGTCTGGATACTGTAACCAGCCTATTACCCAATGGGTCGCTGTACTAGCTTAACTAGCCAAGTCTCTCAATTGGTGGGGCAAGGACTAATCACCTTGCATGAACTTTCGGTTCCAAACTATCAGCTGCATAGTTTCCATTCCCCGAAGCTGCTTGACTTGCACTTTCGTCTAGGGAAGTCACTCCCATAGCGTCTCTTGTTTTTCCGCCACCCACCAATTCAATTACTTAGTCGCTTTCTTAGTCCGTCCACCGAAAAACTTACCTGCCATAAACACGTGCTCGATAATCGCAAATGCTCCAATAGCGGCAAGTGCTAGTAAAAGATTCGGATATTGCAAGATCATTTCTGTGCTTGTTACAGCTGATTGTGTTGCTTGTAATTCCATATTATTTGTCACCTGCTTTCAATTCTTTTTCAACCATTTCACTAAAATGGGCTGATATATTCCATATCTTATAACCTGGGTACAAAAAATCTTTATAAGGTTTGTTGTCCTTTTTAATCACTATTTTTGCATCGGGATTCTTCTCTCCCAAATAATAAGCTGTAACTGAATAATTTTTATATTTCTGTTTAAATGCTACTTTCATTTACTCCCCCATCCTTTCTACACCTTTACTATAATATACAAATGGTATTTCTTGGCGTGGTGTTGGTATCTTTTCCCATTCAAGATCACCTATCTTGCGGTACATATAGACCTTCGTGCCATCCTTTTTCCACCAAGTTAAAATATCAACCTTCTCTTTCTTTTTCATTCCCCCATCCTTTCTACTAATCGACAATATAGACATTGTTGAAAGACTTTACGTTTCCATTGTCTGCGGTAGAGCATGGTGTCATAGATATGCCAAATAGTTACGGTTGTGACGTAGCGGTGTGTGTGGGTCATGTTATGATATTAACTCTATATGGAGTCATTGTCAAGAGGTCAGTTCCAACCGCCTTTTTTGGCGTAACCCAAGATCTCGATAAAATCATCTAGGGAAAGAAACGCGAACGGGATGGTGCGGTTACGCTTCATAACCACCAAAGCAGTCTTGCGGACAGTGGAGCGATCCCGGAGCGCTTGGTTGTAGTAATCTATAGGATTCCATCTTTCCTCGTTCTTGCATTCAATATGGAGGGGAAGGCTGGTGAGAACATCCCCATCACCCTGTTGGAAGCCCCCGGACATGAAGGATCGTCTGGCCTTGAGGTCAAGCTCGGCGTTGATAAGGGCGTCCCGGACAATGTATTCGAGCATGGCACCTTTCTTCCTTCGGCCTTTGTAGGAAACTTTAGGTTCTTTCATCTAACCTCCGACTCATTTAAGAAGCCACGATCAGTCAAGAAAAACGTTCTGTGGCCAAGAATGAACACTGTCTCCCGGAGTTCGGGGATCTCGCCGTGCTTGTGTTTGCCATAATTCCAGGCGCCCCCTAAGCCCTTGTCGAGGATTGCTTCGCGCTTGATGTGGATGGAGCCAAGGAGGTATTTGATGACGTCTTCCTTTTTTTCTACTCCGATACGTTGCCAGTTATTCATTTAATTTGCCTTAACTTTTCCAAAAAGTCTTTATATATAAGATAGCCAACTCTTGATTTGTCTATACAAATTGGCTTGTGGTCTACAACAGGAATACAGTATCTAACACCACTAAATCCTTTCGTGAGTGCGTCCATTATTCCTGATTTTAGTATTCTTCTATTATGTTGACTAACTTTCACTTAATCTCCTCCCCGCAGTTCTGGCATTTGTGGAAATTCATCTCGGAGTGACATTTGGGACAGTGGATAAGCTCCTGTTGCTGGGGTTTGACCTTACCGAGCCGGCGAAGGAGATCCTGTAGGGTAAGCCCCTCGTCAACGACAATCTTAAGGGTAGCAGCCGGATCCTCTGTCCAGGCGATAGTCTTGCGGAAAGTCCAGGAGAGATCCTCGGGGACGTCCATACCCTCAAGCCTTTGCATGGTGTTCATGTAGCCGACAAGAGTTTTCTGGGGGATCTCGGCGAGGGTGGCGATATGATTGACGGCCTTGCGCTTGCCCATCTTGTAGGCCTGAAGCGCGATAGTGCCAAGAACCATCTGCCGGACGTCGGAAAGCTCAATGACCTCAATGGCCATAGAACTTAGGCCTTCAAGATCAAGAATGCTCCAGTCGAAATCCGGCTCGAGTAGTTGTTTGAATGTATCTATATTTTTCATAATTACCTCTGGCCTAAGCTACCGCCAAGATAGCTCAGGGCACATTTAACTATTTCTTGTCCATCTTATCAAGAACTTCGTCAACAAAATCATCGGACCCGACATCAGCCGGCTTGGGGAAAGACTTACTGGTTAAAGCCTCAACGTCTAGCGCGGCGGCTTTGCCCAGCTCTTCTTCCTCGTCCTTGTCAAGCTTTGTAGTATCAAGACGGATGACGGCATAGTAGTTGGCCGGATTGTCACCTTCATTGCGGACAACCTTCCAGTCACTTTTATAGACATCAATCCCGTTCTTCTCGTACTCCTGAATGGCATTGCGGACTTGAAGCCCGGTCTGGAATATAGCAGCCTTCTTGGTCTCGCGGTCAACGATGGGAAAGTAAAAACTAACCTTAACCTTAATCTGTTTCTTCTCCTCAAGATCTTGGGTAATCTCAGCCTTCTCACACCATTCACACACCTCAGCGGTCTTCATGATCTTCGGGCAAAATACCCATTCTCTCTTGGAAATCCAATGTTTGCCATTATAGCTGGGAACATCAGCGATCCGGAAAGTTATAGACTCGCCTTTTTTCTTAAGTTGTACAAACTGGCCTCTCTGTCCTACTCCTTCAATTCGCTCTGAAAAATCAGCACGCGGCATTATTCACTCACCTCCTCTTCTATATTAATTAAACCCTTATTCTTCAAATTCCTGGCATTGTCCACAAGCTCCACAAAATTGGGGAATGTTTGTTCGATCTCCTTGATAACCTCAAGGTTAAGCGCAGTCATATTGTCCTTGTTAATTACGCGGTTGAAGACCCGGTTCCACTTGGCAACTGTAGGCTTATATCGGGCGTCAAACTCAGCTTGGTCTTTCATCCCGTAGAGTAGGGTGAGGTAGCCGGAATAACCGACCTTGAAATTGGCAGAGAAGCGGCAGGTCTCGGGCATATAGACGATATGCTTCTCAAGAGGGGGCTGTTCCTTGTTGAAAATGTAATTGCTAAAAGTCCGGATGTCATTCTCGTAGTGAGTCTCCATAACGGAGGGGTTGAAAACCGGAACCTCAAGCATCCGGGAATCGTCCTTGGAAATATAGACAACGTGACCCTCGGGAAGATTCTTTGCTTTGAGGTAGTGGAAGTTCTGCATCATGTGGCGGATGTCGGCAACATTGAGGGTGAGGTAGCGCTCAAACATAAAAGAGGAAGATGACTTGATCTCAAGGACAATCGGGGGGAGGCCATCAGGGTATTTATCAGCAAAGTAAGTAATGATGCGATCAGTAGCCCGGCTGAAAAGCTCAGGCAACTCAAGACCCGCAAGCTCGGCTCGTGCCTTCTCGACATCAACCTTGCCTCCGGCCAGATAATCCAGCTTACCAGTGACAGCCAAAGCACCCGGATACTGGAACTTAAGCCATTCCTGTGAATCCAAAAGGATGCCGGCTCGCTTGAGGACAAGACCAACAAGCCATTCCCAGATGTTGCCTGCTTCGAACTTGCGGAAGGATCGGGCGTCAAAAGGATTGGAAGGCTTAACATTGGTAAACTTAAGGTAGCGGTCAATCATCGGGCCACCCAGCTCGGAAGCCCAGAGAGTCTCGCGTGCCTTAAAAGGACGATCTGCCCGGCCTTGATCGACTGATTCGTTCCAGAGTTTGTAGAAGCTCCATTGCATATCTTGATTGTCACTCATATATTAGCCCACCTCATTCGTTTCAATAGCAATAATTGATGTGAGTGGTCCACACAAAACCACCACTTTATCAGGTGCTTCCGGCCAGTCTTCACTTCTAACATCTTTGTGGGAACTAAACTTAAACCCCGTTGCACAGATGCCAGATTGACCACCAAGATGTGTAGGTTCGTTCTTATCTGCAAATTCATAAGCATCTAAAACGAAAGTAGATTCAATCACATCATGCCAGCCATCAGCCAGTAAAACACATCTAACATTTTCTTCTGCTATTTCCAAACTCATAATTTACCTCCCCGAGTTTTGGCGATAGTATCAATCATTGAATCGGCGCGGTCATTGATCTCACTGGCCAAAAATAAATAGACCGCATATTTGTAAGTAGTAATTTCGGTACCGGGCATAGCCATAGCGGAAATGATAACTTTCTCGAAGCTATCAAGGGCTTGACGTAAAGCAACGTGGGCTGCTTCTTCGATTGAGGGTTCTTTGGATGCACTCATAGGTGTCATATAACCAGATTAACTCCAAATAGAGTAGAAGTCAAGAAGCAAGATGGCCTCAAATTACCCCCTCTAGTCTTTTTTCTACAGAGTCTAAAAATTCTTCTTGGGTTGGCTCATTTGCGACCGCAGCGACCCTTGCGACCGATGCACGGGGTATGGGGTGCCCGTAGTACAGGCACAAACTTTTTAGTTTTACAAATTCAGCCACTATTGTCCGAACATTCTCATGACCTAACCTTTCTATCTCAAAACCTAAGACTTTCCTGACGATATTGGCAATCTTCTTAGCCGTCATTTTTTCGTTACCAATCTTCTCAAAGATCATAGAAATAGTAATATCATGCCCCAATTCATATTTCTCAAGAATGGCCTCAAAAATTACCCCATCCAAAGCTTCCCGGCGTTCCCGAAGCGTTTCCTCCTGATGTTCCTCGGCAAACTTGAGGATTTCTTTCTTGGCAACATCATCAGCCAGATAATAAATAGGTGTAACTACCTGCTGGACGCGCTTATCAAAAGTTTTTAGTTCCTCAAACCCAAACTCAATATCTTCTAGATCTATTTTATTAAGATTACGGAGCCTCCAAAGAAGAAGTTTATTACGTAGACTCTCCGCGTCCTGATTAAATTTCTTCAATCTATATAAAGGAATTGGCCGGGTGCTTTCGTTCATCATTACAGTTATGGTACGAGATTGAAGCCCAGCGTCATAAATCGGGCGCTCTGAAGTAAAAACCTTGGGGGATTTAGCCAAATAAGCCTTAACACTCTTGACGCCCTCACCCTCAGTCCTTAGAACTCGGCGGTCACCCGTTCCACTTTTGAGGAAAGCAATCAATTCCTTATAGGAATCCCCGCCAGATTCAAACTCATCAAGCAACAATGTCCCACGCCAAGTTGAGGATGTCCTAAAAATAGGGGAAAGCGTAATAGCCCCGGAAGCATCGATAGGCTTGTAAGAAATAGAGCCAAAAACCTCCATCGCGGTAGTCTTACCAGTAGCAGTCCGGCCAACAAAGTGAAGGTAGGGAATAAAAGGAAACTTGTCATATACCCAATAAAATAATAATAAGTAAGGGAGGAATTTCTCATAAAATGGGGGAACTTCGAAGTTATCATAGAAATGCTTAGCAATTTCATCAACCAATTTTTTAGTGGTTCCATACTCCTCCACACCTGTCGGCAAAACAATAGTTTTTTTATCCAATAAATCATCAACTATAGGCTGGTATGTCTTATCCTCTATAATAATATTATTTATTATAATATAATCATTTTTAGCCTTGTTATATTTGATGTACATACCCTGTGCATGAGTCGCATCGTTCGCATCGGTCGCAATTTGAATTTGCTCTAGGATATAATCTGGTGTCTCTAAATAAGAGGTTTCGATGGGCTTTTCTTCTTTCCCTTCCCTCAAAGCCTCTTTTTGAGATTGTTTGGCTTTTTCTATAATATCACTCATAATAATTGTCTAACTGCCTCCATAAAACTTAACTTTTTAGTATCCATAAGAAACTGGATAGTGTCACCACTCCATCCACAGCCAAAACACTTGGCTTTATTGTCAGAGAATATACAAAATGAAGCGGTAGCTTCTTCGTGGAACGGGCATTTGGTGAACCATTTGTTGCCGGCCTTGCGAAATTCCGTAGAACCTAACTGTTCAAAAGGGAATTGTCTGGCACGTTCCAACTCAAAATCCTCAAACTTGGTAAGCTTTGGCAAATTTATCTCCTCCTTTGTGACCTTTGACCACAAATTAAGCCAGTAAGTAACCCACTTCTGGATAACATAGCTTTCTGAGAAAACAGCAGCCTCGTATTGTTTCAAAAAGACCCGAGTTACGGAACGAGGCTTAGACCTAAGGATAACCTTAACGATCCGTCTACGCTCCCCTGCAAGCTCGTCCAGACGGGACATGCACGATTCAAGCTTCTGTTCGATAATAGGCCTTAGATCGGCTCTAAAGACCTCAAGAGTAACATCATCGGGCAGAGTGGGCGGGTATTGGAAGTGATTAAGACTCTTACCGCGCTTGATCCAATCTCCAACGCTTAAAGCCCCACTAGAAATGGGTCCCGATTGAGGGGTTCTAGCAGGGCTTAAAAAACTGGAAATATTAACGGAACCCATATATCTAACGTACACCCATTATTTTGTAGTGTCAAGCCCCGCATATTGTGTCATTTTAGCCTCGATACACAAGATACAGCACCAATAAAATATCCCCCACCAGTCTTCACAATAGTGAGGGATATTAAAAATCCTTGAACAAGATTATTATACCTCTATACCAAAGAAAAAGCAGCCGATAAGCGAGTATGCTACGATTATCCGAAGAAACCCTCGTAACCTTGGCTCACGCAATCCCGCACTGCTTTTACCACCTGCGTCAGACCGTAGAGGCTTTTCAAGAGACCCCTACCTTTTTACTTGCTAGCCGAAAGTCGCCTAAAAAAGTTAATAGCTACTCCCATAGCCCATACTTGAGCCGCTGTGTTTACTTGTTCTAAAGTTCCACCATTTTGTATGGTAACCAAACCAATAATAACAACGGGTGAAAAGAAAATTAAGCCGTTCCTAATTAAAGATTTTACATCTTCGAAATTTAAGTTCCATTGTTTACTCTGCATTTAAATCACCACCTGCTTGACCGTGTATAGTCAATTAGTTTCTTCTCGGTAAATGCTTGAAACGCCTGTTTGATTTCTGCCATTGTTTTATAGTAACCCTCGTTGACCAAGTCTTTCCCGTAGTTCACCTTAATGTACACCTTAAATGTGGAGTCTGGCGAAAAGCTACGCACAAGAAATGACCAAAAAGTCATCTTCTTACGTTTAGTGACCTTTGCTACTGTCTTATTGTTTTTATAGATTGTAGCGGCGTAATAAATACCAGCTTGTTTTTTCATTTCATCCAACCTCTAACTAAGCCCACTAACCACGCTACAAGGCGGTCAATCAAAGTGTTAGGTGGTAATTGTCCGATAGGAACTTCTTGATAGGCTTCAGGTTGAGTAGTAGGGGTAGTCCCATCGAAAGGATTAATAGAGCTATCCATGCCTCTTGTCGTATCACCACTAGGAGCATCAATCCAAGACCCACTAGTAAAATCGCTAGAAACCACCGATTCTGTGTCCGTTCCATTAGTTGGCACTTCTTCTGGTGTAGGTATAGGCTCTGGCGTTGCTTCAGGGATAGGTGGGGTCTCTTGCGGTTCGGCGGGTTCAGGTTCAATTAACTCTTTTTTTTTTGGTCTAAGCCAGCCAAGCACACCAGTATAGTTATGAGGTTGTTTGTGGCACAAAGTACCAACAGGCCAGTTTTGATCGAATGAGGTTAGCTTGTATGAGTCTGCGGTTATACAGATAGCAATGTGTCCGTATTGACCAACACCCACTCCCCAAATAACAATGTCACCTTTTTGTGGGAAATTGGTTGGTTGATTAGAAATTCTCTCGAAAGCAACTTGATTGTAGTTATTCCAAACGTCTTTTGCTCCTCTAACAGGCGAGGATTGTTTAGCTACTACGACTTCTTTAACGTACTGTCGGTAGAGATCCATGCACTGATAACCATACCAACCGTCATAGTCAACACCCTTGCCATTCCATTTGGTGATGAACGTATCAAACGTCATTTACTAGTTGTATTCCTTTTTACTTGTGTTGTCAAATTCTATCGCCGTCTTTGGTAAACCATTCTTGTATGTCTGTTTCTCCGTCGTTGTGTCGCTCATATCTAATGACGGCGTTTGCTCGTTTGACGAATCGCTCTCCTGCACTATTTCCGTGACGGATTGGCTGTCTACCATTTGCTGAATGGGTGATGATAAAGGATCGTTTACCTGTTGTTTTGGTTGCCATTTTGCTTTTGCCTCCTCACTCTCCCAGCCTAATAAATCACTCGTTAGGCCATCTTTGAATGGAACAGCAACCAAGACAGTTTTATGTTCTTGGTCAATACGTTCCTCTATACGATAGCGTATACCAGGCTCGCCAGATTTAGAAATTATCTGTTCTCGTTTAAAGTTCGATCTCTCCGTCATAATACGCCTTTTTTAATTTAATAAGTTTCTGTTCAACTGATACCTCATCCCGTATCTTTGCCAACTCTAAACCAAATCCTTTGTCTACAGAATGCGTAGCTATCTCGTTTAGTGTTTCGTAAACGTGTTCTCTATGGCTTGGGTCTAGGTCAACTCGATAGGTTTCCTCAAGGACAATTTTAAACCCCTGTAGCATCAGCTGGTCTTGCCCCGTGACGCTGATACGTTCCATGTCATTTGATCTTGTGTGCTTCGTTTGGGTTCTCGGCAAAGTAGCGAATTAACGCTCTCTCGACTAAATCTTCTAGGGTTTTGTTATTACGTTTTAAGGTCTGGATTTCCACTTCCATCAGTTTCATTTTTTCTTCGAGAAGGGTTATTTTGTCTTGGTTATCTTTATGGGCTAGTCGTAGGTCTGCGTTTGTTTCTCTTAGGAGTTTAAGATCATTCCGTCTAACATAAGCAAAAGCGATAATGACTGCCGCAATACCAATAATTACTTCTGGAATTGATTTTGGAATGTATGTAATTATGTTGTCCATATTTATTTATATCACAAACTCATAAAGAAAAAGCCTGCGCCTGAAGGTAAAGTATATACAACTTCTAAATATGGGTCATTAGATGTCCCTGCCGTTGCTGAAGAAGAAGCATGAATGTAATTTTCGCCAACAGTTGGTACGCCGTTGTTTATATCTCCTGTCGCCCGAAGTCCAATTTTTGTATAACCTGTTTTACTTATAAAAGTAAGCCCTGTCGCGTTTAAAGCGAATGCATTGTATGCACTATTTGTCCATGAAGCATAAGTTTTATGAGTCGCTCCTTCAGTAGGAGAATCTAAAGTAATATCATTGAAGTCTGTCGTAGCAAGCGTTGCTGGATCAGCTTGAGTATTTGCTGTAAGCCCTATACTTTGTGAATCAGCATTAGTACTTGCTGTTCCTCCGTAAACATTTAATGTTGCTGCTGTGATAACTGCACTTGATGTTAAAGCTGTGGTGTCTGTCGGGTAGAAAGCTCTCCCTATATAATAATTCCCACTAAAAATTGTAAATTCAAGGGTTCTGACATCTCCCCCTTGGTTTAAAGTTGTACCTGTCGTGGCACCCCTACAAGCACTAAAGCTTGCCACATTTCTATTTGCTACATCTCCATCACCTGCACCTGCAAAAAAAGAGGTAGTGATCCCGAACATTACTGGTGCAAATTGTGGATTCGTAGCAATAAATGGTGAAATAGTAGCAACTTTTAAGCCTAACTCTAATCTTTTCCCAAGAAGGTCGTAACAACGGAATCTTGCCGTAAGTTCTGGCTGCCATACCCCACTTATCTTTACATCTCGACCTGTTGCAAAGGCATAACCATTGGGAGAAGCCATGACAATTCTTTTGTCTTTGGGGACTTCGTGGGCAATACCTAAATACTTACGACCAAAGGAATTATTAGCTACCGCAAGAATAGATTTTTGGAACCTTTGAAAGACTTGGTACTTATCCATTTATATATTCGCTCCTATCATGCTAACCAAGATCCTTTTCAATCGTAAAACCATCAAACGTAGAACTTGTTTTAGCAATAAAGCCGTACCAATCCGCGCGTGCATTGGTGACTGTTAAGGTAGGTGCTGCTGCACCCTTCCACATTATTGTATTGAACCACGCTACCGTAAAGTGACTATATGGGCTAGGCATCATTGTATTGAGAAATTCCGAAACGAACTTTCACTCCAATAAGGCGACAATCGACAGCAATTGTGTCTCCACCATCAGCAACATTTCTCTTGAAACGTAAGCA
>Ga0163150_10010074_pt1 | contig 10290 bp, 6 predicted proteins | sample OliLakLV19P2IB_FD_148628 | JGI IMG/M metagenome (GOLD analysis project Ga0163150, IMG submission 148628) | Freshwater microbial mat bacterial communities from Lake Vanda, McMurdo Dry Valleys, Antarctica - Oligotrophic Lake LV.19.P2.IB | ecosystem: Environmental > Aquatic > Freshwater > Lake >...
CTGCTTGGATAATTCTCGCGCTTCTCAATTCTGCCAACGGGAACTTCTAAAGGCTCAGCTTGTGATGTCTTTAAGATCAACTCTTCCCCATCTTCACTCAATAATGTACCCGATACTTGCTGGCCATCTTTCAACGTAAGTTTCACCATGCCAAATCCTGGGGCAAGGCGAGCACTTGGTTCTATCAAGGCCTGCAGTATCTGTTCACGAGTTAATTGATTTCCAATGTTGGTTAAGGATGGCCCTACCAAACCGCCTTGATCACGAATGGCGTGGCATCGCACACATTGAGCGGCTGAGTTCCAGAAAAAAATATTTCGTCCTCGTTCACGATTACCCCCAAGCAGAGTTCCAGCATATTCATTAACTCCAGTATCATTCGTGCGAAGTTTTGACGCTTTCGCAATTAACGTTTCTGAATTAGTAGCCTCTGCAGCCTCCATCAATTCCAAGGTCAGTCCTTCCGAAAGTTTCTTACCTAGCAATTGATCAACCACATTTGATAGTACCGGCTCACTCTTTACTGGATCCATTTTACCCAGCACACGCAAAAGTTGTTGTTGCTCAGGCAAGGTTCCCTTTTCAAAAATTGGTTTCACAATTCCTGGAAGGTTCTCTTTAGAAATATTCAGGTCATTCAGTAATCCTATTGCGGTTGTTCTAACGGATCCTTGTTTGTCATTCATCCCCGCCTTGATAGCCGCCTCTAGTTGATCGTATTTAAGTACATGTAACGCAGTGAGCGTAGCGGAGCGCACTTCGGGTGAAGAATTAGCACCCATTGTCTTCGCTAAGTCTGCATTGTAATCTGAAAGATTTAAATCGGCCAGCATTTTTGCTGCCGCAACCAAGATAGTTTCATTCTTCTCTTGCAAGAATCCTTTTAGTTCAGGACTAATTTTTGATTTGATCACTTGCGGATCGCGCGTTACTGCTCCACGATAGCGTCCATCTATCGCGCGTTACTGCTCCACGATAGCGTCCATCTACCCGATCAAGCACGGAAGGGTTTGCCCATGTTCCTAAAGCAGCCATTGCTTCAGCGCGCAATGCAGTTGGTATATTTTTACGTTTTGCAAACGCAATCAACATAGTTAATTCTTTATCACCACCAACACGCACACACGCATTGATACCGCGTCTCAACAAGGGTTCTGAGGTAAATCTTTCTTCCTTCAAAAGCGCAGCTAAATCAGGTAACGCGTTTTCAATTGATAAATCATCATTGATAGCACGTGCTGCTTCCGTAACAATGTATTCTTCCTTGTCTTGAAGAAAGAGGGCTACTTTCTCACTTCGCAATCTTCTTAATACCAACACGGCAGCAATACGTAAATCGCGTTCAGGACTATTTACTAAGGCAACTATGGGATCAACCTGGCCAATGCGCGCCAATGCCATCACTCCCGCATGGCGGATATAAAGATCCTCATCATTGTTTAAATTAATCATAGCAATTAATGGAGCAACTGCATCTTTACTCTCTATACGCCCAATTGCCTGCGCGGCAAAGAACTTTACGCGTGGATTGGAATTAGTAAGCAGCGAGATCAATTGCGGACTTGCTTCCGCATATTTTTTATCCCCTAGAATTTTAACTGCTTGTGCAACAATTTCAGCATCTGCATCGGATAGCAGAGGCATTAATTCAGTCGCATATTTTTTATTCGCCTCAATTAATTGTCCCATACCCCAGATGGCATGAATGCGGGCCATTTGATTTTCCTGTTGATTAATTGCTTGTTTAAAAACTTCTGCACCTTTATCTCCGCGGGCTGCCAATTCAAATTGCGCCTTCTGGCGGATGCGCAGATCACCATATGAAAGTAACTTTAAAAGTTCATCGGCCGATTGAACTTCATACTTCAATAGCATGAGCCTATGCGTTTCAGCGCGCTCAGCTTTCAAGTCATTTGTTTGTTCCGTTACATCCAACTTCCATACCCGCCCATAATTTTTTGTATTCCAGCCGTTAATCCAATCAGCCACATAAAGCGCACCATCAGGACCAAAACGAATGCCAGTTGGCAGGATGCCGCTAAGTACATCGGTTTCTGAATCAAGATCAAACGATGCACCTTTTGGTTTTAAACTAAACGACCAAATGTGCGAGCGCGTAGGGTCGCCAACAAACTCAACCAGAAAAAATTTATTCTTCCATTTAGAACCTAATGCTGTTCCTGGATTGAACACCATGCCCGTTGGGCCGTTATGATAATTTACGATCGGAGGAATAATGTGTGCCGCTTGTCCTTCCCAGCGTGGTTTAGAAAAGGTTTCATCCATCCACACATTATAGGTATTGTTTTTCGGATCAGTGTATTTTCCATACTGCCAGTTCGACCGCCAACCCGCATCCGACCCTTCAACAACATGCACCAGGCGTTCACTCTCCCCTGCGTGGTCGCCATCATTATCTGATGAAATCAAATTTCCGTAATCATCGAAAACAAATTCGTGCGTATTGCGCAAGCCTGAAGCAAATACTTCAAAATCGCTACCATCCGGATTTGATCGCACAATTACCCCTTCATTTGGATATGGATATTTCTTTCCATCTTTTGCAGTAATGTTTGCACCGATGTCGCCAATGCCCCAATAAATTTTTCCATCAGGCCCCTGAATTACGCCTGACATACCGTGCCCACTAAAACCAATGTGCACTGAGTAGCCATGACTAATCGATTCTTTCTTTTCAGGAATACCATCTCCGTCTTTATCTTCCAACCGCCACATATCCGGGCCAATGCCAACAAACATATCGTTCTTGCGAACCAGCAAAGCTCCTGCAACATCATTAATTTCATCATTGAAGTCATGAACAATGCGTGTTGAGATGTCGGCAATGCCATCACCTGATTGATCTTCCAAACGCCAAACCTCATCTTGCTCCACACCCAGATCGCGCCAATCATGAACACCATCTTTATTTAAGTCTTTTAACCATTTGTTTTCTTTACTTTTCTCGGTAGCAAAAGTTGCTTTTAAAAAAGCGCGTCTTTCTTCAACAGTTTGCAAGGCTATGGAAGCAGTCATCCAATCCTGATGGCCCCGAATATCAAACTCAGAATTTTTTTGTCGATTGGTACGTGTAAGATAAATTCTTCCTTCATCATCAATAGACATAGCAATTGGATCGGGCGCTAGAGAATCTGACGCCCACAGGTTTAGTGTTAATCCTTCTGCTAGTTGAACCGAAACATTTTCCCGGGTTTCTTTGGCGATTTTTAATCCTGTTTTTGAATCTTCTTCAATTACTAAGGGAGTTTCAACTGGAGTTGATGTGCATGTGAATAGTAGACTAGCGATCACCAAAAGAACAGAGAATTGGAAAAACTTTGATTTCATTTTAAAAAAATTGAGGTAGATATTTTTCTATTGAGAACGAGGGATTGTTAAGTTAACAGGCGTTACAACTATAGGTGCCAGACCGACAAGAGTGTGACCTGCAAGGAGCAGCGGCAAAGGCAAGCGGTCAGATACCTTCATTTATATTAATTTTCAATACGTTAATTAAACAACACCAACTCTACACCTTTCGGATTTGTTAGATACGAATTAATAATATTCTGAACCACGCGATTATCCTTGGATGGTTTAATAAAATTTCGAGCGGATTCAAGATTTGAAATTGATTCGTTTTCTTCAAAGAAACCAAAGCCTAAATAACTGCCACGCTCTACTAATACTACCGACTTCTCCTCTGGGCTTCGGCCCTTACCAACCATAGCCACTGTTTGTCCATTCTCAAAAAATGAATCAATCGCTTGCTGTGCGCGCTTGTTATATTTGTTTTCTTTCTCTACACCTTGGCAAGCTCCCTTGCACGAACCCGACTGATAACTGAAGCATAGCCCTTTCGCGATTTGCAAGCCACACAGCTTTGGACACAGATCAAACTCCTTTACTTTATCCCACATAAAATTCCACGCATCACCTTTGGAAGTAAATGTGATCAAGGGTTTTGTTCCACGACTTACAACATTCACCACAAAACGTAAATACTCGTTGCGATCTTCATAATCATACACACCCCACTCTTCAACTTTATATTTTTGCGCCAGATTATATTTAGGCCAGAGTCTCCGTATCTCCTGCGATTCCAAAATGAATGCAATCAATTCGCTACCCGTTAGCTCAAAGGTGATGTTATGAATTTCATTTCGAATATTTGATCGATTCCATTCGCGAGCCTCGCCCGTAAAGTGTCCGGCAATTCTTTTTTTAATATTCACTGCCTTACCTACATAAATCACTGTGCCCCGAGCATCTAAAAAATAATACACTCCTTCTTTAGCCGGCAGTTTATCAAAATCCTCTTTGGGCAAGTTGGGTGGCAAAATAGTTTCACCAGCATTTCTCTTTAATGATTTGGCGATTACGCCCGTGTCATCGCGCTTGATCAAAATATCAAAAATCTTTGCTGTAGCAAGTGCATCGCCACCTGCCCGATGTCTGTTTAGAATTTTAATACCAAGACTTTCTGCTAATCGCCCTAAACTGTATGACTTAAGTCCGGGTATAATTTTTCGGCTCAGCCGCACAGTGCACAACTTCTTTGAGTTCCACGCAATTCCTTGCCCTTCAAATTCTTTCTTTAAAAAGCTATAATCGAAGTGCGCATTGTGTGCAACAAAAATCCTATCCTTTAACCAATCAAAAATTTCTTCGGCCAAATCTTCAAATGCTGGCGCTTCCTCCACCATAGCAGAAGTAATTCCAGTAAGGCCTGTAATAAAGCTTGGTACTTTGCGCCCCGGATTTATTAGCGTGTGAAAACTGTCGGTAATTTGCACGCCATCGTAATGATAAATCGCAATTTCAGTTACGCGATGATTTTCTGCGTAGCCGCCAGTAGTTTCAATATCAACAATTGCGTACATAAGGCAGCGAAGGTAAGAAGTGATTTTCATTAAACACATAGGCACATGGTAACACATAGATTTATGTCGTAACATTTCTGTGTACCCTATGTTCCTATGGGTTTATTAAATAGAAGTTTTCAAATTGATACGCCAAATGATTTACTTCATTCAGGAATTGAGTTGGTAATTTTGTATTTTTATTCCCATGAAAACATACCTCTTAAAACTTGATGAGGCCCAGGAAGAAGCGGTTCAGGCACTTACTAAAGCATTAAAAATTGAAACTGAGGTTTTTTCTGAGGGCGATGAGGAAATTGCTCTTTCCATGGCAATGGAAGAAGGAAAAAATTATGGACGCCTTTCGATAGAAGAACAAAAGGACTTCAATCAGAATAGTTTTTAGATTTTTAAACCGAAAATAAATTTAGGGCATCTCTGAAAACTCCGCTTACCCTTCTCTTTTGGAGCAGGGGTTGAGGTAATGAGAGCAAGGGTTTTTAGAGATGCCCTTTATAGATACTTCCCCAAAAAATAATTCAGATGAATGGACTAGTTCGCTTTTTATTAAACGGTTTAGCAGTAATGCTTACTGGCTACTTGCTGAAGGGCGGTGTTCATGTTGAGAATTATGGGTACGCGCTATTAGTAGCCGTTGTCATTGCAATTGCCAACGTGCTTGTCAAACCTATTCTGATTATTCTTACCATCCCAATAACAGTGGTTACTCTGGGCCTTTTCCTTTTAGTGATCAACGCGTTGATTATTTTACTGGTTGACTACTTTGTGCCTGGCTTTGAGGTTGATGGATTTTGGTGGGCGCTTGGGTTTAGTTTAATCCTTTCAATTTTTAACAGTCTGTTTACTGATTTAACTAAAGAGAAAAAGAAGAATTAATTGGCCACAGATTCACTGATTAAAAATAAATTTAATTCGAAATCTGCGAAATACTATTGTTATTAATATTCATAACAGTTTCGCACAAATATTCGCAAATTTTAAATACTCATTATTTAATCTAATGAAGAGTAAAATTTAATCAGTGAATCTGTGGCAATGAATTTATTCCTTACTTAAAAACAATGTTTGTGTTGGATAAGCAAACTCAATTCCTTCAGCGGCAAAAGCATTGAAGATTTCCATGTTGATCTTCTGTTGCAAGTCCATATACTGATTGTACTCCGAAGTTTCGACAAAGTAAACTATCTCATAATCTAAACTGGAAGCGCCAAACTTTTGGAAATGCGCCCGATCAAAAGCAACTCCTTCTTTCGTTTCAATAATACCTTTAAGGATAGCTGGAATTTTTTCAAGTTGCACTGGAGTGGTTTGATAAATAACCCCAAGCGCAAACACAATTCTTCTACGCTCCATACGCTTAAAATTGTGGATGCGCGAATTGGTGAGATCACTATTTGAAAACACGAGTTGTTCACCGGTAATACTTTTTAAGCGGGTGGTTTTAATACCAATGTATTCAACGGTTCCCTTCTTATCGTCTACTGTAATAAAGTCACCTATCTCAAACGGACGATCTAAAAAGATTACAAAGTAATTGAACAGATCGCCCAAAATATTTTGTGCTGCCAATGCAATCGCGATACCTCCAATACCCAAGCCTGCAACAATGGCTGTAACATCGTACCCAAAATTGTTAAAAATAAAAAGCAACCCAATGATCCATAGTAAAGCATTTACAATAAGCATAATACCTCCCAATTGTTTCAACTTCTCTTCGCCATCTTCTTTGGATCTAATAAATGCTTCAAGTGAAAGGCGCACAAAGGATGAAAACATACGCACTGCATAGAAAGCAAGGATAACGACCATTGCATTGTGAATGAGTTTTTCAACCCGATCTGAAAAGGTTAAATAGTGCAACCCTAAGTAAACGATAAGAAAATTAAATACGGGTAACCCAAACTTTTCAATCCCACTAATCAAATAATCATCGAGCTTAGTTTCTGTTCCACTAGCCCACTTTTTAAGTCTGCTTAAAAGACCTTTTCTAAAAAGCCTAAGTAATAGCAAGCCCCCAACAATAATTCCTAACGTGATTAGGTAATGTTCAACTGTGTTGCCAAAATATTCGTGCTGCAATGTTTCGTCCATGTCTATATTATTAGTAGATGCAAAATTACTATCTCAGGGAGAGGAGACAAACCTATTCCAGTATTTCCGATTTTTTATTAGTAAATAAAACCACTAGCAGAAAATCTTGCTTACCAGCTGCAATCTTTTCTTAATTTACCTGCTTAATACTTGGAATTGTAAAACATGCTTGCATTTTGTTAAATGCATTTAAACATTCAAAGATTTATTATAAATCCAAACAAAGACTCAATGAAAAAAATACTTTGGCTAATTCTTATTTGCCCTGCAGCGTGGGCGCAACTGCTTGCTCCACTAACCGTAGAAAAAATTATGCGCGATCCTAAATGGATAGGTGTAGCACCATCCAACGTAAGTTGGGCAGAAGATGGAAAACAAGTTTATTTCAGTTGGAACCCTGATCGCAACTCAGGAGATTCTCTCTATTCGATTTCGGTTACCAACCGTACGCCACAAAAAGTTGGAACCCTGACCGCAACTCAGGAGATTCTCTCTATTCGATTTCGGTTACCAACCGTACGCCACAAAAAGTAAATGCTGCAATAAGGAGAGCTCTACCCACTTCCTTTACTAGTGAATATAATAGAGCATTCACCAAAAAACTTTATGAGAAAAGTGGAGATATATTCTTATTAGATATCGCTACTGGGAAAACTACGCAGATAACCAATACGCTTGATCGGGAATCAAACCCAATATTTTCGCAAGATGAAAAGAAGATTCTCTTTACTGCCGATGGAAATTTATTTAGCTGGGATATAAGTACTGGTGCATTCACCCAAGTCACAAACTTCAAGAAGGGAAACAAAAGACCCGAGGCCAAACAATCGCTACAAGAAAAATGGTTGAAAGATAACCAACTGGTATACTTTGAAATTTTAAAAGAACGCAGCGATTCCCGCAAGGCAACTGAAAAAAATCGCAAGGCCGATCAGCCCATTCGTCCAAAGGAAATTTATTTGGACGATAAAAACGTTGATAATATTCAATTAAGTCCGGATGGAAATTTTATTACCTATCGCCTTACAAAAAATGCAAGTGGAAAAAATACGATCGTGCCCAGCTATGTAACTGAGTCTGGATTCACAGAAGATATTCCAACACGCACAAAGGTGGGTGTAGCGTTAAGCGTTTCAGAATTATTTGTTTATGACATTAAGGGCGACTCTGTGTTGGCGGTTAAAACCGATAACATTCCCGGCATCTTTGATGCACCCGAATATCGCAAAGACTATCCCGCCAAGGCTGCCAAGCCAGATGCAAAGGAGAAGAAACCTGAGGCAAGACAAGTTTCCTTTACAAGTTTAATCTGGTCGGCCGATGGAAAACAAAATGCCATTGTTGCACGGTCGCAAGACAATAAAGATCGTTGGATTCTTTCATTGGATGTAACTACTCAAAAATTTTCTGTCATCGATCGCCAACATGACGATGCATGGATCGGTGGCCCGGGCACAGGCGGCTTCTTTGGTGGCGCCAACGTGGGTTGGTTAGCTGATAATAAAACAGTTTGGTTTCAATCGGAAGAAAGTGGCTACTCACATTTATATAGTGTAGATGTTACAACCGGAAAGAAGCAAGCACTGACCTCGGGAAAATTTGAAGTGCAATCTGTAACGCCTTCACGCGATAAGAAATCGCCTTCACGCGATAAGAAATTTTTTTACCTGACAACCAATGAAGAACACCCCGGTGAAAAACATTTTTATAAAATGTCGGTAAGCGGTGGCAAGCGTGAAAAACTTACAACCATGACTGGAGCAAACGAAGTTGATCTTTCGCCTGACGAAAAATGGTTGGCCATTCGGTATTCGTATAGCAACAAGCCGTGGGAGTTTTACATTCAGGAAAATAAAACTGGAGCAAGGCCGATTCAAATTACTAACTCGTTGTCTGCCGAATTCAAATCATATAACTGGCGCGATCCCGAATTAACAACCTTTAAAGCCCGTGATGGTGCCGATGTTTATACGCGTATTTATAAACCCGAAAAGCCGAATGGTGCAGCCGTTGTTTTTGTTCATGGTGCTGGCTACTTGCAGAATGCACATAAGTGGTGGAGCAGTTACTTCCGTGAATACATGTTTCACAATCTTTTGACTGACAGAGGATACACGGTAATCGATATGGACTATCGAGCCAGTGCTGGCTATGGTCGCGATTGGCGCACGGGCATTTATCGCTTTATGGGTGGCAAAGATTTAACCGATAATGTTGATGGCGCTAAATGGTTAACTGAAAAATATGGTATTGACCCAAAACGAATTGGTGTATATGGCGGTTCGTATGGCGGCTTCATTACGTTGATGGGAATGTTTACCACGCCTGATGTATTTGCTGCCGGTGCAGCGTTGCGACCAGTAACTGATTGGGCACAATACAATCATGGATACACAGCAAATATTTTGAACATGCCGTATCAGGATAGCATTGCTTATGTAAAAAGTTCACCGCTCTATCATGCAGAAGGATTGAAAGGTCATTTATTAATCTGTCACGGCATGATTGATACAAACGTACATTTTCAGGATGCGGTAAAACTTTCGCAACGGTTGATCGAGTTGGGCAAAGACAATTGGGAGCTTGCCGGATACCCGATGGAAGATCACGGGTTTGTAGAACCCAGCAGTTGGACCGATGAGTATAAGCGAATCTTAAAATTGTTTGAAGAGAATTTGAGGTAGGGATATCCTAGTCTCTTAAAGTTTACAACAGTTTACTAATAATCTGTATAAACCGCTCTTTGGCTTACGCGAGTGGTTAGAATTAGTATTCCCATTCCAGTATCTTGTCTCACCAATTCTTGAACAATTAATCGCTAACAATATGAAAATTTCTACTCGACTTATTTTACTCATCCTCGCAGTTACCCCAATTGTTTTTGCGCACGCGCAAGGCACCATGCTGTTGCGCCAGCCTACCATTAGCAACACCGATATTGTATTTGTGTATGCCAACGATTTATGGATTGTGCCCAAAGAAGGTGGTGATGCGCGCAGACTCACCAGCAACGAAGGCGAAGAAAGTGATCCACATTTTTCACCCGATGGTAAGCTGATTTCCTTTACGGGGCAGTATGATGGCAATACCGATGTGTATTTAATTCCGGTTGAAGGCGGCCAGCCTCAGCGCCTCACCTGGCATCCGGGCAATGATGTGGTTACTGGATGGACACCCGATGGAAAAGAAATTCTGTTTGCCTCCACACGTGAGGGCGTTGCCACGCGTGAATCAAAATTTTTCAAAATCAACAAAGCAGGTGGTATGGAAGAAGCACTAGCTATTCCACGCGCTGTAGCCGGGGAAATTTCTGATG
>Ga0163150_10010075_pt1 | contig 10290 bp, 12 predicted proteins | sample OliLakLV19P2IB_FD_148628 | JGI IMG/M metagenome (GOLD analysis project Ga0163150, IMG submission 148628) | Freshwater microbial mat bacterial communities from Lake Vanda, McMurdo Dry Valleys, Antarctica - Oligotrophic Lake LV.19.P2.IB | ecosystem: Environmental > Aquatic > Freshwater > Lake >...
GACGAACAGCGTCCGCCCGCACCTCGGCAACAAGATGAATATCGCCAGCCACCGCGCCCTAAGCGCAAAGGAGGCCGGCGCTTGCTGATATTAGGAATAATCATCGTTATTATCTGTGCGATCGGAGGCCTACTTCTCTCTACCTTGTTTGCGGGAGCCACTATTACCGTGTATCCGCGCGAAGCGCAGGTTACCGTACCCGCCACTCTTTCGGCACAGCCTAACGCGCCAGTTGGAACCCTTTCATATGAAGTCATGACCGTTACCCGCTCTGCCTCTACTACCGTGCAGGCAACGGGTAGTAAAAATGTAAGCCGTGCAGCCTCTGGTGCAGTAACTATTTACAATTCCTTCGGCACCGAACCGCAGCGTCTTATCGCCAACACTCGTTTTGAAGCTCCAGACGGCAAAATGTACCGTGTGCGCGACTCTGTTGTCGTGCCCGGCATGACTGGTACTACGCCAGGCACGGCTACAGCAACCGTGTTTGCTGACAGTGCGGGCGCTTCGTACAACCGCGGTGAGACACGTTTTACTGTACCTGGGTTTAAGGGCGATCCGCGCTATGAAAAGTTTTATGCACAAGCAGCTTCAGTGAGTGGGGGATATGTAGGCCCCGAACCTACTGTTGCAGCAGCTGACCTTACTAAAGCGCGCGAAGCGCTTCAGCAGGGTCTTGCACAGGCAGCTCAAAGCTCGCTTGGTTCACAAATTCCATCAGGCTATCTGCCTGTGCCGGGCACTCTGCAGGTTACCTATAGCGAAATTTCTCAAGCACCCGGTCAAGAGGGCACTGCGACTTTGGGCCAGAGTGCCACCATGAGCGCTGCTATTGTTTCGCAGGAAGTGCTCGCCAGCGTCATTGCTAAGCAGACGGTCCAAGACTATGGCGGCGAGCCAGTAATGATTGAAGACCCAAGTTCAGTCATTATGTCGGTTGCCTCTACCACCAAGCTGTCCGATGGACGCATTACAGTTAACCTGTCGGGTACACCTACGTTGATATGGCGCTACGATGGCGAAAAGTTGATAACATCGCTCCTCGGTAAAAACAAAGGAGAATTTGAGGCTATTATCGAGGCCTTTGCTCCGGCTATTATGCGCGCCGAGGCTAAATTGCGGCCGTTTTGGGACAGCTCGTTCCCAAGCGAACGGGAAAAAGTTAAGGTCGAAGAGGGCAAATGAGCCTTTGGTTGACACATAAAACCCCCTCTGCTAGTATTGGGTACGCTCATTGCTGATGGATATTAAAGAAGGTGAAGTACAGGCGGTTGTCGACGAGGCGCTGCCAAACGCTCTTTTCCGAATCACTACAGATTCAGGAGAGCGACTTATTGCATATCTGGCAGGCAAAATGCGGTTGCACCGCATTAAGGTGCTTGTGGGGGACAAGGTGTTAGTTAAGCTTGACCCATATGGCGGCAAAGGGCGGATCACGAGGCGTTTGTAATTTTTGAATGAAAGTTAAAGCATCAATCAAAACCCGCTGTGCTAACTGCAAAATGGTCCGGCGCAAAGGCCGGATATATGTTACGTGTTCGAACCCACGCCATAAGCAGCGCCAAGGCTAATAATTTTTATGCGTATATCAGGTATTACACTTCCTAATAAAAGAATTGCATACGCGCTCCTTGAGCTCTATGGCATCGGTCAGCCGCGCGCCCGCAAGATTTGTGCGGAAGCAAAAGTTGATCCTATGAAGAAAGCTAACGAACTTTCTCCAGAAGAGGAGAACCGCATCCGCGGCATCATTGAAACTTTTAAAATTGAAGGCGATTTGAAGCGCGAAGTCTCTCAAAACATCAAACGCCTCAAAGATATTGGTGCCTACCGCGGCACCCGCCACCAGCGCCGCCTCCCGGTACGCGGCCAGCGCACAAAAACCAACTCACGCACCGTCCGTGGCAACGTTCGCAAGACCATGGGCTCCGGTCGTCGTAAGGTTGAAAAGACTTAAAATTTGTTGTAATCTACTGCAGACTAATTAAAACAGAATACCTATGGGTAAGAAACGAATAGTCAAAAAGGGCGGAGATGAAGGGTCAGGAGGCCGTGCGTCTTCTGGGCGCTCATCTAAGCGTAAACTCGAGTCCGGCATCATCTATGTCGAGGCTACTTATAATAATACGAAGCTAGGTCTTGCTGACCCTATGGGCAACATTGTTGTCTGGTCTTCAAGCGGCTCACTCGGCTTTGCTGGCGCTAAAAAGGGCACTCCTTTTGCGGCCGCAAAAGTTGGTGAACTCCTTGGCGACAAGGCAATCGAGATGGGCATGAAGGAGGTAGCGGTTGTGGTTAAGGGCGTTGGCTCTGGCCGTGAGTCATCTATCCGCGCCTTTTCATCAAAGGGGATCCAGATTACCTCTATCAAGGACATGACGCCGGTACCGCACAACGGACCCCGCCCGCCGCGCCCACGCCGCGTGTAACCAATCATTTATATGCAAATCGGACCAAAATATAAAATTTGTAAACGCTTGGGTGCCTCGGTATTTGAAAAATGCCAGACGCAGAAGTTTCAGCTTGCAGAGGCACGTGCGCCTCGCAAGACCAAAGGCCGCCGTGGCGGTGCTTCGGACTATGGCGCACAACTTCTTGAAAAGCAGAAGGCGCGCTTTACGTATGGCCTCTCTGAAAGCCAATTTGCCCGCTATGTAAATGAAGCTATTGAAAAGAAAGGCGCCGACTCGGTACAAGGTCTCGTTACACGCCTTGAGGGCCGTCTCGATAACTCAGTATATCGCGCAGGTTTTGTTAAAACCCGCCGCGCAGCGCGCCAACTCGTGTCCCATGGTCACGTTACCGTTAACGGCCGCCGCGTTACCATCCCTTCTTACTCAGTAAAGCAAGGCGACGAACTAGGTATCCGCACTGAAAGCCGCACCAGCCCGCTGTTTGCCAACCGCGCAGAAGTCTCTACTGAAACCCGCCTTCCTGCATGGCTCGAGGCACAACCTGACCACTTTTCGGTAAAGGTAGGCAGCGTGCCGAAGGTGGAGGAGACCGAACTGCCGTTCAATGCGCCGGTCATTATTCAATTTTATAGCCGTTAATTTTTAATAAGTAACCTGGGGATATTAGTTATGATGGAATATTCAATCACATTACCAAGCAAGCCACGCATCGTTAATGAAGACGAGATGGAAGGCACATACGAAATAGACGGGCTTTACCCCGGCTATGGCCACACGCTTGGCAACTCACTCCGCCGCATCATCCTCGCCTCTATTCCGGGCGCTGCAATCACGAGCGTGAAGATCGAGGGCGTTGAACACGAATTTTCAACCATGACTGGTGTTAAAGAAGACATCGTTACGATTCTTCTTAACCTCAAAAAGCTCCGTTTTGAGATCATCGGTGGGGAAGGTCAGACGGTTAAACTTTCTGTTAAAAATGCGCAAAAAGTTACTGGCGCAGACCTTGAGCTCCCGGGCCAGGTACGTCTCCTTAACCCAAACTCGTACATCTGCGAGGTAACCGACAAGATTTCTTTTGATGCAGAATTCCGCGTAGAGCGCGGCCTCGGCTATGTTGCCCGCGAACAGCTTAAGAAAGACCGTGTAGAAATTGGTGAGATTGCAGTTGATGCAAGTTTTTCTCCTATCCGCCGTGCTAACTACGAGGTAGAAAACATGCGTGTTGGCGACCGCACCGACTTTAACCGCCTCCGCATCGCTATCGAGACCGACGGCACTATTAGCCCTCGCAAAGCGCTCGAGTCTGCTATCGAGATCATGATTACCCAGCTTAAGTCGATTATCGGCTTCCGCGAGGAAGAGGTAGTAGAGGCCGCCGCAGTTCCGGGAGAATCAGAGGCTCAACTGCCAGAAAACACGACAGAAGTAATGAAGACTCGTATTGAAGACCTTGAACTCTCAAGCCGCACCGTTTCTGCACTTGAAAAGGAGGGCATTCGTACGGTAGGCGGCCTTGCCCGCAAGCGCGAGGTAGACCTTGTCGATATTGAAGGTCTTGGACCAAAGTCGATTCAGGAGATCAAGCGTGCACTTGCAAACTTCGGCATAATTCTGAAATAATTCGAATCCTATTACTTGTATGCGTCACGGAAATCACAACCGAAAATTTGGCAGAGAAAAGGGGCAACGCGTTGCACTTAAACGCTCCCTGCTCCGCTCGCTTGCCCTCAAAGGCCGCATACAAACGACCGAGGCTAAGGCTAAGGAGATCCGCCCCATGATGGAGAAGCTTGTTACCCGCGCCAAGAACCCGACTCTTGCAAACCGCCGTTTCCTTATTTCTGCAATCGGCGACGAAGGTGCGGTAAAGAAGGTTATTACTGCAGCAGAGGGGTATAAGGAGCGCCCGGGCGGTTACTTGCGCATCGTAAAGATGGTAGAGCGCAAGGGCGACGCCGCTAAGATGGCTTTGATTGAATTTGTATAAAAACTGTATGATTACCATTGACGCACAAAATAAGACTCTCGGCCGCGTAGCAAGCGAAGCGGCTAAAGTGCTGCTCGGCAAACACAAGGCAACGTTTGTTAAGAACGCTGTTATGGGTGAAGAAGTAAAAATCATTAACTCAAGCAAAGTTAAGATTTCCGGCGCTAAAGAAAAGGATAAGAAATATATCCGTTACTCTGGCTATCCGGGCGGGCAAAAGGAAGAGTCCTATGCTATGCTCGTAGCGCGCCGTGGAGAAGGAGAGGCGCTCCGCCGCGCAATCTTGGGCATGCTTCCTAAAAACAAGCTCCAGACCAAGCGCATCAAGCTTCTGACTATCGAAAAATAATATGGTTACTGCTAAAAAAGAAGAGCGTTATATCGAGACAGTAGGCCGCCGTAAGACGGCTGTTGCCCGTGCACGCATTACTCCTGCCAGCCGCACCCTCGTTTTTATAAACAAAAAGGATGTTAACGATTATTTTCCTACAGAACCGCTCCGCGTTGCCGCACTTGAGGCTTTTCTTAAAGTATCGCTCCCCGTTCAGTTTGAGGTTAGCATTGTGGTAAGCGGCGGCGGTATTGCCGGCCAGGCTATAGCGGTGCGCCATGCAATTTCCCGCGCTTTGGTTGAGTATCAGGCAGACCTCCGCGGCGTGCTCAAGAAAGAAGGCTTCCTCAAGCGCGACCCTCGCGCCAAAGAGCGCCGTAAGTTCGGCCTCAAGAAGGCCCGCAAACGTGCACAGTGGTCAAAACGCTAACAAAAGCAAACTGCTTTGCTTTTGTTAGACGTGAGACGGCCGGAGCCCTATTTTGCACTTGCAAAATGGCGAGGCGGGGTCGCAAGCAAATTCTGCGACGGCAGAATTCAACTTGTGACCTAAACGTTAATTTCAAAGAAAAGCCGGCACTCCGCCGGCTTTTTTCTTGATTTAATTTAAAAATCTGCTATAATGTGCGTTATGTCGGGCGAAAATCTGGACGAAGAATTTATACCGGAAGAAGAGGTGGAGATGACTCCCGCCTTTATAAAAGGCCTGCGGGAAAAGGTGCGGAAGGCGATAGAGGAAAAACAGAAAAACCTAGACGGCTGGCAGAGAACGCAAGCTGACTTTGCTAACTTTAAGCGCGAGGAGGCGCTTATGAGCGAGCACCGAGAAGTCCGCGCCAAGGCAAGCATTATTGAAGACCTTATCCCGGTTCTAGATTCGTTTGAAATGGCGCTTAAACACGCTCAAACCAAAGAGATGAACCTGGTGCACAAACAGTTTCTGGACGCGCTCCGCAAGATGGACATTACCTACTATGGAAAAAAGGGCGACGTGTTTAACCCGCACAAGTACGAAGCGCTGCGCGAAGTACCTGTAGAAACTCCTGAAGAAGACAATTGTGTTGTATCAGTTGAGCGTAGCGGATATAGTATTGGCGAACATATTATCAGACCCGCCCAGGTAACTGTGGGCGCATATCAGAAATAATCTATAAAATCTTATGGCAAAAATTCTAGGTATAGACTTGGGCACGACAAACTCCGCAATGGCCGTTATGCGCGGCGGTGAGCCTCAGATTATCGAAAATTCTGAGGGTGCCCGCACTACACCCTCCGTCGTTGCAACCTCTAAAACAAGCGAGCGCCTGGTTGGCCTTATTGCGCGCCGCCAAGCGGTAACTAACCCTAAAAACACGGTCTACCAGATTAAACGTTTTATCGGCCACATGTTCGACGAAGCGAACGTGCAAAAAGACAAAGCCGTTGTGCCCTTTGAAATGCGCAAAGCACAGAACGGCGGTATAGAGGTTCAGATGGGCCTGAAAGCCGGATCAGATCAAGGTGTGTGGTACCGGCCGGAAGAAATTTCAGCAATGATTCTACAGAAGCTTAAGACCGACGCTGAAAAGCGTTTAGGCGAGACTATCACCGAGGCGGTTATTACCGTACCAGCCTACTTTAACGACGCTCAGCGCGCTGCTACGCGCGACGCGGGCAAGATTGCCGGCCTAGAGGTTAAACGCATCATTAACGAGCCTACCGCAGCAGCGCTTGCCTACGGCTTTAACAAAAAGAAGGACGAAAAAGTAGTTGTTTTTGACTTTGGCGGAGGTACCTTCGACATTTCGGTGCTCGAGGTAGTTATGGCCAGCGGGGAAGAGGGCTCTATTGAGGTCCGCTCAACCGATGGAGATGCTCACCTAGGCGGCAAAGACATTGACCAGAAGATTATCGACTGGCTTGCGGCCGAATTTCAGAAAGAAAGCGGTATCGATGTCAGAAATGACGCGCTTGCCCGCCAGCGCCTTGACGAAGCGGCAGAAAAAGCAAAAATTGAACTCTCTACTGCTGTTGATACCGAAGTAAACATCCCGTTTATTACTTCTGACTCCTCTGGTCCGCGCCACCTGCTTGTCAAGATGACTCGTGCCAAGCTCGAGGAGCTTGCGGCCGAGTTTATTGACCGCGCTCTCGCGATAACCAAGCGCGCTATGGAGGCAAGCCCATTTAAGGTGGGCGACATTCAGGAAGTTATTTTGGTGGGCGGCCAAACCCGCATGCCCGCTATGCAGGCCGCGGTAGAAAAATACTTCGGCAAAAAGCCGAACATGTCGGTGAACCCAGACGAGGTGGTGGCAATTGGTGCCGCTATCCAGGGCGGCATCCTCGGCGGCGAAGTGCGCGACGTGCTCCTCCTCGACGTTATTCCGCTCTCGCTTGGTATAGAGACCATGGGCGGCGTTGCAACCAAAGTGATCGAGCGTAACACGACTATCCCAACCAGCCGCTCGCAAATATTCTCTACTGCCGCTGACAACCAGACTTCAGTAGAGATCCACATTACGCAAGGCGAGCGCGCCATGGCGAGCGACAACAAGTCGCTCGGCCGCTTTGTCCTGGACGGCATCCCGCCAGCGCCACGCGGCCTCCCACAGGTTGAGGTTACGTTTGATGTCGACGCTAACGGTATTTTGACCGTTAAAGCTAAGGACAAAGCTAACAACAAGGAACAGAGTATCCGCATAGAAGGATCGTCCGGCCTCTCCGAACAGGACATCGAGCGTATGCGCAAAGATGCCGACGCTAACGCGACAACCGACAAGCAAAAAATGGAGCTTGCAGAGGCACGCAATATTGCAGAACAAACCATTTACAGCGCCAACAAGTCGCTAAGCGATAACAAAGACAAGATCCCGGCTGAACTGGGGACCGAAATAAGCGGAAAAATCTCCGCAGTTGAGGTGGTTAAAAACGGCGACGATGTAGCCAAGATAAAAGCTGCAACCGAAGACCTTTCGAAAGAGCTCTCTAAGGTATATGAAGCGGTTCAGAAGGCCAGCGGTGGGCAACCAGGCAACAATGAAGAGCGGCCACCAGAAAATGGCCCCGCGAGTGGAGTCGACGAACAAAAATAGACGTGAAGGATTCAGCTTGCGGGGTTTACACACCCCGCATTTCTGATAGACTGGTGAACAACAACTATGGCTACTAAACGAGACTACTACGAAGTGCTGGGCGTGCAAAAGAGTGCATCAAAAGAAGATATTAAAAAAGCATTTCATAAGCTCGCACACAAACTCCACCCCGACAAAGGCACGGGAGATGCAGAAAAATTTAAAGAAGTTTCAGAGGCGTACAGCATCTTGAGCGACGATAAAAAGCGCGCCGAGTATGATTCTTACGGTCGCGTGTTTGGCGGCGGAGGTCCTGGGGCTGGAGCAGGGCCAGGCTTTAGTGGCCAAGGTAGCAACTTTGACTTCTCGCAATTTCAGGACGCGTTTCAAAACGGATTCGGCTTTGACTTTAGCGATGTGTTTAGCGACTTCTTTAGCGGCAATGCGCAGGGTACCCGCGCACGCCGCGGCCGCGATATCTCTATCGACCTCGAAGTCTCTTTTAAAGACTCTATCTTTGGCACTAAACGCACCGTACTCCTTGCTAAAACTGCACAGTGCGAGACCTGCAAAGGTTCTGGCGCCGCTCCTAAAAGCGAGCTTATAACTTGTACGCACTGCAACGGCGCAGGTAAAGTGCACGAAACTTCACAGTCATTCTTTGGCGCTATAACAATGGTGCAACAGTGTCGCTATTGCCGTGGCGTTGGCAAAGTGCCTAAAGAAAAATGCCCAACCTGCCGTGGAGACGGTGTGTATAAAAAGCAGGAGGAAATTGAAATTACGGTACCTGTGGGCATCGAGGGTGGTGAGATGATCCGCCTCACCAGCGCTGGCGAGGCGGTCTCTGGCGGCCAGTCGGGCGACTTGTATGTAAAAATCCACGTTACTCCGGACCCTCGCTTTAAAAAAGAGGGCGTCAACTTGGTAACCGAGCTTTCAGTAAAACTTTCTGACGCACTCCTTGGCGCAGAATACACACTCCAAACGCTCGAGGGCGAAGAAAAGGTATCTATACCGCAAGGCGTCTCCCATGGAGAAGTCCTGCATGTGCGCGGCAGGGGCGTGCCACAGGGCAAAGGCCGCCGTGGCGACCTCCTTATAAAGGTCAAAATCACACTGCCTAACAAACTCTCCCGCAACGCTAAGAACCTGGTTGAGAAATTGAGAGAAGAAGGAATATAGGCTACTATATCCCTCATGAAGCGACTTCTTACTGGCCTACAACCTTCCGGCCAGTTGCATATAGGCAACTACTTTGGCGCACTTAAGCCCTTTGCCGACACCTACCAAGAGTACGAAAGCTTTTTGATGGTTGCTGACTATCACTCCTTAACCAGCCTTAAAGACCCGAAGGCCCTCCGCGAAAATATTGTAGAAGTAGTGCGTGGCTATTTGGCCGCTGGGGTAGACCCAAACAAAGCCGTCATTTTTAAACAGTCAGATATGCAGGAGCATACGGAACTTGCGTGGATATTTGAGTGTTTGGTAACCGTACCGTTTCTTGAGTTGAGCCACGCTTACAAAGACAAAGTGGCTAAAGGGATGGAGGCAAACGCCGGCCTCTTTAACTACCCGATGCTTATGGCGGCAGATATTCTCCTGTATGACACCGAAGTGGTGCCGGTGGGCAAAGACCAGCAACAGCATGTGGAGTATGCACGCGAGGCGGCCAATAAATTTAACTTGGCGTATGGGCAGACATTTACAGAACCGCAGGCAAAAATAATGGAGACGGTGGCGGTGGTGCCTGGCACTGACGGTCAAAAGATGAGCAAGAGCTACAAGAACACGATCCCGCTCTTTGCATCTAAAGACGAGGTTGCTAAAGCGGTTATGAACATTGTTACTGATTCCATGCAAACTAGAGAAGGAGCAGTAGAAGAATCAAAAGTCTTGGGTGGTCAAACCGTGATGAGACATCCTATATCTTTTGCGACTAACTTATTTGCAATTCACACCCTTTTTAGAAATGAAAAGGAATTGGTGGATCTTTATAATGCTAATAAAAGTAATTACAAAGCACTTAAAGAAGTACTCATTGCAGACATAGAAGTCGTGGTTGCACCGATGCGCACCAAATACGACTCTATTACCGAAGCTCAAGTTAAAGAGGTGCTAACCAAAGGTGCAGAGAAGGCAAAAGCTATTACATCTGCTAAGATGGCCGATGTTAGAAAGAAAGTGGGTGTAAGCCTAAATTAAACATTCCAACATTCTGCAGAATGTAAGAATATGACAAGAACACTTATAAAAGACTTGGGGCAAAAGGTAGGGGAGAGGGTCTTGATACAAGGCTCTGTTTCGGTGCGTCGCGACCAGGGCAAGATGGTGTTCTTTGACTTTCGCGACCGTTCGGGGGCCGTGCAGGGTGTGGTGTTGCCAAAAAGCGAAGCGATAGAAAATGCTAAAGAAACTCGCGCAGAGTTTATAGTGAGCGCAAAAGGCACGGTTAACAAGCGCCCAGAAAAGAATATTAATGCCGAGGTTCAAAACGGCGAC
>Ga0163150_10010076_pt1 | contig 10289 bp, 6 predicted proteins | sample OliLakLV19P2IB_FD_148628 | JGI IMG/M metagenome (GOLD analysis project Ga0163150, IMG submission 148628) | Freshwater microbial mat bacterial communities from Lake Vanda, McMurdo Dry Valleys, Antarctica - Oligotrophic Lake LV.19.P2.IB | ecosystem: Environmental > Aquatic > Freshwater > Lake >...
TCCATGTCCTCGTCCTCGTCCTCGTCGCCGGGCTGGCCCGCTCCGCGGGAGCCGAGGGGCCGGGCAAGCCGGGCGCGCCCCCGCCGCCCCCGGAAGCCCCGCAACCGGCCGAGAACGGGCTGTGGGCGCTCGCGCGCAAGGCAGCCGCGGCGAAGGACGGTCGGGAGGCCCTGCGCCTCTACTTCGCCGCGCTCCGCGAGGACGTCGGCTACGACGTGAAGTACGCGATGCGCGACGAGGTGCTCGCGCTCCCCTCGGTCCCCGCGCGGACGCAGGACGAGCAGGAGCGGGCCACGGTGCGGGCGCGCATCGCGGAGGAGCGGGACCGCGACGTCGTGCAGAAGGCCGTCGCCCTCGAGGGGAAGCGGTGGCTCCACGCCGCGCACCTCCTGCGCGCGCGGCTCAAGGCCCTCGACGGCATCGCGACGGCCCGGGTCGAGGCGCTCGGCAAGGAGCTCGAGCGGCTCGAGAAGGCGATCTGCGAGCAGCCGACGGACGAGGAGAAGGCCGAGGCGAAGGAGATCGAGGGCGGGCCGGCCGACGTGGCGGGCGCGTTCGAGCGCGCGGCGAAGGCCGTCGCGGCGGGCAGGGGCCGCAGCGCGCTGAAGGCCTACGTCGCGCTCGGCTACTCGGGCGTCGCGACGCAGGAGCAGAAGGACCGGGCCCGCGCCCTCCACGCGGACACGTGGAAGGCGCTCGTCGCGGCGGTCCCCGAGGAGCAGCAGGCGGCGGCGGACGCGGTCTGGAACGACCCGCACTGGAGCTACCTGGGCACCAGCGCGTCGCACCAGTTCGTGTTCATCGGGGAGCGCGGGTTCGTCGAGACGATCTCGCCGCAGGACCGCATCCGGATGGACCTGGCCTGCGTGATGCTGTGCGACCTCGTGGGGCGCGACCTCACGGAGGACGGCCAGCGCGTGACGATCTACTACAAGGAGCGGTTCGACTTCGGCGGGGGCATCGGGGGCGGGAAGCGCATCGACATCGGCAACAAGGCGATCGCCAAGCCGATCGCGGGAGGGCTCCACTACCACGAGCTGGCCCACTGCGTCTTCGACGTCGGTCTGCTCTACCCCGGCTTCGTCGAGGGGATCGCGAACTTCGGCGCCACCTTCTGCTTCGACGCGCTCGGGCGCCACGACGAGTGCGACGCCTCCATCCGCAGCAACCGCGCCCAGTGGCAGGCCGACTACCTCGAGCGCCGCATCCGCTACTGGCGCATCCAGCCCTACGGTCCCTCCTGCGGCTTCCTCCTGCTCCCCATCACGGAGAAGAACCCGGTTGCGCGGCAGACCGACTGGGCCCGGGTACGGAAGATCTTCCGACGGCTGCGCCGCGACCCGATCGACGAGCCGCGGGAGTCCGAGCGCTGTCGGTACTTCGTCTGGCACTGGTGCAAGGAGTTCGGCTGGGACCTGATCGACAAGGCCGCCGCGGGGCGCTTCCCGCTGCTCCCGGCCGACCGCGCGCGCGTGGCCGAGGAGCTCGAGACCTGGCTCGACCTCGCTCGCCAGGGCCTCGCCTACGCGGAGCAGGGCTACGCGGGGGTCGCGGCCGAGCCCCTCGAGCGCGTCGTGAAGGGCTATCCCCGGAGCGCCCTCGCCGACCTGTGCCGTTTCGGGCTCGCGACCGTGAAGGAGAGCCTCGGCGAGACCGCCGCCCGCGACGCGCTCTACGAGGAGCTCGGCGTGGTCCCGCGCTGGAAGCTCTGCCTCCCCTTCTACGCACGTGACTGCAGCCCGCTCTTCCCCGTCTTCGAGCCCGAGCGCTCCCTGGACCTGTCGGCGGAGTACCCGAACCCCGCGCAGACGGCGCGCTGGCGCGACGCGAAGGTGGCCCCCGACGGCCTCTGCGACCTCCTCGAGCACGGCGTGGGCTATCCCGACGACGCGGCGGCGTACGCGTGCGTGGACCTCGAGGTGCCGACGGACGTGCTGGACGCCGTGGTGCGCGTGGGCTTCGACGACATGCTGGCCGTGTGGATCGACGGGAAGATGGCCGAGAAGTGGGACGAGGCCACGGGCTGGATGCGCGACCACCGCGTCGCCGCGATCCCGCTCCACAAAGGCCGCAACCGGCTGCTGCTCAAGATCGCGAACCGCAGCGGGGCCTGGCGCTTCTCCGCCCGCGTCGCGCGCGCCGACCACACCCCGATCGAGGGGCTCGCGTTCGTGGATCCGCCCGCGAAGGACCTGCCCCCGTCGCCCCCCGAGCCGAAGCCGCACCCTCTCTACACGCTCGACTTCGAGAAGCAGAAGACGGTGCCGAAGGCGAAGCTCAAGCCGACCGTGGGCACCTGGGAGGTCGACGCGAAGGCGCTGCGCCGCACCGCCCCGGGGAACGTGCTCTGGCGCAAGTTCCAGATCCAGCCGTTCGTGAGCAAGGACCCGCCCAGCGGCCTCGTCTGGCTCGTGGACAAGGACCTCGTCGGGCTCGAGGACTACGCCCTCGAGCTCCTCGTGCGCCTCCCGCGCGAGGGATCCCCGCGCCTCGCGGTCACGCTCAACGGCGAGGAGAAGGACGACGGCCTCTCCGGCCACACCTTCCTGATCCAGGGCGGCGGCGAGGGCGTGAACGTGCGCCTCGAGGAGTACGACCGTCTGGTCTTCCACGGGACCGCGCCCATCGCGAAGTCCTCGGAGCACGTGCTGCGGTTCGTGCGCCGCGGACGGACGCTCTCCCTCCTCGTCGACGGCGCCCTCGCCATCGACCGGGCGGACCTGCCGGCGCTCCCGCGGCCGGGCATCGGGATCATGACGTGGGACAAGGACGTCGGGATCGCGCGCATCCGCCTCGAGCGGCTGGGCGGCGGCCCGAAGTAGGAAGGTAGAGACCCATCGACCCGCCGCCCCCGCCGCCCCCGAAGATCCTCGTCTACGACGGGGACTGCTCGCTTTGCACCGCCGTGAGCCGCCGCCTGCTGCGCTGGACGCGGCGCGGCGAGGAGGCGCGGCGCGCGGCCCAGGCCTTCGAGGGCCAGGACGCCGCGCGGCTCGCGGTGAGCGAGGTCCACAACGAGATGGCGGTGCTCGACCCCGCGACGAAGGAGATCCGCAACGGGGTCGACGGCCTGCTGTGGTGGCTCGAGGGCTCGCGCCTTGCGTGGCTCGCGCGGCTCCTCGGGTGGGGCCCGCTCCGGTGGGCCGTGGGCGTCGGATATCCGGTGATCGCGTACAACCGGCGCATCCTGGCCCCGCCGCCACCGCGCGCGATCGCGTGCGCGTGCGACCCGGACCCGCGGCCGGGGGCGACGATCGCCTTGGGCGCGTTCGCGCTGGCGGTGGTGGTGGGAGCGTTCGTCGGCGTCGGGGCCCTCCTCCGGACGGTCGGACCCCAGGACGAGCCCCTGCGCACCGTCTGGCTCGTCACCGGCGGAGAGGACCTTCGCGCGTGGGTGATGCTGTCCGCCGTCTGGGTGCTGCCGACGCTGATCCTCGTGAGCCTGCTGCGTCCGGTCGGGACCCGGCTCCTCCATGCGACGGCCTTCCTGTGGAGCACGGCGCTCGGAGCCCCGTTGCTCGTGGCCGGCGCGGCGTTGCATGCCGCCCTCGGAGGGGCTCCCGCGCGATGGCCGACCACCCTCTCCGTGATCGTGTTCACCCCCGTGTTCACCTCCGCGTACGGCCGCCGCCTGTCCATGCTGCGCGCGTCCTCCCGGTGGTGGGTGGCGGTGGGGCTCCCTTGGATCCTCCTCGGCGTGATCCCGGGACTCGCCCGGCGGCTGCTCTCCTGGTGACCGGGGCGTCGATTCCCTCGCTGGGGGCTGCGGCGTAGCATGGGCGCATGAGCCGTGCCCCCCGCGCCTGGTTCCCGTTCGCGCTGGTCGTCGCCGTTCTCCTCGCGCCCGCGCCCGCGCGCGCGGAGCCGCCGAAGACGCTCGAGGAGCTGCACGCCGCCGAGGTGAAGGCGCTCGTACCGCTCCTCCGGGCCGCCATGAAGGAGGACTTCCGCCGACAGATGTTCGCCATCGCGGTGCGGATCCGGGCCGTAGACCCCGAGCACGTCGAGGCGGCGAACGTGGTCAAGGCCTCGGTGCCGTCGGGCCGCCAGGACGGTCGCGAGCCCACGAAGACCTTCGTCCAGAGGCGCGACCAGGTGCTCGGCACGTTGGCGAAGGCGTACGCGGCGCTCGCGAAGGCCACGGCGGCGGGTGGGAAGGCGGCGGACGCGGTCCCGCTCCTCGAGCGCGCCCTGTCGTACGACGACGGCCTGACCGAGGCGCACCAGCAGCTCGAGGCCGCAGGCCGCCGGTTCGGAGGCGCGTGGGGGAGCGCCGAGAAGGCGGCCTTCGAGGCGGCGTTCACGGACGTCGCGAACGCCGTGTCGTTCCCCTCCGAGATGGACGACGGCCCCCTCCCGATCCGCATGGCCTGGCCCGAGGCGAAGGTCGCGAGATGGAGGGGATGGCGGCTCCACACCACGCTGCCGCTCGCGGAGGTTGGGCCGCTGATGCTCGCGCTCGCCGCCCAGGAGACCTCCTTCGTCGCGACGTTCGGCTCGCAGGCGAGGCCCACGAAGGAGGAGGACGAGCCGACGGACCTCGTGCTCGTCCCCGATGCGACCGTGTTCGGGAAGCTCGTCGACGTCTTCGCCTGGGACAAGACGCGCGGGGGCAAGGCGAAGGAGCTCGGCGTCTCCTACGACGCGTGGAGCCGGCGCCTGTTCGTGTCGACGCCGCCGGCGGACCAGCCGTGGCTTCCTACGCAGGCGCGCTTGCTCGGTCAGGCGTCCCGGGTGCTCGTGCGCCGCCACATCGGGGCGGGTGCCGGCGGCTGGCTCGCGGGGCGCGGCACGTGGATCCTCGAGGGCGTGGTGGGGGCCTACGAAGGGTTCGTGCCCGCCGGCGCCGACGGCGGCGACGTGGACCCGGCGAAGTGCTGGCGGCTCCACGCCGCGAAGGCGCTCCATGCGGAGGACCGGTGGATCCCGTGGGTCGAGGCCCTCGAGCTCGACCGGGATGCCGCCGACCGCGTGCCCAAGGCAGACCTGAAGGGGCGCAAGATCGCCGGCGTCGAGCGCGAGGTCTGGGAGGTGTCGCCCCTCTTCGCCCAGGCGACGGCCCTCGTCCTCGGGCTCTGGAAGGGCGACCCCGTCAAGGGGCCGAAGCGCCTCGCCGTCCTTCTCGGCGAGACGTACAAGCGCGACCGCCTCCCCGATCTCGACAAGGCCATGGGCCTGGGGGCCGGGAAGGCCCTCGAGGCGGCGACGAAGGCGCTGGACCTCCTCCCCGGAGGGTAGGCTTCCTCCCGCCGCGGGCACGGGGCCTTAGCTCAGTGGTCAGAGCGGGCGGCTCATAACCGTCTGGTCGCTGGTTCGATCCCAGCAGGCCCCACACCCGTCGCGCGCGCCCGCGCGAAGGTGCGCGCGAGTCGGCGGCGTACGGAGCCCGGGCGCGCGGAGGGTTGCGTGGACTACGCCGGGATCCTGCGCGCGCTGCCCACGGCGGCCCTCGTGTTCGCGGGACTCGCCGTCGCCTGGGCCGGGATGCGTCGTTGGGCCCCCGCAGCCACCGCCTACGCGACGGCGGTCACCGCGTGGTGGGGGGCGGTGCTCTGGACGGCCGAGGCGGCGCGCGCCGGCGCCTTCGATGCGGGGGCGCCGGGCGTGCCTGCGCCGCCCGCGACCGTCATCGTGGCCGTCCTCTTCGGGATGGTGATCGCGCTCGCCTCGCGCGCGGGCACGCGCAAGGCCCTCGCCGCGACGTTCGTCTGGGCCGTCGTCACGACGGGGATGGCGGTGGTGTTCGCGGTGCAAGGCGTCTTCGGGGGGCTCGGGGGCGCGGGCGTGGTGCTCGCGCACCTCTCGGGGGCGCTGCTGACGTTCGTCGCCGCGCGGACCGCGAACCCCGCGGCCGAGGGACCCCCGCGTCCGGGCCCGCGGGCGGGGCCGCTCCCGCCGCTGCGCCCGCCCGGGGCCGGAGGGTAGCGCCCGACGAAGGCCCGGCCCGGCTATCCTGCGGCGATGGTGCGCACGATCCACCCGGTCCTCGGCAACTCGCAGAAGCTCGACGGCGGCTCCATGTACGGGAACTGCCCGCGAGCCGTCTGGGCCGCGTGGAGCGCGCCCGACGCGCTCGACCGGATCGACCTGGCGTGCCGCGCCATGCTCGTGCGCGACGGGTCGCGGCTCGTCCTGTGCGAGACCGGCATAGGCGCGTTCTTCGATCCGAAGAGGCGCGAGCGCTACGGCGTGCAGGAGGACCGTCACGTCCTCCTGGAGAGCCTGCGCGCGCTGGGCGTCTCGGACGCGGACGTCGACGTCGTGATCCTGTCGCACCTCCACTTCGACCACGCCGGCGGTCTGCTCGCCCCCTACGCGGCCGGGGCCGCGCCGCGGCTCCTCTTCCCGAAGGCGAGGCTCGTCGTCGGCCAGACCGCCTTCGCGCGCGCGAAGGCGCCGCACGCGCGCGACCGGGCGTCGTTCATCCCGGAGCTGCCCGGCCTCCTCGAGGCGAGCGGCCGCCTCGTGCTGGTGGACGGGCCTTCGCACCCCGCGCTCGGCGACGGCTGGCGCTTCCACCTGAGCGACGGGCACACGCCCGGGCTCTTGATCACCGAGGTGGAGGCCGACCGCGGCCCCGTCGCATTCGTGTCCGACATGATCCCCGGCGCCCCCTGGATGCATCTGCCCATCACCATGGGCTACGACCGCTTCCCCGAGCTCCTGATCGACGAGAAGTCGAGGCTGCTCGGCGACCTGTTCGCGCGGAAGGGCTCGGTCTTCTTCACGCACGACCCCAAGGTCGCGATGGCCGCGGTCGCGCGCGACGCGAACGGCCGCTACTCCGCGGCGGCGTAGGCGCCGAGCCCGATCGCGTCGAGCGCGCGGCCGACGCGACACCTCCGTTGCGCCGACGCACTCGACGTACGGCCCCGGATACGCTCCGCTGTCGCGCCCGGGCCCGACGCCGCGAGGGGTAGACTCGGGCCGTCCTGACCATGGGTCGCCGCCGGCCCGAGGGGGGAGGTTCCTTGCGTCACGGGATCCGCGCTTCGTCGGCCGGCTCGCAGCGGAGGCGGGCGGGGAGGTGCCTTGCGTGGGCTGCCGTCGTGGCGGTCGTAGCAGGTGTGGTCGCGCGCCCGAGCGGGACCGTGGGCGCGGGCGAGCCGGAGCCGCGCCCAACGAGCGGAGGCTTCGCCGGCGCCGAGGCGTGCACCGCGTGCCACGGGGCCGCGCACCGCGCGTGGGCCGTGGGCAATCACGCGCTCTCGACCGTGGAGGCGAAGGGCGACGAGCGCCCGCCCGAGGCGAGGGCGGGGGGGACGGTGTCGCATCCGCCGGGTTCGTCCACGTTCCGCGCGAGCGGCGACCGGACCATCGTCGAGACGCTGGGGCCCGACGGCAAGCCCATGGTCGTGCCGCTGTCGTACGTCGTCGGGCGTCGACGCATCCGCATGTACGTGACGAGGCTGCCCGCGGGACCGCACCAGGTGCTGCCCGCGATGCGTGAGGAGGGGACGGGAACCTGGTTCGACTACACGCAGCTGCTCTTCGGCGCGCCCGGCCTGCCTCCCGACCAGGCGCCGGCGGTGGCCCCTGGAGACCCCTCCTTCTGGACGGGGCCCGTGCGTTCCTTCGACGCGCGGTGTGCCCGATGCCACGTGAGCGGTCGCGAGGCCGTCGCGCCCGCCGCCGACGGCACGGGCCCGCGTTCGACCTGGCGCGCCCTGGGCGTCGACTGCGAGGCATGCCACGGGCCGAGCGCGGACCACGTGGCCCACTGGCGATCCCTGCCGCGCGGGGGTGTCCGTGACCCGGTGCTTCGGCTGCGCGATCTCGACCGCGACGCGTCGCTCGCCGTCTGTCTGTCGTGCCACCTCGAGGGCGAGGTGGTGGATCGCGCGTGGGTGCCGGGGAAGGACCTCTTCGAGCATGTCGACCCGACCCTGCTCGACGATGCCGAGCGCGTCGACCCCGCGGGTCGCCCCCTCGAGCTGGTGTACGAGGGCCTCGGCTTCCTCGTCTCGCGCTGCGTGGAGAAGGGGAAGCTGACGTGCGCCAGCTGCCACGCGGCGCACGGCAGCCCGCACGGCCCGTCCCTCGTCGCCCCCGTGACCGACGACGGTCTCTGCTCCCGGTGCCACACCCGCATCGCCGCCGAGGCCGGCGCCCATGCCCACCACCAGGGGGGCGGCCCCGGCGCGCGCTGCGTAGCGTGCCACATGCCGAAGGTGCCCGTCGAGCGGGGCCACGGCACCGTGACCGACCACTCGATCTCGACGCCCGACCCCACGGGATCGGCGTGGACCCGGGTCGCGCGTGACGCGTGCATCGGCTGCCACACGGGGGCCCGCGGCTTCTCGCCGGGTGCGCCCCCGCTCGACGCCACGGCCCTTCAGATGGCCTTCGTGCGGTGGTGGCCCGAGGCGAAGCCCCGTCCCGTTTGGTCGCAGGCGATCGCGGCGGCCCGTCGGGACGATCCCGAGGCGTGGCGCGCCCTCGAGGCCCTCGTCGGAGACCCGGCAGCGCCGCGTCTCGTGCGCGCCTCCGCGATGGCGCTCCTCGGGCGCGTTCCCGGGGGCGACCCCGCGACGCTCCTCGAGGGCGCGAGAGACGCGGACTCCCTCGTACGGCGCGCGGCGGTGTCGGCGCTCGCGTCGATTCGCACCGAGGACGCCGACGGCGCGCTGCTCTTTGCGCTGGCCGACCCCTCGCCCGCCGTCCGCGCGCGCGCGGCCCGGGCGACGCTGGCCGGGTGGACGCGCGCCCAGGCGAACGGGCCGCTGCTGCTCGCCGCCCTCCCCGTCCTCGAGGAGAGCGTTCGCGCGGCTCCCGACGACGACGGGCGGTGGTTCCGGCTCGCCGCCGCGCGCCAGCTCGCGGGCGATCTCGCGGGCGCCGCCGCCGCCTACGAGCGACAGTGCGCCCTCGATCCGTTCGCGGCGAACGCACGGGCGACGCTCGCGCAGATCCGCGCCCGGCTCGCGAAGGCGCCGAGGTAGGCGCTCCCGAGCGGCGGTCGCTCGTTGGCCACGGGAGAAAACGTGCGGCGTTTGCTCTGGCACGGTACTGCTGGCACGGTACTGCTGGTTTTTTCGGCCGCGCGGCTACGACCAGGTCACGTCGAGTGACTCGCCGCCCTTCTCGCCCTTCACGTGGAAGGGGGGCGCCTTCTCGTTCACCTCTTCTCGTTCACCTTCGCGATGGCCTTGTGGAGCGAGGGGAGCACCATCTTCGCGAGGCCCATGGCGCCCTCGAGCTCGAAGTCCTCGATGCGCAGGGCTCCGGGCGAGTGGTGGAGCTTGGCCTTCAGATGCACGGGCACCCCGACGCCGAGCTTGCTCACCTTCGCGTCGATGCGGAGCTGGGTGGCCGTGACGCGGACGGCCGTCGGCGTCAGGTGCGCCGGCAGGAGCTTCGCGAGCGCCGGGCCGAGGTCTTCCAGGTCGAGGTCGATGCCGATCTTCATGCGTGCCTCCCAGAGCTTGGATGCCGCGGAACCCTTCGGGGTCTTCTCCCGCGCCTACGAGCCCTTGCGCGTCTTCGCGAGCATGCCCATCACCGTCTTGCGGACGGCGTCGGGCGTCGTCGCCGGGGCGGGGAACGCGACGCGCACGCGCCGCGGGCCGCCGGCCTCCGCGACCTCGACGTCGAAGCCCTGCGAATCGAGGCCGACCACGCGCGCGGTGGAGCCCGTCGCCTTCGCGTAGTGGGCCGCGAGCTCCACGACGGAAGCGGGGTGGTCCCGGTTCATGTGCTCGACGATGCCCGCGGCGTGGGCCCCGAGCGGATCCTCCGGCGCACACGCGGCGGACCAGCCGGCGCGGTCGAGCCAGCCCATGGATCCGAAGCCCGCGATCCAGCGCACCCGCTCGACGGCGAGCACGACGATGGCGAAGCCGTGGGCCGAGAAGTAGCCCTTCGCCTCGGGGAAGCGCTCGAGGTATGCGGCGCTCGCCGCCTCGAGGGCCGGTCCCTTCGGGCGGATCCCGCGGCCCATGAGCGTCACGCGCGCCGCGGCCTGCGGGCGTTCCCGCGCGGCCGGGTCGGACACGAGAAGGCTCGCGCGGGGCTCGGCCGTGAGGTTGTGCGTATGCTCGGCGATGTCGGAGAGCAGGAGGACGGGGTCGCCCTCGGGGGAGACGACGTACGGGACGAGGCTGCCGAACGGCCAGCCCCCGTGGCGCTCGTGGGCCGTGGAGAGGACGCCTTGACGTTCCTTCGACACGAGGGCGACGATGGAGGCGACTTCGGTGGGCGTGCTCATGGCCGTCAATGTACCGCCGACGCGGGCCCCCTCCCGCGCGGGACGCGCGGGGCTGGCACGCGGCCGCGCCGCGGGGTAGACC
>Ga0163150_10010077_pt1 | contig 10289 bp, 5 predicted proteins | sample OliLakLV19P2IB_FD_148628 | JGI IMG/M metagenome (GOLD analysis project Ga0163150, IMG submission 148628) | Freshwater microbial mat bacterial communities from Lake Vanda, McMurdo Dry Valleys, Antarctica - Oligotrophic Lake LV.19.P2.IB | ecosystem: Environmental > Aquatic > Freshwater > Lake >...
CCCTCGCCTTCCCTAACTAAAAACTTCTGCCAATCCAATCTGCGTCAATCCGTATGATCTGCGGACCGAAACTCACTCCCATCCCAAACCGGCCATGCTTTACCTCGAAGACCTTCAAACCGGCAACTGTTACACGGCTGGCAGCCAAACAATTACCGAATCCGACATCATTGCCTTTGCCACCCAGTACGATCCGCAACCGTTTCACACCGACCCGGTCGCGGCCGGCGAAAGTTTTTTTGGCGAACTTTGCGCCAGTGGCTGGCACACTGCTGCCATCACCATGAAACTGTTTGTATCCGGTGAATTCCAGCTGCACGGCGGATTGATCGGCGCCGGTGTCGATGAACTCCGCTGGCCAGTCCCCACCCTCCCGGGCGACACGCTGACCGTCGATTCCCGGATTCTCGATGTCCGTCCCTCACGAAGCAAACCGGACCGGGGCATCGTCCGGGTTCAAATCACCGCCCGCAACCAGCGCTCGGAAATTGCCCAACAAATGACCGCCAATATTCTCGCCTGGAAGCGCCCGCCAGCCTGACCATCCCCTTTGGAAAACTGCAAATCCCGGTGGCTTGCCCACCGGTACCTTCGGCTTCCAACTACAGCCATTCCCCCCCAGCCATTCCCGGAGCCCAGCGGTTTCCGCCTTTCCCGGCCGCTCAAAACTGGGGTTGGATGACCGAATCGTTGGCGGGTACTTTGTTCCCGGCCAGCATCAATCGGCCCATTTCCGGGAAACAGTCATGAATACACAGCAACTCCACCCCGTATCGTCCAGTGAACTGGTCGTTCAGATCTCCAGTCTGGCGCCCGACCAGGCCGCTTCGGAACTCGAACCGGTGGCCGACAAACTGGCGGCGGAAGTGCTGGCACAGATCAACCCTGCCCAGGCCGAAGATGTGATGCAGGCCATGGGTGAAACCCGCCAGGCAGCCGTCATTGCCGCCGCCCCGGAAGCGAACAGCGTCCAGTGGACCACCAATTTTTCCTGCCCGGAAAATACGGTGGGCCGTTTGATGGAACCTCCGCATGCGATTTTTCCCCCAGAGTTGACCGTCGCTGAGACAATCGAACGCGTTCGAAATTTGGTCAAAAACATTTTTGTTACGTACGGTTATGTCACCGATGATGCCGGAGTCCTGATAGGCGTCGTGACCATGCGTGACCTGTTGCTGGCGGACCGTGACAGCCTGTTGCAAGACATCATGCTGCGTGATCCGTTTTCGCTCCAAAGTGACTGCGAACTGCTCGACGCCATGAAATCCGTCGTCAACCGCCACTATCCGGCTTACCCCGTCTGCAATTCCGCCGGCAAACTGGTTGGCGTTGTCCGCGGCCGGATCCTGTTCGAACATCAGGCCTTTGAAATCAGTGCCCAGGTCGGCTCGATGGTCGGCGTTGAAAAAATGGAACGGCTCTCAACCCCCTGGCAGACGAGCCTCCGATACCGGCATCCGTGGCTGCAATTGAATCTGCTTACTGCATTTGTAGCCGCAGCCGTAGTCGGTGCATTTCAAAGTACGATCGATCAAATGGTTGTCCTCGCAATGTTTCTGCCGGTTCTTGCCGGCCAGTCGGGAAACACCGGATGTCAGTCGCTGGCCGTAACTCTCCGCGGCCTGACGCTCGGCGATTTGAAGTCAGGCAAAGAGCGACGGCTCGTGATGAAAGAAGGCTTGCTGGGACTCTTCAACGGAATCCTCGTCGGAATCACTGCCGGTCTTGGCATGTTTGTCGTTGCGACCATGCAAGGCAACGATCACGCACTGATTCTGTCCAGCGTCGTTTTCGTTGCAATGATCGGCAGCTGCGTGGTTAGTGGAATCGCTGGATCGATTATTCCGCTGACTCTTCGCAAACTGGGAGCCGACCCCGCCACCGCATCGAGCATCTTCCTGACAACAATCACCGACGTCGCCAGCATGGGCCTGTTCCTCTGGCTCGCCTGGATGGTGATCACCTGACGACCAATTGCTATTCTTCGATGCAATAGAGATGTTCTGTTCCGCGCAGGAAAATCTGCTGGCCAACGATCGCCAGTGAAGCGTTGACCTCTTCGTCAATCGCATTGAGGCTGAATTGACGTGGTGGGTCACCGTCCCTGATCACCAGGGTTTTTCCTTCGCGGTCGGTCACGAATACATAACCGTTGGCAGCAACTGGCGATGCGTAAATATTGCCAAGTGATTCCAAACGCATGGGACCCGGCGATTCACTTCCGTCCGGCCCGTACAGTCGCGTGAGGATGTTTTGATAATGCGTCAGGAAATAGAGCGAGTCTCCAGCGAGCAACATGGAAGGGACATACGGTGTACCACGTGCTCGCGTCCAAAGCACATTTTTGCTCCCCGTAATATCGCCTTTCGCGCCGTCCAGCTGGATCGCCATCATAATGCGGATTTCGTAACTGCTCCCCACGTAGACTATGCCGTTTCGGCTGACGGGCGAGCCCACGATGTTGGATGAAAGCCCGCCGCATTCCCAGAGTGTCTCACCGGTGTTCAGGTCGTAGCTGCGGACCCGTTCGGTTCCACACACGACGATCTGTGGCCTGCCGCCATGCTCAACGACGATCGGCGTACTCCACGAAGTCACTTCATTTCGGTCGCGCTTCCAGACAGGTTCGCCGGTCCTTTTGTCGAGCGCGACGATGAACGACTGACCTTCGTGATCCCAGTTCACAATCAGCTTGTCTTCATACAAAACTGGCGAACTTCCTTCACCGTGACCGTGTTTTGAATGCATGGTTCCGAAATCCCGTTCCCACAACAATTCACCCTGGAAATCCAGACAGTAGAGTCCATGCGATCCAAACGACGCATAGATGTATTTGCCGTCGGTCACGGGCGAAGCCGATGCCAGGCTGGCTGACATGTGCCCGCCTTCTATGGGAAGCGCCTCGCGAACAACTTTCCTCCAAAGCTCGTTGCCATTTTCGCGATTAAACGCCATGACGACGAATTCCAACTTGCTATCGACCGCCAGGTTGTCATGTTCCCCGGGACGACCGCTCATTTTGGGAGGCAGTTTGTCTCCCACCGGCACGGCCGTTGTAATAAAGACGCGATCTCCCCAAACAATCGGCGTGCCATGACCCCGTCCCGGAATCGGCGTTTTCCAACGGATATTCTTTGTCGGACTCCAGTCCAGTGGCGGATTCGCATCGAAGGCTTCGCCAGTTCCGAGTGGCCCTCGCCATTGAGGCCAGGCATTCATCGCTGTTTCCTGGGCCATAATTTTGCCATTGAGCATCAAACACAAAAAGAAAAACGCCGCAATCGGTGAAGTGCGAATCCCGATTCGAACGTGGTTCCGCATTGTTACATTCATCCCTGGTTTCTCCGGTTCAATTGCTGTCGATTCAACAGAGACAGGCCATTTGGGTTTTATGCGACAGGTCAAGATCCTTGTCTGTTTTGGCCATCAATCACGAGCAAAGTCAAAAGTGCGCGAATCTACAATTTGAATATGCTGCGTACTCCCTGATTCGTGACGACAAAGTATCGTAACAAAATTGTAAACACATGACCGGGACAGGGAGTCAGGACTCTTTCGCCGCAACAGCCCGACGGGTACTTCCCTCAAATCGGTCCTGCCCCACTACTACAGGCGGATCGATCATTCCAGCAAATTGCCGGAAAAATACTGCTACCGGTTTTCCCACTGGGGGCCTGATTCCCAACTCTGAAGATAGTGGTCACAGGTTTGTAAACATGAGCCCTGAATAATTGCAACCCATAAAATCTTCTGCTCCAATGCGACCCAGCGTTTCAGGTGGCAACAAAGTTCTCTCCGGGAAGCCGTATATGATGCAACTTGTCCTCATTCTTGCCTGCTGCCTTCAATCCCAGGATCCGGTTTTCAAATACACCATCACGGGTGCGGACGAACAAAAGGTTGTTGGCGTAACGGCTGACGATCTTGATCTTGCGACATCCTTTGGTCACGCAATCATCAAGAGCGATCAGGTTCGATCGGTCACTGTCAAAGGAGACCAGCAGACGTTCAAGTTCGCCGACGGTTCGGTGCTGAGCGGCAAACTGAAAAACAGCGTCATCACCCTCGAGACGGCAAACGGTCGTGTTGAATTTCCGGTAGACAAGATCGCATCCATCGCCGTTTCCGCACCCGCTACTCCGATCCCCGGATCGATCGTCGATGGCGTGGCCGAAAACGGAGTTACGTATCATTTGCATGTCCCGAACGGTTACTCCGCCGATTCTGAAATGCCCGCGATCCTGATCCTGCACGGATCGAACATGAACTCACGAGCTTACGTCAACACGATCATCGGTGCCTGGCCCGATCTGGCCGAACGCTATGTTCTGATTGGTATCAACGGCGAGACCGCGAACAAGAATTCGACGCCGGAAAATCCGGCCTATAACTACACCTACGTCAACTTCGCCGGCAAAAGCAAATACGGCGGATATACCGGAACCGATCGTGAAAGTCCTGCGCTCGTGTCCGAAGTACTGACAGAGATCAAAAAGGGCGTCAAGATTTCAAAACTGTTCGTCGGCGGGCATTCGCAAGGCGGCTTCCTGACTTACTCGCTCACGATGAATTATCCCGATCTGGTCGATGGTGCATTTCCCATCGCGGGCGGAATGATCACCCAGGCTGAACCAACGGCATATGACAAAGAAGACCTGCGTGCGCAGCAACGAAAAATTCCTTTCGCAATCGTTCATGCGCCCAACGACCCGGTTGTCGGATACAGCATGTCCACGGCAGCGTTCAACAGCCTGATGGACGACGGATTCCCGATGGTGCGTTTGATCGACGACACCCAGGCCGGTCACATGTTCGCAATGTTGCCGATTAATCAGGCGATCGGGTGGCTGGAAACGATGACCAGCGATGATCCGGACGCGATTCTGAATTCGGCCAACGAATTCTGGTTTGCCGACAAAATCCACGACTCGAATGGAGTTGCCAATCGACTTGGCGGAATGCCCCTGAGCGAGTCCCAAACCGCCGGGCTCGCCGCGTTCAACGAGCTCGTCACAGCCGCTTCGGCTCCCCAGGCTGACCGGTTGATGGGATCGATTACCGCCAACGCCAGCAATACCTGGGTTAGTGACTACTACGAATTCATCGCCAAATATGCGTTTGCAAAAACCGCCAAGCCAGTCACAGCAGCTTTCAAAAAAATCGCCGCCGAACATCAAAAACCGGCGGACAAACTTTTCGGCGAAGCCCGGGGGCTGTTCCAGCAACAGAAACAGGCCGAAGCCTACGTTAAGTGCCAGGAAATCGTCGACAAATACTACGCATCATCCCTTTATAAAACGGTCAGCACATGGCTGAAGAACCGCAAGGACGAAGGCAAGTAAAATCGAACGTAGAAACTGAAACAGGGAATCTGGCTTTCCAATGGCCTCTTACCGGGGGCGAGCAAAATTTGAAAACCAGTTGATAACTCAGAAACCTCGCCGTTTTTTTCGCGGCTGAATCGCTCCGCGATTCAGCCGCGAAAAAACGGAATGCGGGTATTCCCTTCCTGGTTTTCAAATTTCTGCTCCACCGGGATAAACCCGGATGGAAGCAACCATTTCGGCGACAATATGGGAAATATCACCTAAACAGGAAAACATGAATGAAAACCGTCATCGCGTTGTTGATCGTCGCCATTTCCGCCGGGATGATCTTGTACTGGTCCAATTACCATTCCATTGCAGGGAACTCCCCAGATGGTTGGAATCGCCGTGTATTGAAAGTCGCCGCATCGTATCCTTCGTACCACAAAGTGGATGCTCAAAACAACGAAAGACGATCCGCACGGACATGATGGATGGGTGTACGCTACGGTGTCTCCCGACCGAAAAACCGTCACGTCAATGGGCGCATTGAAATCGTGCATCGAATGTCACCAATCTGCGCCACACGCCGGACTGGTCGGTTTGGTTTACAAGGGCAGGTCGAATTGAACACTTCCGGCAGTCTCCGTCACGCACCCTTATCCGCAAGCTTTCCGATGTCAAGCAAACAACTGGCGACGGCGTTCAACAGTTGCTGCAGGGCTGGCTGGATCAAACTCCTGACTGGCACGCTGTTGACGGCCAGTTTCATCTGGAAAGACCGTTTGATTCGATTTCCGCACAACTTTGACTATCAGCCTTCTCACGGTTTTATTCCACCGTTAAATTTGCGATCTGCCGTGAATTGAACTGTCCATTGACGTTTCGGTCAAAGCTCCTGGCTGTCAGTTTCCCGGAGTTCCACGCCAACAATTGAAAAGCTTTCGGAACTCGCCGAAATCGCGTATCTTGGGAAACAATTGCAAGAGGATCATTACGGGGGTGCGTGATGCATACATTCATTCCGAAGGGTGCCGATGTTCAAGCCGGGTGACGTTCCTGTTCCGGGTTACACGCTGCTTGGACTGCTGGGGCGGGGGCAGTATGGCGAGGTTTGGGAGGCGACCGGACCGGGGGGAACGCGGCTGGCCATAAAGTTCATTTCACTTCAGGGCAACAAGGGCCGGATCGAACTCAAGTCGATTCAGGCTGTAAAACTTATTCGCCATGCCAACCTGATTCCCATCAACGCGATCTGGATGCTGGACGTTGATGGCAAGGTTCTCAACGCCGAAGCGGCCGCCGAGGCCATGTCCCAGTCGCAAATGCCTCGCAAGACGACGCAAACGATGTTCGAAGGCGTCGCAGAACAGGCAAATCGGCTTGGTTACCTCGTTATCTGCATGGCCAAAGCCGACGGCAGTCTGGAACAGCGGCTACAGCGATCGATCGATGCCGGACAATCGGGAATCGACCCAAAAGAACTTGTCCGCTATATACGCGAGGCAGCGAGTGGGCTCGATTTTTTGAACTCGCCCCAACATCTCGTCAACGGCGAACTGGTCGGCATCCAGCACCGTGATGTGAAACCGGCCAACCTGTTGTTGATGGGTGACACGGTCGTCGTCGGCGATTTTGGAGTTTCAACAACCGTTCGCGAATTCGACGCGACGATGACAGCGGTTGTGGGCAGCCTGGCGTTCATGGCTCCCGAGTCGCTTTCGCAAAAAACTTCACCGACATCCGACCAGTACGCCCTCGCGATCACCTATTACCAGCTTCGTTGCAACCAGTTGCCGTATGATGGCACCGCGCCCCTGGACCAGATTATTATGGTTCACAAGGAAGGCCGGCTGGAATTCAAAGCCGTTTCCGAAGCCGAACAAAAAGTCCTTCGTCGCGCCACAAATATCAGTCCGAACGATCGATACGAATCTTGCCGCGAGTTCGCCGAGGCACTGGCCGACAGCTTGCGACCAGCCCCTCCGGTACAAATTGTGGTCGCCAAAACAGGCTTCCCTGTAGTGCCGGTCGTTGGTGCTTTGGCGGCACTGATTGGTGTCGCAGCGTTTCTGATCATCGATCCAGCCAACTGGTTCGGGAAAACAATCGAGCCTCCCCCGCCGCAGGCTCGCAGCGTGACGCTGAGTTTCGTGCCAGGCGGAATCAGCGGGGATGTCACCGTCTCACACGCCGATTCGACTCAACCAGAATCCAAAGTCACAGTTTCCGGGTTCACCAATTTGCAATTGTTCCCTGACGATTCTGTTTCGATCCGCACCGAGTCGGAAAATCCATTCATCGGAGTGATCGAAGAAAAATATTCTGTCGTTCAACTGGAGGCAATGAATTGGCGAATCGATCTTCCAAAAATCTCTCTCGCAATGGTCCTTGGTGAAGTTGACCGGCTGGCTGACGAAAACAAACTAAACGAAGCGTCGGCGATTTACGCCCAGGCAGCAAAATTTGAAGTATCCCTACGCACCCCGCCGGAAGCGATCAAACTGGAGACCGGAGACGTCACCCATTTTTCGGTCGATCCAACGTCTGGCACCGTAGCATTTTCAACACGGGAAAAACCGCAGGGCGACTCGGCTGCAATCGATTCAGTGTTCATTGTGCGAAACGAAAACAGAAAGCTGAAAACAGACTCCATGCCTTTGCCGGAAAGCTCGCAGTCACCGGTAGAATCCCTTTGCTTTGGCAAAAACGGGCAGGAATTGATCGTCGTTCGGCAATTGTCGATTGAACGATGGACGATCGGCAGCGGCTCAACAACAACGTTACCGGCTTCGCAGGCGGCAGAACCATCCAGTCGCTGGTTGAAGGCCCGTGTTTCAGCAGACGGAAACTGGCTTGCCGCGGCAAACTTTGCAAATTCAGTCCGGCTTTGGAATCTAAACGACAACTCTGTAACCGGTAAAAAAATGTCTTTCGAGCTGGATGCATCTATTATCGACCTGATATTCAGTCCCGATAACCGGAAACTGGCAGTAGTGACTGAATCGACGCCCATTCGCTGGCTCGACCTGACGTCTGGATTGGAATTGGCAGAACCACTTCAGCAAGCAAAAACACAACCCGATTTGAATGGCGACTATATTTTGCACGCCATTGCCACATCGACTGGCTCGCTGGTCGTCGCGACCGAAACGGGATTCACAACCGGAAATGGTTTTTTCACGACCGCTCCAGATCCGTTTGGCCCGGCTCGAACGATTAACAACGGTTCGGTTTCCATCCTCGCTGGCTCGATGAACAGCCAGCGCGTAATCGTTGGATCTGATGGCGATCCTGCGGCGATGGTTTTCGATTTGGCAAGCGAAAAACCACTCGCCGAAATTGGTCGTGAAAAAATTGGCTCGGCACGTGAACTTGGACTCAGCTCCGATGGAAACTGGGCTGTCGTTGCGGGCCGCAATGGAACGCTTGGCATAATCGACTTGAGGCAAACCCCAGGCCGCTGGATCCCGTTTCAAAAACTGGAAGGCAAAAATTTCGGTTTCGCATCTTTTTCCGGCGACACGCGATACCTCTACGCCGTTTCCCCCGGCCACCTCCACCTCTGGGATTTCCGCCGTTGCCAAATGGCCTGGGATGCGCAATTGAAAGTGAAATAGCAGAAAGAAATTCTGGCAAAAACATGTAGGGTAAAAAATTACCGGGCGGACTCGGAGTTCAAACTGCTGTAATCCGATCATCCGGGTTTTTCATTTTTTACCACACATTTTTTTGCCATCTCCAGGCATGGTATCGCAAGTTCATTCGTTCGCCGCACCAAAGGGTCGCGGATCGATTGGCAGGTAGGGCGTTCGGGACTTGCCGGTTTTTTCGTCCCACAGGATGTAGCGTTTAATTGCAGTGGCTTCGCTGCTGGTGGGCCAGTATGCAAGGATTTGCAACAGGTGCTGGCGGGCCTGTTCGGGCTGAACGATCGATGCGTCAGTCGCACTGGTGCCCCACGCTCCAAGGTGAATTCCCGACAACATCCAGTGAGCCCGCAAAGCCGGGCGAACCGGTGAGGACTCGCTGAAACGGACGATCTCTTCATAGGTCCTGATCGCGGCGGGATAATCACCGGCGACCATCAGCGCATAATCCGCCTCGACTTCCAATCGCGTCAAACGGTCAACCAGTTGGGTGCGCAAACGCCAGGCCTCCTTCAACGCGTTGCGGGAATCGGTGAATTTTCGGTTGGCAGTGTCCCTGTCGCCGCGCAGCGAAAAAAGTTTCGCCTGGTTGTAATCGCAGCTCGCTTTCAGGACCCAGGCAAAGGCGTGTTCGGGCTGGCTCTTCAAAAAACTGGCGAGGTATTTTTCGGCAGCATCGAGCAGCCCGGCTCCTTTTTCATCACCAAGCGGATATGCGAGCGACTGCTCGAGTGCCTCGAACGCGCCAAGAAACTGGCTGCGAAGTTCCGGATCGAGTGTCGCGAGAATTCCTGTCGCGTCGGTCGATGTCTTCATGGAGTCCTTGATCTGCGAGAATCCGGCCAGCATCGGGCGAAGTGATTCCGGAACCTGTTTGAGCGACGCCAGATCGTTCACGACCGACTCAGCGACCGACTCAACCGGGCTGGTTGTGCCAAGCTGGATCAGCGAGCCCGATTGTTCGCGTCCAAAGATGTGGGTCGTCGCAAACGCCTGGCCGTCAGCAATTCGCACGTCGCCCGTTACAACAAAATCGGCTCGCAGTCGCAGGCACAATGCCTGGGGCCAGTCGGAGACAGGAATTCCTTCACCCTGCAACCTGGTCAGTTCGTCTTCGATTTGTCGCGTCGCAACTGTTTGAATGTTCGGAAGCGAACGAATCGCCTGGCGAATTTCTGTCGCCAGTTGCACGGCGGGTTTGTCATAAAAGAAAGTCATTGACTCGAGCGGCAAGTACGGCAAAACGGCAACACGAAATTTTGTTTTGGCATCGGCCGCAGGGGGAGTCACAGTCGTCGAGAGAGCATCGATTTCCTGTCGCGTGATGTATCCG
>Ga0163150_10010078_pt1 | contig 10289 bp, 9 predicted proteins | sample OliLakLV19P2IB_FD_148628 | JGI IMG/M metagenome (GOLD analysis project Ga0163150, IMG submission 148628) | Freshwater microbial mat bacterial communities from Lake Vanda, McMurdo Dry Valleys, Antarctica - Oligotrophic Lake LV.19.P2.IB | ecosystem: Environmental > Aquatic > Freshwater > Lake >...
GTCCACGGCGCGTTTTGAGAGTGCCGATCGTGAGGCGGCTTCGGCCAAGTCGCGAGCCTGGACGCAGACGCTTTCTAATCGCCGGCGCAGATCGGAGGAAAGAGGTGGCATGCTAACAAGACTCCAGTTCGGCTAGTGATCGCCTGCCGTGAACGACGTCTTTGAACGCGTCGAGTGAAGCCTCCCTCAGGGCGGCGAACCGCGAATCTGATAAGGTCCCCAAGTCGAAGTAAGTGGCCGAGCGATGCAAGAGTTCGTCTCGCTCTGTTCGGGCTGCCAAAAGGTCGTTACAACCCCGAGCCTTTCCCCAATTCAGTAAGGAGCGATCGACGCGGAGTTTGTACTCTTCGTCGCTGAGAGCTTTTTCGCCTATTGTCGAACGAAGTATCGGCTTGCCATCGCATAACTCTCGCTCAAGCCACGAAGATACGCCCTGTTGGTCAAACCCCCAAAGGCCTGTCAAGTGACAGTTGATGTACTCACACGAAAGTAGGTCGGAAAAAGTTCCCGTAAGGTGCATCGATTCATCTAAGGCATTGAAAAACACATGCCCAACCTCGTGCGCAATTACTGTGTTCCGCAACACGGGTGGGATAATCGTGAAGACATCGATGTTATATCGAATCTCATTGCCATGATTTCGAACGTTGCCTCCTGACACACCATCGCGATAGAGGCCGAAGGAATGGAGCAGTATGACCGGGCGCTCGTTCCCTGATTGCCAGTGCATGCTACAGATACTACGCACGATTTCAGGTAAGTTGCGCCACGCATCCAGGAAGTGTGTCCGAAAGTCGGCTGCTAAGCCGTAGTCGCAATCGGAGTACGACAGGACGAGGCCATCTGTCAGAGGAAATGCGATTGAATCCGTCATCGAAGTGAGTCGCTACCGGAGGACGAGTGAGCATTTATTTCAATCAAGAAACACCGGCCCTTCCTTAAGCTTCTCGCGAATCTTCGCTTCCACGGTCTCCAGCCAAGATTGCAGATCGTCGTCGTTCTTGATGGTGCCGCCCGGTAGCGAAACGTGCTGCGCTTGGGGTTCGAGCAGCTTGGCTGCCACGGCGAGCGCTTTGGAGAATCGCGTCGGAAGCGCATCGCAGAGCGCCTTAAGCTCGCTAAGCCTGGTTTGCCGGAGGGTGTCAAGAATGTCTTCGGTCGTGCCGACGGCGACCGTGGGCAGGTTGCGGATGTCTTGGGCCGCTAGAATCTCTTCGCGCTGCTGGGAGGTGAGCTTGGTCCAGATTGGCGAGCGATCGAGTGCGGTGTGACCGTCGCAGTTTGCCGCGAGGCAGGCGGCGTGCGATTGATTGAGGGCTTCGCGCAGCGTGCCCGTGAGCTTTTCAACCAGGCCCGGCACAGGGTCGGGATTCCCCAGCAGGCTGCGGCTCGACTCGATCGCAGCGACCTCAGGCCGGACTTCTGCGGCGACGGGCAGGTCGGCGGCGTGTTGCATGAGGGTCGTTAATTGTTGCCAGCGTGGTTTGCGGGCCACGGCGCTGTCGCGCTGCGATTTCCAGGCACCGATTTCTTGTTCTAACCGCGACTTTTCCAAAAGCAGCGCGCTGAGCTGATCATTGCCCGCTCGGTTGGCCAGATCGGCGAGGTGCGCGGTGTCGGGCTTCTTGGGGAGCGGGGCGTCGCCCCCGGCATCGCCCGCGAGCTGGATTAGCTTGTCGAGGAATTTGGGCGCATCGGCCGACTCATTGCTGGAAGCTGTGTTGAGGCCCAGCTTCTTGAACAGGACTCGCAGTTCCATCAACTGCACGGTGGAGAGAGTGACCGATTCGACGCGGAATTCGGCCGACTGAATGTTTTGTTGATCGAGCTTGCCCTTGGCCAAGGGCTGACTGCCGACGCGAACTTGCAACTGGCCCCCCCAATGCAGGACGACGAGCGCGGCGTCGATCGCGTCTCGATCCCAGCCGTAGGGTGGATTGGCGAAGTGTTTGCGAATGTCAGTGCCACGCTTGCCCGAGCCGACAAAATCTAAGATCGCTTTGCAGACGGGCTGAGATTCCGGGTCCCCCTTGTGCTCCACCGCGGCGAGCGCGGCGCCGTCTCCCTTGTCGGCGCGTTCTCGGACGTTGGGCCAGTTCGGTGAATCGGCCAGGTGGAAGAGAGGATAAAGTCGATCGAGACACGCGCGGGCGGCATCTTCCACCTTGGTGGTGAGGAGCATGCCGCTGACCGCTTCGCCGCCGGCCAGGTAGATGAGGGTTTCGTCGAGCAGGTCGGAGATGAGGCCGTCGCGCGTTTGCCGGGCCATTTCGAGCCGCGTCTCCATCGATTTCTTGGCGTCGAGCCCTTCATGGCCTTCGGGTGTGGCCTTGGTCTGGATCGTTTTTTCAGCGGCGTAAAAGCTGGCGATCGCCTGCTTGATTTCCTCGGCTTTGTTGCGGGGGATAAAGCCGTAGACGACGGCCTGCGAGTCGCTAGCGGCCAACGCATCGTGAAGAACGGTTTTGTCGTCGACTTCCCAGCCGTCGCGAATCCAAACAGGGATTTCCGCACCATCCGTCGAGGGACAGTCCGACCCAAAGTGCAATTTGAAGGAGCGTCGGACCTTGCTGGCGCCGTGTGTGAGCTTCGACTTTTTGAGCAGCTCGCCGCAAAACGTCTTAAGCAATTGCGAGCGCTCGCTGGCCAGTTTGCCTGGGTCGGCCAGGAGTCGGACGCGGGCCTCTTGAAATGCCTGATTCCATTCGGCCCCCTCACGGGTCTGCATGCGATATTCGTCTTCGACTTGCATCACCGCGCCCGAGGCGACGAGCTTGTCCAAGAGTTCTGGCACCTTTTTGCGCAAGTCGCCGCTGCTCTGGTTGAGGTCAGTGACGAGCAGATCGGACAGCGTTTCGGCATTGGCGCGTATGCCGGCGTCGGCGGGTCCCTCGTGGGGTAACTGGCCGATCAGGAAGATCAATGCGCAAAGTTGATAGCGAAGTTCGCCATCCTGTTCTTTGATTTGGCGTGCGATCGTTTCGGAGATTTCCTGCAAAAGGACGCCCGATTGCAGTACGCGGGTTTTGATGTGCTCGAAGAGGAAGGCGCCGTTGACCACTGTGCCCAGCGGCAGGTCGGCCGTCTTTTGCATGGCATCGAAGACGATCCAAAGTTGCGTGCGGAGCTGGGCTCCGGTGCCCGCTTTGTCGACGGCGCGGAGCGTGCGCTCCCAAAACCGCCGGCGGACGGGAAGAATCGGATAGTCTTGGACGAGCAGTTGTCGATCGCGGGAGTTGAAGGCAATTTTCGTCGACGCCAAATGACGCTCAATCTCGCCACTATGGTCCTCGGTGAGTTGCTTGATCGTGGGAATGGCCGATGGCTTCTTTTTAAGAACCACCTCGCGAGTGACTTGCTCGACATCGGTGTCTTGCAACTCGACGGTGACCGGAAAGTCGCCCCGTAGCTTTTCCAACCAGGGCGTGCCGGTGAGCGCGTTCTGGCCCGTGGCCACAACCATGACGGATGAGCCCATCTTCGACGTGAATTGCCGCTGCAAAACGTCGATCTCGAAAGAACGATCGGGGTTTTCCCCGATGTACTGCTGAACTTCGTCGAGCACGATCAGCGTGCAGGGGAGCTTGCCCTTGCGGACCAGGGCCTGGCGAGCCTTGGCGACCATCTCCTCGATGGTGATGGTGGTTTTTTCTGGGAACTGCTTTTCGAGCAGGATTTTGACATCGGCCGGGCTGGCGGCGAAATCGGGTCGCGCAGCCAGGAGCGCAGTCGCCATCGTGTCCGATACATACAGGTTCGCAAGTTCTAAATCGAAGTCGCGGCCGGCCGCCGCCACGCGTTGGCGAACGTCGGCGTCGAGGCCTTCGTGCCGCAGCCACATGACAAAGTTCGCGCCCGCAAAGTGTTCGGGGAGCCCGACGGATTTGAAGATGATGCCAAGGACTTCGAGCCGGACGCTGTTCCCAGCTCCGGCGCCCAGGGTGCCAGCTGCCGCGTGGAGCCCACCTTGCCGTTTGGCGATCGTGGAGAGTTCTTTCAGCAGGTCCTGGATGTTTGCGGGCAAGTTCTTGGGAAGGCCGCGAGCTTTCGATCCGTCGGGAAACTCGAAGTCGATCCATAGGTGTTGCAGCATCTTTACAAGGTGGCTCTTGCCCGAGCCGAAGAAACCGCTGACCCAAACACCGGGTTGCTCGGCTTTGTCTAAGTGGCCCAGGTAAGTACTGAGGATGCGAGTCAGGCCCTCGGCATATTGGCCGTCGCAGACGAACCTGGTGAGTTCAAAGCGCAGCGTATCTAGCCAGCGAGCGACACCCTCGGGATCGGCATCCGGAGAGCTGACCTTGGCGACGCCTTGGTTCAGAAGGGTATTGGTGCGGGGGTCTTCGACATAAATCTCGCGGTTCTTCATCTGCGGGCGTCCCCTTCGCTGGCCGTGATCGGGACGGCGAGATAGTTCCAGCCGTCGCGCGCGTCGAGCAGGCGATAATTGTCTTGTTCGAACACGCCAGGGAAGAAGACCAGCAGCCTGCCCTGAATCGCGTTCTCGATCAGTGGAAGAACTTCGGAGATGCGGAGAAAGCCAAACAGGGACCCAACCCCCGCAACGGCGACCACTGTGTTCTCGGATGACTGAACGGATCGAAGCACTTGCGTCAGTTGGCCGGCGACGGTTTTTTTGAAGGCCGCTAGCGGAGCGGCGCCTAACCGTGTTGGCGACTCGAAATAGCTCGCGGCATAATCGGAGTACGGGGGGTTGCAAAGCCACTGTGCAAACGCATCGGTCAAGTCGACGACTGACCAGTGATGACCGAGCTGCTCGGTGGCCTCTTTGAAGAGGCCGAGTCGAAGTCGAAGCTTACGTTCGTCCTCTTTGTCATAAACTGCCAGCCAAACTCGCTGCGGTCCGGCAACGTGTCGGTCCCACGGCAGACCGCAGATGCGCTGGTAGTTCTTTCGCAATAGATCAATTCTGCTCACGGATCGCTCTCTCTTCGTGGGGCGTCAGCAGACCCGGAAAGGTGATTTCCATGACGTTGCCAGCCGCCTTGTAATTGAGCCATCCCTGGCGCGAGGCCTCGGCAACAAGTTCGACCAGTTCGGACGACGAGCGATCCAGCATTTCCCATGCGTCCCACCGAGATAGCCCAAGAGCACCGCGAACGCCGCCACGACGGGCGTGACAATTGGCCGCGCGCGAACTTTTTTGACTTTTCCAATCAGAAATCCTGCCTGCGTCCAGGTGGAGGCAAGCCTCTGGGCGGTCGCAAAAGCCGTGGATGAACCAAATCGGCCGGGGTAGAGCTCGTTGAGGCGTTCCGTGAGTTGAATGGCGTTGACGCTCTCGCCCAATTGTTTCGCCAACACAATGGCCGTGGTTTCGCGAAGCAGCGGGTCGCGAACCGAGGCGGCCAGGAAGGCGAGCATCGGATGTGCGGCCGGGCTAGCGTCCCAAAAGTGCCGCAAGATGCGGAACAGCGTGTAGGTGGGGTCGAGGCCGTAGAGTTCGGTCAGTCTGGTGGCCGTTCGCTTGCGAGTCGCTAGCGTAGGCTTGCCGAGTGCGTTGGCGCTCACAATGGCTTCCTCGTAACCTGCTGCGGGACTATCAGACGGAACAATTGCCAAGACCTCTTCCAATTCGCGCAGCATCATGGTGCGGCTTGTGTGAACACTCGCCGCCCCTGTTCTGATTCCCAGGCAATCCTTGTTCATGTACCGCGCGCTGTTGGATCTTCGGAAACTAGATCACGTGCGCCCAAGCGCGCGTGATCCGGATCGGAAAAGCCTTGATGGTAACAAGTTCCGAAGCCGACTGGAATTGTCCCAGGCTGCCGGTTTCAAATGTCGTCAAGTCAGCTTAGCGGACTGCGGTTCGCAGAAGCACTTGCGATAAGATGCGGGGAGCGTAGGGCTAGCGTGTTGACAAGCAACGGTCGGCGGCCGTGGACGCTAGAGCAGAGTGGTAGGACTAAAGGTGGCAGGCGACGTTTGTAGCGTGAACTTCCGCCTTTGTTGCGGGATTGATGGCTAAGGGAAACCGCTAACTGTTGTCCAAGGGTAGTTAAAATGAGCGAGTAATGGCTCGACGAGCAACACGTCGGTCAGCCAATCGTTGAACACACCTACGCCCTGTAATTGGGCTCGTACTTCGACCGCCACCAGCGCGGGCGGCATCGGCCGTTGATGATTCGAGTCAGACTGCAGAGTCGTTGCCGCTAGGCCCGGCCCGTGACACGGGCGTCAGGCGCTGTCTGCCAAGCTCCGCGTCTCAACAAGCTTCTGGAATTCGGCCAGAATCTCAGGGTCGTTCTGTGACAGGTATCGCACGACCCGGGCGTTGTCGAGCAACTTGCGAAGGTAGGCGACGACAATCGTCAGATTTAGCACGTTCTTGCCGTGAGATTCCTCGACGAGCTTGAATTCGCGCACCAGCGATTCAGTCTCGTGCTCGATTCGTGCGATGTCCTCGGGTGAGAAGCCGCGGCCTTCCTTTGGGCGATCGCCGGCTGCCAGTTGCTCGTCGGCAGTCCCCGTGACGAGGCATTTGGCGTAGCCCCCGGAAAAGTTGCGCACCGCGCACATCAATTCGGCGATCTCAACCTGTCGCATCGGCGCGACCTTGCGGATCTCGCGCATTGCATTACTCGTGATCCGTTTGTCGCGCAGCAGGTGCACCGCCTCAGGGCAGATGCCGTCGAGCAAGTCGCGTTTCTGTCGAACACTGTGCACATCGATATTGAGCGAGCGGGCGATGCGGTCTTCGCCGACACCGCTTTTGATGGCGCGCAAGACCATGAAATGTTCCTGCACGGCCGACAGTCGATTGACCTTGTGGTTGTAGGTGAAGCCTTCGTCGTCGAGCGAAATCAGACATTTTGCCGTCGACAGCCCTAGTTCCTTCAGGATTGCAAGGCGGATGTGACCGTCCAGCAGGATAAATGCCTTGTCAGTCCCGGGTTGCGGGTAGACAACTAGCGGCTCGATCAAGCCCAGCTCTCGGATGGAAGCCTCGATGCACTTGTACTTGACGGTTTTGCGGACGCTATCGTCAGTCAAATGCGTGGGCAGAATCTTGCCCAGTGGCACTTCAATGACATCGGACTGACACGCCATCGTGAGCTTTTTCATCATGCGACCCGCTCGCTTTCTTCGATTTGGTCGGCCAGGTACTGCGGCATCATGTCGAGCTGTTCGGCACGTAACAGTGTGACGAAGAAATCGTCACCCCGAAGCTGCCGCAACGCCGACACGGCGAACAGCAGTCGCATTTCGCAAACCTTAGCCTTCTGGATGATCATTTTCTGCCGCATCGTTTCTTGTTGGAACGTCTTGAGGAGCATCTCCGTGGAGACCGGTGCATTGGGCGACCGGCGCACGCCGCCGCGTGGCTTCTTCCCCTTCGTACGACGACTTTCGATCAGTCGCCGAGCTCGGATCAGGGATTTTCCGCGCAGGTCCTTGCGTTCGTATGCCTCCTGAAGAGCACGCTGAACACCCTTGTCGTCGGAGGTGGCAATCGTCATGGCGATGCTGATTGGCAGCTGGCCCTTCTCGACAGCCTGCAACAGGCGTTCCTCGCCTTTGGCCAGCAGCTGCAAGATGCCGCGGATGTAGGTGATGTCGAGGTCGGTCTTACGAGCGATCTCCGCGTGGTTCGAGCCGCGTTCTTTGAGCACGCGGATCTCTCGAACCAATTCGACCGTCGAATGGCGCCGTCGCGCCAGATTTTCGGCAAGGCTCATGAGCAGCAGGTCTTCCTTCGTGCCTTCAATCACGATGGCTGGAATCTCGACCTCGCCATGCTCGATATAGGCTTCAAGGCGCCCCTGACCACAGACAAGACTAAAGCGCGGCTCGCCATTCTTCTCGCCCGCTGCCGAGACGGTGACTGGCTTCTTCAAGCCAACTGCGGCGATATTGGCGACAATCTGCGAGAACTTCTTCTTGCCGCGATCACGTGGATTGAGCACGTTGATCTGTCCAATGGGAATCATGCGAATTCTGGGATCGTACGTAGCACTCATGCTGCGACCTCAATCTTTCTACGAGTGGCCATTTCGGCGAAGAATTCCAGGTTGTCAAACTGGTAGGTGTCGAGATGGACGCCATTGACCTCGCACAGCAGCAACCTGGGCGATTCCATGTCCATGATGGGCAGCAGGTAATAGTCGGCCGGACGCTCGTTGGCGACGTCCATGCGAACCAGAATCGTCACGTCCGGCGCCAGTTGCTGATCGAATTGGATCAGCCAGCGCAGCGAGCCTGCCGGGGTTTGCCGGCACCTTGAAACCACCATCGAGGCACTGTATTGGCCGTTGATCAGCAGCAGATCCGATGTGGCGTCGCGGCTGACACTGGCGCCCACCGCATCCAGCCGCCGGATGACATCGTCGACGAGACGGGGGTACAGCGCGCGGAGCCCACGATTGGTGGCGATATATCCATAGTCGCGATCCGGCTCGTAGCCAGCGAGCCGATAGGCCGTGAGCAGGCAACCGAACCGTGAACGATAGGCTGTGGCCGTCGGCATCCCCTCGGTTGAATCGATCAGGTGGCCGGACAAAAAGACGTGTTGCTTGACGAGTTCTCGCAACCGAGCCAGCATTTCTTCGTCAGAGAGCCGGCGAGCCCGCTCCCTGATAATCCCCTGCGCTGTGAAAAAGGCTTCGGCGGAGACGACGGGCTCAAAAACTCCGTCGGCGCGAACCCACATGTCCGGCGTATTGCGCACGTGCTTGCGCTTGAGCTTGAACGACGTACGGTTGTAAACGTTGTTGCCGACGTATTTCTCGCTGGTCAGCACTTGGTGCACCGTCGCCCGGGTCCACGGACGACCGAGGTCGGTGACCTGTCCTTGGGCATTCAGGTCGGCGGCAATCTCAGCTTCGCGCTTCCCCTGCTGAATAAAGGCCTCGTATATCGAGCTGACGATGCGAGTTTCCTCCTCCGGCCCTGGCACGAGCACGACCCGATCGGTTTGCAGGCTTTTCTGCTCACCGCGAACCAGTAGGCTTTTTGGTTCGCCGGCCTGATTGATCAGCATGCGGCGCAACCCGAACCCCGGGGCCCCGCCTTGGCGGTAGCCCAGTTCAATCAGGCGACACTGCCCCTTGAAGACCTTGGACGACAATTCGCGGCTGTATTCGCCGGCCATCGCCCGCTTGACGCTCTTGATGATCGTTGAAGTGGGACCGCCATCATTCTCAAACTGCTCGGCGCAGTAATGCACTTCGATGCCGGCGCGCTTGCACAGGTACTCGTAGTAGGCACTCTCGTCGGCGTCCTGAAAGCGGCCCCAGCGGCTGATGTCGTAAACCAAGATCGCCTGGAAATTGGCCCGGCCTTGCTGCACGTCGTCAATCAAGCGCCGCAACTGTTCCCGGCCGGCCACGGTCAAGCCGCTTTTGCCAGCATCGGCGTACGTACGCACGATCTCGTAACCGCGGCGATCAGCGTACTCCCGAATCGCGTCCTCTTGATTGGCCGTCGAATACTGCTGGTGTTCGGTCGACATCCGCACGTACTGGGCGGCGCGAATCGAAGCCGTCGTCGTTTGATGAGGGAGCTCGGTCATGTGACATCTATCCATGTCGAGTGCATTGCGGCAAGCCGCGAAAGCTAGGTAATTGCGGTGGTTCTATTGTGGCAACAAGCTGTGTGATGGCGCGGTGAACGCCTGTGGCATCTTGGTGGTATCTTCCACCACTAATTATCCAGCTTTAGCGCGTAGCGCTTCCGTTCCGAACCATCGATGGCGTTCGCGAGCTCAGCCAGATCGGCGTCGCGAAGCTTGCGGCGAAGCGTTTTGACGACGCTGCGGATCGAGCTCTCCGATCGTGGACCTTCCCAGACGTCCTCCAGCAGGTCCTTATGGCTGACGTAGGCATTGGGATGGCGAGCGAGACGCGCCAAGAAGCGAAACGCGAGGGTGTTGCCGAGAAAACAGCGGCGACCGCGGAACGTGACCATAAGGTGAACCGCATCGACGTCCAGCTCCCCCGCCGCCGTGCTGGCTGTATGCGACGAAGTATGTGCCTTCCAAAAGCTTAGCGGGTCGAGAGCAGACTCCTCGTCTAGCAACACGAACGCCTGCTGGAGCTGTTCCAATGCCGCAACATGCGATTCCGCGAGACTGCGAAGAGTTATTGTCAAAAGTTGTGGATGAGGATTTTTCAGGCGGCGGCTTTGGGTTTGATTCCGTCGATGAATTTGAGACCTTGAATTACGTCGGGTAGCAGCTTGGCACCGTTCAGGGGCCGCCAGCGTTTCTGTGCCGATTGCATCAGCTTGAAGACCATCGTCAGGCAAGCCAGTCGACTGCCGTTGCCCTT
>Ga0163150_10010079_pt1 | contig 10286 bp, 7 predicted proteins | sample OliLakLV19P2IB_FD_148628 | JGI IMG/M metagenome (GOLD analysis project Ga0163150, IMG submission 148628) | Freshwater microbial mat bacterial communities from Lake Vanda, McMurdo Dry Valleys, Antarctica - Oligotrophic Lake LV.19.P2.IB | ecosystem: Environmental > Aquatic > Freshwater > Lake >...
CAAGCTATAATTATTACTTTGGGTGCTTAAAATTGGAGCATACTCTACACAAAGCCCAATGTCGCTTGCCTTCACTCTTACCTATACACGGCAGACTTGGGAGGAAAGCTTACGGGAGGAGCTACGGAGACTCCGGGCGGAAAAAAAGCCTGTGGCGTATTGTCTGCGGGGCTGCTTTGTTTTTATTGTTTGCAGTCCATCGTTGCAAACGATGGACAACCTTTCATCTTCTTTTTATTTATTCAACACTACCGACAACCGGGGTTGTTTTGATAATGCTCAAACTTGCGGTTTATTACCTCTATCCGTATTGTTACCCGCAACCTGTCCAGGCCATCAAGGCGGATGCCGCCGAGTATCGTAAAACCTAATTCTTCTGTGCAGTAAGTAATGGCGTTGGGGTTGCTGGAGTCTATTTTCAAATCCATAAAATATTTTTACTGATAAATAAGTCACAAATCTAAAAGATAGGTCGGAACTTACCAAGACCTATTTTATTTGCTTCTGCTATATCTATCAGTTAAATTTGCCTTAGTACCCGATTTTATAGCACTTTAACCACTTTTCAGTATGACTTTAGGTGAACAGATTACCCAACTACGCAAGAAAAAAGGATTATCCCAGGCTGACCTCGGTAAAGCCATCGGCACTTCCGGCGACATTATTGGCCGCTATGAACGGGATGAAGTAAAACCCTCCATTGAAGTAGTTATTAAAATGGCTGATACCCTTGAAGTGTCTTTAGATTATCTCGTTGGGAAAACTTCGGTGGAGATTGACAATAAAACCCTCAAGCGGATACAGGATATTCAAAAACTAAATGAACAGGATAAACTACACATCTTTGAACTCCTTGACGCTTTTCTCAGAGATAGAAAAACGAAAAAAGCTTACGCTTAACGATGAACTAAAAATTCTTTTACAACCTTCGTTTCTATTATTTGAACTTTATCAGCAGAGTATAAGTTGCTAACTATTCTAAATCGGACTTTTTCCTCTTTCTCAAAAAAAACAGGGTCGATTTCCTTTGTATTGAAAATAAATTTTTGCTTCTTCATTGGAAGCAGAGTTATTATTTTCATTCCTTTGAGAGGAATAACAAAAATATCAAAATCTTCTAACTGCCATTCACCAGATGATTCCAAAAATTCCAAACTAAAAACTACTTGTTTATTTTTCTTACACTTATTTATTGCTTCAAATTTTAGTGTATCATTTGCTGTATATTCTTCTTTTTGAGAACTGCTATAACTCAAACTCTTACACTGAGAAAACAAGCAACTCGATAAAAATAGGTATATCAATAAAAAAAATGTTTTTTTCATGGTACTTAATTTAATCTATTGTCTTGGCACATATTTATAAGGTGCTGGCGGAACTGGTATCTTTCCATAGTTTTTATTCCCCATTGCCTCGGGCGGATAACCATACTTCTTATAATATGGTTTTACGTTACCAGGGACAATTGGTTTTAAATTTTTTGTACCGCCATTGGTTGGAGTATTTTTATTGGGATAGCTAACCTTAACCTTTATCGTAGATACACCATCGTCATGAAGAGAAAGGAAAAAATAAAATAACCGTGTTTCTGTTTCAATACATCCGTGAGAAAACCCTTTATAAGAATCATGGAGATAAAAATTATCCCTGGAGCTGTTTACATTATTCTTTTCAAGTCTTGCCCGCCAACGCCCCCATTCCGCATTGAACCCTGTCCCTTTTCTATCCGTCATTTGCTGTATGCCTACGTCCTGATTTGTTTGCCCATCATCACTATACGACACTTTTCTGTTTCGGGGGCTTATTGATAAATTAACACTAAAATCACCTTCGGGTACAGGCCCTTTTTGAGAAACATTTTGATTTCCGGAATTTTGATAGTTCTTTCCACCTGATGTACCAGCAAGTGATTCTATTAATGTTGAGCTTTCTTTATCTCCATAAGTACCTTCATAAATATTTACAGTAGTGCCATCATATAAAATCCAGTAGGCTGTTTCCTTTTCAATATTATTTGCTGTTTGGCCTGCTGCTGCTCCCACTTGCATCGATGTAATCTGCCCATTAATCATGCTGGATGTCTGAATAGCCTGTGTCACAAAAACACCTGTTTTGGCAATATTTATTCCTATACTAATTTTGGATAAAAGCGAAGCATTATTAAGTAAAAACCTGGAAACAGCATGCACCGCATTATCTAAAAATATGGCTAAGCCAGAAGTACCCGGACAAGGTATTCCAATACCACCGCTTGGGTCGATAGTATTAATAGGGTCGTTAGCCATACCTGTATATGGAGAAGGGAACTGAGTATAAGGGTCCTGTTGTATAAATCTTCCAATCTGTGCATCATAATCTCTTAGCATGAAGTCAGTCCATCCCGTCTCATCGTCTAATTCAGAAAATGCACCCTGGTACAGGTAATTGTTTTTCAAAGAGCCTTCGTAAATATCACCCAGCTTCTTACTGCTCAGCGTAGCTATCTTTAACCCATACGCATAATAATGATTCTCTTCCGCAATATTTCCCTGCACAATACCCGCCTGCAAGTTATCAAAATACACATCATTATTACTCTGGTTGCTGATATAAATATACGCATAGCCATTTTTAGGGGCTTTAATATTTGCCAAAGTCAACGAACTTCCATTACTGCCTACACTTGCCGCTACCTGCTGCTGTGCCACACCTCCATCTGCTGCCAGTACCATATTAAATCGTTTCCCGATATGCTTTGCTATCGGGACAGGCTATCAAAGAAGATGACAGTTAAAAAAGCCTGTGGCGTATTGCCTGCGGGGCTGCTGCCGTTTTTTTAAGGCGAGTGCCACAAAACCACCCACAAGGCCATCTGACATATCGCTTATGAAGGATTATTACTGAACACTCGGCAAGGAAGAAGGTTTATCTAAATTTTTTCATTTCTTTTTTCAAACTCTTAATCTTTTTTTCAATTTTTGCAATACCAGAAGTTAGTATCATTTTTGCTTCTTCCGGACAATCTTCAACATTATTCAAATAAAATGCAAGAGATTCATAAAATTCAATGTCCAGTGGGTGTATTCGGACTAACCCTTCATATATTCTCTTAATATCTTTAAGAGAGGCTTTATCGAAATTCTTCTTTTCATTCAATAACTGAGAATAATCAGCTACTTTTTTTGAGATAGCCGAATTAACATATAAGCAATTATTATTCACTTTATCAAAATAGCTAAGAATTGATTTATCAGCACTTTTTTTACCGATGTCCTTGTTCAATGCATGAGCTACCTGTTTCTGACTGATTAATAATTGTTTTATCAATTCTTCTATATCTAATTGCTTAGCCATTTTTATTTGTTTTTATTCTTATCTAAAAGTCTAGGTATTTGGTCAATAAGTTTTTTCATTTTTTTTGCAATTTGGTCTCCTTGTTTTGCCAGCTTCTCTAATGCACTTCTTGTTTTGTCGCCGTATTTCGGGTTGTAAGATGGGGATCTTTTCAAACTTCCTGGCAATAATTCATCGGCAGTTTTTTCATTGTATAAATATCCTCCATCAAAAGGTGGTGCATCATCTGTAGGTGTTTCATAAATTGGTCTATTATAGATAGTATTATCCGGCAGTGAATGATCAGGATAAGAGCCGTAGCCCGAAACATCATCCGAAGTTGCCATTTTAATTATTCCTATTGTCGTATACAGAGCTATTACAGCTGCACCTGCGATAATAGTAGCTCTTGGATCTGGGGCTGTAGTCGAAAATGCCATTGTTGGCGAATTCGATTTTTTGGAACCGGCAACTTTCCCATTTACCACCTCCCTTTTCGGACTAAGCGACTGATGTTTTACTATCGGTACATTTTTCCCGGCTTGCGAAGTTTGTGTTGCAGTATTAATAGTCTTCACCGCAAGATTCGCTATAGAAAAAAGAGTACCAGATTTAAATAGAATCGTATTCGATGCCTTTGTAGCAGCAATCAATACTTTGCTTGCAGTTTTTGTTGTTACTACAGCAGCATCCAATGTTTTTGTAAATGCCAAAACTCCGGTAGGCACATCACTTGCTAATCCTCCAATAGAGCCAAAAGGCTCCAGACCGTCTACATCCACATTTGCTATCGGCTCACATCCTGCATATTGATAGGGAGTGTAATATGGATAGTCAAAAGATAATGGGTCTAACTGCGGGAACCTTCCAATCTGCGGGTCGTAATTTCTAAACCCGTAGTCATACCAGTTCAAGTCACCATCATCAAAGAGCTCTTTATCGTTATAAAGATAATTGTTCTTTAATGCACCTTCATACACATCGCCCAGCTTCTTGCTGCTAAGTGTTGCAATCTTTAAGCCATACGCATAATGACTATTTTGGTCAAAAGCCAAACTGATGGCTAATTTCAAAGAACGGCTAACTCTTAAAATTAGCAAAAAATGCTGAATTTATGCCACTTTCAGTACAGGTTTGCGCCACTTAGTGAAAACCGTTTTCGTCACCTTCAAGTAGTCGGACATGTGCTTTTTTTATCTTTTCATCGAGGTAATCCTGCACCACAACAACGTAGCGGTAAAATTCTTTACTACCCGGCGCATGCCCTGATATTCTTCTTACCGAAGTTTCATACACACCCATAAGCAAAAGAGTAGTAATCGCTGTTCGCCGCATAGAATGTACTGTAATATGATCGTAAAACTTAAAAGAATCGCCTGTCTTTGTTTTTATCTCCAAAGGCCGCCCCTGCTTGTGTCTTATTTTCGGCAGGCTATAATCCCATCCTGCCTTTTTCATAATTACTTTTATTTGCAGGTTTAAATTACTTCCTGCTAAACGGGGAAGCACATAGCGACCAGCTTTCCTTTTATATTTATCTATAATAGCAGTGGCATAAGCAGGTAACAGAACCTTTACTTCAGCTCCCGTTTTTTGGGTGTGTAGTACCATATAATTTCCTTCGTTGGTGTATTGAATATTGTTTTTAGTTAGTCGCATCAGGTCTTGTAAACGGAGTGCCACAGTGCATCCAAAAACAAAAATGTCTTTGGTTCTTTGCAAAGCTTTTTGCAGAGATTGTTCAAAATTTTTATCTGTAATCAAAAAACGTAACTGGGAAGGGGATAATATGACGGGTGTAAAATTATGGACAGGTATTCTAAATCGTTTATGAAATTCACCTATTGGTAATGCTTTTTCAACTGCCAGGTAATGAAAAAAAGCTTTTATTGTTTTGAAAACAGAACTGGTATAACTGTCGAAATAACCTTTCTGATTATAAAGAAACTCAGAAAATTTTCTAAAAAATTTTATCCAATAGTTTTTCTCTTTTTGTATAACCCGTATTGAACTGCGATGCAGGATAATAATACGTAACGGGTATTCCTGTTGTTGTTCAAACTCTTCTAGTAGCAAGTTAGTACATTGATACTGCTGAATAGTACCAGGACTAACTTTTTTTCCTGATGGCATCAGCCGTCTGCCAGTAGCAGATGCGGTTATGAATTTTTGAAACTGGGGGAGTAGTAATAGCTGCCGGGAGTCTTTAATCATATTTATGAGTTTTGAATAAAGTTATTCCAGCAGCTTTTGGCGATATTAATGAAGAACTGGATACTGTTTATAAGATAAATATTAAAAAAGGAATTCTTGAAGTAAGCCGACTGTTTCAATTGCTTAACCAAATAGTGCAGGAGTTTATCATCTGGCAAATGATATATAGCAGGAAATCATTAGAATCAGACAGGATTGATTCTTTTATTTAAAAGCGACTTAAAGTCCTTTGAAAAGATTACCTCAGAATACGGGACAAATGTGAAGGATTGCTCTTTCTTTCAATGAAAATTTTATTACCAGATGATTCACAAAAGAATGAAAGATTAACGAACCTGTATTATCAACTTTCAAGTAAGAATCAATAACATCCGGTAGAGAAAATTTTTATAACTCATCAAAATCGTGGTGATTTTTTTACTACCTGTATTTATCTAAATGATGAATAGTTTTGAAATGAAGGTTAAAAGGTCTCGGTCTCCCTCCCTTGCTAGTGAACGGTGAGCTGATTAAAGGACATCACCCGGTTTTAATAGATTTTGAAACATTCTTAAAAGCAAACAACCTGCTGAAAGCAGAGCCAGTTGCGGGTATAGCCAAGTCACACCGTGTTGAGGAATTGCCGTTAAAGATTTTTGCAAGAGATGAGGAGTTTGGGTCACCCCTTACAGGATTCGAGTCGAAAAAGCATTGGTATTATAAGGCCCGCTGCAAGGGTAGCAAAACCAACATCAGCGCCACCAAACTCAACGGTTATTTCCAGAACCTATAAACTCAATTTGAGTATAACAAGGGGTGCAGTGAAAAATTAAGAAAAGTTCTTTTAAGGAAATTAAAAGAAAAGCTACATCACCAACTGCAGGATTATGTTCAGCTCAAAAAGCGAATCGCTGAATTAGAGAATAAAAAAGAGGGAATGGAAGAAAGGTATGCTGTCGGTGAATTAAAGAAAGATATTTTCGAAAAGTTCAACCTAAGGATCACCGCAGAGGTTGAAACATTAAAGACAGAATTGGCCGAAACATCATTTGACAGTTCTAACTTAAATCCCATCGTAGAAAAAGGGATTTTAATCGCTGAAAACTTAAGCCAGTTATGGCTTTCATCAGATTTTAGTCACAAGCAGAAGCTGCAGTACTTAGTATTTCCTGACGGAATCCTGTATAACAAAAAAAAAGATCGAGTTCTAACTCAAAAAGTGAATGCATTATTCGCTGAAATACCACTACTGAAGCAGGTTTCGGCTGAAAATGAAAAAAGCAATCTTCAGAAAGATTGCCTTCAATCGAATAAAGTGACCCCGATAGGATTCAAACCTATAACCTTCTGATCCGTAGTCAGATACTCTATTCAGTTGAGCTACGGGGCCATCCGAATATATGGGCGGCAAATATAAGGCAAAAATGCCAACAGGAAAAAGCAGTATTGTGCTACCGGTTCCGCCAGTCCGGTACATATTTATCCAACAGGGCCTGGAAGTCTTTATTATCCTTTAAGCCTGCCAGATCAGTATCGGTGATAAGGGCTTCAACATTCTTATACCCTTTTTCATAAGCCTGCCGCAAGTAGGAAATAGCTATATCTGGTTTATTGTTCAGGGCATAACTACAGGCCAGGGTAAAATAGTTTTTGGGCTTTGCAGGATCAAGACGGATGGCATTTTGTATAGATTCAATGGCCGGATCATAACGTTGTAAACTGTGATAGACCAATCCAAGATTAAGTGCTGCTGTTGCAGAATTAGGATCAAGTTTTACCGCCTGGCTCAGATATATCAAAGCTGAATCATTCATTTCTATCTTCATAAATACACCGCCAGTCTGTGTGTAAGCAGGTGCATATTTAGGATCAAGTTGAATCACTTTTTTGAAATAAAGAATGGAAGAATCATACTCCTTCATATCATCGTAAAAATTACCGATAGTAAAGTAGGACTTCGCTCCCGGATCAGTTTTTTTGAAAAGCTGCCTTTTAAAATAGTAGGCGGCAGAATCATACATTTTTAACTGCCGGAATACACTAACAATATTTGTCCACACAATCGGATTCTCAGGATCAATATCCAATGCCTGTTGCATACTTGATTTTGCCGATTTATAATCCTTCATTCCCTGAAATACTAATCCGAGGTTGCTGTGAAACTGTGCATTTCCCGGATCCATCTGTATTGCTTTTTGAATATACCATCTTGCAGAGTCATATCTTTTCTGGTCAAAGAAGGCCATCCCAAGATCATTCATGAAAGTGGTACTGTTAATATCAAACAGCGATGAGCTTTTCATGAAATAGGTAATAGAGTCCAGTTGATTCTGATCTTTAAATATTTTAATGATGTTGTTGGAAGCTGGTTTATAATCCGGCTTTATATTTAAGGCCCTTCTGAAATAAGACTTGGCAGAATCATATTTTTTTTCCTGCCCGAAAATAGCACCAAAGTTGTTAAGAATCGAAGGGTTACCCGGCTCAAGCCTTACGGCTTGCTGAAAATAACTGTAAGTAGAATCCGGCATTTTCAATTCTTTAAAAACCATACCAATATTAATAAGGGCATAAGCTGAATAAGGATTAGCCACCAAAGCTTTGCGGTAGTAATAAGTAGCAGAGTCTAAATGTTTCAATGTTAAACTGATGCCCCCAAGACTGTTGTAGGCTTCTTCGTAATTAGGATCCAACGCTGCTGCCATGCGGTAATACACTTTGGCAGAATCATACTCCTTTAATTCTTTATAAAAATTTCCGATATAGATATTTACAATAGATTTATCAGGATAATTAGCAAAGGCTTTTGAATAATAGATTCGGGCAGAATCAAACTGTTTGATTTGAAAAAAAGTTTTACTCAATCCATTATACGAATTAATAAATTTTGGATTAGCCGCAATACTCTGCTTGAAGTAGCTGATTGCCCGGCCATAATTTTTACGGGTATAGTTTACCCAACCGATATTATTGCTGGCATAGGGATTATTGGGTTCAATACTCAGCGCCTTTTCATAATAGCTGATGGCAGAATCACCTTTTGAGAGAGAATAGTAATAATGACCGAGGTCAACATAAGCATCTGCATTATCAGGACTTACTTCTATTGATTTGCGATAATATTTAATGGCGGAATCAGGACGGCTTAATGTTTTGTAAGCAAAAGCCAGTGTTACATAAGGGTATCTCCATTTCGGTGCTGCAATGATGGCCTTCTTGGCATAATAAACGGCACTGTCTAACCGGTTGTTATCAAGATGCAGGGAAGACAAAGTGTTGAGAAGATAGGCAGCATTTTTATCAGCAGCGTAGGCTGTGTAAGCAAACTCAAAAGCACTATTTCTATCCACCAACTTGCGGCTTCTTCCAAAATAACCCCTTGCTTTAAAAAAATACATACGACCCAACAGCGATTTTGCAAAATCAGGATCATCGGGCATTATATAGCTGATAGCTTTTTCCAACATATAACCAACCTCATAAAACTCCTGCTGCGCCACTTTCTCCATCCTGTTCAGGCTGGTAGTTATTTCATCCGTCTTATCCTCTTCATCTATCTGTGCCCTCAACCGCTGAATGGAAGAAGCATCTTTACAGTCAAGGTAAAGATTGATCTTGCTTTGTGCAAAGTTGATATATTCAACAGCTAACGTTGTTTGTGCATCAACGGTATAAGAAGTACCCGGAAATTTTTCTTCCATCTGGTTGTAATAATATTCTGCAGAAGATTTACCGATTAACCGGCTTCCTTTTACAGCATTATTAAAAAGATTGTAGGTTTCTATGAGCAGCGAATCCTCAGGCCTGACCGGCAAATTCTTTATTGTGCTAATAGCCGCCCTCCTCCGGGAAATGAATGAAGAACCAGGGCCCTTTGCATGTAGTTTTTTAGACTCAATCCATTTTCGCATATAGCTGGTGTCCACTATGCTTACAACTTTGTCACTTTTATCGGGACAGCAGAAATAAGGATCTTGTTTTCTTTTAAATTGTTGTTGTGCAATAGCAGGTACTTTTTTGGCTACATACTCCTGTATTTCTTTAAAAGTAACTTTATTATCCTTTGTTCCTTCCACATCCGCCATACCTGAAAGTGCATCAATAAGATAATAGGTAAACAGACCATGGCCAGAGCCAATAGAAACGTCTTCCAATGATTCTTGTCCCGCCTTAGCCGCCAGCATCAGCATTTCACCCGCCATTAACTCTGAAATACCTGACGTTAAAAAACTCTGCCCTTCTGCGCCTCCAGGCAATGCATTAGTACGGCAGGCATCCATAATCAAATAAACATCTACCCCTTTTTGCGTTTGCCTTGAAATATTGGCCTTCACATCAAACATTGACATGGCACCGCCTATCTGGTAATTGTTCTTATCCCCTGCTGGATTGCAATCATACGTCAGGTAATAATATTGGTTTTCATCAATTGCATCGCCGTGACCAGCGAGATAAATAAAAAGCCGGTCTCCCTTCTGCAAATTTTTAGCTTTCAACCATTTATTTCCCGCTACTAAAAAATTAGCATTTAATGCCTTGTCATTTAGCAGGCAATAGATATTATCATCCGGTAAACTTCCTGCTGCAGGTGATTTCAAAAAGTCTTTGAAAAGCTCGGCATCCTTATCCGCATACTCCAATGGACGAACCTTCTGGTACTTGGAAATACCCATTAACATAGCGAAAGTTTGCGGTCCGGTGATAGTTGTATCCCTGGGTTTAGGGGGAGATTGTGCATCCAACTGCTGACAGGCAACCAGCGATAACAAGAAGCCAATAAG
>Ga0163150_10010081_pt1 | contig 10285 bp, 6 predicted proteins | sample OliLakLV19P2IB_FD_148628 | JGI IMG/M metagenome (GOLD analysis project Ga0163150, IMG submission 148628) | Freshwater microbial mat bacterial communities from Lake Vanda, McMurdo Dry Valleys, Antarctica - Oligotrophic Lake LV.19.P2.IB | ecosystem: Environmental > Aquatic > Freshwater > Lake >...
CCCTCGGAGAGAACGTGCCGTCCTCCACGCCCAGCCTCAAGCCCTGGGCAGCCGGCCGGCGCGTGGCCTACGGCGGAGCGCTGGGCCTGCTCGTGGGCCTGGGTCTGTACGCCTTGCGCGGCAGCCACGCCTTGGAGACGCTCGAGCTGCGCCTGGTGGACGTGCGCACGCGCGCGTTCCTCGGCGACCGGGCTCCTGACCCGCGCATCGTGCTGTGCCTCGTGCACGAGGAGGATCACCAGCGCTGGACGCGCGACGACCTGGCCCCCGGCGAGACCTGGCCTTGGCCGCTCTTCCTGCACGAGTACGCCTTCCGTGCGCTGGCGGCGGCCCAGCCGCGCGCGGTGCTGGTAGACCTCTTGCACGTGGATCGCGGACAGTCCGCCGACGACGTCAATGTGCCTCAGGAGCGTCGCGAGGAGCCCTGGTTCGGCTCCTTGATCGGCGAAGCCGACCAGGCGACGAGTCTGGGCGAGGCATACCGCAGCCTGGGCAATGTGGTGCTGGGCTTCCAGCTCGAGAGGGAGCGCTCGGACTATGAGCAGGAGAAGCGCGTGGCCCTGGCTCGGTCGCGCTTCCATCTCGGCCCAGACTTCATGCCCTCGGGGGGCATGCGCCGGCCGCATGCGACGCTGCCCGTGAGCGGACTCATCGCCGGCTGCCGCGTGCTGGCTTTCACCAACGTGGAGGTGGACGAAGACGGGGTGCAGCGGCGCGCCGTGGCGGTGGGCGGCTGGGGCGACCTTTCCGCCGCCTCTCTGCCGTTGGCCGGAGCGTGGCTGGCTTCCGAGAACCCGCGGCGTGTCGAAGCCGGGCGCGTGGTGCTCGGCAGGAACACCCAGAACCTCGACACGCAGGGCAGCTTCTACGTGAACTTCCGCGGGATGCCCCACCAGCCCTATCGCACCGTACCGCCTGGCGATCTGATCCAGATGGGGCTGTGGCTCGAGCAGGGCAAGCCCACGAACGAGTGGCCTGACGCGGGGCAGAAGCGGCTGGCGCAGCTCAGGGATGCCATCGTGGTCTACGGGGCGCACCTCGCGGGCGCGGAAGACACGGTCAGCAGCCCGCTCTCCGGCAAGCAGCTGGGGCCCGAGTACCAGGCCACGATCCTGGACAACCTGCTGCATGGAGACGGGCGCGTGGCCGTGTCGCGGCGTACCAATGGCACGCTGCTGCTGGTCTTATGCGTGCTGGCAGGGGCGTTGGGCACGCTGGTGCGCGGACGCGGGTGGCCGCACCTGCCGGCGTTGGCGCTCTTGGTGCTGCTGGTGGTGCTGGCTTACGCACTGTTCTCAGCAGGGCGTGTCGTGGATCTGTTCACTCCCGCCCTGGGCCTGCTGCTCACCTGGGGCGGCACGGGCGTGCTGCGGCTCGTGACCGAGGGCCGGCGTAACAAGTGGTTGGAGAGCACGTTCAGCCGCTACGTCTCGCCCGACGTGGTGGAGGCGCTCAAGAAGAACCCGGCGCTGCTCGCTCTGGGCGGCCGACGCCGCGACCTGACGGTGCTCTTCAGCGATGTGGCCAAGTTCACCAAGATCTCGGAGGAGCTGGGCGCCGACCAGGTCGTACGGCTCTTGAACCGCTACCTCACGACGCAGTCCGAGCAGGTCATGGCCACGGGCGGCGTGATCGACAAGTTCGTCGGCGACCTGCTGATGGCCTTCTGGGGCGACCCGCTCGACACGCCCGACCATGCGCTCAGGGCCGTCCGTACGGCGCTGCGTTGCCAGGCCGTGCTGCCCACGCTGCAACCGTTGCTCGACGAGCTGGGAGTGAAGGACTTCCACATGCGCATCGGGATCAACTCGGGCTCGGCCCTCGTGGGCAACATGGGGAGCGAGGAGCGCTTCGACTACACCTGCATCGGGGACACGGTGAACCTGGCCAGCCGCCTCGAGGGTGCCAACAAGGCGTTCGGCACGCGGCTGATCGTGGGAGCGGACACCTACCGCATGGTGCACGAGCAGGTGCTGGCCAAACGGCTGGCTGATCTGCAGGTGGTGGGGCGCAAGGAGCCTGTTCGGGTCTACGAAGTGCTTTCCCTGCGCGAGGACGCGAGCCCTCAGCTGAGGGCTCACGTGGTCGCCTTCGATCAGGCCCACGAGGCCCTGCGGCGTGGCGACCTGGGCGCTGCTGAGGTGCACCTGGTGGAGGCCGATCGCCTGAAGCCGGGGGACGGCGCCACAGCCTGGCTGACCTCCCTGGCGGCCAGCCTGCAGGCGGGCATCGCTCCCTCTCCCTGGGACGGAAGCGTGTCCCTGACCGAGAAGTAGTACGTTGTTCGTATGCGGATCTCGTTGGCCTCAGGATTGCGGTGGATGGGTAGATCCGTACCGTGGTCCTTGGGCTCCCCAGCGCGGCCCCTTGGCTGGGCTGGGAGCAGGAGGTTTCGATGATCCCCCGTGTACTCACCATCGCTGCCGTCGCTCTGCTCTCTCTGGCGGGTCAGGCTCACGCTGCCCCAGCTGACGTCCTAGCGGGCGCGTTGCGTGCGCCGCTCTCGCGCGGCGGTGTCGCGCTCAAGGAAGAGCCGCGCATGGCGTCCAGGGCCCTGGGGAACGTGGCCTACGGCACGCGCATGCACGTCGAAGCCGTCGAGGGGTTGTGGATCCGCGTCACGGCGAAGGTCGCCGACGGCACGTCGAAGACGGGCTGGCTGCGCTCTGGCGACACCGTCGAGCCCTACGCGCTCACGGGCGCGGGCCGCACGGGCGCCGTGGGCGTGGGCACCGGAGCGCGCGTGTCGGGCTCGGAGGTCTCCGCTGCCGGACGCGGTTTCGGCCCCACGATCGAAGAGCAGATGGCGCTCGGTGACGCGCAGATGGCGGCGGCGCTGGCCGTCGTGACCGCCCAGGTCGAAGGTGTGAAGCCGACGCCCGAAGCTGTCTCGGCCTTCGCCAAGCAGGGTCGGCTCGGCATCCCCGGCAGGGTCCGCTGAGACGACCGTACTGAGCCAGGCTCGAAACCGAGAAGTTTCCGACCTACGCTGCGCGAACGCGCCGCTCCTCCCCACAGGATCTCCATGGACCGATACTTCTCGATCTTGAGCCGCGCTCGGTGCTTGGCGTTCGGCGGCCTGCTGGCCCTGTCCGCCTGCAGCGCCTCCGACCTCGCGGGAAACGCTGCCGGTGGTCTCGTCGGCGGAGGGCGCGCGGGCGAGATCGCGCGTGCCGCGGTGGGCGGCGCAGCCGACACCGTGCAGCAGATGAATGTCGCGCTGTCGGTGGAGCAAGAGTACTACCTGGGGCGCGCGGTGGCTGCGACGGCCATCGGGCGCTACGGGCTCGACCCCGACGAGCTGCGCCAGGACTACGTCCGCAAGGTGGGCGCAGCCATCGTGGCGCTCTCCGATCGCCTCCCCGCCACCTACGGCGGCTACCACTTCGCGGTGTTGAACACGGACATCGAGAACGGGCTCTCGGGCCCGGGCGGTTTCGTGATGATCACGCGTGGCGCGTTGCTGCGCTGCCGCAGCGAGGACGAGCTGGCCGGCATCCTGGCGCACGAGCTGGCGCACGTGAGCCTCAAGCACGGCGAAGGCGTCATCCGCGCCAGCCCGGAGTGGCAGCAGGGTATCGGCACGCTCTTCAAGGTGGTGGGGGCGGCGGCCGGCGCCAACGACCAGAGCATCGCGCCCAACATGGTTCAGCTGCTCTCCGACACCGCCAAGGGCTTCGCGAAGGCGCTGGCCGAGACCGGCTACGGCAAGGAGGCCGAGCTGCAGGCCGATCGCGAGGGCTCGCTGATCCTCTACAGCGTGGGCTACGACGCCTCAGCCGTGCACGCCTACCTCGAGGCCAACGAGGGCCGCGAGGCCAAGTCCTGGGACACGCACCCGGCCGCCAGCGAGCGCATCGCCGCTCTCGAGAAGGTCGCCGGCGAGTTCGGCCATGGCTTTGACGGCGGCGTGGGCCTGGAAGCCCGCGCCAAGCGCTGGGCCGCCTTCAAGGCCGGCCAGCCCGTCTCCTCCGTGACAGCTCCTGCCGGCGAGATGCCCCCCGCGGGTCCGATCGAGACCGCTCCGAAGTAGGGGCGCCCCTTGTGGGCGCCCGCGGAGTCCGTTGAGACCATCGACGAGGTTCGGGCTCCGCCGCGTGGTAGGGCCACCAAACGCCTGGCGGTCGGTCACCGCCCGCAGCAGGGTCGCCGTTGAACGGCCTCAACCGTCCCACCGGGGGTCGCCTGACCACGAGGTGGAACCCCGCGCCTTGTGGCGGCCCCTACGGACTCCGCGGGCGCCCACAAGGGGCGCCCCTACAGGCCATCCCCCAACGTGCCCGTCAGAACGTGATCTCCTCGTCCGGCGCCAGGAACTCGATGCGACGGTCGCCGGACAGCTCGAGAGCGGCGCGGATGCCGTCGCCGTAGCCGGGCTTCAAGTGCGTCACGAGCACGCGCACGTGGCGCTTGAGCTTGGCGAGGTCGTCCATCAGGAGGCGTGGCGTCATGTGCTTGCTCTTGCGCGCCAGCTCGACGAGGTCGTCGGTGAACGAGCACTCCACCATGATTGCCGCCAGGTCGGCCTGCGCCTCGGCGAAGCGCCAGATCTCGTCGGTGGTGGTGGTATCGCCCAACAGCAGGATCGAACGACCCTCCTTGCGCAGCAGATAGGCTTGGCAGGGCACGACGTGATTGAGCCCCACGGCCGTGACCTCGTGACCGCTCTCGAGCGTGCGCTTGTCGCCGGGCTCCAGCGGCTGGAAGCGCACCAGCTGCTGGTCGTCGATGCGCGCCCCGGTGAAGTCCGGCCAGATGCGGTCGTTGAACAGGTGCTTGCGCAGGGTCTCGAGCGTGTAGGCCGAGCCGTGGATCGAGCAGGTGAGGGCCCCCGGTCCGAAACGGTTGGCCAGCAGCAGGGGGATGGTCCAGACGTGGTCGAGGTGCCCGTGGGTGAGCAGGATCGAGCGCAGCCGGCGCTGGGCCGTCAGGGCCAGGCCCGTGGTGAGGGCGCCGGCGTCCACCGCCACCACGTCGTCCACGAGGTAGCAGGAGAGCGGCATGCCCGGGGCGCTGCCGCCCGCGCAGCCCAGGACGCGGAGTCGCATGCGCTGAGCCTACGCCCGCGCGCGCTCGTCTGCCACTTTGCCGACCCCGTCGCGCCTTGACCCTCGGTGTGTGGGGCCCGTACCTTGCACGCGCTCGCCCGCATCCTCCGGCTGGCCCTCGTCCATGGAGTCCGCTGCGTGAACTCCCACCCCCTGCTCTCCGTGCTCAAGATCGCCGTGTTCGCGATCCTCGCCTTCCTGGTCGGACTGGTGTTCTGGCAGGGCAACCGGCGGGAGATCTCCGAGATCCGGCTGCAGGCTGAGGTCGGGCAGCTGCGCGGCGAGCTGGCCCAGCAGGCCTCCCGCCTGCGCGAGGCCCAGTCGTCACAGCAGCGCCAGCAAGAGAGTGTGGACCGACTTTCGGGCTCGGTCGAGGCCCTCACCGCGCTGCTGGCTTCGGGAGGGGTGCGCAGTACGCCGGTCGAGGGGGGCGTGGCCGTGGCACCACGTGCGGCGCCGACGGCCAGACCCAGCACGAGCCCCGCGGGCGCGGACACGCCCCCCGCTTACCTGACCGGCCGCGCGCGCGAGCTCTGGGGCCGTCATCCGAACTTTCTCAAGCCCGACCCTGACCGGGTCGAACTACCCGCCCTCGACACCCCGGGGCTCGACCCCAACGGGCGCGTGCGCACCTGGTTCCAGAGCGCGCTCTCGGGGCTCAACCCGATCACGAAGAACGATGGCAACCTTGTCCGCAACATCAAGAACCGCTGCATGGCCTGGATCTGCGCCTACCACGACAAGAACCCCGACGAGTTCGCTCCCTGGCTCGCCCAACGCGTGGAGGTCGATCCCGCACACCTCGAGTACGTGATCTGGCTCAAGCGTGGCATCAAGTGGCAGCCCGCCCAGCTCGACCTCTCCAAGTACCCGCACCTCCACGGCGAGCACGAGGTAACTGCCCGCGACGTCAAGTTCACGCTCGACCTTATCCTCAACCCGGCCGTCGAGGCGCCGCACGTGCGTTCCTACTACAGCGAATGCTCGGGCGTGGAGGTCGTAGACGACCACTGCCTCATCGTGCGCTGGAAGAAGTCACAGTGGAACTCCATCGCCTGGACGCTGGCGGAGCTGTTCCCCATGCCCGAGCATCTGCTGGCGTACGACGAGAACGGCAAGCGCTACGAGGACGAGAAGCTCCCCGCGGCCATCAACGACCACTGGTTCTACCGGGACAACCGCTTTCTCCATTGCGGTCCCTACGTCATGGCGGAGTACGACCCGTCGAGCCATTGCCTGCTGCGGCGCAATGAGGGTTACTTCGACCCTGCACGCTTGCCGCCGATCCGGGAGATCTACATGGAGATCTTCCCTGACCGCGAGCTGCAGGAGAAGAAGCTGATGGCCGGCGAGCATGACTACGGCGGTCTGCTCCCGCACTCGTGGGACCGGTTGCGGAAGGATGAGAAGACGCCGCTAGGTCAAGGGAAGATGGAGGAGAACTGGCTCTGGGGCACGCAGTACGGGTTCATCGCCTGGAAGATGACCGATCCGTTCTTCAAGGATGTGCGCGTGCGCAACGCGATGACCTTGGCTTGCGACCGCCAGCGCATGAACGAGAGCCTCCACCTCGGAAAGTCGGCCGTGGTGACGGGGCCGGCCTACTTCCAATCGCCGTTCGTGCCGGAGGGCCTCAAGCCCCTTCCCTTCGATCTGGAGCGCAGCAAGGCGCTGCTGGCCGAGGCCGGCTGGAGGGATGACGACGGCAACGGCGTCCTCGAGAACAAGATCGAGGGAGAGACCCGCGAGATGCGCTTCACCGCCATGGTGCCGCAGAACAAGGAGTGGGCCGATATCTTCCAGATCTTCAAGGCAGACTTGGCCAAGATCGGCGTGATGATGGAGCTTGAGCAGCTCCAGTGGGGCCAGTTCTCCGATCGTTTAGATGACCGCAAGTTCGCGTGCACGGCGCTCTACTGGGACACCAGTGGGTGGGATTCCGACTTCCACCAGATCTGGCACTCGAGCCAGATCGCGGAGCCGAAGTCGAGCAACTTCATCGAGTTCTCCGATCCCGAGGTGGACCGCTGGATCGACCAGGCGCGCGAGACCTTCGATCGTGACAAGCGCCGGGTGATCCAGCAGAACATCCACCGCCGGATCGCCGAGCTGCAGCCCTACACGTTCATGCACACGACGCGCAGCGTGGTCCTTACCTACCCGGAGAGGATCGCCAACGTGAAGGCGGGACTCGTCTTCAGGCAGCGGCCCTTCGCGCGTCTCTTCCCCATGTACGTGCCTCTGCCGACCCGCTAGCCCTCGCGTGACCACGTACCTCCTGCGCCGTGTGCTGCTCATGATCCCCACGTTCCTGGGGATCTCGCTCGTGATCTGGCTTGTGATGGCCTTTTCGCCGGGCAAGCCCGCGGGAGCCGGGGGCGGGGGCGACATGGGGGCCGACCCAAGCGCCATGGATCCCAACCGTGACGAGAGCGAGCGCATCTTTCGCGAGCAGTTCGCCCTGAACCGTCCGGTGCTGTGGAACGACTGGACGTCGCTGTCGGAGGAGGAGGTGCTGGCCAGCATCCAGATCGTCCGTGGTGGCGTGGCCGGTCACGGCGTCGCGATCTTTCGGCGCGCGCGCGAGCGGCTGATGGACTGGGGCCGTTACGCCGTGCCCGCCCTGATGGGCCTTTTACGGCGCACCGAGGGCGAAGTGCAGACCGCCGTGCTCGGCTGGCTGCGCTATAGCGCACTGCGCCCCAACGCCATCCACGAGGCCGGAGTGACACCGACAGAGAAGGCTTTGGCGCTCGATCGGCAGCACCAGGAAGAGAACCAGCGGTTGAAGGGCGCCGCAATGCAGTGGCCGCCTGCGTCCCAGCCGGCTGAGCGCGAACCGGTGCTGGCGCGCTGGGAGACCTGGTACCGCGAGAGTGCCTCCGAGTGGGACTTGGGTTTCGCGGCCAGCCTCTGGCGCGGCGCCTCCGACACGCAGTTCGGCCGCTACTGGGGGAATCTGTTGACGGGCGACCTGGGCCTCTCAAGCCGCGAGCGCAAGCCGGTCTGGGACATGATCATGAGCCGCTTCAAGTACTCCTTGAGCCTGGCTGTGCCGTCCTTCCTCATCGCCTGGATCCTCGCGGTGCTGCTCGGCGTGGTCTCGGCCACCAACCACGGCAAGCCGCTCGACCACGGGATCGGCCTGGGCCTGTTCTTGCTCTACAGCATCCCCGTCTTCGCCACAGCCACCGTGCTGCAGCGCATCCTGGCGCAGGAGCTCAAATGGTTCCCGGTCTCGAACTTCGACCAGGGGGCGGCCGCCACGCAGGTGATGACGACCTGGGCGCACTTCAAGGACATCCTCTGGCACATCACGCTGCCGATCCTCTGCTACACGTACGGCAGCCTGGCTTACATCTCGCGTCAGGCGCGCAGCGGCATGCTGGAGGTCCTGAAGAGCGACTACGTGCGCACCGCGCGCGCCAAGGGGCTGCCGGAGCGCCAGGTGATCTGGCGGCACGCCGTGCGTAACGGCATGATGCCCGTGGTGACGCTGTTGGGCACCGCCCTGCCCGTGCTCCTCGGGGGCAGCGTGGTGATCGAGTACATCTTCAACATCGACGGCTTCGGGCTGCTGTTGATCAACTCGATCCACCAGAAGGACTACAACGTGATCATGGGGATCGAGCTGATCGTGGCCGCGCTCACGCTCGTAGGCATGCTCCTGACGGACATCCTTTACGCCGTCATGGACCCCAGGATCAGCTACGCGTGAGCGGTTCCTTGCCCACACCCGTTCCCACGCGCTCCGCGTCGCAGAGTCAGTGGGCCATCGTGCGACGCATGTTTCGGCGCAAGCGACTCGCCGTATGGGGTCTGCGCGTCGCCGTGGGCTTGGTCGCGCTGGCGGTCTACGCGCCGCTGATCGCCTGCGAGATTCCGCTCCTTTGGCGGGAGCCCGGTGGGGGCCTGGAGAGCCCGTGGCTGGCGCGGCTCTTCGACGAGATCTCCTGGGAACACGGCGTCGATCGCTTCTTCAACAGCCTGCTCGTCACCTGCACCCTGGGGCTGCTGATTGCCCTCGTCGCGCGGTTGATTCGTGGCCGGGGACGGGCCTGGCAGGGGTGGCTGCGCTGGTACGCAGGTGCGGCGCTCGTGCTGGCGTTGGTCCAGGCGGCCGGGCTCGCATTCACGCGCAGCCTGCCCTACGAGGACTTCGCCCGCGACCCCGAGCGGCGCGAGGCCCTGGCCGACCACGCTCTGGTCTGGGCCGAGCGACAGCTGCGCAACTCCTCTGCGGCGGAGCTCCTCGCTCCCAACGCGCCCCTCGCGCGGGCTCCCGCTGCCCTGCGTGAGCTCGCATCAAGGATCAGCGCCTGGGCCGAGGGGCGTTCCGTGAGCGCGACCTCCGATCCGCTCGACGCCGCGAATGCGCTGACGCGCGCGGCGACCCAGCTGGAGGCGGCCGTCCAGGGCCGGGCGCAGGGTGGCTGGTGGGCCCTGCGGGCACCCATCCCGTATGGTCCGGGCGACCAGCGTGGTGGGCGGGAGGAGCAGTTCGTACGCGCCTTCGCCGACCGCCCCGACCACCTCCTGGGGACCGATCTGCAGGGACGCGACGTGTTCGCCCGCGTCCTCTACGGCACGCGTATCTCGCTCACCATCGGCCTCGTGGCCGTGAGCATCTACGTCACCATCGGCACAATCCTGGGAGCGTTGGCGGGTTACTTCGGGCGCAAGGTGGACTTGGTCATCATGCGGCTGGTGGAGATCGTGATCTGTGTCCCGGGCCTCTTCCTGATCATGATGATCGTCGCGCTCACGGAGAACCGCTCGATCTTCTTGATCATGGTCGCCATCGGCTTGGTGGGCTGGACGGGGGTCTGCCGGCTCGTGCGTGGTCAGTTCCTGCGGGAGCGCGCTCTCGACTACGTCACGGCAGCGCGTGCCCTGGGCCTCTCCGACGGCCGCATCATCTTCCGGCACGTTCTGCCCAATGCGCTGTCCCCCGTGCTCGTGGCCGCCACCTTCGGGGTGGCCAGCGCCATTCTCACGGAGAACACCCTGGCCTTCATCGGCCTTGGCGACTTCACCGTACCCTCCTGGGGCCGGATCTTGAACGACGGCCGCGACTCCGGCTACTGGCACCTGATCCTGCCGCCGTCGATCGCCATCTTCCTCACCGTCACCGCGCTCAACCTCGTGGGCGACGGCATCCGCGATGCGCTCGATCCCAAGCTGCGCAACTAGTCCCGTAGCTTGCAGGAGGCTGCGGCAGGTCTCGTGAGCAGCCG
>Ga0163150_10010082_pt1 | contig 10285 bp, 11 predicted proteins | sample OliLakLV19P2IB_FD_148628 | JGI IMG/M metagenome (GOLD analysis project Ga0163150, IMG submission 148628) | Freshwater microbial mat bacterial communities from Lake Vanda, McMurdo Dry Valleys, Antarctica - Oligotrophic Lake LV.19.P2.IB | ecosystem: Environmental > Aquatic > Freshwater > Lake >...
ACCACGAGAAAGGCCGCGACTGGCCTCTGTGGCAAAGACTGTGGAGACCTCGTCCGGTGCGGTAAAGCCAAGCTCTCCCGCATGTTCGGGGGTAAGTTGCCTCGTGAGTGCGAGCGATTGTGCCTGTAGCATGCCAATTTTAGAGGTCAGCTCTCGCACCTCCCTCCCCATGTTAGTGCGCTTAGCGGTATGAGCGACTGCCTCAAGGAGAAAGACGCCGTAGAGCAGGGCCGAAAGGGCAACAACGACAGCACACAGTGCGCCCAGCTTAGTCAGATATGGATTGTATTTGATTGCTATTCTTTTCATAAAATTATTTGTCTTTCTGAATTCCGCGGAGCTTTGCACTGCGGCAGGAGGGGTTATGAGTAATCTCTTCTTTTGTTCCTACGATGGGCTTTTTTGTTAACAGTGTTCCCCCTTCTTTTGCTAAGGCCTGAAATAACCGCTTTACTACCCTGTCTTCCGTACTGTGGAAGGAGATAACGGCTATCCGGCCCCCTGGGACTAAGTGCTTCCACGCTCCCCGCACCCCTTTGTCTATTACGCCGAGCTCATCGTTAACGGCAATGCGCAGGGCTTGGAACGATCGCGTGGCAAAGTGTAGTTTGCCATGGCGATAATGATGAGGGACTGAATCGCGGATAATCTCAACAAATTCAAGGGTAGTTTCGATTGGTTTAATCTCCCGGCGCTCTACAATGGCTTTAGCAATGCGCCTGGAATAGCGCTCCTCGCCATATCCAAACAAGACGTCGGCAAGAGCCTTTTCTGACCACTGGTTCAGCGCTTCTGCCGCCGTAAAGCCAGAGGCCGGCACCTGACCGTAACTCATAATGAGCGGCTCATCCTGCTGGAATGAAAATCCGCGACCTTGAGAGAGCTGCTCCTGGCGCCAACCAAGGTCAAAGAGTACTGCATCTACCTTGTTAACTCCTGCCTTTTTGAGCACGTCAGCAATCTTAGAGAAGTTGCTGTTAATGACCTCTACGCGCACCCCAAAGTGCTTCAGGCGGGCCTGTACCGCTTCCACGGCAGTAGGGTCGGCATCGAGTGCAATAAGACGCACAGGAGCCTCTTTTAAGAGTGCTTCGCTATGGCCGCCCTGGCCCGCTGTCGCGTCAACCACAGTGTTCCCCTTTGCAGGCGCAAGGAGGCTTAGTACTTCTTTTACGAGCACGCTTTGGTGCTCTCTGCTTTTTGATTTTCCCGAACTAGTTCGGGAGGTATGCCCTGAATTCCACTCGCGTTGAGTAACATCCTCCTCTCGACGGGGATGATGCTTAACACGAATAGAAGTCAAAGCATGCGTCATACGGGTAAAAAGTGATTAGTTGAAAAGAACAAACAATCTACTACAGAATCCGCAGGTCTCCCAGGGTCTGGGCCATCTTCTCCGCGTCGGCTTCTATCCGGCGCGTATAGTCAGACCAAGCTCCTTCGCTCCAAAGCTCTATCCGATCTGAGACTCCTGCCAAAACTACAGTCGAACCTAACTTAGCGAATTCTTTAAGAAAGTCTGGGATGAGGACACGGCCTGCGCTGTCTACCTCAACCTCAACGGCGCCAGCGAGCAAAAATCTGCTCATACCTCGCGCGGTTGCTTCGCCGAACGGCAGCTTCTCAAGTTTGGCCGCTATCTCGCTCCATGTCCGTACGGGAAACAGAAAGAGACATTGGTCTAGCCCTCGAGTAATAACAACCTGTTCGCCGATTTCCTTTCGGAATTTCGCCGGGAGAGAGAGGCGCTTCTTGGAGTCTAATGTGTGTTTGTATTCTCCAATCAACATAATTCCCACTCTCTCCCACTAGACTAGAGTATACATCCACTCTATCCCACCAAGGGCACTTATACACAACTTGACAGAACGCATTAGATATGCTATACTCTGCTAATTACAGGGAGGCGTTCATCATTCACCCCGAGGAGTAAATCGAATGAACGCCCAGAAAAAGCATCTTGTGCTCATGTGCGCAATTGCATTCATCGCCGGTCTCGCGATCATGTTGATCGCATCGCACAGCGGCGAACGCGTTGCATACGCGATTCAAGAAATGCAGTAACGAACCGGGCGGCCCCACAAAGGCCGCCCTATTATTTTATGCAATAACTTCTTTGAGGCGTTGTACTACAAAATCTTTTTTAAGTGATGAAAGGAACCATCCTGCCTGCGGGCCAGAAGTTTTATCTAAAAACGAAACGTAGATTGCACCGAAAAGTTCTGCAGGTGCTATCTTTTGTGTTGCTTTAATATCGTGGAGCTTTTTATGGATCTCTTCCCCGCTTGGCATAGCTGAAGCGGTTTCTATAAAACTCAAAAGCTCACGCATAGCTGCCTGTTGTACATCGTTGAGTGATCGCGCCGCTTCTGGCAGAGTTTCCTGCAGTTTAAAGACAAACTTCTCCGGCGCATACTCGGCAAGCCACTTCTTTGCATACGTAGTGCGCTCATCAAGTTCTTGCTTGTCCGCATCCGGAAACGATGCATAGAGATCCATATGCGGCATCTGTACCATAAAAGCCACTTGAGAGAAGCGCGGCAAAACTGACTGAGCAGGAATCTTCCGTTCTGGATGTATATATTCAAACAAGCGCGCATAATCGTCCTTTATTCCCTTCCAGTAGCTGTCTGCCAGCTTGTCATACTGGTCGTACAAGACAGGAATCGTGTCTCCTTCCGGATCAAAGTTAATTTGCTGGTTAATATCTTTGCCCCAAAGTGCCAGACGGAATATTTTGGGCGGCACAAGCTCAACAATGTCTTTTGCAGAACTCCCCTCCCCTTTGCTCGAAGACATTTTCTTGCCGCCAACCAAAAAGAATTCGTTTGGCACGCCAAAAGGCTCCGGATAGTCAAACACTTCTTTCGAAATATGCCGAGCCACATCGCGTGCCCCGCCTTTTGAATAGTGGTCTTTGCCGCCGCCCTCGATATCTACACCCACCACCAGCCACTTTGCAGCCCACTCTACCTTCCACGGCAGTTTTGCCTTGCCATCAAACGGAGAAATGGTTCCCTCATGCCCGCAGCCTTCTGCCCACTCAACCGCTGTGGGGTAGCAGTGATACGTCACCAGGGTGCCGTCCCATGCATTCACTTTAGTAGTGCCTATCTTGCCGCAATTCTCGCAGATAACTGAAAGCGGGTACCAGTCGTCTTTGCGCTCGGCACCAGAAACTTCTTTATAAATGCGGCGTACGCGGTCAGCACGGTCGAGCGCCAAACGTATAGCATCGTTCATCTTGCCTGACAAATATAGTTCGCTTCCCCGATAAAACTCTGGGGTAAAGCCTGCGGTTTTTATGGCATCAATATATTCATCTCCAAAATACTCTGCAAAATTCTTTGCTTTACCATCCGGAGACGGGATAGCGTATAGCGGCATACCCATATACTTACGAAATTCTTCCGGCAAATAGACTGGGAACCCATCCATCGGGTCCATATCATTGATCTCAAATTTAAAGACGTGAGGTATCTTAGCCTCATCAAGCCGCTCTGAAATAGCTTGATGCAGGGCAAGCGCGCGCATAGAGCCCACATGTACACGGCCAGAGGCCGTCTTTTCGTCCCTAACTACAAGGGTCTTCCCCTCTTTAATGTTGTTCTTTAAAGACTCTTCTATTTGCCCGTAAATCCGGTCGAGCCAAAACATAAGGCTAATGGTAGCCTATTTATTCAACCTTGAGAATCTTGTACTTCTGCGCGCCCTTAGGAGTGTGGAAGGAGAACTCATCCCCTTTCTTTTTGTTTAAGAGTGCACTGCCAAGTGGTGAGTGGTAGGAAATTTTGCCGGCAAACATGTCAGACTCTTCAGCGCCCACTATGGTGTAGGTCTTTTTTTCATCACCGCCAACTTTCTGCACGGTTACGGTAGAACCCATACCGACGTTGTCAGACTTCTTGCCCTCTGCAACAATCTTTGCGTTTTTTAAGACATGCTCAATTTTACCGATACGCTCTTCTACCGCAGCCTGCATTTCGCGAGCCTCTTGGTACTCTGCATTCTCTGAAAGGTCACCAAGTGAGCGGGCATACTCAAGTTGCTCCGCAACTTCTTTGCGACGCGTCGTGCGCAGCTCATCGAGCTCGCGGGTTAGTTCCTCGAATTTTTCACGGGACATTAGTTCCTCTGCCATATAAAAAGTGTTTGAGAAAGTGTACAGGAACTGGGGTCAAAGTCAATCAACATACCCGCTTGCATGCTGATGCATCCACCATAAAAACTCATTCATTGCAGCGGGCGCGCCTGTTGCCGTGCCAGCGGGCGCACGCTCAAGCACCACTGCAAAGGCATAGCGCGGCGCCTCATAAGGGAAAAATCCTATAATCCACGAATTCATAAATTCATTCTTAGCACCGACCTGCGCCGTGCCGGTTTTCCCTGCAACCTTCATAAACGGCATGTTTACCGCAACGGCCGTGCCTTCCATCGCAGCAAGGAGCATACCTTCTCTTGCTACATCAAATGCGTGTTCTGTAAGCGGCAACTTGGTGCTCTTGGGCGTTGAACTTGCAATAAGAGTTGGTGTAAGCAGGGTGCCTCCGTTTGCGAGCGTTGCCACCATCCGCGCAGTCTGAAGCGGTGTTACCTGCACGCCATATTGCCCTATTGCTGTGTTGTAGGTGTCTCCAAGGCGCCACGGGTCGCCATTAAAAGTCTCTTCCTTCCATTCGGGCGTGGGTATCGTGCCAGCGGGCTCGCTAAACCCCGCGAGACCGGTTGGATTACCAAGACCAAAGAGCTGGAGGTAGCGGTCAATAGCGGCTATGCCCAAACCCTTTTGATCTTTATATCCGCCGCCAACCGTATAAAAATACACGTCTGACGACACTGCAATAGCGTGGCGCATGTCGGTATAGCCGTGCGCTTTCCAGTCTTTAAACACCGAAGGTTTGTCGGGATAGTAGGGGTTTGGGATAGTAATCGAGCCGGTGCTCAAGATTTCTTTATACTCGTCGATAATACCCTCTGACAACGCGGCAAGCGCTACCACCGGCTTAACAATAGAGCCGGGCGCGTAGAGGCCCGACAGTGCGCGGTTAAGAAACGGCTGGCGCGTGTCAGCAAGAAGACCGGAGAGCGTGTCCTCGTGACCGCTTAACATATCCTGCGGCGAGTATTCTGGATAACTGGTTATAGCAAGCAGTTCGCCGGTGTGAACATCGATAATGACCCCCGATCCTCCTTGGAATTTTGACTCCTGTGCGCGCCTTGCTATCGAATCGTGCAAGGCCTGCGTTACCTCTGCATCAAGCGAGAGCGCCAAGGTGGTGCCAGTTACGGCATCCCGTTGAGCACTTTCTGACACTGTATTTCCTTTTGCATCAGTTTCTGTAAGACGAGTACCGTTTTTACCTGCCAGCATCTCGTCATACACTTTTTCGACGCCTTCAATTCCCGAAAACGACATGCGGTAGTAGTTGCCCGAGGTGTCTTTAGTGGGCGCCTTGGCATAACCCAGCACATGCGCAATGCCCCGGTAGGGCGCGTACACCCGTTCGGCAAAATCATCTTCAGCATTCGCCCGAACGTTAAACGCCAGTTCTGCTCCCATACGGTCGGTTATAAGACCGCGGTCAGCAAACACAATAGTCTCCTCTAGTTTATTTTCTGCGGCCTGCTTGGCGTAGGTGGCGCCATTTACTATTTGCAGGTTAAGGGCCTGCGCAGCATAAATGCCAAACAGTACGACAATAAGCCCGCTGGCAATCATATGAGAGCGGTACGACAAAGGCCTTTCCATCCGGCCTTCAAACTGGTCGGTATCAAATTCGGCCGGGTTCGATGCATCAATCAGGATTTCGTCTGGATGGATCTCGTCCGCGCGCCTTTTTTTTCTCCATCGCCGCGGCACCATGGAAACCTATTGTAGCTAATCGAGCCTCTCTTGAGAAGATTTGTCCAGAAAGTACCTCACCGCCCAAAATCGTATGACTATGACTGCAAGCGCCGCAATAGTAAACGGAAATACCAGCACATACATAGTGCCGACCGGCGCCCCGTAGGCAAGGTCGAGCAAAAATCCGGCTGGTATGGCAAACCAGCCTCTGCCTACGCAGGCCATTGCCACGATACCAAGGAGCGCGAGTGGCCAAATCTGCAGTAGAAATCCTGCCGAGGTAACTAAAAAAGTAAGCGCAAGGAGCGTGCGAGTAGTATTCATATGGTTATGGCTTGCGTACTTCGACAAATCGGAGTGTAAAGGGATTTGTTGGCATTTGCATATATACCGTTTGGAACGACTCGCCCGGAAGGGCTTCTACATATGATACACTCGCCGCAAACACCGGACTAATGTTCGAAAAGATAACTGTTTGACCTACCGCTACCGGCGTGCCTTGTGGAATTTTACCAACAAAAGAACCTGCACCCTGCCCTTCAAGCGAAATAGGCACTGAACCGCCTTCAGAAAAAATAAGTGCATCATGCGTTTGGCCTGGCGCAGAAAAAAGCGTCGCGCGCGCGGTAGAGCCGTACACTTCGGTAATGCCGCCTATCACTACGGACCCGCCGGCAAAGACAAGATCTCCCACCTCTGTCTCCTCTCTCCTGCCCACATCAAGTATAAGTGTGTCATAGGGAGTGCCAGGCGGGCGTAAGAGCACTGCAGCAAGGAGCGAGGGAGTATCTTCCGGTACGCGACCAAGACGCGCCTTAAGGCGCAGATTTTCATCGTATAAAAAGTTACGGTCAAGAAGAAGGACTGAAGTTGAGATAGCTTCTGCACGCAAACGCTCAAGCTCGCTTTGTTCTGACTCCTTGCCAATCTGCACTATAGGCTCGACAAAAAACCAAAAGGCTTGGGTTAACGGCTGACGCCATACAGCTAAAATCGCAATAACAAGAAGACAGAGCAGAACAAGAAGAAACACCCGCATTCCCCCCCCTCTGCGCCGGCGTCTAGGAGATATCGTCGTCATGTTCTAAAAATACGTCCCGGTGCGCCTTTGGATTCTCCAAAATAACGCCCGTGCCGCGCGCCACGGCGGTAAGAGGGTCGTCGGCCACCATAACCGGTACCTTAAGCCATTGAGTAAGCAGGACGTCGAGACCTTTAAGCTGTGCGCCGCCCCCTACCAGGACTATGCCGTTGCGCATAATATCCGAAAGAATTTCAGGCGGCGTAGTTTCCAAAACCTCGCGCACCGACTCAATAAGAGTGTCTATCGAGGTAGAAATTGCTTCACGGATGTCGGAGTCGGTAATAACAACCTCGCGCGGGAGGCCGGTAATAAGATCACGTCCGCGTATCACTGCTTCTAAATGACTCCCCTCTTCAATAACCGAGCCAATGGCCATTTTAACAGACTCGGCTGTTTTTTCGCCAATCAGCATTTTAAACTCGCTGCGCACGTGGCCGATAATATCCTGGTCGAGCTTGTCGCCCGCAACGCGCAAGTTTTTTGCGCTTACAATGCCGCCGAGTGAAATCACCGCAATATCGGTGGTGCCACCGCCGATGTCTACAATCATGCTGCCGAGCGCTTCTTTAACCGGCAAACGGATACCAAGTGCGGCAAGCATCGGCTCTTCAACAATATGCACTTCGCGGGCGCCAGCGTTTTGTGCGGCATCTTTTACCGCGCGGATCTCCACGTTGGTAATGCCCGACGGCACGCCAATAACGGCGCGCGGACCTAAAAGCTTTTTAGAAACTCCCTGTGCCCGATTTATCAGGTAGGCGAGCATTTCTTCGGTTGCTTCGAAGTCAGACACTACGCCCCCAACGAGCGGCCGCACGGCCGTTAAGTGCACCGGCGTGCGGCCGAGCATTTGTTTTGCCGCAGTACCAACTGCCACCACCTGGCCCGTCTTTTGGTTAAACGCAACAACCGACGGCTCTGCCACCACAATCCCCTTGCCGCGCAAATATACGAGCGTGTTCGCCGTACCGAGATCTATCCCTACGTCGTTAGAAACCCAAGGCCGAAATTTATCTTTGATTGCATCAAACATGTGTGGTTAGCCCGCCGATAAGTTCTGAAGCGCTCTTATGTTCAGTCTTGCCGGTCTTGCGGTATACGCACTCAAATTTCCCTGCGGTTAATGTTTTTTCTGAAACTACTACTCGGAGCGGAATGCCAAGGAGATCGCTGTCAGCAAATTTTTCGCCGGCGCGCGCCTCGCGATCGTCCCACAGCACTTCTACCCCCGCTTCTGTTAACTCGCGGTACAACTCTTTTGCCTCGCTCGACACTTCAGCATTGCCGTTTGAGAGCTCTATTACATGCACACGATACGGCGCAACGCTCTCGGGCCACACAATACCTTTGTCGTCTGAAAGTACTTCAACAATGGTGCCCATGAGTCTCCCCGGCCCAATACCATAGGAGCCCATAGTGACTGGCTTCTCTTCACCATTTTCGTCTTTATAAGTAAGCCCCAGCGCGTCAGAAAAGCGCGTACCGAGCGGGAAAATATTCCCCACCTCAATTGCCTTCATCTCTTTAAGGTCAGACTTGGTGATGCCTAGGTCGGCCATCACTTCATCGGTATACACTTCTTTATTTACGGCGATATTTTTACTCTCATGCACATACACAATATCCTCGCCGGCATCAGAGACTGTCTGAAATTCGTCGCTGTATTTAGAAAACGAGCCGCCCGATGCAAACGTGCGGTACGTTTTGTCGCCAAGCCCCACGCGCTTAAAGATTTGTAGATAGGCTTCAGCACATGCTTCATAAAATTTTCTAAACTCTTCCTCGTTGCGACTAAAAGAGTAGAGGTCTTTCATAATGAACTCGCGCGAGCGCATAATGCCGCTTTTAGCGCGCAGTTCGTTGCGAAACTTTGTTTGAAATTGATACGCATAGCGCGGCAGGTCGCGATACGAAGAAATATGTTCGCGCATCAAATTGGTAAGCGGCTCTTCGTGAGTGGGCGCTAGGCCAAGCTCGCCGCCACTTTTAAGCTCGGTCTTAAACCACACATCGACCGCTTTGTCGCTCCAGCGGCCGGTAGCCTCCCAATGTTTTGGCTCCTGCAAACTCGTAAGCAGCATTTCCTGCCCGCCAATCTTGTTCATCTCTTCGCGTATGACACCAATTACTTTTTGGAGCACGCGATAGCCAAGGGGCAAATACGTGTAGGCGCCCGCCATCTCTTTATGTATATAACCGCCACGTATTAAAAGCTGTGCATTCTTTGAAACCTCGTCTTTAGGAGCCTCGCGACGGGTCTTAGTAAAAAGTTCTGATTGGCGCATATACGCGCCATTGTACGGCCAAATATGAAGCGAGGCAAAACACTTCGCCAAGATACTCGGTGTAGTGTTTAGGAGCACTATTGACTTTATCAATTTAAGATGTTACTATACCTTCGCCTCAATGCAGAGGCGGCACATTCTAAGGAGCTCTGAAATGGTACACGTTACCGGGACGGTGAAGTGGTTCGACGGAACGAAGGGGTTCGGATTCATCACGCTCGACGACCCGTATAAGGAGCAGGCCGAGGGCAACGACGTGTTCTTCCACTTCGAAACGCTGAAGCGCGCCAAGGTCACGTCGGCCCACTACGGCGACGCTCTCACCTTCATTCTCGGCAAGAACGCCAAAGGCTGGCTCGCGCAGAAGATCGTCAGCCATTCCTCGGCCACGCCAAAGGGCCCCGAAGGGCCGGCGACGGCGCCGCGAGAGGTTCCTATTCTGGTCACGGTGAAGTTCTTCAACTCTGACCCGAAGAAGAACTACGGCTTTCTGACGCCGAAGGACGGCGGGCCGGACATCTTCATCCACCGGTCGACGCTCGAAGAATCCGGATTCGCAGACCTGACGGAGGGCGAAGAACTCCTTGTTATGGACTACACGACCGGCTTCGGCGACAAGCGGGATCAGGCCACGAGGATCGTGGCTCCCTAGTTCCCTGAAGTCATCGGCAGAAGTTCGGACCGCGCGAGAAATTGCGCGGTCCTTTTTTATTTATCCAACCAAGCGCACAATGTCGTGATAGGACACCACGATCATAAGCAAAATGAGGAGTCCGAAGCCAGCAACCGTGAGTGCCATTGTAACTTTTTTAGAAACTGGGCGGCGCAACACACCCTCAATCACAATAATGAGTAGGCGCCCGCCGTCGAGGCCAGGTATCGGGAGCAGGTTAATAATCGCCAAGTTGATTGAAATAATAGCAGTAAGTACCACGGCTGCGGCAAACCCTTCGGTTACAGCGCCCGCGCCGATGTTAACAATGCCAATAGGTCCCGCCACGGTGGTAAAGTCGGCAACACCTCGCGCTATCTGGCTAAAGAACGATGCCAAACCCTGTGCCGTGCCTATGG
>Ga0163150_10010083_pt1 | contig 10285 bp, 10 predicted proteins | sample OliLakLV19P2IB_FD_148628 | JGI IMG/M metagenome (GOLD analysis project Ga0163150, IMG submission 148628) | Freshwater microbial mat bacterial communities from Lake Vanda, McMurdo Dry Valleys, Antarctica - Oligotrophic Lake LV.19.P2.IB | ecosystem: Environmental > Aquatic > Freshwater > Lake >...
GCGAGGAGCTTGTCGATCTGCTGCTCGGGTGGTGCCGCCGGTACCCCATCATCTCGGTTGAGGATCCTCTGGCCGAGGACGATCACGAAGGCATGCGACTGTTTACCGCCCGCGCGGGCCGGCACCTTCAAGTCGTCGGCGACGACTACCTCGTGACGTCCGCGGACCGCATCAGCGCGGCCGCAGCCGCGGGATCGTGCAATGCCGCGCTGTTGAAGCCCAACCAGGTCGGTACTGTCACTGAAACCGCCGCGGCGTTCGCGGCGGCGCGTGCCGCGGGCTGGGCCACCATTGTGTCGGCGCGCTCCGGCGAGACCGAGGATGTCACCATCGTCCATCTCGCCGTCGGCTGGGCGGCCGGGCAACTCAAGGTCGGCTCGTGCGCGCGATCGGAGCGCACGGCGAAGTGGAACGAGGGTCTGCGCATCGAAGAGGCGCTTGGAGACCGGGCCGCGCTCGCCAGGCTGCCGGTGCGCCCGTCGCTCTGGATGAGCGCGCCGGCATGAAAGCCGTCCTGCAGTATCGCGCCACACCCGGTTTTCGCGGGCAGGTCTCCGCGCTCGAACGCGAGTGGCTGCGCGTCACGATCGTGCCCGAGTCCGACAACGACACCTTCGTGCGCGAAATGCAGGACGCGGATGTACTGCTGCACGTGCTGGAGCCGGTGACCGCGGCAACCATCGAAGGCGCGCCACGCCTGAAGCTGATTCAAAAACTCGGCATCGGCGTCGACACGATCGATCTCGACGCGGCGCGCCGTGGCCGCGTCGCTGTCTGCAACATGCCGGGCACCAACACGCGTGCGGTCGCAGAGCTCGCGCTGCTGCTGATGCTGGCGACGCTCAGGCGGCTGGCCGAGCTCGACGCCGAGACGCGCGCGGGGCGCGGCTGGACTTTGGACTCGGACGTGTTGGACAGCCTCGGCGAGATTGGCGGCCGCACGGTCGGTCTCGTCGGGTTCGGCGCCGTGGGCAAGTGCCTGACCCCGATGCTGCAAGGCATGGGCGCCCGCGTGGTGTACAGCGATCTGGCCGACGCGACCGCCGGCATCTCGCTGGCCGAACTATTGTCCCTGGCCGACGTCGTGTCGCTGCACGTGCCGCTCACGGCCGAAACGGCCGGCATGATGAACGACGCACGCTTTGCCGCGATGAGGCCTGGAGCCATCCTCATCAACACGGCCAGGGGAGGGCTCGTCGATCACGCCGCCCTGCATCGCGCGCTCGTGAACGGACGGCTGCGTGGCGCGGGGCTCGACGTCTTCGAGGCCGAACCGGCGGACCCGTTGCACCCGCTGTTCCGGCTTCGGAATGTCGTCTTCACACCTCACCTGGCCTGGTTCACCGCAGAAACGCTGCAACGGAGCCTGGGTGTGTTTGCGGAGAACTGCCGACGACTTCGGGCGGGCGAGCCGCTTCTCCATCAGGTCGTTTAACCCCTGTCATACCGTCAGTTCTGAAGTTTTCCACAGGCCTGTGGGAAAAAATTTACATTGGCGTTGCATAAGGAGACGACATATGTTAAATCCGTGTTAATAAGTTGCGCCGCTTTAAGAGCGTCCTCTGCCTCTCCTTGTCGATCGCAGTCGGGTCGTCGACCGCGTGGGCGCAGGAGGAGGTCTTCGCAGGCCGGCAAACCCTCGAGGTACTGCTGACTGCGGCTTCGAGTCTCCCCGTAGCCGCGCGCGCCTCGATGATGAAGGAAGCGGCGACCATTTGGCGCGACCAGGGGGTCACCATCGAATGGCTGCCTGCGACAGCACAGCGTCCGATCTCGCCAAACCGCCTCCGGGTGCTCGTGGTCGAGCGTCAGCAACAGTCCGCAAACCCCGGCGAACCGTTTACCGTCGGTGAGCTGCTGCGTCCCGTGAGTGGTCATCCGGTGGCGATGATGTCGATCCAGAGCGCGCAACGCCTCGTGGCCAGCCTGCGCGGGCGGGCCGGGTACGAGCTGGCTGCGGTGGATCAGCGGCGGCTGGGACTCGTGCTCGGACGAGCGCTGGCCCACGAGATCGGCCACTACCTGCTGGACACGCATACGCACGCCCGTCAGGGACTGATGCGACCTCAGTTCAATGCGCTGGAGTTTACCGATCGCCGTGATGAGACATTCGCGCTGGATCGGGTGGCGTCGGCCTGGCTGCGATCGCACCTCGACATCGGCCCCGACTTTACCCGTCCTGACGTCCGGTTCGCGTACGCGCACTGACAACCGACTATCGCGGCGAGAAGATCAGGATGTGCTGGCGGGGAAGCCGGCTATCCACCGTTGCGAGTCGAAACCCTTCGGCTTCGAGCTCCAGTTTCGCTTCATCGACGGTCATCTTGTGCTCGAGCCTGATGGGGACGCCGGGATCTTCTTTTCTGTACTCGAGCAGCACCAGGCGGCCACCCGGCTTCAGCGCCGAGCGAATGGCGCGCAGCATCTTCTGCGGCTCGGAAAATTCGTGATACACATCGACCATCAGGGCGACATCGAGTGAAGACGCGGGCAGTCGTGGATCGTCGAGCGCGCCCTGCACCAGCGTGACGTTGGCGATGCGCTCTCTGGCGAGCCGCGCGCCCAGCATCTTCAGCATCTCCGGTTGCACGTCGTTCGCGTAGACGCGGCCTTTGGGCCCGACCCGCGACGCGAGCCGGACCGTAAAGTAGCCGGAGCCCGCCCCGATGTCGGCCACCGTCGCGCCCGTGAGGGTTCCCAGTGCATCGAGCGCCTTGTCCGGCTCCTCTTCGAGTTCGCGTTCCGAGCGCTCCAGCCACTCCGCGCCCTGCCAGCCCATGACGCCGGCGAAGCGCCGGCCGGAGACGGGATGCACGCCGGGTGTCACGACGGCCTGCGCGACGGCCAGCGTCGCCGCGAGCGCGACGGCGCAGCACGCGAGCGCGATCTTGCTCATCGCGCGACCGTTTCCCATCTTCTGGTCTTTGCCGATCGAAGCACCGAGTCGGTGACGTAATCGGTCGCCAGGCCGTCGCGGAACGTCGGTTCGGCGGCTGTCCCGCGCCCGAGCGCCTCTAGAAAATCGGCGAACTGATGGGTAAAGGTGTGCTCGTAGCCGATCTGCAGGCCCGGCACCCACCACCGCTTCATGTAGGGATGATCGCCATCCGTGACGTGCACGTTCTTCCATCCGCGGAGCTGCCCTTCGTCCTGGTGATCGAAGAACTGGACGCGATGCAGATCGTGGAGATCCCACGACGCCGAGGCGAGCTCGCCGTTGATCTCGAGTGTGTAGAGCGCCTTGTGGCCGCGTGCGTACCGGGTGGCTTCGAACGTCGCGATCGAGCCGTTCTCGAACCGGCAGAGAAATGCGCTCGCGTCGTCGATGCCGACCGGCTCGACGCGTCCGCTCACGTTGTGCGTGCGCTCCTTGATGAACGTCTCGGTCATCGCGGTCACTTCGACGATCGGACCGTTCAGCCACATGGCCGTATCGATACAGTGGGCGAGCAGATCCCCGGTCACGCCGCTGCCGGCCACCGCCGCGTCGAGACGCCAGAGGCCTTCGCCGCCCTGTGGGAGATCGCGCGCGATCGTCCAGTCCTGCAGAAACTTGGCGCGGTAGTGAAAGATGCGGCCGAGCCGCCCTTCATCCACGAGTGATTTGATCAGCGTCACCGCCGGTACGCGCCGGTAGTTGTACCAGACCATGTTGGGCACGCCGGCCGTTTCGACCGCCTTGACCATCTGTTCGGCCTCGGCGCCCGTCCGGCCGAGCGGCTTCTCGCACAGCACCATCTTGCCCGCGCGCGCCGCGGCGATCGCGATCGCCGCATGGGTATCGTTCGGGCTGGCGATGTCGATGAGGTCGATGTCCTTCCGTGCTACGAGCGCGCGCCAGTCGCTTTCCACGAACTGGTATCCCCAGTTGTCGGCAAACGCCTTGGCCCGATCGGGGTTGCGCGCGCACATCGCCTTGAGGACCGGCTGATAGGGCAGATCGAAGAATCGCGGCGCCTGCGCGAACGCATTCGAATGCGCGCGGCCCATGAAGCCATACCCCACGAGCCCGACATTCAGCTGTTTTCTGGCCATAGCGTGAAATGTTCAGTCTGTGCCGTGTGCGTTTCGGACGGCGACCATCGTGTCGAGCACATCGCGCCACGTCCGGGGATCCATCATCGTCGCGTTCGGAAACATGCATCCATCCCAGCAGATGTGCTCGTACGCACCGGTCGGCCTGCCGGCGTCATCACGCATCCACGCGCCGGCCACCCGGACGATGTCCATCTTGCCGGCGGGGTCGTTGGGGAGGCAGTGGCGCCCCGTGGCGTCGTGCGATCCCGAGCCTTTGACCGTCGCGTCGTTCTGCGCCACATGAAAATCGATCGTCCACGGGCGCAGCGCGCGCGTCATGGTGGCGATCGCCGTATCGAGCATTTCCCTGTCGGCCCAGTTGTAGTCGGCCGGCAGAATGCGATCCTCCGGCGCGTTGCAGCCCATCGTGAACAGCAGGGTGTGGGCCATGTCGGCTTGAAAGCCCAGCGTCTTCGGACGGTCAACCCGCTCCAGCAGCTCGGCCGTGTGTCGCCAGCTGTGCATGCCGCCCCAGCAGATCTCCCCTTCGGCGGCCAGCCGCTCCCCGTGAGCCGCGGCGATCTCACACGCCTCTCTGAAGGTCTTGGCGATGCGCTTCGTGCCGGCGGCGGGATCCCTGGCCCATTCGGCCGGTCCGGTGGCGGAGTCGATCCGGATCACGCCGTATTTGCGGATCCCCAGCTCGCGCAATGTCCTGCCGATCTTGCAGGACTTGGTCACCTGGGTCAGAAACTTCGCGCGTTCATCCGCGTTGCCCATCGCCGAGCCGCCGCCGGTTGCACCCCAGACCGGTGCGACGAGCGAACCCACCACAAAGTTCCGCGCGCGAATCCGATCGACGAGCCTATGCACATCGTCGCGATCCGAGTCGATGTCCACATGCGGATCGGAGAGAAACAGGTCCACCCCTTCGAAGCGCGCGCCACCGGTTGCGGCGGCAGCCGTCACGTCGAGCATCGTGTCGAGATCGATGGGCGGCTCGGAGTCGGCTCCTTTTCCGACGAGCCCGGGCCACATGGCGTTGTGGAGAGCCGGCTTGGTGTGTGCGGCGGCGGATGTCATTGTGCCTCCGGGTGTCCAGGTCCAAAATGCTTCAACATCACGAGCGGTTCCGTTGCGCTCAGGTTCTCGATGCGGACGCCGCGGCTCGCCGCGTCCGCCGTCACGAACAGCTCATCCTCCGTCATCTCACCGAACCGGATCATCGACGGCGTCGAGACGTGATGTGTGCCGATGGTGCCGTGGCCTTGCGTCAGGATCAGACCGTAGGCGACCGGCTCCGTGACGGTCGCCGTTCGCCCGGGGAATACCGTCAGTTCTTTCGCCGAATACCATGGGGTGCCGTAGCACACCCACTGCTCGCGACACCCGGCCGCGTCGGAGGCGTCCCTGCTGCCGATCGCACGAGGGAACACGCGATTGCTCGCGGCAAATTCCGCGTTCACGTTGGCATCCCAATCGAGCATGCTGACGAGAAAGTCCAGATCATGATGGTGCTCGGGCTTCACGTCCTTGGTGAGCAGGCTGCGATCGATGACTCGGCCATCCACCACCGACTGAAACATTGAGAAGACGTCGCTGTTCACCTGCGGCTCGTACGTGACGAGCGAGCCCGGCGCATGCAGAATGCCCGGATTGATCTGCCATCCCGTGCCGGGCTGCAGCCGGTACGCGCGCGACAGAAACAGGATGCCGTTGTCGCCTGTGCTCCAGTTCTCGAGGCAGCGCCGCACGTCGGCCTTCGACGTCCCGGGCTCCAGGCCCATGAACGTGTAGGGAAAGTCGTTCTCAATCTGGTTGTACTGGGGAGGGAAGTAGTACGCCTCGGGTTTTCCCTTCTGCCCGACCTGGCTCGCGAAGGCATCACTCTGATGAAGATGATGCGGAATCGCGCCCATATTGTCGAAGAACTTGCAGAGCAGATTCCAGCCGCCTTCACGCTGCATGGTCGACGACCCGAGCAGCAGGTCGCCACCCTCATCGACAAGCGCCTTGAACAGCACACGCGCGCCGTTGTCGAGCCGCACGTAACTGAGACCTTCATCTGCGGGTGTGCCGGGACCGTTGGAGGCGTGTGTGGTCGAGCTGAACCACCGCTCGTTGATGCCGCCGCGATGTCCGCCCAGCGCGTAGAGATCGTCGGGGTGCAGCTTCAGCCGGCGGCCCGGAACCATGAACGTGCGCGGGACCCAGCAGGGTTCCAGCCGGAGAATGCCGGCGCCGGCGTCGATCGCGTCCTGCGCGCCGGCCCGTTGGGAGGTCGATTTCGTTGGCATGTACCCTCAGGTTTGGCGATCCGACCCGACTGATGTATCACTGCTGCGGATACATCTGCAAGGAGAACGACGTGGGCGAGATTCTATACCGGGGCCGCCGGGCGGCCGTTGTCGAAAACAGCGATCTGAGGGTGACGGTGCTGCAGGAGGGCGGCCACATCGCCGAGATGTTCGACAAGGCCGCCGGCGTGAATCCGCTCTGGACACCGCCCTGGCCCACGATCGAACCCTCGTCCCACGGTCTCACAACTGGCGGGGCGTACGGCGACGGCAGCGATGCGAAGCTGCTGGCCGGGATCATGGGGCACAGCCTGTGCCTCGATCTCTTCGGCCTCCCATCCGGGGCCGAGGCCCGGGCGGGCCTCACTGCGCATGGGGAAGGGTCGGTGGCACCCTACGATCTGACGGTCGGCGACGGCACCCTGATCGCCCACGCGCGACTGCCGATTGCCGGCCTCGAATTCGAGCGGCGCCTTTCGCTGAATGGACGATCGCTCGAGATTCGCGAGACGGTCGTGAACCTGTCGGACGTCGATCGCGCGATCGGATGGACGCAGCACGTGACGCTTGGGCCGCCATTTCTCGAACGCGGCGCGACCCGGTTCGGGGCATCGGCGACGCGATCGAAAGTGTTCGAGTCGGCGTTCGGCGCGGACGACTATCTGGAGGTCGGAAAGGCATTCGATTGGCCGATCGCGCCCCGGGCAGATGGCGGGACTGCCGACCTCCGGGTGCTCCACGGCGAGAATCGCTCGAGCGCGTATACCGCGCATCTCATGGATCGATCCCGGACGGCGTTCTTTGTGGCGTTTGCGCCCGCGTTCGAGCTCGTCTTCGGATACGTGTGGCGATCGGCGGACTTTCCGTGGATGGGCATCTGGGAAGAGAACCACAGCCGGCAGCAGGCCCCGTGGAACGGGCAGACTCTCGCGCGAGGGATGGAGTTCGGCGTATCCCCAATGCCGGAAACGCGGCAGGCGATGATCGATCGCGGTCGCTTGTTTGGTGTCCCGTGTTTCCGCCTGATTCCAGCTGGTGGCTCGGTTCACGTGGAGTACTGCGCGATACTGCGACGGGCCCGGACAATTCCCGAATCGCTCGACTGGCCCACGTGATAATCTTGCGACCTCGTTTCCATACCACTCCAGGGGAAGAATCATGCGATCAGCACGAGCACTCCCGTTTCTGATGTTCCTGGTCGCGGCCGCCGTGCCGCTCTCCGGCCAGCTGGCGCCGGCGATCCCGTATGCGCCCAAGCAAAGCGATCGACCGGAAGTGATCGCGGCAGACGAGCCGGGATTTCAGCCGATCTTTGATGGCAAGACGCTCGCCGGCTGGGAGGGCAATACAACCTACTGGCGCGCCGAGAGTGGATCGATCGTCGGGGAGATCCTCCCGTCGACCGTCATCAAGAGCAACACGTTCATCATCTGGCGTGGCGGCACGACGGGCGACTTCGAGCTGAAGCTCGACTATCGCATTACCGAAGGGGGCAACAGCGGCATCAACTATCGCAGCACGGTCGTGCCCGATGCCGTCACCCCAGACAATAAATTCGCGATGCGGGGCTACCAGTTCGACTTCGACGGCCGCCGCCGCTACGACGGCAACAACTACGAGGAGAAAGGCCGCATGTTTCTCGCGGTCCGCGGCCAGATCTCGCACGTGGTGGGCGGGCGGACGCCCGTCGTGCTGTCGTCGTTCGCGGACACGAACGATCTGGCCGCCGTGGTGACCGCCGACTGGAACGCGGTGCACATCATCGCGCGGGGCAACACGATCACGCACACCCTGAACGGCCGGCTGATGAGCATCACGATCGACGATGACGCCCCGAACCGGAAGCTGGATGGGCTGCTCGGCATGCAGGTGCACGTCGGTCCGCCGATGAAAGTCGAGTACCGGAACATCCGATTGAAGCGCTGGTAACAGGCGCAACTAACGCACGGAGCACTCCATGAAGCGAATCCTTCTATCGGCGGTCTTTGTGTGCGTGGCGGCGGCGCAGATGGTTCCTCAGGGGCAGCAGCCGCAAGGCCCCGACCTCAACGCGTATTATCAGATAGGCCCCGATTCGCTCTCGCACGAAGGCGTGCCCAAGGGGGAGATTCGCGGCCCGTTCGTGCTGCCGAGCCAGGCGTACCCCGGCACGCAGCATACCTACTGGGTCTACGTACCCGCGCAGTACGACCCGGCCGTTCCAGCCAGCCTGATGATTTTTCAGGACGGCCAGGCCTTCAAGGACATGGACGGGGTCGTCCGGGCGCCGAACGTGCTCGACAACCTGATCTACCGGCGCGAGATCCCGGTGATGCTCGCCGTGTTCATCAACCCCGGCCGCACCCCGGAGCAGCCGGAGCCGAACCCGAAGAACTGGGGCGATCGCGACACGAACCGGCCGACCGAGTACAACTCGCTCGACGACAAGTACGCGCGCGTCATCGTCGACGAGCTCATGCCTGTGCTCTACAAGGAGTACAGCATCTCGAAGGATCCCGAACGCCACGGCATCGGTGGGGCGAGCTCTGGTGCGATCGCCGCCTTTACCGTTGCGTGGCACCGGCCGAACGACTTTCGCAAGGTACTTAGCATCGTGGGCAGCTTCGTCAACCTCGGCGATCGCGGCGGTGATACCTACGCCGACATCGTCCGGAAGAGCGAGAAGAAGCCGCTGCGCGTGTTCCTGCAGGACGGCCGCAACGACAACCGCGGCACCGGGCGGGGTGGCGTATACGACGCCCGCCGGGACTGGTTCTTTCAGAACGTGCGGCTGATGCAGGCGCTCACCGAGAAGGGCTACGACTTGAATTACACGTGGGGCATGAACACCCACGGCCAGAGGATGGGTGGGCCGATCATGCCCGAGATGATGCGGTGGCTCTGGCGCGACCATCCGGCGTCCACCGATCCCAACGACGCGGTTGAGCGATCGTTCAACGCGCCGAAGAAGTAAATCGATGGCTGGAGCTACTACAATAGACGAGGAGGACAGAATGCAGAACCCGAATCCGGACCCCGATCGACATCAGGACAACCCGAAAAAAGACCAGGCTCGCGATGGCAATAGCGGCGGCAATGCCGGTGCAGGCAGGTCAGGAAAAGAAGGTCTGGGTAGCCAGAAGCCGACCGACGGTGCCGGCGTGGGCAGCCAGAAGCCGGGTCAACCCAGGACCTGAGGTCACGCTAGGGGTTAGGGATTAGAGATTAGGGCTGTCACTTCCGCAGCAACTGCCAAGGCGTGCTCCTAGGATCAGTGTTCACAGCCCTATGGTGATACGTCGGTCCGCAATTGGAATGCTGGCGGCCCTTTATCTGGGGGTCTCGGCCCCGGCCTTCGCTCATCCTGTTCCGTTCAGCTACGTTGATGTCCGGTTACACCCGAACTGGCTTGAGCTCACCGTTTTCGTGCACATCGTCGACGCCGCGCACGACCTGGGGGTCGAGCCGCCCGAAAAGCTCCTCGACGCGTCGACGCTGGCCGCGCATGGCCCTGAGATCATCGCATTGGTGCGCAGGCGGCTGAACATCACGGCCGAGGGGCGGACGCTCACGGCGGAATCGTGGTCCGCGCCCGAGGCGCTGCGGGCTCGTCAGTCGATCAGACTTCGTGCGCGTTACGGGTTTGCACGCACGCCGGGCCGCGTCGACGTCTCGGCGGTCATGTTTCCCTACGACCCGCAGCACAAGACATTCCTCAACTTCTATGAAAACGGCTCGGTCACGGCACAGGCGATCCTGGACGGGCACCGGACCCGGTTCGAGTATTTCGCGGGGACACGGCAGGGTGCCTGGGCGGTAGTGCAGAAATTCGTCCCGTCCGGGGTGCACCACATCCTGATTGGGCCGGATCACGTGCTGTTTCTGGTGGGGTTGCTGCTGATGGGGGGAGCGATTCGGCAGTTGCTGCTGATGGTGACCGCGTTTACTATTGCCCACAGCATTACGCTGTCGCTGGCCGCCCTGACTATGGT
>Ga0163150_10010084_pt1 | contig 10285 bp, 7 predicted proteins | sample OliLakLV19P2IB_FD_148628 | JGI IMG/M metagenome (GOLD analysis project Ga0163150, IMG submission 148628) | Freshwater microbial mat bacterial communities from Lake Vanda, McMurdo Dry Valleys, Antarctica - Oligotrophic Lake LV.19.P2.IB | ecosystem: Environmental > Aquatic > Freshwater > Lake >...
ACGCGACAGGATCCAGCGATCCATCACGCCGCGCTTTTCCTCTGCGGGATCCGCATCCGACGGCGACCACCCTTCGAGATCCGCGTAGATGCGGAAGAAGCGGTAGGTATTCGCGAGTGTGTCGAACGCGCGACGCGCCGCCTCGCCGATCGCCGCGGGATCGAATCGCTTCGTCACCCACGGCTGGCTGGCGGCCATGAAGTACCAGCGGATCGCATCGACGCCGAACTGCTCGATCGCATCCCACGGGTTCACGACGTTGCCACGCGACTTCGACATCTTCTGACCTTCCGGGTCGAGAAGCATGTCGTTCACGATGACGTTCCTGAACGCCGTACCGAAGCCAAGCATCGTCGAGATCGCGAGCAGCGAATAGAACCAGCCGCGCGTCTGGTCGATTCCCTCGCAGATGTAGTCGGCGGGGAAGTGCTTTTCGAACTCGTCCTTGTTCTCGAACGGGTAGTGCCACTGCGCATACGGCATCGATCCGGAATCGAACCAGACATCGCCGACTTCCGGTGTCCTGCGCATCGTGCCGCCGCACGCGCACGCAATCGTGACATCGTCAATGAACGGCTTGTGCGGGTCGAACGGCTCCGGCAGTCCGCCTGCAGCCTCCGACAGCTCCGCAAACGAACCGATGACGCGCATGTGCTCGGGATCGCTCTGGCACACCCAGAACGGCAGCGGTGTGCCCCAGTAGCGCTCCCGCGAGATGGCCCAGTCGATGTTGCCCTCGAGCCATTCGCCGAATCGTCCGGCGCCGATCTCAGGCGGATGCCACGACACCTGCTCGTTGTTCGCGAGCATCTGCTCCTTCACCTTCGTCGTGCGCAGGAACCACGAGTCGCGCGCCATGTAGAGCAGCGGGCTGCGGCAGCGCCAGCAGTGCGGATACGAATGCGTCTCCATCGAGTAGCGGAACACGCGCCCGGATTTCCTGAGCTCATCGACAAGCACGCTGTCTGCGTCCTTGACCCACATCCCCGCGACGAGCGGCGTCCCTTCCCGAAAACGTCCTGCATCATCGATGGTGCGATACATCGGCAGGCCATGGCGCTGCCCGGACGCGTAGTCATCAGCGCCGAACGCAGGTGCGAGATGCACAATGCCCGTGCCATCGCCCGCCGTGACGAAATCTTCCAGCACGACTTTCCACGCGTTCTCTGCACCATCGCCGGCAGGCACGAGATCGAAGGGGCGCTGGTAACGCACACCTTCTAGATCCCGTGCGTTGTAACGCTTCGTGACGTTGGCGTCGTCGCCGAACACAGCCGCAACGCGCGACTCGACGAGGATGTAGCGCTTGCCCTGATGTTCGACTTCGACGTACTCGAGATCGGGATGCATCGCGAGCCCGACGTTCGCGGGCAGTGTCCACGGCGTCGTCGTCCACACGAGGAACGAGACATCCGGATCATCGACGCGCGGGGCGAGGAAGTAGATGGATGGATCAGCAACGTCCTCGTAGCCCTGCGCGACTTCGTGCGAGCTAAGGGAGGTACCGCAGCGCGGGCAGTAGGGCATGCTCTTGTGGCCGCGGTACACGAAACCCTTCTCGTTCAGCTGCGAGAAGATCCACCACACGCTCTCGATGTAGCGCGGCTCGAACGTGACGTAGGGACGCGAGTAGTCGAGCCAGTAACCGATCCGCTCGGACAGCCTCTGGAAGTCTTCCTTGTATGTGAACACGCTGTCGCGGCACACTTGGTTGAAGCGTGCGACGCCCACCTCCTCGATCTGCCGCTTGCCACTGATGCCGAGCTTCTTCTCCGCCTCGATCTCGACCGGCAGGCCGTGTGTGTCCCAGCCCGCGATGCGCGTGACATGCTTACCGCGCATCGTCTGATATCGGCACACGACATCCTTCAGCGTGCGACTCAGCACGTGATGGATCCCCGGCTCGCCATTGGCCGTCGGTGGTCCCTCGAAGAAGACGAACTCCTCCGCGCCTGCGGTCTGCTCCAGCGTGCGACGGAACAGGTCCTCTTCGCGCCAGCGCGCGAGGATCTCTTCTTCCAGTGCGTTGGCTGACTCCGGATACTCCGGATACTTCACGTTTGCCATTCCTGTTATTTCAATCCAGGTGTTCGAGCACTCGTACGATCAGCCGCGCGAGATCTGGCTCCGCATGCTGCGCCGTTGCTATGATCGTGTCAATGTCCGCCGGCTCGAGTGCGTCGGGCAGGCACTGGTCGGTGATTACCGCGAATGCGAGCACGCGCACACCCATGTGGCGCGCCGCAATCACTTCAGGCACTGTGCTCATGCCGACAACGTCCGCGCCGAGCGTGCGCAGCATCCGGTATTCCGCGCGCGTCTCGAGATTCGGTCCCGCGACCGACGCGTACACGCCGCGTCGCAGCGGGATCTGCGCCTCGAGCGCCTGTTTTCCCGCGACGTCCTGCAGCTTGTGGTCATACGGCTCCGACATGTCCGGAAACTGCGGTCCCAGCTCTGCGAGGTTCGGCCCGATAAGCGGATTGTCGCCCATCAGGTTGATGTGATCGGAAAGCATCACGATGTCGCCCGCATTCCAGAGCGGATTCATGCCGCCGCACGCCGCCGTAATGATCAGCGTGTCGATGCCGAGCGCGCGCATCAGCCTCACGGGCATCACAACCTGTTGAAGCGAGTACCCCTCATAGAAGTGATTGCGCCCCTGCAGTGCGACGACGGATACGCCGCCGAGCGTGCCGAACACCATCTGGCCGGCGTGAGACTTGACGGTCGCATGCGGCATGTGCGGTATCTGGTCGCACACGAGGTCGGCCGATACATCGATCTCGTCCGCAATCGCGCCGAGGCCCGTTCCGAGAATGAGCCCGACACGCGGCTTCGCATCCACCCACGAACGGACGTGCGCGAGCGATTCGCGCAGCTCCGTTCTAAGTGTCACGGCATCCTTCACGACGCTTCGTCGTCGAGGAGACCCGGCAGCCAGCCTGGCTTCGGCTTCGGCTCCGCTGCTGTATCGCTGACCGCGTCATCGAGCAGCAACTCATCGTCCTCGGGCACCTTGTACCCCGCGGCGGCGGCATTGCGCAGCAGCGCCGCAGTCAGCTCGTCTTCCTCATCGTCCTCGAACGTATCGAGCGCGTCCAGCTCCTCCAGTTCGTCTTCATCCGCTTCCGCGACGACCGGCTCTTCCTCGAACGGCTCCGGCTCAAACGGCTCGGTAAATTCGAAGGACAGGTCATCGTCGTCTTCCGCGACTGGCTCGAGATCATCGAGATCGGCGAGGGAGAGATCCTCTGATGTTGCGGATGACGCCTCCGGCTGCGTCTCCGTGAAGTACGCATCCGCGATTGCGTCCGTATCCACGCTGGCGCGCTCCACGTGCGTCGGAACGGGCTGAGTGACGACGATCATCTCCATGACGGATTCGACGACGGACACGGGTGCGGGCGCCTGTACGGGCGCCGTCGCAAGTGAAGCCAGGGCGGTTGCGCCTGCGATCTCGAATGTGCGGTCCATCACGCTCAGCTCGGCGATCTCGCGCTCGAGGAAGCCGCGGTATGTCGTCATGAACTGCTGCTGGCGGGACCGCAGTCGCCGCACCGCTTCTTCCTCGCGCTCCCGCTCGTGAATCGCCGTCGAACGCAGCTGTGATGCTTCTTCGCGTGCGGACAGGCGCAGTGCGTCGACCTCCGTACGCGCCGAGCTGCGCAGCTTGTCGACCTCCTGCTGCGCCGACGACCGCAGTTGTGCCGCCTCCTGCTCCGCGGTGCGACGCGCCAGGTCGATTTCGCGCGCGGTCTGCTGCCGCATCTCCTCGCGCATCTCCTGCGCCGTGACCAGCGCTTCGGTCAGGGCACGCTCACGATCGCGATACTCGGCCACCTGCTGGTCCGCGCGTGCGACACGCTCGCCTAGCGAGAGGTTATCGCGCACGACCTGCTCCAGGCGGTCCGCCACAATATCGAGAAAATCATCGACGAGTGCCGGCTCGTAGCCGCGCATGGCGCGACGGAAGTCGCCCTTCTTCTTGCGTACCTCGAGCGGAGTGAGATCGATCATTGCACGCGCCCTCCGAACAGAATGGTACCGAGCCTGATCATTGTGCTGCCTTCCTCAATGGCGATCTCGAAATCGCCGGACATTCCCATCGACAGCTCGCTGCCGTGCAAGCCGATCTTCTGCGCATGACAGCGTTCGAGCAGCTCGCGCGTGTCGGCAAACGTGCCGCGCACGAGCGCTTCATCATCCGACAGTGGCGCCATTGTCATCAAGCCTTCACACTGCAGGCCCGGCAGGTTCGCGACTTCCGCAATCTCATCCACACCGCGCGCCAGCCCGCCTTTGCTCTCCTCGCCGGACACGTTCACCTGCACGAGGGCGCGAAGCGTAATGCCTGCACGGACGGCTTCCTTCGAAAGCTCGTTCGCGAGCCGCAGTGAATCGACCGAATGGATCATGTCGAACAGCTCGATCGCCCGCTTGACCTTGTTGCGCTGCAGATGCCCGATCAGGTGCCACGTGATACCGGCCGCAACGTCCGCATCCGCTTCCAGAGTCGAATGCTTCTCGTCCAGCTCCTGTACCCGATTCTCGCCCGCATCGCGCAGCCCCGCCTGCCACGCAGCCTTCACCGCTTCGAGGGGGTGGCTCTTGGTGACCGCAATCAATCGGACCTGGTCCGTGCGGCCCGCTCTGGCCAGGGCCGTGGCGACCCGCTCCTGCACCAGGGGAAGGTTTTCTCTCAGACGCTCTTCATACATGCGGCGCAATTGTAGACCGTTGAGTGACTTCAATCAACGGCGTTCACCCTCACCCGCGAGCAAACCACCACCCCCACCCGCCGTGAAAGGCAGTTCAAGACGAGTTCGAAGCAACGAGTGACTCAATGGATCCCCCCGCCAGCGCGACCCTCACCCGTTCGATGTCCACGCCCCGTGCGAGGCGGCCGCGGTGCGCGAGGGAAATCTGCTGCGTCTCCTCGCTGACCACGATCACGAGCGCATCGGTTTCTTCCGAAAGCCCCAGAGCCGCGCGATGGCGCGTACCGAGACTCTTGTCGGACACCGGGAACTGCGTGAGCGGCAGGATCACGCCGGCGGCGATGAGAGTGTCGCCGACAATCAGGACGGCGCCATCGTGGAGCGGTCCGTAGGGCGCGAACAGGCTGACGACGAGGTCGGTGCCTACGCGCGCATGAATGCGCGTCCCCGTCTCCGCATATTCGTCGAGGCCGACATCGCGCTGGATGGCGATGATCGCGCCGATCTTCGCGCGCTTGAGACGTACAATCGCATCAACCAGTTCTTCGACAACCTCGCGCTCTTCCATGCGGTTGAAGAAGCGGATCATGCGGCTCTGGCCGAGCCGTGCGAGCGCCGCGCGTAGCTCCGGGTGGAACACGATCAGCGCGGCAATGATGCCGTAGTTGAACATGCCGCGCAGGATGTAACTGATTAATTCGAGATCGAGCAGCCGGGCAAGAAATCCAGTAACCATCAGGACCAGCACGCCGGCGAGCATCTGGATCGCACGCGTGCGGGCCAGCAGCTTCAGAACATAGTAGATCGCTGCGGCGACGATGATGATCTGGATGAAGTCAATCGGCCCGGGCAGGAACGTGCGCAGCGTCTGCATCACGCCTCCGCGCGACGCACTGCGTCAGCCAGGTCGAGTGCACGACGAACCGGCGCGACGTCATGGACGCGGAAGAGGGCAGCGCCGTTCATGAGTGCAATGACGCACGCCGCAACCGTTCCGTGCAGGCGTTCCTCCGCCGGAAGCGCATCGCCCGTGAAGCGCTTGCGCGACGGTCCTGCGAGCACCGGATACCCCAGCGCGCACAGCCTGTCGAGATGGGAAAGCAGTGCAAGCGAATGCTCCGTCCTCTTGGCAAAACCGAATCCCGGATCGATCACGATCGCGTCATCCTCGATGTCCGCATGCGTCGCGCGCGCAATTGACGTCTTAAGCTCTGCGACGACATCCGCAGTCACATCCGCACTGTAGTTCGCAAGCTCGTAACGCGCCATGTTCTCGACGGTGCCGCGCGAGTGCATGAGGATGATCCCCGCGCCATGGCGCGCTACCACTTCGGCGATGCGCGCATCCAGGCGCAGTCCCGAGACATCATTGATCGCCGCCGCTCCGGCGTCGAGCACCGCTTCCGCCACTTCCGACTTCACGGTGTCGACCGAGAGCGGGACCTGCGGAAAGCGCCGTACCAACTCGCTCACCACGGGAACAACACGCGCGATCTCGTCGTCAGCCGAGACGCGCGTCGCGCCGGGGCGCGTGGACTCTCCGCCGATGTCGAGCATGTCTGCGCCTTCCTCGATGAGGCGCGCACAATGCGCGACGGCGGCCTCCACACTCGCGTGGCGGCCGCCGTCATGAAACGAGTCTGGAGTTACGTTGACGATCCCCACGACCACGGGCCGGTCGAGCCGTAACGTGCTACGCGCTGTGCGCCACTCGAGCGGCACCGCGCGGGCAAAGGACATCAGCCCGCGGTTTCCGGTTTTGGCGGGTTCAGCATGATGCCGCCGTCCTTCGGACGCGCGGACTCCGGCGCTGCCAGCGAACCCGACTCGCGACGCAGCGAGTCTGCAAACTCCCGCGCCTGACGGATCACTTTCGCTTCCGGCAGTTTCTCGCCCGCTGCAATCAGGTCGATGTCTTCGCGGTCGAGGGTCTCGCGCTCGAGCAGCGCTTCGGCAATGCTCTCGAGCATCACGCGGTTGGCCTGCAGCGTCTTCATCGCTGACACGTACGCTTCATCGAGCAGGCGCTTAACCTCGCCATCCACCGACTGCGACAGGCTGCCCGATATCGAGCGGCGCTGGCCGATCTCACGGCCGAGGAACACCTCGTGCTCGGAGTCACCAACCGCCATCGGACCGATCGACTCGCTCATGCCGAACTGCGTCACCATGCGGCGCGCCAGCGCAGTCGCGCGCTCGATGTCGTTACCGGCACCCGTCGTGATCTTCTCCGGACCGAAGATCATTTCTTCGGCCGCCCGACCGCCGTACAGCATCGCGAGACTCGCAATCAGGTAATCGCGCGAGTACGAATGGCGATCCTCTTCCGGCAGCGATGCGGTCACGCCGAGTGCGCGTCCGCGCGGCACGATCGTGATCTTGTGCACCGGATCGAGACCGGGGATGCGCAGCGCGACAACGGCATGTCCAGCTTCGTGATACGCAGTCAGCTTCCGCTCCGCTTCCGACAGCACCATGCTGCGACGCTCCGCGCCGAGCATGACCTTGTCCTTGGCATCCTCGAGATCGTCATTGTAGACCTTGTCGTGTGCGCGGCGTGCGGCCAGCAGCGCAGCCTCGTTTACGAGGTTGGCGAGGTCGGCACCCGACATACCCGGCGTCGCCTTCGCGAGCGACCGGACATCGACATTGCCGCCGAGCGGAATGCGGCGCAGGTGCACGCGCAGGATGCCTTCGCGGCCTTTTACATCCGGTGCATCGACAATCACCTGGCGGTCGAAACGACCGGGACGCAGCAGTGCGGGATCGAGTACGTCCGGGCGGTTCGTCGCTGCGAGCAGGATCACGCCTTCGTTCGACTCGAAGCCGTCCATCTCGACGAGCAGCTGGTTCAGCGTCTGCTCGCGCTCGTCATGACCACCGCCGAGGCCGGCGCCGCGATGACGGCCGACCGCATCGATCTCGTCAATGAAGATGATGCAGGGTGCGTGAGCCTTGCCCTGCTCGAACAGATCGCGTACACGCGACGCACCGACACCAACGAACATCTCCACGAAGTCGGAACCCGACATCGAGAAGAACGGACGGTTCGCTTCGCCTGCAACAGCGCGCGCGAGCAGTGTCTTGCCGGTTCCCGGAGGACCGATCAGCAGCACACCCTTCGGCAGACGGCCGCCGAGACGGCTGAACTTCTGCGGGTCCTTCAGGAACTCGATGATCTCCTGAAGCTCATCCTTCGCTTCATCCGCGCCGGCGACATCGGCGAACGTGACCTTCGGCGTGTCCCCCGTCAGCAGTCGAGCCTTCGACTTGCCGAACTGGAACGCCTTCGAGCCGCCCGCCTGCATTGAGCGCAGCATGAACACCCAGATGCCGATGATGAGCAGCCAGGGCAGTGCCTGCAGCATGAACATCCACAAGTTCGGTCGCGCGGGCGCCGACTTGGTCGGAATGTTCGCAGCCTCGAGACGCGCCAACAGCGCTTCACTGTTCTTCACAGGAAGCAGCGTGCGGAACTCTGTGACTGTCTTGTCGCCGACAGGAATCGGCTGACGAAGCTTGCCCTCGATCTTCTCGCCGTTCACGACCGTGATCTCAGAGACGTTGCCGCTCTCGACCTGTGTCGTGAACTCCGGGAAATAATCGAGTTCGGCCGGCTGCGCCGGCTTGCTGAACACCTGCGTAATGAGGAACGCGGTCGCAATGATAAGGATCCAGAAGGATGCACCCTTGCTGAATCGGCTCAATTTCGACGTCTTCGGTTCCGGCGCTTCTATTTTTCGATCTGGCATTCTCGTCCTTAACTTGTCGCGCGCTTAGAGGCTCGCGATGAACGGCAGGTTTCGATAGTTCTCGCTGTGGTCCAGACCGTATCCGATCAGGAACGCAGGCGGCGCATCGAATCCGACCCAGCGCGCTTCACGCGCGAGCGGCGGTGCGATTCGCTTGTGCAACAGCGTGCACAGCTCGAGACTTTTCGGTCCGCGCTCTTCGAGCATCGGAACCAGCCGGTTAATAGTGTTGCCGCTGTCGATGATGTCCTCGACGAGCAGCACGTGGCGATCCGTCAGGCTCGCCTCAGGATCATACACCAGATTGACCTGTCCGGTGCTCACCGTTCCCGAGCCGTAGCTCGACGCGACCAGGAAGTCGACGTGAATCGGCCGGGCAATCTCGCGCGCCAGGTCGGCCAGGAAGATGAACGACCCTTTCAGCAGCCCCAGCACCAACAGGTCCTCGCCTTTCGGATAGTAATCCGTGATCTCGCGTCCCATCTCGGCGACGCGCGTGGCGATGTCCTCCTGCGAATAGATAATCCGCTGTACCAGCTGACCACCGGTCCGTTCATGCACATCAGCTGGCAGCGACATCACCCACCCTGACCTCAAAAACTGGGGCGCCCGCTACGGGCGCGGAATGCGTGGATCGGGCCAGTCCGGCAACCCAGAGCACCACGCCCGCCGAATCGACAAGCACCGCAACGGTTGCACGCTCACTCCGTGCCACCCGCTTCTCCTGAAACAGCTTCTTCAGCTTCCGGGTTCCGCCGGCCAGACGGATCCGGTCTCCTGCACGCCAGCTGCGAAGCTCGAGGGGGAAACGCAGGGAGGAGAGATCGAAGGAGGCGTGCGCGGCCGAACCGCTGTCTTCCGCGGCGGCCGTGCGCGTCTCCCAGAGCGACCTGCGACTCCGTCCGCCCGCTACGAAAATTCCCGAGCCAGGCTCCGCGCTCTCAATGACGAGCGCCGCATCAGGATCTGTAGGTCCGGTCGCCGCCTTTCGAAGCCACAGCGCATCGAATTCGCGGCCGAGCCGGACACCACCGGGCAGTTCGATCGAGCGGCCACTCGCGCCGGTCTCCACAAACGCCATCGCGACCCGCGTCACAGACCGGCCAGGACGGCTTCCGAGCCGCCCGATCAAGTGCCGTAGAACGCGCGCGCGAACATGCGGATGATAGGCAAGAATCCGCTCTCTGGCAAGCGCGTACCCCCATTGATCACGCCCGGTTACGACATCGGCGACAGCCGCTTTGACGGCGTCGCGCCAGGCCGATTCCGCCTCTGAAACACGTGTCGCAAGCTGCGCGATCCGACCCGCGGCGCCGGACTGCAGCTGCTCCAGCGCCGGCAGGATGACGTGGCGGATGCGGTTCCTCGCGAAACGAAGTTCCGCATTGGTCGGGTCATCCCGCCATCTCAGCTTTTCGTCCCGAGCGTGTCCGAGGATGTCGGAGCGGGTGAACGGCAGGAGCGGCCGCGCGATGTTGTCGCGACGGGCCGGAATCCCAGCCAGCCCGGCGATGCCGGTCCCGCGGATCAGGCGGAACAGCACGGTCTCGGCCTGGTCATCGGCGTGGTGGGCGGTAACGATAACGCTCGCGCGCGCGCGCGCGAGGGCACGCGCGAGGAAGTCGTAGCGAAGGGTGCGCGCCTCGTCCTCGTTCCTGGGCGGGTTGTCCGCACGTTCCGTGATGCATGCGACGTCCCAGTCCGCACACATCCGTTGGACCCACTCTGTATCGGCGGCGCTGTCCTCGCGCATCGCGTGATCGAAGTGCGCAGCGGTGACTGGCGTGTTACGACGTCGCAGCAGGTCGAGGA
>Ga0163150_10010088_pt1 | contig 10281 bp, 11 predicted proteins | sample OliLakLV19P2IB_FD_148628 | JGI IMG/M metagenome (GOLD analysis project Ga0163150, IMG submission 148628) | Freshwater microbial mat bacterial communities from Lake Vanda, McMurdo Dry Valleys, Antarctica - Oligotrophic Lake LV.19.P2.IB | ecosystem: Environmental > Aquatic > Freshwater > Lake >...
ATTCAGGGGTCTTACCAACGACCGCACGGAGGGCGATGGCGGCGAGGGCGGTTTTGCCGAGGCCGGCGGCCCCGACGACAGTGGTATTTTGGCTCTGTTGGAGCCGGTGGGTTAGGACCTCAAGCTCGGATTGGCGGCCAAAGAATTCGGTGGCGGCGGGGGGGAGTTCGAGAGGGGCTTTGCATTGGGTGACTGGGGCCGATGCCGCGGCGACGGGGGCGTTGTTGGCAAGGACATGATTCTTGAGGAGTTTGATGGCGGCGAGATAGACGTCGTGCTCGCGGCTTCGCGGTTTCGCGATTGAGAAATGGTCCTCATCGAGGGCTATCGGGTTGTCACCGCAGCCGGGCTGCGACGACCCTGGGTCGACTATAGTTATCCCTCTGACAGGACGGGTTTCGTAGTAGGTGGCAACTTTGATGCCGTTGTTCGGCGCGTGCTCGCGAAACCAGTTATAGAGGTTGAGCAGATTGGGGTTGTTCGCGCGGAGATCTTCCAGTGTGTCCGTTGTGGCGAACAGGAGGCCGAGGTTGTCCGCGATCGAGCCTAGACTGGATCCGGCGTGCGGAGTGGCGAGAAAGAGGATTGCCCTGGTGAGGGAGAGGACCTTTTTCTTGTCCGGTTCTCCGGAATCGCTGGCATCCCGCAGGAGTTGTTTGAGGACCAACCCGCCGAGGCTGTGGCCGATGAGGAACAGTGGCCGTTCGCCGAGACCGTTGAGTACCAGTTGGTTCAGGACCTGACCGCCGCGGATGGCAAGCGCCATGCCGTGGCCGGCCGAACTTTGGGAGGAGGAGAACACGCTTGCGAGGCGCGGCCATTTTGAGGGACTGGCCGGGTAGTCAAGGGACCAAACGCCGACATTGGGGAATTCCTCCGAGAGCCAGTGGAGCCAAGAGGTGGAGTTGTCGGGGCCGTAGCGCCAGGTTGCGTCCGCGCCGCCTCCAAGGCCGTGGATAAATACCACGTCGGCCTCTCTGTCCGGCTTGTTGGAGCCATTGATGGGGTGCAGTTTACTCATCGGCTTAGTTGACTATGCAGGGAATGTTAGCATGGCGATGCTCTGCGGGGGGCGGTAACGGATTCGGTGCGCCAAGTGACCGAATTGACGTACGATAGTGCAGCTATGTCTCAAATCAAAGGCCCGGCCATCTTTTTGGCACAGTTTATGGGCGACGCCGCGCCCTTCAATTCATTGCCCAGCATTACCGCCTGGGCGAAGTCCCTTGGATATAAGGGCGTTCAGCTTCCTTCGTGGGACAGCCGGATTATGGACTTGGGCAAAGCAGCCGAGTCGAAAACCTATTGCGATGATTTGAAGGGCCAGACGAACGGCCTGGAGATCACCGAACTGGCTTCGCATTTGCAGGGCCAGTTGGTGGCGTCGCACCCTTCATATGACGAGATGTTCGACATCTTCTCGGCGCCGGAAGTTCACGGGAACCCCGCGGCGCGATGCGAGTGGGCGACGGCGCAGTTGAAATTAGTGGTGAAGGCTTCGGCGAATCTGGGGCTGACGGTGACGCCGTCGTTCTCCGGCGCGCTGATGTGGCCGTTCATTTATCCGTGGCCGCAGCGGCCGGGCGGAATGGTGGAGGAGGGTTTCAAAGAATTAGCAAGGCGGTGGAAACCGATCCTTGATTGCGCGGACGAGCATGGCGTTGATTTTGCCTATGAACTGCATCCCGGCGAGGATCTTTTCGATGGCGCGACGTTTGAGACGTTTTTGGAAGCGACGGGGAATCACTCGCGCGTACACATCAACTATGACCCGTCGCACTTCATTCTGCAGTGCCTGGATTATGTCGGGTTTATTGACGTCTATGCGTCGCGGATCAAGGCATTCCATGTGAAGGACGCGGAGTTCCGGCCATCGGCGAAGTCGGGAGTTTATGGCGGGTATTTGGGCTGGAAGGAGCGCCCGGGCCGCTTCCGTTCGTTGGGGGACGGGCAGGTGGATTTCAAGCAGGTGTTCTCTCGTTTGACGGCTGGCGGGTATAGTTCGTGGGCCGTATTGGAATGGGAATGCTGCTTCAAGGACAGCACGCAGGGCGCGGCTGAGGGGGCTCCGTTTATTGCGTCGCATTTGATTGATGTGCCGGCGAAGGCGTTCGACGATTTCGCGGGCGCGGATTCGGATTCGGCGCGGAACCGGCGGATTTTGGGGTTGGGGTAGTGGTTTGCGAACCGGATCCTAGTGTGGATCCATGCTGATGTTTAGCTCAATAGCGTGCTTAGGAATTGCTTTGGCTGCTGGAGGCGCACCGAGCGCGCATCAAGCAACGAAGCGGCCATTTCTCGACCGCTCGTTTTCGTCGGGAGGCAGTCCGGTTTGCCGCAGATTTACAAGTTTGTTCAGTAGTTCGAACCAGAACGGAGCGCCGAGCGAGACGGCGGCCCATGAAACGAGAATGCCCGGGATGCTCGTCCATGCAAACCCATCCCAACCCAGTGGGAATGCCGTCCTGGCGCCCACTGCAGCACCTTTGTAGAGTTGATTAAAAATAGCGATCGTGTCCACGTTTCCGCCTCCAACGATCAGTCCCGCGAACACCAGCGTGTATATCTGGACGCGCCGCTTGAATCGGCCGCTTGCCTGTTCCATCGCGAGTTCGAACCATTTTTCGATTCGGGCCTGGAGCGAAGCGATATTGGTTGAATCCTGCCGCAGGGCCTCAAGTAGCCGCCGCTCTCCAAGCGGCGTTTGATCGCGGCTCCATGTTCGCTGGACAAAGACCTTTCCTGGGAGTCCTTCCTTCCCCGGCGAATGAAAGTAGCCGATCTGAATCAGAGACTGCGCGAAGGTGCTTTGCGGTATGTAATGGGGGAAGCGTTTGCCGTCCTCGCACATTCCATGAATCAGCGGATGCTGCGTCAAACGCCGTCCGAGCTTCGTTCCCAGCAGTTGCATCACCTGCTTTTGAAGAACGTCGGCGCGGAGAGATTGCATCCGAATTATCCATTCGTTAAGCACCGAACAGAGCAGGCTGAGAAGTATATAGATAAAAACCAGACCTATTGCCGCTTCAAGAATATACGATCCAAACATCACGATCCCCTTTCCACTAATTGCAGCGCGTGCTTCGTCATAAAATCGGCGACTGGCAGGAATACACCGGTACCCCTCGCAGGCTTTCCCGCAATGTGCAGCCCGAGCAGTTGATTCTGCTCATCGATTACCGCGGCGCCTGAGTCGCCTTTTTCGCATCTAACTTCGTACTCGATGGCCCCTTTGACACGAACTACGCCAACGCCACTGAAGTCGACATCGATCCCTTTTTCAGGCATAGCGACGATCTTGCCCAGTGCATCGGCCTCATCCCGCCGCAACGCGCCCAGCAAGCGTACTGTTCGTCCGTGCCAGGATGCCGGGCTTTCCTTGAGATAGTGTTTTATCCAGTTGTTGGTAATACGCTGCACCGGCGTTATCGTCGAGGATATTCCTTCGTCAAGCAAAACGAGCGCGAAATCCCCGTTGGTTTCGCTCCCCTTCTTCAAAACCGAGAACGGCGCGGGGCTATTAATGAGCACCCCGATCCGGTTTACGCTTCGGTCGCAAGCGAAGGGGACCGGCTGCTGGACGATTCGTTCCGCCGTAAACAGCGATTCGAAATTCACGGCAAAATTTCCGGATCGCGCGACCACATGTGAGCAGGACAAAAGTAACTTCCGCCCAGGCTGCGATGCATGCTTGACCAGGATTCCCAGAGTCCCATTTCCGGTACATGCAAGTCCCCCCGAAACCCCGAGGTTTGTCATTTCGCCTTCGGCTTTAGCGCATCCACAATCGTGCCGACGGGAAAGTTGATCCCGAATACGGAATGTGTCCGCCAGGCATCGAACCGATTATCGGCGTCGGCGGGTTGGGAGGGATTCCGAAGGAACTGCTTTCGATCAATGCGCATGCCGCCAAAAAAATTGACCTTGTTCAGGCCAATCGACAGGCCCACTAAGTGATGCCTGAGCGGCTGGCCGGTCAGTGCCATGCCGTATATACCCACCGGAATGTACTGTGCTCTCATGCGGTGCGGATCGCGCGGCACTCCAAAATTGAAAAGCGCATAAAGGTTTCTGCGGTCGATCTTGCGCGCCGTGATGCCGTCGGATGCCCTGTCATACCGTATCTCGTTGTGCGAAGAGAGCGGTAACGCGAGGCTGAAATCATACCAGTATTCCTTCTCGTTGATGAATGACTTTTTCCCAATTTCAATCTCTTTGCCCGATTTCTCATATAGCGCGCTGACAACGATGTCCGACGTTGTGAAGCTGGTTTCAAACGTAGATCCAGCAGCCAACATAACCGGCCGCAGTTTTACCTTAAAGCGGGATTGCTGATCCCCCTGCGCGAAGGCGATGTCGGCAATGCTCCGAAGATTTGATTGGGGTAGCGGTGTTCTGCGCGTGATCTCCACTCGATATTGAAGGGCTGCGAGGTCCGCGTGCGCTTTTTCCACCAGAATGCCGCCAAGTCCTGCGATATCAGTACCGTTGTCAGCGACGAGCTTAACGCCGTCAGTACTCCCTGTTCTGATCAGTTGCAGGCGATTGTGCTCGAATCGAATCTCGCGGAAATGTTTCTCCGCATCCTGCCTGGAGAGCTTATCGATAATTGGCTGGATGTCCGTCACCGGCAGATCCTTATTGGCGGGCGCGAGGCCAAGAGTCCCGAACAGTTTACTGGTGGGATCCAGCACAAACAAATTGTTTATAGAAACAACGAGTTGGTTGCGAACGGCATCATCTGTGTCGGCGTCGTCAATGCGGGGCACTCCCTTTTTTATCGCCTTCACAACCTCCTCAATCGCTGTCAGTTTTTCCGCCTCCGCCGTCGGCAGACCATTTACAATGTGCGTCCACACGACGGCAATGTTGGAGTGGCCGAGGATGCGATTGTCCGTGAAATACCGCTGCGCATTCGGACGGCGAACGTCATTGCTCCGATAGCGGTCATTGAACACGTACCATTTCTGTTGTTCCACCGCGAGACGGCCGGTCTGGTACTTAACGATGTGGATCACGTATGAGCGGTTGTGCTCCGGATGCGGCCCGCCGAGAATGGCGGCGATCGCGGCGGGAGCTCCGTCAAGCGTGAGGTTTACTCCCAGCGGCATCGAGACCTCTCTCAGGGGGCTACTCAGGGTGACTGTTTGATCGGCGGCCATCGCGTAGATCGCTGCGGTCGCTAGCGTCAGAATGAATCGTATCAGTTTCATGCTGAGATAAGCGATATCCGGCGGGAAAGAGTGACACGCGGTGCCGCTGGGAAGGATCCCGGATGACCGAAACTAATAGAAGCCCCATGGCGAAGCGCTACGACGTCTCTTTGAAATCGCTGTTCCTGCGCGAGGGCGACGGCATTATTCGCAGGTTGCTCTTCGGCGGCAAGGTAATTGAATTCCTGGCCACGGAACAGCCCAAATCTTCAACCATCGCGCCGACCTTGTTGTTCGGACTGAAGACGGTTTGCTTCATCATGTCGAGTTTCAAGCCTTCAACGAGTCCGGCTTCGAGATGCGGATGCTGGAGTATTACGGCTATCTTGTTCGCGTCCACAAACAACACATCACCCAGGTGGTGCTTTATCTCGGCAAGGAACCGTTGCGTTTGCAATGTGCCTTCACGTCCCCGTCGATGGACTTCCGATTCGAGATAGTAAACCCGCGGGAGTACGACTCGGAGCCGCTGCTGGCTAGCGAAGATTGGGCCGACAACGTACTGGCAGTGTTGGCGAAAGGTGAACCGGAAAGGTTGCTGGAGGTGGTCTTGCGCCGTCTGCGCGTCATGAAGAGTGAAGACCAGGACTTGGCCGTGGGGCACGCTGGTGCTGCTTTCAGGCATACTGGGAATGGAAGAACCCGTAAGCGCCAGGTTGAAGGAGGTCGGCATGATCAATGTGATGGAGAACAAGGTTTTGGGTCCGCTGATCCTGCAACGGATGGAGCAGAAGGGCCGCAGCGAAGGCAATCAAGAAGGCAGACAAGACCTGCTTCAGGAGCAGTTGAGTGAGAAATCGGGTACTCTGCCCGTGTGGGTTGTGCAACGCCTGCAGGCCGCATCCGCTGAAGACTTACACACTTGGGCCAAACGCATCCTGCGCGCCACAACGCTCGAAGAAACCCTGCGGTAAATCGGAAAGCAGCGTTATTCCAAGTACGGCCATCTCCCTCGTGTGCCGGTGGCGAGAAAGGCTTGTATAATAGCAGGCACTATGAAGCAAGTTCTTCTACTGAGTTGCGGCGCGGCCGCGCTGCTTTTCTCACAGCCCACGCTGCCGATTAAGCTGATCTCGGAATGGGCCAAATTGCCGAAGGGGATGCACTTGGGCGAAACCTCCGGTGTGGCCACCGATAAGGACGACAACGTCTGGGTGTTCAATCGCGGGAAGGCGCCGGTCCTGAAATTCGACAAGACCGGCAAGCTGTTGGACGCGTGGGAGAACCTGCCGGTGACGTCGTCGCATGGCATTAAGATCGATCCGGACGGCAATGTCTGGACCGTGGATGTGGCGGCGCACTCGGTGAAGAAGTGGGCGCGGGATGGACGTATGCTGATGCAGATCGGCAACCCGGGCGGCGCGCCGGGAAACAACGAATCGAAGGACGCGTTTAACAGGCCGACGGGTATTTCCTTTGAGCCGAACGGGGACTTCTGGGTCTCCGATGGCTACGTGAATTCACGGGTGGTGAAGTTCAATAAGAACGGCGAGTACATGATGCATATCGGCGGGAAGAAGGGTACCGGGGATGCCGAGTTTGACATTGCCCACGACGTTGCTTTGGACGGCCGCGGGCGCGTGTATGTAGCCGATCGGGAGAACAAGCGGGTGCAGATTTTCTCGCCGGAAGGCAAGTTGATCAACAAGTGGACGAATCTGGGATCTCCTTGGGGGCTGGCGTTTAGTGCCAAAGAGAATGCGTTCTATATTTGCGACGGGTATGCGAACAAGATCACGAAGGTCAATATGGAAGGCCAGGTTTTGGGCACCTACGGGCAGTACGGGAAAATTCCGGGGCGGTTCGATTTCGTGCATCATATGGCGGTTGACTCGAGCGGGGCGATCTACGCGGCGGAGATCAAGAATTGGCGGGTGCAGAAGTTTGCCTGGCAGAACTGAAATTCCGCAACGCAGTAAGCCCGGTACAATAGAGCGGTGGCGCTAATCGACGAAATGCGGATGGACCGCACGGTGATGTCCGTCGTAACAACTGACACCCCGGCGGATGCTAACGCATACTGGCAAACCAAGTCGATGGAGGAACGCTTGGCGGCGTTGGAACTGACGAGGCAAGTGTTCAATGGCTACGACCCGGTTACCACCCGACTTCAAAGAGTTTTTGAAGTTGTTGAAGGCCCATGACGTCCGCTTTCTGCTTGTCGGCGGCTACGCGGTAAACGCATTCGGATATATTCGGAATATGGTCGACATTGATATTTGGATCGCGGCAACCCCCGAGAACCAAACGCGCGTCGTTCAAGCGATCCGTGAATTCGGTTTTGCGGCCACACCGCTGAACGTGCTCGATGGCCCCAAAGCCATGCTTCGCATGGGCAATCCGCCATTGCGGATTGAAGTTCTGAAAACCATTTCAGGGGTGGAATTCGACAACTGTTGGGAACGCCGCGGCCCGCCCCAAAGACATCGCCGATCTCACCAACCTTCCCTAAAGTGATAAATTGGCAGCCCGCCGCTTTTTCTCCGCAGTCCCAGTGGCTGCGGTCCGGCCGTGGGGCGTGACGGCGGCGAAGGGGATCGCGCGTTGGTAATTGCGCGACTGGCGCCGGCATCGATTCGCGGCGTCGACAACGAATAGTGGCCGCAGTTTCCGGAAGCTGGCCTTGACAAGTTCGATACCGCGGTCGAGGTCACGTCGTAAACTGCGATACACTTTGACAAGCGGATGGAGAGTCGGAATCCGGGTACTTGTCGCGAAGCCGGGGCTGGATGGCCACGATAGAGGCGCCAAGGTTATTGCAAGGGCACTCCGCGACGCGGGTATGGAGGTCATTTACACCGGCCTTCGGCAGACGCCAGAAATGATCGTCCACGCCGCGATGCAGGAAGATGTTCAGGTGATTGGCCTATCGATTCTCTCCGGCGCGCATTTGGCAATTGTCCCGCGTGTGCTGGAGCTCCTTCGGCAGAATGAGATGGAAGATGTTGCTGTCATCGTTGGGGGGATAATTCCCGATGAGGATAGCTGGAAGTTGAAAAAGCTCGGTGTGGCGGCGGTATTCCCGCCCGGCTCTTCTTTGGAAGAGATCGTGTCGTTTATCCGCTCGGCTGTCAAGCCGTCGTGAAGTACGGCACTGCCAACGCCCGGCGCTAGGACCCTATAAATGCAGGAACGCCAGAATATAGCTGTATTCGTCGATTACGACAACATCGAGATCGGTGTGAAAAGCACGCTCCGCCGTGAGTTTGCCGTTTCGCTTTGCCTCGATGCACTGAAGGAACGCGGCGACATAGTCGCCAAGTTCGCCTACGCCAACTGGGCGCGCCAGGAAGGCGCGGTACGCCAGATGGCGGAGAATGCCGTCCAGATGGTGCAACGGCTACCATCCCCCCGAGGGGATAAGAACGGCGCGGATATCAACCTCGCTCTGGATGCTTTGGAAATGGCCTTCACGCACAAGAACGTGAACGCCTTCGCCATCATCTCGGGCGACAGCGATTTTATCCCGCTCGTGAACAAATTGAAGGCCTACGGCAAGACGATCTTTATCGTCGGCGGTAAGGCGTTCACTTCGACCATCCTGCAGCAGAATTGCCACGAGTTCATCTCGTATGAATCGCTGTTGGTGGACGACCCGAAACTCCAGCCGCAGAATGCGCCGGCAAATCGACCGACGCCGATTCCGTCGGCGACGGCGCTTTTGGCGGCCACCACCGCGGCGGCCGCCGCGGCTTTAGAGAAGGGGATTCCGCCGCCACCCCCGCCGCAGTACGGCGACGCTAACCGTCGCGGGGGCCGCGGCGATCATCGCCGACCCGCTCCGCTGGAACTGCCACATGCGCTGCCGTTGGTGGAACGCGCGCTGGCCACGCTGCGCCGCCGCGGCGTGCAGCCGCAGTTGGGGCTGTTGAAAAGCACCATGCTGCAACTGGACCCCAGCTTCAATGAACGCGCTTATGGCACCGGCTCATTTTCGGATTTCGTCGACAAGCTGGAAACCAATGGTTATCTGGCCACAACCGGCCCCGAAGGCCGCAAGACAATTGAAGTGAAGCAGGTCGCCGAATCCGTCGCCACACCCAAGAAGGAAGAGGCGCTGCCGCTGCTGCGCCAAGTTGTCGACATCTATAAACTGGATTTGGAAGACGGCGCCACAGCGGATATTCTGGCTGGCTGGATGACCAAGATCCACCCCACGTTTGACGCGCAGAAGTATGGATTCCAATCGTTCGGCGAGTTCCTGAACTTCGCCCAGGACAACTATCTGGTTCGGGTGGAAGCCGACGCGGTGCGCGGCCTGATCGCCTATCCCGGCGCCGAACTTTCGGTTCCGCGAACGGTCGCCGAGACGCCTCACCGAATCAGCGTCGCCGCCGCGGCGGCATCGTCCGAGGGCGGTGCGGAAGCGCCGGGCGAAGCGGTCGCCGCGCAACCGGTGGAGGCACTGGAAGAGGAAGAAAAGCCCAAGCGCATGGCGCCCCGTAAACGCACGGCGGCTAAGAAGGCAGCCAGCACCAGCTCCACCACGGTTCGCCGCCCGCGCGCCCGCAAACCGGTGGAGTAAAACATGATCGAACGCTACAGCATTCCTGGAGCCGTCGCACCGCGTGGGCCATATTCCCACGCGGTGCGCGCCGGCGACTTCATTTTCGTTTCCGGGCAAGGGCCGCTGGATCCGGCCACTAATGACTTTTCGTTTGGCCCCATCGAACACGAAACCCGCGTCGTGCTGAACAACATTAAACTGATTCTGGAGGCCGCCGGGGCTTCCCTGGCCGATGTGGTGAAGTGTTCCGTATTTCTGCGTAATGGTGGCGATTTCGCCGCTATGAACGCTGTGTACGGGGAGTTCTTTGGTGAGAACAAGCCGGCCCGCACGACGGTGGAATCGAAGTTTGCCAATCCCACGATGAAAGTGGAGATTGACTGTATCGCTTACCAGCCGAAGGGCTAAGGATGAGCGGGGCGCGCGGGCGGGGACTTGGGCTTCTCCATGTATCTGGTGGAGGACGCCTGCTTCACGTTCGGGAAGGGCCGCTGGACGGCGCAGGATGTTCACGAGATGTCGCTGATGAATCTGGAAGGGGAGTACGCGACCATAATGACG
>Ga0163150_10010090_pt1 | contig 10279 bp, 7 predicted proteins | sample OliLakLV19P2IB_FD_148628 | JGI IMG/M metagenome (GOLD analysis project Ga0163150, IMG submission 148628) | Freshwater microbial mat bacterial communities from Lake Vanda, McMurdo Dry Valleys, Antarctica - Oligotrophic Lake LV.19.P2.IB | ecosystem: Environmental > Aquatic > Freshwater > Lake >...
TCTTCCAAATCGGCTGGCGCAAGTTGCAGCGCTGGCTGAGTTGTCAAAGCTCGACCTTGCCGTTCTTGACCTTGCGGCTGAGCCCCTTCCGGCTCGCCCCTGCTTGGCGAAAGTGTTAGCTACTCAGGACGGCAAAGCTAGCTTGATTGCCGGGCGCGCCCCCAGGCTGTTCTTCGGTTAGTGGCGGTTTGCACGATGTCTGGTCATGGCTCTAGCTTGCATTACCGGCCTAGAAAAAAAGCCCAGGAACGCGGAGTTGACGCCGAGCGAGAAACGGCACAACCGCAGCTTGGCACGAGTCCGCGTCCGGGTGGAGCATGCCATCGCTGGTGTGAAAATCAGTCGCATTGCCAAGGACACTTTCCGCAACACCGCCGATGGATTATCCGATGTGGTGATCGCCATTGCGTGTGGCTTGCACAATCTGCGTGTCTCGCGCCGGGCCGGACGACATCGTAGCTCATCCGCTTATTTTCGATAGAGTCTAATGACTGAAGTTTAGAGCCCATGCGAGCTGACTTAGGCTTGGGCCTTCCCAAAATCTGAAATCTGCCGATGATTCGGCAGATGACCGCACCTTTACAATTCCTCCAAGAGTTTCGTCAACGGTTGATGGGCATCTTCACGCGCCGCGCCGACGCGCTGTTTGAGTTGATGGAGGCCCTGCTGCTCACCCTCGACCCACGTTCGCCAGTGGAGTTGAGTGCCAGTCCTGCCTTTCGCCGCCGGTTTGCTTCCGTCTACGATGCACTCTGCCACGGGCAAATCGATGCTCGCTTGGCGCGCGAATTACTAACTACCGCAGAGCCGCCGGACGCGCTCCAAGTCGAGGGCTATGCGGTGTATGCCGTCGATAGCACGATTACCGCTCGGCCCGACGCGAAGACCCTGCCCGACCGAGGCAAAGTCTACTCGGCGAGCAAAGGCGCTCCGGTGCCGGGCCATCAATACAGTTGGCTGGGCCGTGTCATCGCCCAAGGGCAATCGTGGTTTGCACCGCGCGATGTGGAACGGATCGCGACGACCACCACCCCGGCGGCGCTGGCTGCCGAACAAGTGAAACGTTTGGCGGCGACAATTGCCCTTAGCCGGGCGGCGGTGATCGTGGCCGACAGCCACTACGCCAAGCGGGCCTTTCTGGAGGTTTTTGTCAGCCTGCCCAACGTGGTCGTGTTGGTGCGGCTCGCCTGCAACCGGGTACTGTATGGACCAGTGCCCCCCGTCCTTGGCAAGCGCCCCAAAGGGCGTCCGCCCTTGCACGGCGAGAAGTTCAAGCTCACGGCGCCCCCGCTGCCGGAACGCCAAGCCACGTTTCCGCTGGGCAAAGCGACCGTGCGGGTCAGCGCCTGGACGAGACTGCATTTCAAAGCGCTGGCGGCGCTCGCGGGCATGGTGCTCCGGGTCGAATTCCTGAATGCGGCGGGACAGCCGATGTACCAGCGGCCGCTGTGGTTGTTCTGGAATGGTCCTACTAGCGTGACGCTGGAGGCGCTCTGCCAGATGTACTTATTGCGATTTGGCATTGAGCATTTCTTCCGCTTCGCTAAACAGCGCTTGGGGCTGCTGATCGCGCAGACCCCTCAACTGGCGGCCTGTGAAATCTGGGTGTGGGTGGTGGCCTTGGCGTACACGCAATTGCTACTGGCCCGCACCGTGGTGACGGCTCAACCCCGACCGTGGGACCCCAAGGTGCGCCGTGACCCGCAACAGCCCTTGACCCCCGGACAAGTTCGGCAAGCCTGGCTGGCTTTTTCACACGGGTTGGGCACACCCGCCCACGCGCCCAGACCTGGTGGAAAAGCTCCAGGGCGAGCCGTAGGGTTCAAACCCAGGCCACGCGAGAAGTGCCCTGTGGTCTCCAAGCAGCGACAACCAGCTGTTTTGGCTGTTGCTTGAAACAGAAACTCGTGGAATTGTTAAAGGTCGATAAGCTCAGAATGGACTGGGCTGGTTTTGCGCTCTAAAGTCCAGTCACCTGCAACAGTGCTAAAATCTCGGGCATGGGCTTTCCTGAGTAGGTTGCTGTTCTGGAAAACGTCAACTTTACTCGGAAAGCCCATTTTGGCAGTACCGCAAAAGTCACTTTCGTGCCTTCTTTTCAGGCACGAATCGCGTGCCTCGCCGTGGGTAGCCCTGGGCGAAAGCGCCCAAACCAGCGGGCCGAGTAGCATGATGACATAACGTGAGCTTCGTACCAGAGTGAGTTTTGCGGTACTGCCCATTTTGTATATCCCGTTTTGGCGAAGGTATTGTGCAAGTAGAACAATTTCTCTTTACAACATAGCTAGGGCTAAAGCCCCCGGCCGCGCACCGCCAAGCGCCCCCTTACCAACTGAATGCCATACGTCCACCACCGCCATGACAGGTGCGACAGGCGCGACAGCAAAGTCAACACCCGTGACAGGCGCGACAGGCGCGGCAGGAAAGTCAACACCCGTGACAGGCGCGACAGGCGCGGCAGGAAAGTCAACACCCGTGACAGGTGCGACAGGCGCGGCAGGAAAGTCAACACCCGTGACAGGTGCGACAGGCGCGACAGCAAAATCAACACCGCCGTACTCAGCGGCTCCCTCCGCCGTGGCACTTGCGACACTCGTGACGTTCCCAACACCCAACCAGCTCGACTCTGGCGCAGCCTCCTCTTCCCGCTGCCCCCTTCGTGCAATTCGTGAAATTCGTGGCTAACGCCTTTCTCCCTCGTGTACTTCGCCGCAAACGCCTTTCCTGCTTTTGGCTGAATCCCTACTTGCGACTCGCCCCGGACCCGTTATAATTCACTCACCCCAGGGTACGCGCCAGAGACCATGCCCTCGGTAAGGAGCTAACTCAGCCATGTCTGCCCTGCCCAATTACGCCTACTTCAAAGGTAAGATCGTGCCCTACGGCGAGGCCAAGGTCGGTGTCATGACCCACGCCCTTAATTACGGCACCGGCATCTTCGGCGGCGTGCGCGGCTACTGGAACGACGACGAAAACCAACTGCTGGTCTTTCGGCCGCACGACCACATGCGCCGCTTCCTCAGCTCGTCGCGCCTGCTGCTGATGGAACTGGGCCTGAACGAAGAACAGCTCGTCAACCTCATCCTCGACCTGCTGCGGGCCGAGGACCGGCACGAAGACATGTACGTGCGCCCGCTGGCCTTCAAGGGCGATGAGATCATCGGCGTGCGCCTGAACGACCTGCACGACGAATTGACCATGTTCGCCGTGCCCTTCGGCCGCTACGTGGATAAGGAAGAGGGCGCGCACGTCACCATCTCCTCCTGGCTGCGCGTGGACGACAACAGCATCCCGGCCCGCGGCAAGATCACCGGCTCCTACGTCAACTCGGCCTTCATCAAGACCGACGCGCTGCGCTCCGGCTTTGACGAGGCGATTGCCCTCAACTCCGACGGCCACGTGGCCGAAGGCTCGGCCGAAAACATCTTCATGCTGCGCGACGGTGTGCTCATCACCCCGCCCGTCACCGACAACGTGCTCGAAGGCATCACCCGTCGCACGATCATGACCCTGGTGCGCGACGAACTGGGCATGGAAGTGGTCGAGCGCTCGATTGACCGCAGCGAGCTGTATATCTGCGACGAACTCTTCTTCTGCGGCACCGGCGTGCAGATCGCGGCCATCACCAAGATTGACCACCGCCCGGTGGGCACCGGCCAGATGGGCCCGCTCTCCAGCGACCTGCGCGACCTGTATTTTGACGTGGTGCGGGGCAAGGTGGCGAAGTACCGCCATTGGAACACGCCGGTCTTCGTCAAGGAAACGTCCGCTGCCGACTAACCCGGCCGCGAACTAAGCGCGATGGTCTTCCACCCGCCGCGCACCACTGGCCTGGCCCTCGGGCTGAGCGCCCTGCTGGTGCTGCTGGCCATAGACGCGGCCCTGCTGGCGGTGCTGCGCGCCAACCCGCTGGCCCCCGCCGGCTTCCTCAGCCTGCTGCTGCTGGTGGGCAGCCTGCCGGTCGTGGCCTGGCTGCTCTATCGCGGCTACGGCCTGCTGCGCTCGCGCTACGTTCTCAGCCGCAACGCCATCGTGGTCGAGTGGGGCGACCGCCGCATCGTCCTCCCGATGGCCCTGCTGGATGAGGTGCGCGCCGGGGCCGAGGTCGAAGCGCCGCTGCTGCGCCCGCGCGGCCTCCCCTGGCCCGGCAGCACCGTGGGCACCGCCACTATCGCCGGCTTGGGCGAGGTCGAGTTCCTGGCCGCCACCGCCAAGCCCGGCCTGGTGCTGCTGCGCCACGCCGAAAGCTGGCTGGCGATCTCGCCCGCCAACCCCACCGCCTTCCTCGACACCCTGCAAGCCCTGCGCGCCGAAGGCCCGGAAGTCACCATCGAGCCGGAGTCGGTCATCCCGGCCGTGCAGCGCTGGGCCGTGCTGCACGACCGGCTGGCCCTGGCCCTGATCGGCGCGGGCGGGCTGAGCGTGCTGCTGCTGCTCGGCTACCTGGCGCTGGTGGCCGCCCAACTGCCGCCCGAGATCGCGCTGCACTTCGACGGCCAGGGCGTGCCCGACCGCTTTGGCCCGCCCACCGGCCTGCTGATCCTGCCCGCCATCGCCGGCCTAACGTGGCTGGTGAACACCGGCCTGGGCCTGTGGCTGCACCCGCGCGTGCCGGCCCGCGCCGCCACGTATCTGCTGCTGGGGGCCACGCTCTTCGTCCAGGCCCTCGTCTGGGTCGCCACCATCGGCTTGCTCACCGCCGGCAACACGCCCAACCTCGGCTAAGCCCGGCTCGCCCGGACCCTGCAGCGGCGCTTCACAATTGCTCCATAATCCCCCGGCATACTGCTGAAATTGCCCTGGCCGCCGACTCAAGGCGCTGGTCTAACTGGCGTTTACACCAGCGGCCCAGGCGCGTCACACCCGGCCGGCCGGTGTCCTAAGGGACATGCCCGGCCCTAGCTATTCGGCCAGGGCGCGGCCCTTGAAATTCGACGAAGCGCGTGATACAGTTAGGTAAGATTAACTAAACAGGTTACTTAACTATGTCAAGTGTTAAACAATTCCGCGACAAGTTCCGCGAGTGGACCGATATTTTCACCTCGCGCTCCATGGCCGACACGGTGCGCTTCGTCAAGCATTCCGACATGAGCTTCGCGCAGTACGGCACGCTGATGCAGCTTTACCACGTGCATCAGTGCGGCCTGACCGACATCGCCAACCGCCTGGGCATCACCAGCGCCGCCACCAGCCAACTGGTGGATAAGCTGGTGCAGAGCCAGATGGTCGAGCGCACCGAGGACGAGCACGACCGGCGCGTGAAGCAACTGACGCTGACCGCCAAGGGCCGCCAGTGGGTCGAGCGGGGGATGCAGGCCCGCATGGCCTGGACCGTCACCCTGGCGGAAACCCTGTCGGCCGACCAGCGCGCGGCGGCCATCCGCACCATGAACGACTTGATGGCGGCCGTGCGCACCCTGCCGGCGCCCGAATCGGCCCCGCTCCAAGAATGACCGCCCCGACCTACGACCTGAGCGGCCGGGTGGCCCTCGTCACCGGCGCAACCTCCGGCATTGGCCGGGCCACCGCCCAAGGCCTGGCCGCCGATGGCGCGACGGTGCTGGTGGTCGGCCGCAACGCCGGCAAGACCAGCGCCACGGTTAATGAAATCAGCGCCGCCACCGGCAGCGGCCGGGTGGTGGGCCTGCTGGCCGACCTCAGCCGCCAGAGCGACGTGCGCCGGCTGGCCGAGGAGGTGCGCACCCGCTGGCCCGCGCTGCACGTCCTGGTGAACAACGCCGGGGCCATCTTTAGCAAGCGCGCCGAAAGCGCCGACGGCCTCGAGCAGACCTGGGCGCTCAATCACCTCAGTTACTTCCTGCTGACCGAGCTGCTGCTCGACGCGCTCAGCGCCGGCGGCGCGCCCGGCCGGGCAGCCCGCATCGTCAACGTCGCCTCGAACGCGCATGTGCGCCTGAAGGGCCTGGATTTTGCCGACCTGGAGAAGCGGCAGGGGTATTTTAGTTTTGGGGCCTATGCCCAGTCGAAGCTGGCGAACATCCTGTTCACCTATGAGTTGGCCCGCCGCCTGTCACAGGCCGGGCGGCCGATCACGGCCAACGTGCTGCACCCCGGGCTGGTGCACACCGGCTTCGCCAGCAATAACCACAGTTGGGTGTGGCGGTTAGTGTATGTCTTTCTCAACCGCATCGCCCTGACGCCCGCCCAAGGGGCGGAGACCATGCTATACCTGGCCGCCGCGCCCGAAGTCGAGGGTGTGACCGGCAAGTATTTTGTCAAACGGCGGCCCGTCGCCTCGTCGCCCGCGTCGTATGATGCGGCGGCGGCCCGGCGGCTGTGGGCTGTGAGTGAACGGGCCGTGCTGCTGCCCGGGTGAACTTCTTTGCTAGAAAGGGTTAATAATCGTGGAACGACCAAATTGGCGTGACCGGCGTGCCGGTCCCAAGAACAACGGCTTACGCCGCTCCCTGCAATACCTGACGCGCCTCAAGTTTGGCGCGCTCTGGCCCTACATTTTCATGATCGTGGCGACTCTGGCCCAGTTGGCGGTGCCGCGCATGGTGCGCAACATCATTGACGCCGTCACCAACGGCGTCATCGCCAAGCAGGTGCTGGCCGCGCTGCCGCAAATCCCGGCCGCCTTCGTGAACCAGGCCCTGCCCAACCTGCTGGAAGCCCTCAAGCTGCCCAGCACCTGGAGCCTTGATCAGCTCGTCACCGAGATGACCACCCGGCAGGATACCGCCCCCAACGCCCTGCTCACCGCCCTGGTGGCGATTGTGATCTTCGCCACCGTGCGCGGCATCTTCGCCTTCTTGCAGGTCTTCTGGGCGGAAAAGAACTCGCAGAGCGTGGCCTTCGACATGCGCAACGATCTGTTCGCTAAGATCCAGCGCCTGTCGTTCTCGTACCACGACCGCAACCAGACCGGCCAACTGATGATCCGCGCCACCGACGACGTGGAGAAGGTGCGGCTGTTCATCGGCCAGGGCGTGGTGCAACTGCTGGGCGCGGTGGTGCTGCTCACCGGCACGCTCATCATCATCTTCACCACCAACGCCCAACTGGCCTGGGTGGCGATGCCCATCCTGCCGATTGCCCTGGTGCTGTTCGTCATCTTCGGGGCCATCAGCGCGCCGCTGTTCGGCAAGGTGCAGGCGCGCCTGTCGGCCCTTAACACCATCCTGCAAGAGAACCTGGCCGGCATGCGCGTCATCAAAGCCTTCACGCGCGAGCCAGAAGAGCAGGTGAAGTTTGGCCAGGCCAACGAGGCCGTGTTCGCGCAGCAAATTGCCGTGGCCCGCATCTTCACCTTCCTGTTCCCGCTGGTGTTCCTGGTCGCCAACCTGGGCCAGGCCTCCATCCTCTTCTTCGGCGGGCAGCAGATCATCGCCGGCACGCTGACCCTGGGCGAGTGGCAAGAGTTCAGCCTATACCTGGTCTACATCTTCCTGCCGGTGGCCCAGTTCGGCTTCATCATCACCCAGCTCGGCCAGGCGTCGGCTTCGGCCGGCCGCGTCTTTGAGATCCTCGACGCCAAGAGCGATGTGACCGACAAGCCCGGCGCTTCCACCCTGCCGGCCGTCACCGGCCGCGTGAAGTTCGAGGACGTGACCTTCCGTTACTTCAGCAGCGGCGCGCCGGTGCTCAGCCACGTGACCTTCGAAGCCGAGCCCGGCCAGACCGTGGCGCTGCTCGGCGCGACCGGCTCCGGCAAGACCACCATCATCAACCTGCTGCCGCGCTTCTACGACCCTAGCGAGGGCCGCATTCTGATTGACGGCCACGACCTGCGCGACGTGACGCTCGACTCGCTTCGCAGCCAGATCGGCATCGTGCTGCAGGAAACGACCCTGTTCAGCGGCACCATCCGCGACAACATCGCCTTTGGCCGGCCCGAGGCCACGCTCGACGAGGTGGTGGCGGCGGCCAAAGCGGCGGCGGCGCACGAGTTCATCGAATCCTTCCCGCAGGGCTACGAGACGCCGGTGGGCGAGCGCGGCGCCACCCTGAGCGGCGGGCAGAAGCAGCGCCTGGCCATCGCCCGCGCCCTGCTGCTCGACCCGCGCATCCTGATCCTGGACGACTCGACCAGCAGCGTAGACCTGACGACCGAGGCCAAGATTCAGACGGCGCTCGACCGGCTGATGAAGGGGCGCACGAGCTTTGTGATTGCGCAGCGCATCAGCACCGTCATGCAGGCCGACCAGATCTTGGTGCTCGACCAGGGCACCGTGGTGGCGCGCGGCCAGCACGCCGACTTGATGGAAGACAGCCCGATCTATGCCGAAATCTACCGCTCGCAGTTGGTGAGCGACGCCGCGACCGAAGCCGCTGTGGCGGCCCAGGCGACAGCGACCCCGGCCTAAGCGCGAACCAATTACTGATGAAAGCAGGATAAACAACTATGTTTGGTGGACCTGACGGCATGCGCCGTCTCATGAGCCAGGATCAGCTCAAGCCCAAGCGGCTGGGCGATACCATGGCGCGGTTTGGCAAGTACTTTGCGCCCTTCTGGCCGGGCCTGGTGATCGTGGCGGTGCTCATCATCGTTTCGACCTGGAGCCAGGTGACCAGCCCCGATTTGATCGGGCAGGTGGTGGATTGCTACCTGGTCGTGCCCTCGGCCGCGACCAGCGGCGCGTTCCCCGGCGCGAGCGCCGACAGCGGCGGCGAGACGGCCGCCAAGTCGAACTGCTGGCTGGCGGCCGACCCGGCCACGCTGGGCTTCACCCAGCACTTGATGCAGAGCGTGGTGACGGCCGGCGACTTTCCCCAGCCGCTGAACGACGCCAGCCTGATGGACTCAGACGCCCGCTTGGCCGGCCTGACGCGAGTGACCCTGGTCATCATCGGCCTGTACGTCGCCAGCTCGGTGCTGACCGGGTTGACCTTCTTTACTATGACCTGGACCGGGCAGCAGGTGCTGCGCACCATCCGCAACGATGTGTTCAAGCACCTGCACCGGCTGTCGCTGGCCTACTACGCCGAGCACGAGAGCGGCGACCTGATGAGCCGCATCACCAGCGACGCCGACACCATCCAGCAGGCCCTGAGCTTTGCGCTGATTAGCGTGCTGAGCGGTGCGCTGCTGCTGGTGTGGATCTCCTACAACATGCTCACTAAGAGCGTGCCCTTCGCGCTGCTGAGCCTGGCCGTTGTGCCGGTCATGGCGGTCGCCACGCTGTGGTTCTCGGATCAGGCCCGCAAGGCCTTCCGCAAGACCCGCGTGGAGATGGGCAGTGTCAACGCCGAACTGCAAGAGAGCATCGCGGCCGTGCGCGAGGTGCAGGCCTTCAACCGGGCGGAGGAGAACATCACCAACTTCCGCCAGACCAACGCCTCTAACCGCGACGCCAACGTGCGGGCCGTGGCTTTCACCAGCGCCCTGGCCCCCACACTCGAAGCCCTGGGCTACGTGGCCCTGGCGCTGGTCACCGGCATCGGCGGCCTGTACCTGCTGCGCGAGCAGAGCTTCTTTGGCACCGCCGTCTCGCTCGGGTTGATCATCACCTTCCTGAGCTACGTGCAGCGCTTCAACCAGCCGATCCAGCAGATCGCCGTGCTGTGGACCAATATCCAGAGCGCGGTGGCCGGCGGTGAGCGCATCTTCGGCCTGCTCGACGAGCAGCCGGGCGTGCAAGACAAGCCCGGCGCGCGCGAGATGCCCGCCATCCAGGGCCGGGTCGAGCTCGACCATGCCTCGGCCGAATACAAGGTGGGCGTGCCGGTGCTCAAGAACGTGACCTTTACGGCCGAGCCGGGGCAGACCATCGCCATCGTCGGCCCGACCGGCGCGGGCAAGACCACCATCATCAACCTGCTGCCACGCTTCTATGACGTCACCGGCGGCGCGGTGCGGATTGACGGCCTGGACGTGCGCGACGTGACCGCCCGCAGCCTGCGCCGCCAGATCGGCATCGTGCTGCAAGACACCTTCCTGTTCAGCACGACTGTGATGGAGAACATCCGCTTTGGCCGGCCCGACGCCACCGACGCGGAGGTGCTGGCGGCGGCCAAGCTGGCCTACGCCGACAGCTTCATCGAGCGCCTGCCGGAGAAATACCAGACCGTGCTGGGCGAGCGCGGCAGCGGCCTGAGCCAGGGCCAGCGGCAGTTGCTGGCCATCGCCCGCGCGGCGCTGGCCGATCCGCGCCTGCTGATCCTGGACGAAGCCACCTCCAGCGTGGATACGCGCACCGAGCGCCTGATCCAGCAGGCGTTTGACAAGCTGCTGTCCGGCCGGACGAGCTTTGTCATCGCCCACCGCCTGAGCACGATCCGCAACGCCGACCAGGTGTTGGTGCTCAACCAGGGC
>Ga0163150_10010091_pt1 | contig 10279 bp, 8 predicted proteins | sample OliLakLV19P2IB_FD_148628 | JGI IMG/M metagenome (GOLD analysis project Ga0163150, IMG submission 148628) | Freshwater microbial mat bacterial communities from Lake Vanda, McMurdo Dry Valleys, Antarctica - Oligotrophic Lake LV.19.P2.IB | ecosystem: Environmental > Aquatic > Freshwater > Lake >...
GCCGATGTCCGGTTCCCCGGCACCGAACTCACCCTCCGGTTTGACGTCGCGGGCCCCCAGGTGCCCCGGAAAGCGGACACGCGGTGACCCCCCTCTGTCAGGAGTTCTGGATTCAGGGGTCGCGATTCCAGCCGACGGGGTTCCCCGACCTCGGCGCGGCGTCGTACCGGACCCACGACGGTCGCGAGATGCTGCTCGTCGAGTCCGCGCAGAGCGTGGCGAACCGCCTGGAGGCAGTCTGCTGGGACGAGGCGGCCGCCGACGTCCCGACCGAGCTCCGAGGGATCCCGTACGTGAGCGTCCGTCGCGGCACGGCGATGCTGACGAACTCGATTCTCGAGGCGCACCGACTCAACAGCCCCTACATCCTCGAGGGCAAGGACCCGTTCATCGATCGCCTCAAGCAGGAGCTGGGTGCGAGCGAAACCGGGCGGATCGACCACGCCCGATTGGCGACGGTCCTCTTCCGATACGACGTGAACACGCTCCTCCACGGCGTCTTCCTGGCCAAGAAGGACATCGCTGGCGGTCGGATGCGGTTGCCCCGCGCGCTGGGCGGATTCATCGAGGCCGTCGATGTCACGGTCGCCGCCAGCGGTGGAGTCAAGCGGGACGACGTGAATCCGAGCGGGGAGGCGAAGTCGGGCTTCGGGCACGTTCCGTTCCATCGGGAGGAGTACACCGGATCGCTGCGGGCGTTCTTCAACCTCGACCTCGGCCAGGTCCGCGGCTACCGCCTCGGCGCGCCGGCGGAACGCCTGCTGGTCGGGCTCGCGCTGTACAAGATCCTGCGGTTCCTCGATGTCGGCCTGCGCCTGCGGACGGCCTGTGATCTCAAGGCGGGCACTCCCGTCGTCTCGGCCCCGGCCGGCGTCGCGCTCCCCAGCCTCGCGACGGTCCGCGGGGCCCTGCCGGACCTGATCCAGGCCGCGTCGTCCGGATTCGCCAACCCTCGGGTGACGGTCGTCGAGTTCAAGGAGTAGGCCGAGCGTGCTCGTCATCGAAGTCCGATTCCTGGCCGGCAGGTTCCACGCCACCCCTTGGGGAAGGAGCGTCAACGAGGGACAGGTGGAGTGGCCTCCCGCGCCATGGCGCCTGGCCCGCGGCCTGATCGCCGTGTGGCACCGCACGACGCCGACCGCATCTCCGAGCGAGACCGCGACGATGGAGCGACTCGTCGCCGCGCTCGCTACGCCGCCCCGATTCCGGCTTCCGCCCGCGTCGCGGGCTCACACCCGGCACTATGTCCCCGACTTTCAAGGCGATACCTCGAAGATCCTCGATGCGTTCGTCGTCGTGGACCCGAGTGCCCCGGTCCGGTTCGTATGGGACTCGGTCACACTTCTGAACGACGAGGCGGCCCTGTTGTCGAGCCTCCTGCGGGAACTCCCGTATCTCGGACGGGCCGAGAGTTGGGTGGAGGCGCGGGTCGGAACGATCGACGACGGACCTTCGTCCGCAGAGCCGGTGACGGGGCCCTTCGACAGCGACGACGACCTTGTCCGGGTCCTCTGCCCGATGTCGCCGACGGCGTATGCCGCGTGGAAGTCCGGCAGGGAGGCCGCCGACCCGAAACCGGCGCGCTCGAAAAAGGCTCGAGCTCCGGTGCCCGCGACCCTCCTCGAAGCGCTCCAGGCGAGTACGGAGGAACTCCAGAAGGCGGGCTGGTCGCACGCCCCGGGAGCCGTCTGGGTCCCCTATCGCCTTCGAGCCGATGCGTTCTCGACAACCGCCCCCCGGGCCCGTTCCGGCGCGGACACGCCGCTCGCGCCCACCGTCGCCCGGTTCGCCGTCGCGGGGGCCGTCCGACCTCGCATCACGGACGCGCTGTTCCTCGCCGAACGCCAGATCCGCCCGGCACTGATGAAGATCTCCGACGGACTTCCGGTCTTCAGCGGGAAGGACGAGGCCGGGCAGCCTCGCGCCGGCAATGCGCATGCCTACATCCTCTGCGAGGCGCTCGGCGGTCCAGGAGATGCCGGACGCGTCACGCACGTCACGGTGTTCGCACGGATGGGCTTTGACGACGCGGCGCGCGACGCGTTGCATCGCCTGCGTAGAGTTTGGGGCAGTGGTGGCCACGATCTGCAAACGGTCTTGCTCGGCCTGGGGACGCCGCGAGACCATGCCGGAAGTCCCCGCGTCGGCGGATCCCCCCTCTGCGGCGAGTCGCGGCGATGGGTGTCCTACACGCCCTTCGTCGCGACGCGGCATCCGAAGTTCCGCGCCGACGGTTCGGCCCGGAAAGTCGAAGACGGCTGGTCCGTCGGCTCGCCGGAGCACGACCTTCGTCGCCTGCTCCTTGAGGACGGCTATCCGACTCCGACGTCGATCGAGCGGATCCAACCGGACGTGAGCAGCGACGTCCCCGTGTCTTCCTGGCTTTCCTTCCGGACCCGCCGAACGCAGGGCGAAGGACGCCGAGCATCGTCGCCGCCGCTGGGCTTCCGGGTCGTGTTCCCCGTCCCCGTCCAGGGGCCCCTCGCGCTCGGCTACGGCGCGCACTTCGGGCTGGGAGCCTTCCGACCGGATCCCAGCGGATGACCTCCGACCCTTTGCCCGCAAGGATGCTCAACGAGTGGGTGTACTGCCCGCGCCTCGCGATGCTCGAACACCTCCACGGAGAATGGGCGGAGTCCTCGGACACGGAGGACGGCCATCGGGTCCATCGACGGGTCGACATCGAAGGGGGGGACGTCCCTGCACCCGCCGAGGTGGAGGGAACGGAGGTCGCTCGCTCGCTCTGGCTGACGAGCGAGGACGAGGGGATCACGGCGCGGCTCGACCTGCTCGAGGGCATTCCCGGCACCTCGACGGTGCGGCCGGTGGACTACAAGCGCGGGTCCGGCCCGGCGGAAGGCGAGGGCGTCTACGAACCGGAGCGGGTCCAGGTCTGTGCGCAGGCGCTCGTGCTTCGGAGTCACGGCTACGTCGTCAACGAGGGCGCAGTCTGGTTCGCCGGGTCGCGCCGGCGCGTCTCCATCGCCCTCACGGACGATCTCGTCGCACGCACGCGAGCGGCCGTGGTCGAGATGCGCGCGGCGATGGAGCGCGGCGTGCTTCCACCGCCACTCGTCGACTCGCCGAAGTGCAACGGATGCTCGCTGGCCCCGATCTGCCTGCCCGACGAAGTTGCCCTGCTGGCGACGGGCGGCGCCGCTGCCGATGCAGCGAAGGACCCCGACGAGATCCTCACACGGCGCCTCGTGCCCGCGCGCGACGACGGGCTTCCGCTGCACGTCCTGACGCAGGGCGCTCGGGTCGAATTGGACGGGAGCGAACTCGTCGTCCGCCTGAAGGGCGCCGAGCTCGGGCGCGCGCCTCTGCCCCAAACCAGCCAGGTCGGGCTGTACGGGAACATCCAGGTGACGACCCAAGCGATGAGGGCGATCGTCGAGTCGGGGGCTCCCGTCGCGCTCCTGTCTCGTAGCGGATGGTTCGTGGGACTCGTCGGAGGGCTCCCCCACGGCAACGTCTTCGTCCGGCAGGCGCAACTCCGCGCCGCCGACAACCCCGCACGCGCCCTCGCGATCGCCCGGGGGATCGTCGTCTCGAAACTCCGCAATCAGCGCACACTTCTGCGTCGCAACGCCGATGGAGATGCCGAGGAAGCGTTGGCGCGCCTCGATCGGGCGATCAAGGCGGCGGGTCAGGCGACGACGGTGGACTCCCTCCGAGGATGTGAAGGGGACGGTGCCGCCGGCTATTTTGGCGCCTTCGCACAGATGCTGCGTCCGCGAGACGGGACGCTCGCGTTCGACTTCGTCACCCGGAATCGCCGTCCGCCGACCGACCCGGCAAACGCGCTCCTCAGCTTCGCGTACGCGATGCTCACGCGAGAGTGGACCCACGTGATCCACGGCGTGGGGCTCGATCCGTACGTCGGGTTCCTCCATGCGCCTCGCCAGGGTCGGCCGGCGCTGGCGCTCGATCTCATGGAGGAGTTCCGGCCGATCCTCGCCGACTCCACGGCGATCGGGATGGTGAACACAGGGGAGATCGGCCCGGAGCACTTCGTACGGCGCGGCCCCAGTTGCAACCTCACCGACACCGGGCGGCGCCGCGTGCTCGAGGCCTGGGAGAGGCGACTCGACACCTTGGTGACGCATCCGGTGTTCGGCTATCGGATCTCCTACCGCCGGGTCTTTGAGGTCCAGACTCGACTCTTGGCTCGGCACCTGCTCGGTGAGATCCCCGACCTACCGCCCTTCCTGGTGAGGTGACGTGCGCCATCGTTGGATCGTCACCTACGACGTCGCCGACGCCCGGAGGCTGCGGCGCGTCTACAGGACACTGCTCGGGTACGGGGACTGGCTCCAACTGTCCGTGTTCCGCTGCGATCTGTCGGCACGAGAGCGCGTCCGACTTCAAGGCCTCTTGGAGCAGGAGATCCGCCCGCAACAAGACCAGGTGATCTTCATGGACCTCGGTCCGGCCGACGCGCGGGGGAGCGAAGCGCTTTCGTCGATCGGACGTCCCTTGGACCCGCCTCGTCGGGCGGTCGTCCTCTGACGAGCGGTCCGGTCCTCTCGAAACCACGGGACCCGCTCGCAACTGTCGTAACTCTTTGGCAACAGACAACTTATGGCTCCGCACGCCGAGCGCCGGCGCGCGCGAACGCCGGCAGCACAGGCCCGTTTCCGGGACCGCTCGCCTTCGCTGGCGTAACTCTGCAATGCCGCATATCTTATGGACGCCGCGGTTTCCCGTCTTGCTGAAGACGGGCTCCGTTGAAGCGCAAGGATAAAAGTCTAGGCGGCCTCTTCGCGTTCGATGGTTTCCCGTCTTGCTGAAGACGGGCTCCGTTGAAGCGGGTCAATGCCCTTTCGTGGGAGGGTGGCGGTACCGTTTCCCGTCTTGCTGAAGACGGGCTCCGTTGAAGCGGCGATCGCAAGCCTCGGACGTGGTGGGTCCCGCTCGGTTTCCCGTCTTGCTGAAGACGGGCTCCGTTGAAGCCGCGGCGACGTGATCTTCCTCGCTATGGGTCTCAAGGTTTCCCGTCTTGCTGAAGACGGGCTCCGTTGAAGCGATTTGCTCGACCATGGCGGCCGCGAGGGCTGCGTGTTTCCCGTCTTGCTGAAGACGGGCTCCGTTGAAGCTGAGCGCTGAGCAGGCCAAGGCCATTTACGGGTTCAATCGTTTCCCGTCTTGCTGAAGACGGGCTCCGTTGAAGCGCCTGACGAGGGAGCGGATGCGCTTGCGGGAGGTGGGTTTCCCGTCTTGCTGAAGACGGGCTCCGTTGAAGCCCCTCGATGATCGCCATGGGTGACGTGTTCCAGGCGGCGTTTCCCGTCTTGCTGAAGACGGGCTCCGTTGAAGCTCCAGCACCTGCTCCCGGGTCATCCGCGGGTGCTTGAGGTTTCCCGTCTTGCTGAAGACGGGCTCCGTTGAAGCAGCCCGAAGGAAGGTAAGATCACCCTAACCTTGGATCGTTTCCCGTCTTGCTGAAGACGGGCTCCGTTGAAGCGTGCGAAGTCCACCGGAGAGGGTCCCGGGGTCGGTGGCGAGTTTCCCGTCTTGCTGAAGACGGGCTCCGTTGAAGCGAGCCACCGCCGACGACGCTCGTGACGCCGCCTATGCCACGTTTCCCGTCTTGCTGAAGACGGGCTCCGTTGAAGCGCGCAGCTCGCGGGGAAGTTTTTCTAACGGAGGTTTGTTTCCCGTCTTGCTGAAGACGGGCTCCGTTGAAGCGAGCCCGGCCGCCACGTCGCATGCATCCTCGAGGAAGGTTTCCCGTCTTGCTGAAGACGGGCTCCGTTGAAGCACTATGGCTGCGGCGTCTGGCGGTGCGCTGATCTTTGGTTTCCCGTCTTGCTGAAGACGGGCTCCGTTGAAGCATGCAGAGGCGCCCGGGCACCTGGGTCACCTGGGAGTTTCCCGTCTTGCTGAAGACGGGCTCCGTTGAAGCACGGTGGAGTCGGTGCGCGACGGTCGCGCGGTCGAGCTGTTTCCCGTCTTGCTGAAGACGGGCTCCGTTGAAGCCCGATCTTGAACGACCCCGAGTTGCCGGGGCCAGCGCCGTTTCCCGTCTTGCTGAAGACGGGCTCCGTTGAAGCCGCGAATTAGGGATCACGTACCTGGGCAAGGCGGACCTGTTTCCCGTCTTGCTGAAGACGGGCTCCGTTGAAGCCAGCTTTTTTGCCAGGTGCGCGTCGAGCATCGCCTTGTTTCCCGTCTTGCTGAAGACGGGCTCCGTTGAAGCATAGCCTCCGGCACGAGCGTGGGCGACACGTTCTACAGTTTCCCGTCTTGCTGAAGACGGGCTCCGTTGAAGCTACTTCAGGCAGTGGGACGAAGCGGCGCTCGGCACGGGTTTCCCGTCTTGCTGAAGACGGGCTCCGTTGAAGCGGCGCACCACCTCGGAGACGGTCGCCCCGTCCTCGTTTCCCGTCTTGCTGAAGACGGGCTCCGTTGAAGCAAGTCCCACACGAGCCGCACGAGGTCGCGCGTCAGCGTTTCCCGTCTTGCTGAAGACGGGCTCCGTTGAAGCTGGGGGTGGTCACGAGGCACCCCCTGTCGCGACGTGTTTCCCGTCTTGCTGAAGACGGGCTCCGTTGAAGCGCTTTGAACGCGCCTGCTACCGCAGCATCGGCGAGGCCCGTTTCCCGTCTTGCTGAAGACGGGCTCCGTTGAAGCGACGGGCACAAGCGTCGATGGGAGGGCGCCGACCTCGAGTTTCCCGTCTTGCTGAAGACGGGCTCCGTTGAAGCTAGGCGCGCACCTGGCCGATGGCCTTGAGGTTGGACGTGTTTCCCGTCTTGCTGAAGACGGGCTCCGTTGAAGCGACGCCGACATCCCCTTCTAGCTCTTCTCCTGAGTCGCGGTTCCCGTCTTGCTGAAGACGGGCTCCGTTGAAGCGCCGTGTCGGCAGCGAGCACCGCGTACCCGGTCGACTGTTTCCCGTCTTGCTGAAGACGGGCTCCGTTGAAGCGTGCGGCAGACCCTCGTCGCGATCATGGACCCGCAGGTTTCCCGTCTTGCTGAAGACGGGCTCCGTTGAAGCGACTCGGTTACCGGCCCGTTTCCCGTCTTGCTGAAGACGGGCTCCGTTGAAGCAACTCGGTACAGGAGCGCATGTCAGATCCCGAGACGTGTTTCCCGTCTTGCTGAAGACGGGCTCCGTTGAAGCGGTACACCACCTCGCCGTAGGACCGCGACCACCCGCCGAGTTTCCCGTCTTGCTGAAGACGGGCTCCGTTGAAGCCAACTGAGCGACGGGACGATCCCAGTGACGGCGAACGAGTCTCCCGTCTTGCTGAAGACGGGCTCCGTTGAAGCGGCGCAGACGGGCAGTGGGAGGAGGTCAAGTGAGCAGGTTTCCCGTCTTGCTGAAGACGGGCTCCGTTGAAGCTTCAAATGCGGGGCGATGAGCGACACGGCCGACGCCGGTTTCCCGTCTTGCTGAAGACGGGCTCCGTTGAAGCTTGAGGAAGGCCCGGATCTTCGCCTTCAAGTCCCGGTGTTTCCCGTCTTGCTGAAGACGGGCTCCGTTGAAGCTTGATCGCCTCCCGGCTGCTCATGATCCAGGGGCGCAGTTTCCCGTCTTGCTGAAGACGGGCTCCGTTGAAGCTGGGTGGATGACAGCAGTGGGCCGACGACCGCGGTCGTTTCCCGTCTTGCTGAAGACGGGCTCCGTTGAAGCTGTCGGGGCCCGTTGTGGACCCCACGGAGGAGAGTAGTTTCCCGTCTTGCTGAAGACGGGCTCCGTTGAAGCAACGCACACGGTGTGTTCGTCGACGAGCTCCACGCGTTTCCCGTCTTGCTGAAGACGGGCTCCGTTGAAGCGTCGTGCCCCAGCGCCGCACCACGGCGCACTTGCTGAGTTTCCCGTCTTGCTGAAGACGGGCTCCGTTGAAGCCCGAGTTGGCGACGCGGTGTTTTCGCTATTGTGCCGTTTCCCGTCTTGCTGAAGACGGGCTCCGTTGAAGCACGTCGCCGCGCACCTCGTCTATGCGTTCACGCAGCGTTTCCCGTCTTGCTGAAGACGGGCTCCGTTGAAGCCCCGCATGGCCCAGTTCAGGAACCATTCCCATTTGGGTTTCCCGTCTTGCTGAAGACGGGCTCCGTTGAAGCCACCCCTTGGGGGACAGTTGCACCCCTCCTTCCATAGTTTCCCGTCTTGCTGAAGACGGGCTCCGTTGAAGCATCGCGGGCGCCTGGGTCGGGAGCATCGCAAGAGATGTTTCCCGTCTTGCTGAAGACGGGCTCCGTTGAAGCGGCCCCAAACACTACGCGATCGGCATCACCGCGGCCGAGTTTCCCGTCTTGCTGAAGACGGGCTCCGTTGAAGCGGCGCCCTGCGCGGCCGCCTGTAGCCTGTCCCGGGTGGTTTCCCGTCTTGCTGAAGACGGGCTCCGTTGAAGCCAGTGGGCGGACCACGTCCTCTTCCTCGGCTACGAGTTTCCCGTCTTGCTGAAGACGGGCTCCGTTGAAGCCAGCTGTTGCGCTCACACAGGGAGCGCCAAACGATAGTTTCCCGTCTTGCTGAAGACGGGCTCCGTTGAAGCTACTTCGACTCCCTGGGGAGCGGTACAATGGGACTTGGTTTCCCGTCTTGCTGAAGACGGGCTCCGTTGAAGCGTTATGTACTGCGAGGAGTGCCGCGCGGACAGCGCCGGTTTCCCGTCTTGCTGAAGACGGGCTCCGTTGAAGCATCGCACGGCACCCGCTCTGCTGCGACTGCCAGTCTGCAGTTTCCCGTCTTGCTGAAGACGGGCTCCGTTGAAGCGCCTCGAGCCCCCCCGCCTGCGCGGCGAAGTCCGAGGCGTTTCCCGTCTTGCTGAAGACGGGCTCCGTTGAAGCGGGTTGGACTTCATATTCAACGGGTCCACCACGACGCAGTTTCCCGTCTTGCTGAAGACGGGCTCCGTTGAAGCAACGTGGTGTCGACGCCGAGGGTGAGCGGGAGCGCCTTGGTTTCCCGTCTTGCTGAAGACGGGCTCCGTTGAAGCGTCTGGTCGTCATTCTCGTCGTTTTCGTGCCATTCGGTTTCCCGTCTTGCTGAAGACGGGCTCCGTTGAAGCGCGCTCATCTCGGTCCTGCCCGTGGAGCCCGATGAGGTTTCCCGTCTTGCTGAAGACGGGCTCCGTTGAAGCGCACATCATTGGTTGCGACGATGCGAGCATCGGACCCGTTTCCCGTCTTGCTGAAGACGGGCTCCGTTGAAGCAGTTCGTTGACGCGGCGGGCGCGGAGTGGAAAGATCGTTTCCCGTCTTGCTGAAGACGGGCTCCGTTGAAGCTGGGTCCCACGGAGGAGAGTATCCCATAGGCATAGGTTTTCCCGTCTTGCTGAAGACGGGCTCCGTTGAAGCGCTTCGCTGGGCATTGGTTCTGCTCCGCGTGGTCTGGGTTTCCCGTCTTGCTGGAGACGGGCTCCGTTGAAGCACGTCGACCGACGAAGGCGGCGCGTACTCGTTCCGCGTTTCCCGTCTTGCTGAAGACGGGCTCCGTTGAAGCCTGTCGGCGAGACTGTCGGAGTAGGCGAACACGTTCACGGTTTCCCGTCTTGCTGAAGACGGGCTCCGTTGAAGCGCCGGGCCCGTTCGGACCGTGGCGAGGCTCAGCCTCCGTTTCCCGTCTTGCTGAAGACGGGCTCCGTTGAAGCGTGGAGAGCGATCGCGTCGCAGAGGCGGAGGCGCGTTTCCCGTCTTGCTGAAGACGGGCTCCGTTGAAGCAAACCTTGGGCGCTCGCGAATGCGGCCAATCGGTCTGTTTCCCGTCTTGCTGAAGACGGGCTCCGTTGAAGCCAGTTGTTGCGCTCACACAGGGAGCGCCAGACGATGGCGTTTCCCGTCTTGCTGAAGACGGGCTCCGTTGAAGCAACGACGCTCTTGCCAACGGGCACGCGGGGGTACCTGTTTCCCGTCTTGCTGAAGACGGGCTCCGTTGAAGCAGAGAAGTAGAGGCTAGGTCGAAGACGTTGCCCGTGGTGTTTCCCGTCTTGCTGAAGACGGGCTCCGTTGAAGCGCCATGGTGGGCGCAACTCCAGGCGTGGGGTCTAGGGGTTTCCCGTCTTGCTGAAGACGGGCTCCGTTGAAGCGGTTACCGCCGATTTCGTCGAGCGCAGACGCAAGGTGTTTCCCGTCTTGCTGAAGACGGGCTCCGTTGAAGCAGCCCGGCGAGGTTGTCGTGTTGTCGAGCGACCGCGTTTCCCGTCTTGCTGAAGACGGGCTCCGTTGAAGCCGCGCGTCGGCGCCGGAGACGGCCCGGCGGTCGACCTGTTTCCCGTCTTGCTGAAGACGGGCTCCGTTGAAGCCGCGCGTCGGCGCCGGAGACGGC
>Ga0163150_10010092_pt1 | contig 10279 bp, 7 predicted proteins | sample OliLakLV19P2IB_FD_148628 | JGI IMG/M metagenome (GOLD analysis project Ga0163150, IMG submission 148628) | Freshwater microbial mat bacterial communities from Lake Vanda, McMurdo Dry Valleys, Antarctica - Oligotrophic Lake LV.19.P2.IB | ecosystem: Environmental > Aquatic > Freshwater > Lake >...
GCCAACAAGCTCTCGACCATTTTGATCTGCTCGCCGATGTCCCCTTCGCTGGCGGGCCCTTTCCAGGTGATTTCCAAGTCGTCGAACTCGTCATCAGCCTGTTTGGCGCCGGCGTGCACCGAATACCAGAAATCATGGCTCGTCCCCTTAGGGATAACCGCGACGCGGAACTTGCGCCCCGTGGACGCGGTGCCACCGCCGCCGTTGGAGCCCGAACAGCCTGCCAGACTAGCCAACCAGCCAGTGGCAATCATCAAGAACAACGACAGCGCGATCCTGCGCATGGCACGAAATCCCCCACTTGGTCCGGCGGCCCGGCGGCCGCGCGAGCGAACGCAACCTTTCCCAGCGGTCGAGAATACCCCTGCAACCGCCGGCCGACAATGTTTGGTATGTTGTGCGGATCGGTAGGGGTCTGGTCCATTTTTCGGCCCCAAAGCTCTGACTACATCTTGCCACGCGGACCGAAAACATGGACCTGACCCCCTTGGGCCCGCTTCTTCACATCGAATCGGCGAGCGCGGGGAGCAGTTCGGAGGTTGAATCGAACGATGTCCAGTGAAGCAGCCAAATCGCCCGATCTGTCACCCCGCGTCGTCGACGCTTGGGCCCAACCTGCCTTCAAGCACTTGTTTCACCGCGTGCCGGAGATCAGTCGCTTGTTTGCCCAATCGGGCGCCACGGCGCTGCTCGAGACTGGCGTGACGCCCGAGCAAATGATCGAGCAGATGGACGCCACGGGGGTCGAGACCGTGCTGCTATCAGCCTGGCATCGGCCCGGTGGCTGGGTTGTCACGAACGACGAAGTGGCCGAAATGTGCCGGGAGTTTCCGGGCCGCTTTGAAGGCGTGGCCGCGGTCGATCTCGAGAAACCGCTGGCGGCCGTCCGCGAGCTCGATCGCGCGGTACACGAGTTGGGCTTTCGCGCGCTGCGGGTGATCCCTTGGCTCTGGAATCGCCCGCCAAACGACAAGCTCTACTACCCGCTCTACGTCCGCTGCATCGAACTGGGGATTCCGTTCTGCACGCAGGTGGGGCACACCGGCCCGTTGATGCCCTCAGAGCCGGGCCGGCCAATCCCCTACCTCGACGAGGTCGCCCTGACGTTCCCCGAACTGACGATCGTCGGCGGGCATATCGGCTACCCGTGGACCGACGAAATGATCGGCCTTTGCTGGAAGCACGCAAATGTGTTTATCGACACCTCGGCCTGGCTGCCGCGTTACTACCCGCCGCAGTTGGTGCACTTCATGAGCAGCTACGGGCGCGAAAAGGTGCTATTCGGCACGAATTTCCCGATGCTCGACTACGGCCGCTGCGTGGGGCAAGCCCGAGCGATGGGCCTCAACGAACCCGTGGCCCAGCTCTTCTTGCGCGACAACGCGCGGCGAGTGTTTGGGCTGGGTTGATGGTTGCAGCGGCCCTGAATCGCGGCCGTTTCACTCGGATTGTCGCCAATCGCGGGTCGCGTCATACTGGTGTTCAGCGCGGCGCATGGCGCCAGTAGGTGCCAGCATCAAGCTATCAAGAACATTGCGTCCCGCGCGCCCCGGAGTTGGCCCCATGATCGACTCGGCCCACACACCCGACCCCAACCCGCTCGGCAGCCTCGACGACTGGGAAGACGACGTCAAACGCCGCTATCCGGAGCCGGCCGCGGCTGGCGCAACTGTTGCTCAACTCACTGCGGCAACCGCCGCCCAGGCTGCCGCGCCGTTCGTCGCCACCAATCCTGAAAAGAAGAACGAAGAATTCCGCGACTACCGCGCCGAGGCCCGCGCCAGCGTCAAGGAGTTCTACCGGCTGAATCATACATATCAGTCGTACGATTTCGTGCAGCAGAAGCGCGCCGAATTTCTGCCGCGGACGCATGCCCGCATGGGAGTTTGGGAGGCGCTCGAATTCCTCAATACCTTGGTCGACGACAGCGACCCCGACACCGACGTGCCGCAGATCGAGCACTGCCTGCAAACCGCCGAGGCGATCCGCCGCGATGGTCACCCACGTTGGTTCATTTTGACGGGGTTGATTCACGACCTGGGAAAAATCCTCTGCCTGAGGGGCGAGCCGCAGTGGTGCGTGGTGGGAGACACGTTTCCGGTCGGCTGCCAGTTCTCAACGTCGATCGTGTTTCCAGAGTTTTTCGGCGAGAACCCCGACAGCCGAGAGCCACGCTTCCAGAGCGACTGCGGCGTGTATGAGCGCCACTGCGGGCTCGACCGGGTGACGATGTCGTGGGGGCACGACGAGTACCTGTATCACGTGGTTAAGGATCACCTGCCCGAGCCGGCCCTCTACATGATCCGCTACCACTCGTTCTACCCGGGTCACCGCGAGCGGGCGTACGATCACTTGATGTCGGAACACGACCAGAAGCTGTTCGCGGCCGTGCGGGCGTTCAATCCCTACGATCTATACACTAAGAGCGAATCGCGGCCGAACGTTACCGCGCTGCGGCCGTTCTACGAAGAGTTGATCGCCGAGTACTTTCCGCCGCAACTGGCGTGGTGACGCTCGGCGTCAGTTGATCTACAGCGTAAGTTGATCCGCTGCGTCAATTAATCCACAGCCGCCCGTCGCCGGAGCCGTCGTCGGCAACTTTCTGTTCCCACTGCCGGCGCACTTCGCCCAATCCGTAAACGCACATGTCGAACTCATGGCTGAGCCGAGCCAACAAGGCGCTCTCATCGGCCGTGTCTTCGTCACCCAGCGTGCTGGCGATGTAATACGCGCGCTTGCCGTGCGCGGGGTAATCGAGCAAGTGATCGCGGCGATCGGGCGCTTGCAGCCGGGCCAGTGCCTCGGGATAGACGCCGGTCCAGAACAGCGTGAAATCGCCGATGTGCCGGTGTACATCGCGGCGACTGTCTCCGATGCGCTCGTGGGCTTCGGCGATCATGGCGGCCACTTCCGAGAGAGAGCGGCCCGCCAGGTCGCGGACGCGAAAGACCGCGTCGTTGCGCACGAACCGCACCAGCAGATCGGCCAGGTAGTCGACCAAGGGGGGATCGGCGACACCTAAGCGAGACTGAAACGTCTGCTCGGTCAGTCCCGCGAAATACTGCTGCAACGTGATGGGACGACGACTGGGATACATGCGTCGAAAGCCCTCCCTAGGTGGCTGCGATCGAGTCGTTCGACCTCAATTGGCCAGGGAATGAACCGCGCGGTACAGGGACCAAGGCCCCGCGCACGGCAGTCCAATTGGCATACTACGCAGCCTGGCGGAGACGGGTCAAGGTCAGACATTCGACCAGGACGCGACGAGGGCCTCGGCCACAGCGTCAATCCGCCATGTGGGAAGTTCAACGAGCCCGTGCGACAGGCAGTCGATGCCAATAGGCCTTGATTTCGCGGGCCAGCAGCCGTCGTTCGTCGGCGTCGAAAAGGAGCGGAGTTGCTACCGCGGCAATCAGCAGAAGTGCCGAGAGAATCGAGGCCACCCAGGGCCCTAACAGCAACACGAGCGGCATCGCCGCGGCGCACAAAATGGTGCGATCGACTTTGAGCCCCAAGCGGCGTCCGAACAGTAGCGCCGCGACGAGCACCGTGATCATGCCTGCCGCGCCGGCGATGACGGTGCCTTGCAAGCCCCAGATTGGCACCAGCGCCACGTTGCAGATGAGATTGGCGACCAGCCCGGCCGCCAGCGCCAGGCTACTAAGTCGGGCTTCTTCGCGACACCATAGGTAGGTTTGCGCAATGAAGGCCAGGCCCATCCAGGCGGCGCCGAGCATCGTCCAAGGCAAGACGTGCAGGCCGCCATCGTACTTGCCGTGGAATACCACACCGAACAGCGTCGGCGCGGCCACGAGGATGCACGCCGCGCCCAGGGTCAGGGCGAGCGCATAAAGCTTGACGAACAGTCGCACATCGCGGCCGACGTTCGCTCGTTGGCCGGTTTCCCAGGCGTGCGTCAGGTGCGGAATCAACATCGATGCCAGAGTATTCGAAAAGGCGAAGATCAACAGCGGCAGAATGCGCGCGCTGTGCAGGTTGCCGACTTCGGCTATGGCCTCGTGATGCGGCATCTGGCTGAAATGCGCCAACATGTACGGGTTCACCATGTCGAAGGCGTTGGTCACCAGGTTGCACAACCAGACCCCGACGGCGAATGGCATGACGCGCTTCCAGACCACAACGGGCCCCGTCACCTGTACGTGCGGACCTTCGCGCCAGACGGCGACCAACCACCACAGTGCGAGCACGATCGACGCCACGGACGCCAGCCCGAACGCCAGGACAACGTTGGTTGCCGAAGGGCGCCAACCCCAGACCAACAGCGTTCCGAATGCCAAGAACGCGGTCGTCCGTGCGAGCTGCACCATCGACGACGCTCGAAACAATCGCAGCGACGTGAGCAGTTCCACGGCGAAGCCATAGGCGGCCAACGGGATCAGCGTCAGTGCGACCGCTCGCGACAGACTGATCCTGGTAGCGTCGCCATAATAAAAGCTGGCGAATGGCCCCGCGGACAGGTACAGCGTGACGGTGGCCAGCGACACGATCCCCAGGCAAATCAGCGTCGCTTGACGCACGAATTTGCCGAGCCCGCCGTGTTGGCGATAGTGCCCCACATAGCGCCCAAATGAGCCGGGGATGCCCAACAGCAGCAAGGGCGTTGCAAAAGTCAGTAGTCCCAGCGACAGATCCCAACGACCGAGCTGCTCGGGCGTCAGCCAGCGGCAGAACAACACGCCGCGGGCGAGTCCCAATACCGGCTGCACCAGGCTCAAAGCGCACAGCACGAGAAAGCTGTTGGCCAGCGAATCGGCGGCAGCCCGGCTGCGTCCGCTGGCCCGCGGGAGGGCGACCGCCAACTGATCGCCACTTGCCGTCGACAAGGCGGCGGCCACGAAATGATTCGCGTTGACGCTCGCTTGCCCGGGCGGTGTCAACGACCGAGCGCGCAGCGTTTCACCCGGCGTTAGCTCCGCCGTTTCGAGATCGCCTTCGATCTCGGGTTCAATAACGATCATGCGTGCAGCGCTCCGTCCGTATGAGTGGCGCGGGGCGCGATCTCGGGACCGTAGAAAAAGCGATGAATGTGCCGTGCTCTCCAGGGGTCGATCGTGGCCCAGTTCTTGAGGCGGATCAGCGGTCCATCGACGCACACGCGCTGCAAATGAAAGGCGTCGTCGCCCGGCCAGTTGTAGCCACCGTAAGCCGAGCACACGCCCTCATAGCCCGAGTCGTAGGCCAGGTGAAACACCCGTGGATTCAGATTGCGATGTTGGCCATAGGGAAAGGCGAAGTATCGCACCGGCGCGGCAACGGCCCGTTGCAGCTCTTCTCCGGCAACGACGACTTCGTCCTGAAGCCTGTCGGCATCGACCACGGGGCCAAGATCGGCATGCGTGCGCGTGTGGCAACCAATGGAGACACCGGCAGCCGCCAGCCTGCGCAGCTCCGCGACGGAATTGGGTCGGAAGCGGTTACCCATCGCCACGTCGTGCGGAAAGCACTCGCCGGCGAGCACGGCTCGACTGCAAACGAAGTAAGTGACTGGGATGCGCTTGCTGAGCAGAAGCGGTAGCGCGAATTCACAATTCACGGCATAGCCGTCGTCGAACGTTACGCTGACGCAAGGGCGCGACTTGGTACGACAGCGAATGCGATGCTGAGCTTCTTCGAGCGAGACGAATTCGAAGCGCGACTCGAGCCAGGCCATGTGGCTGGCGAACTCATCCGGCTTGGTCGTCCAAGAGTTCGCACGGTCGGCGGCGACCCGATGGTAGGCCAGCACGACAAGTGGCGTGCGAAACTGCCGCGCCGCCGCGCACGCGCGCTGTCGGCGCCACGGCAACGACGCGTGGTAGTAACAGTTCAGCATCGCGCGCTTCCAGATCGACATCAGGTCGTGTCCTTCACACTCCGGTGCGGCAGGGTTCGGTATACGGCAATGGGGATGGGCCGTGACCGTGTTCGCAAGTCACGATTCGCTCAATTGTACGATGCTTCTCGAACACTGGGCGGTGTGCGCTGTCCAGCCAGCTCGAGCCCGCGTTTGACAAATGATCGCGCGTGCTGCTCGGCCAACCAAACGACATTTCGCACGCGGGCCGTCGAGCGCCGCGGCACGACGCGCACCCGCAGCATCCGTCGTGGCTCGGCGCGCCAATGGGCCTTGTAAGGTTCGTCGCCGCGCAGCAGGTCGTAGGCCTGCAGGCCCTGTTCGATTGATTGCCGTAAGACGGACGAAATCGCCAGCCGGCCCGGCTCGGCATCGTGATGGTCAGGATCGAAGCCCCCCTGGTAAGCATAGAGCACGCCGTCACCCAGTAGCTGATACTCAGCCGCGATCGGCACCCCCTCGAGCTCGATCCAGTTGAGTTGAACCTGCCCCCGGGCGAACATGCGCGGGACGACTTCGCGATGGAAGGCCGCGAATCTCGCAGAGGCGTACGCACCGGGTTTGCCCCTGGCCTGCCAACTGCGTTGATGCAGATCAATCAGGATTTCGAGTGCCTGCGAGGCCTCGCCTTCGTCGGCCGCCTGGCGTAGCACTGCGCCCCCCAAGGCAATTTGGCGGCGCTCCCAGCGGCGGAGGTGCTTGCGGTGTGCCTTCGAGAGTTTCGCCACGTATTCATCCCAGCTGCCGGGCAGATTGACTCGCCAGCTCGAGAGGTCGTTGCGAACGTGGACCCCCAGGCCGGTTCCGCGCAACGAGGCGATGAGCTGGCCGACGACCAGGTCATCGGCCGCGATTCCACAGAGTTCGACGGCGTCCCAAGCTTCGCGCCCTGGTCCGCGCAACCAGGCGGCGATGGCAATCGCCACGTCAACCTCTCGCCCCGGCACGGCCAGCAGGCTGAGATAGTCGGAGAAGACTTCCCCGCTACCGAGAAAACGGACGACGCGTCCGTGCGTGAACGTGTGGTCCAGATACCAGGGGGCGAGCCCCAACAGTTCGCGACGGTCACCACGCACGACGAGCAGACACAACTCGCGGTCGCCGCCGAGCGGGGAACCCGCTGTCGCGTAATGGCGCCACCAGCATTCGAGCCAGTCCCAACTGCGGAATGGCACGCCGTCTGTCAGGCGATTCCAGTCGTCGGCCAATGTCGCCAACGACGAAGCCTGGCTCAGTCGTTCGACGTACATGGCAGGAGCCCTCGGCAAAAGTCTGCTAATCGTGCAAAACAGCCCCAGTGAGACGGCGCCGCGTGCTGGCGGTCCAATGGCAACTGTAGTGCGCCCGCGACGAACGCAGTGACTTGATGAGGCAAACCGCGAGCCAATTCTCCGGTCCGTAATGACTATCGCGGGCTCCCAGCGGCCACCCGCGAGTTCTGCGTGCGGTTCGTGCGCGTGGTACCGCTCGCGCCCACACCTTGAGCTGGGCACCGTCGCCGGCTTTCCGGCGTTTCGGCGCAATTCTGACGCCTTGCCAATGTGTGACGACCTATGGTTAAGAAGGCGCTTCGCGCGCCGGGCGGTTACCGATGTTGAGTATCGTCGACGCTTCGTTTCGCGGCGGCAACACAAGGACATCGGCAGCGGCCCCGGACCGCAGACGCATCGTCTGCAGAAACTCCGTTTGCGACAACACGTTGCGACGCCTCGCGGTTCGGACAGCGAATGCAGGCCACAACTGGCATCGACTTTGCCTCTAGGACACTCACGCTCTCGGCGCATCACACGCCACCAATGATTCGAGGAAGAACGCGATGTTCACAATCCAACAGTTGTCCGCCGCCGATGTCGGTCGGCTCCTCTGGCAATACCGAGCTCGTTGGCTCGTCCCGACGGCGGTCGTGACCGCGATGGCGGTGATCTTTGCGCTGGTGCGTCCGGATTCGTGGGAAGCCTCGCAGGCACTCATTGTGCGCAACGAGGCCAGCACGACTCCCGAAGTCGCCGGCAAATTCCGCCAGATCGACGATATGAAAGTCACCCAGGAAACGATCCTGGCCCTGGCCAAGAGCCGCGATGTGCTGGCCGCCACGCTGAGCGAAGTGGGCCCGCCGGCAAAACGCAAGGTCAAGGGGGCGTTCCCCACGCCGCGCGAGATCGTCGCCTTACGAAAAGTGATCAAACTCACGCCGCCGAAGGGCACCGAGTTCGGCAAAACCGAAGTGTTCTATCTCAAAGTGCGCGACACCGACCGTGCTCGAGCCATCGCCCTGACCGAAGCCCTCTGCGCACAATTGCAGGCCGGCTACCAGAAAGTGCTGAATAAAAAGGGTCAGAGCATGGAGCACGAGCTGGTCGATAACGTGACCGTCGCCGAAACAGTTCTGCGTGAATCGTCGAGCAAATTGACCAACCTCGAGCGACAGGTAGGCCAGGATCTCGCGGAACTGCGAATTCTGCATTCCAACCCATCGGGCGACAGTGACATGCGCCTGCGGTCGATCACGATCGAGAACGACATCCGCAAGTACCAGACGCAGCAACGGGCAGCCCGCGACCTGCGAGCGCTGCTGGTCGACGCGGCCGAAGACCCGACGCACCTGATCGCGGCGCCCAACTCGCTGCTCGAATCGCAGCCGGCGCTGAAGCGGCTCAAGGAGGGGCTGATCGATGCCCAACTGAAAACGGCCCTAGCCATGGGGAGCATGACCCCCGACCATCCCTCGGTGAAGTCAGCCGCCCTTTCCGAAGCCGAGATCCATCGCCGCATTAACAATGAATTGAAAGTCGCGATCCGCGGCGTGGACAGCGACTTGCAGCTTTCCACGAGCCAAATCGAGATGCTGCAAAAGCAGCTCGACGACACGCGCGACCGGCTCGCTCGGCTGGCCAATCTGCGGACTGACTACTCGAACCTGGTGACCGACGTCGAGCACGCCAACAAGCGTGCTGAAACCGCCCGCACGACACTGGCGGACGCCCGTGGCAAGCAATCTGGTGCTCGCAACAGTTGCTTGATCAGCCGCTTGGAAGCTCCGGACGGCGGCACCGATCCCGTCGGCCCCGGCCGAGCGATGACCGTGCTGATGGGCGTCGCGGTCGGATTGGTCATTGGCCTGGGTGTCGTCGTGTTGACGATTCCCGTGCCGCAGCCGCTGGCCAGCGAGTCGAACACCCCCCGCGAAAAGCCTGCGGGGGCGAGCGGTGCACAAAGCGTTAACGAGGCCATCGCCCACGCGGCCGTCGCTAACGGCAACGGCGGCTTTGCCAATGGCAACGTGGCGGACAACTCGAGCCATGCCGTGCTGATGCGAGGTGGCATCGGGTCGGCAACGGCAGTCGTCGAATGCCACTAACCGTCAGCCGGCGGACGATCGCCGAGGTGCGATCGTAACGACTCGAACGATGACAATGAGCAACCAGGCCCGACGGCGCCGCTGGCGCCGCCGGGCTTTTTTTACGAGACCAAGGGTTGGCCGCGAGTGAGCAAACTGCGTGTCCGTTGCCGAATGCCAGCCCAAATGAGCTGCCATTTAGGAGACGGAGCATCGTGCCGATTGGCGCGCACCGCGACAGGCAGGCTGACCTAAGATTCAGGTGATAAATCTCGGCCGCGCGATGAGCCGGCCACGATTGGTTTCGCTCCCGAGAATCAACCTCAGGCTGCGCGGCAAACACTTCCCGCGACCTTGTCATGGAACTACTAATCGCACTGGCAGTGGTGGCAGGCTTGCTGTGGTTTGGCGCATTTGTGTTGCGCGGACCACTGCTGATCGGCGCGATTATCTTCCTGCTGTTGAACGCCTGCTTTGGCGTCTATTTCTGGACGTTGCCCGGCACTCCACTGACGCTCGATCGCATGGCCTTGGTCGCTTTGCTGGGCGCCTACGTCGTGCAAATCTGGAGCGGACGCACGGTGCGAGCCCCCCTCACCCGTAGCGACAACCTGCTGCTGGTGTTCTTGCTGGTGTTAGGCATCAGCACGTTTGCACACGACTTCAACGAGGCCCCGCCCGACGCACCGACGCCCATGTGGCATCTACTGACCGGTTACATCAGCCCCGCCCTGATCTACTGGCTGGGGCGCGGAATCCCGCTCAATGAACGGCAAATCCGCTGGTTCTGGGGGACGCTGGCCGTGTTGGGGCTCTATCTGGGCTTCACTGGCATCTTCGAGATTCATCACCAGTGGTCGCTCGTTTATCCGAAGATCATTTCGCACCCCGACATCGGGTTGCACTACGGCCGGGCCCGCGGACCGCTGTTGCATTCGGTCGCCTACGGCTTTTTTCTGACCGCTTGCCTGCTGGGCGGGTGGCTGTGGTGGCCGAAAGTTCGGCGCATCGGCGGCTTGCTGCTCCTGGCTTCGCTGCCGGTCTACGCGGCCGGCATCTACTATTGCTACACGCGCAGCGTCTGGTTG
>Ga0163150_10010093_pt1 | contig 10278 bp, 8 predicted proteins | sample OliLakLV19P2IB_FD_148628 | JGI IMG/M metagenome (GOLD analysis project Ga0163150, IMG submission 148628) | Freshwater microbial mat bacterial communities from Lake Vanda, McMurdo Dry Valleys, Antarctica - Oligotrophic Lake LV.19.P2.IB | ecosystem: Environmental > Aquatic > Freshwater > Lake >...
GTATCCCGTCGGAATCGCCAGTCCCACCGTCCGGGCCCCCGCCCCGAGGCTCTCCATCCGCGCGATCATGCGTGGCAGAGCCGCCTCCGACGACGACGTGCCCAGCACAATCATCAGCTCCTCGCGAATGTACTTCAGGAAACGCCGGATGCTGAATCAGTGCGCTCGCCCAATTAGCCCCAGAACCACGAAGATGAACACCAGACACGTCAGATAGAACGCCGCCATCAGACGAGCCAGCGACAGCAGACTCTGCATCTCATAGCTGCCGATGGTGAACGCCATCGCGCCGAACGCGCCCAGCGGAGCCACCTTCATCATCAGGCCCACAATCCTGAACAGCACCTCGGATGCCTGCTCCAGAAAACTGGAACACGATATTCGCCCGGCCTCCGCACACCTGTAGCGCCAGCCCGGTCAACACCGCCAGCAGCAGAACCTGGAGAATCTCCCCTTTGGTGAAGGCATCCAGAAACGTGGTGGGGATGATGTCCAGCAGGAAATCCACCGTGCCTTTCATCTTGCCCGGACCCGCGTACGCCTTCACCGCGCTCTGGTCCAGTGTGGTCGCATTGATGTACATCCCCGCGCCCGGCTGAGCCAGGTTCACAACCGCCAGCGTACTCACCACCGTGCAGAAGATGATCGGCGCGATGATCATCTGAATCAGCCTGATGAACGCATCGCCCAACGGCTTCATCCCGGCGCCGGTTTGTGGATACACCACGCCCAGCCCTATGCCCGCGCGATGGCGATCAGCACCTGGGCGCAGAGCGTGCCGGAGGATGAACTCCGGGTTCCCGCAGCCATCGTTAGAAGACCAGCTTCAACGCCATCTGGATGACGCGGGGATTCCCCGTCGTGTTGCGGATCACGCCGTAGGTGGCCGCGGTGATGCCGCTGCCCGGATTTGCGAAGTTCACAATATTCAGCATGTTGAAGAACTCCGTCCGCCATTCAGCATGGATCTTTTCCCGGATCGCAATGTCTTTGTTTACCGACAGATCGATGTTCCGCTGGGCCGGTCCGCGAAGGATGCCCCGTCCCGTGTCGCCGAAACCATTGCCAGCCCGAACGAACGCCGCCGTGTTGAAGTACTGGGTCAGACGATCCTGCGTCCGGCCCGATTTCGTCGCCGTCTCCACCGTCGCCCCGGGGGCCCAACTCGCGCGGCTGGTGGCGGTGCCGTACAGCGCCGCGCCGCTGGAATCCAGAATGCTGATCGGCGTACCGGTCTGCGCGATCGCCACGCCCGCCAACTGCCATCCTCCCAGGATTCGTTTGCCGAAGCCCGGGCTGGGAATCAGGTAGCTGAAGTTGATCACCATGCGGTGCGCGCGGTCATAGTCAGACGGGCCGCGATTCAAACTGAGCCGTGTCTGGTCGCCGTCGAGGCCGGTGAACGTCGCGCCCGTGCCCGAGCCCGAGTTGTTATCCAGAGACTTGGCCCACGTATACGACGTCAGTAGCCGCAGGCCCTTCGACATGCGCCGCGTCCAGCTCGCCTGCAGCGAATTGAACCGGGAATCGGTCGACGTTTCCAGCCACACCAGTCCGGTTGGGGAGAAGCCCACGTACGGAGCGCGCAGTTGCACGTTGGCCGTGGTGCTGGTCGTCTGCCCGTTCACCGGGCGCTCCGGCGTAGCCAGAATGGGCTGGTTGATCAGCCTCTGGGTGGCCAGCCGCGAGCCCTTGGTGCCCACGTAGCCAATCTCAATCAGGTTGCTCGCCGTCAGTTGGTATTGCAGATTCAGTCCCCACTGCTGCAAATACGGAGTCTTCAGCGTGGGGTCCACCGCGTTCAGGCCGATGGCCGGCCGGGCGGTGGTGTAGGGCGCTCCGTAAAGCAACGGCGTCACAGGAAACGCGGATGCCAGGGGCAGTGTCGGGAACGGGTTCGCCAGCGAGTAGCTGATGTTGGCCGCGCCGGTGAGTTCCGTGCGGACGTAGCCCGGCAGAGACAGCGCCTCCAGCAGACCCAGTTGGTTCGACAGCCGGTCATAGTAAATGCCGTATCCGCCGCGCACAGCGAGCTTCTCCGTCACCTTCCACGCCACGCCGAAACGCGGGGCGAAGTTGCGCGAGGGATCGTTGTCGATCAGAGTGTCTGAGACCTTCGGGATACCCGGGATCGCCTTTCTGGTGGAGGCGTTCTGCACAAAACCCGCCGTGCTTGAGCCATTTGGCGGCGCAGGCTGATACAGCCGCGTGTCGAAGCTGCCGTTGCGGCCCAGCTTGTCCGTCGGGTAGCCCAGATAATCCCAGCGCACGCCGAGATTCACGCTCAGCCGCGACGTGATCTTCCAGTCGTCCTGCACGAACAGCGCGAAGTCCGTGATGCGGTCCATTCGATCCGTAACGCCGCTGGCTACGCTGGAGCTGTTGATGTTGCTGAAGCCCGTGCCGTTGCCGCCTTCAGCGATGGGGCCGCCGTTCAGGCCGGTCAGGAAATCGCCCAGGCTCTGCATCGTCAGCGTTCCCCGGAAGCGGTTGTTCGAATAGTAGTCGTCGATGTAGCGTCGCAACTCCACGCCGCCGCGGATGTTGTGCTTCCCACGGGTCCAGCTCAGCGTGTCGGCGAAGTGGTATGTGTCCTGCGCCACGCCCTGGTCGGCGTTCACGCTGTAGCCCATGTTGAACACGCCGGTGACGATAATCTGCGGAATATCCGGAAATACCGACGAGTTAAACCGCTCCATCCCGATGGATTTCAGCGGGATCTGGTTCTCCTGCACCACCGCGCCGAACAGCCGCGATACGCCCATGCGGGCTTCATTCACCAGGTTCGACGTGAACACGTGCGTGTCGGTAAGGCTGAACAGCCGGCTCTTGAAATCCTGCGTCGTGCCGAAGCCCGGAATGGTGGCCGCCGGCAGCGGCTGGAAAGTTGGCTGTTCCGACACAATCGACTTGAACACCAGCCGATTGCGCGAGGTGAGCTGATGGTCCGCGTTGGAGATGAACTGGTTCTCCGAGTAGCGCGCGGGAATCGAGACGGTGTAATTCACGCCCACCGCGGTGGTCCGCGGCGAGGGAATCACATACTGCCCGTTCTCCCACTGCAGCCCCAGCAGCGCCAGCGAGACCGGGTTGATGTTCGACCCGTCGGCGAGAATCGTGGGACCTCCGCGGGTGCCACGCAGACCGCCGAAGGCCCGGCCGAGAGACGCCCGGCTCCGGTCGAGCGGAATCTGGGGCAGGTTCAGTGAACTCGAACCCGACAGCCCGTTCCGCTGCCGTGTGCCCTGATATGAGAAGAAAAAGAAGGTCTTGTTGCGAACCACCGGCCCGCCGATGTTGCCACCGAACTGGTTCTGCTTCAGTACAGGACGGCTGCTGCCGGTGGAATTGAAGAAGAAGCTGTTCGCGTTCATTTCGTTATTGCGGAAGAATTCAAACAGCGTCCCGTGGAATTCCGGCGTTCCGGAGCGCGTCACCAGAACCACCGCCGCGCCGCCGCTGCGGCCGCTCTGCGCGTCGTACAGGCCGGTCTGCACCTTGAACTCCTGAATCGCTTCGGGTGACGGAGCCACCAGCCCGTTTGACGCGAAGGCGTTCTCGTTTGAAGTGTTGCTGTGAATGTTCACCGCGTCCACGCCGTCGATGTAGACCGAGTTCGAGCCCAGCCGCGCGCCCCCCGACGAGATATTCTGCGTGCCACGGCCCAGCGCTCCCGCGTCGTTCAGCGGACCCGAGGTACCCGGCGACAGCGCCAGCAACTGCGTGAAATTGCGCGTGGACAGCGGCAGTTCCTTTACCGCGCCGCCGTCTACAACCCGCCCCAGCGCCGCTGACTCGGTCTGGAGCAGCGGAGCGGTCGAGGTCACATTGATTGACTCGGCCACGCTCGCCGGTTGCAGCGTGAAGTCCAGACCCAGACGCTCCGTGACGCCCAGAACCGCCGTGCCGATGCTGGTGGCGAAACCCGTCAGCGACGCTTCAATCCGGTAGCTACCCGGCGCGAGGAAGGGAAACGTATACTGCCCCGTGGTGGCGGTGGTGGCCTCCCGGCGCTCGCCGGTATTGGCGGAGATGGCCAGCACCTTCGCGCCGGCTACTACCGCGCCGCTGTCGTCGCGGATTACCCCACTAATCGTACCGCTGGTCTGGGCCCAGGCTGCCGCGGTCGAGGCGGCAAGAATGAGCAGGATGGCAATGCAGTTTCGGAACGTCATGGTTTCAGGTGCTTCCTCAGAAATGCATAGACTTCAGTTCGCGACTGGACTGCCAGCCGGGTGTCGATTCGATTGAAGTGATGCCCACCGGGAGCATCCTCATAGATTTTGTGCTCAAACTCGCGGCCCGCCGCCTTCAGCGCGTCCACCAGATTCCGCACTTCGGTGATGTGGACCGTCCGGTCCGACGTGTTGCCATGCACCAGCAGGGGACGGCTCAGCCGGGCCACATGGGTCACCGGCGAGCGCTTCCGGTACTCCTCATCATCCTTCGAAGCCGCCTCGCCCGCGCTCTTCTCCATCGTGCTGACCATGGACTTCAGATAGCGCCGGCGCTCAATCAGATCGCTCACCGGCACTCCAGCATAGGCACAGGCGTACTTGCCGGGGTGGAAGAACAGGTTGAACAGCCCGATCATGCCCCCGTGGCTCCAGCCCACCAGGCCCGTGCGCGCCGGGTCGATGAAGGGATAACGCTCTACCATCCAGTCGCGCGCTCCCAGCACGTCGTCGTTCTCCCGGCCGCCGTAGTCGATGGCGTTCTTGTACGGATCCCCATAGCCCGTGCTGCCTCGGTAATCCGGAGCCACCACCACGTAGCCCTGTTCCAGCATCTCCCGCACGATGGTGGCGGCGTTCGCCGGACCGCCGGTCATGTGGTTGCTGTGGACCCCGCCATGAATCAGTACCAGCATCGGGTGCCGCTTCGTCCGGTCCAGCTTCTTCGGGACGTAGCTGTAGCCGTACAGGATCAACGGATCCTTGCTGGCGCCGCGCGGCAGACCGGTGTACCGGAAGGTGCGGACCTCGGCGATGTCGCCCAGTTCCAGTTTCCACAGGGCGTCATCGGCCAGCTTGGCGATGTGGTCCGGATCATTCACGGCGGTGTCTGAGGCATCGGACTGCGCCAGCACCGGCAGCGTGGTCAGGCCGAACATCAGGGTTCTGCGGGACAGGGATGGCATCTGCGCTCTTGAGACTACCGCCGATTCGCCGCGTGTCAGCCAGGTGCAGGGTAGTGCTGCGGTTAGCGTCCAGGTAGCGGCTCTAACCTGCTGAAACTAATCATGGTATGCAACGGTTCCCGGACTTGATTTAAGCTGTAAGGCAATGGTTCGGGGGCAGGATCACGATTTGTCGAAGTGCGCGGAGGCCGTTCTCCAGAGTGAAACCTTTCGCAACGCCCCCTCTTCGCGCCGTTTGTTGAAGTACATGGTGGACCATGCCGCGCTCGGCGGCGACAGCCAGTTGAAGGAATACACCATCGGGGTGGACGCCTTCGCCAAGCCCCCTGGCTACGATCCCCGCCAGGATTCCACCGTCCGTATCCAGGTCGGTCGCCTGCGCCAGAAGCTGGCCGAGTACTACCGTCAGGAAGGCCGTCTCGATGCCCTGATGCTGGACCTTCCGAAGGGGCGGCTGAAGGTCGTTTGCGTGCCGCGCCCCGCCGTTCTGGCGGAGCCCGCGGATAATCCGGTAGCGGAAGAACTCCCCTCCCCGGTGGACGAAGAGGTTGTCGCCCCCGCGCGGAATCACTGGCGCATCGTCTCGCTGCTGCTGGCCGCGCTGCTGGTCGCGACGCTTGCCTGGGTGCTCGTCAACCGGCAACCCGCGCCCGCCGCCCTGGCGTGGACTCCCGAGCTCGACGAAATTTGGAAGCCCTTTACCAGCGCAGGGCGGCCTTTGCTGGTTTCCTTTGGCGACCCTCTGTTCCTCCAGTTCCGCGACAAGACCTTGTTCCGGGACCCGGCCATCGACAACCCGGATGCGCTAACCCAGTCCGCGCAGGTGCAGTCGCTGCTGCGTCAGTCCGGTTCGCCTGAGGTCCGCCCCGTCCACTACTACGCCGCCGTCGCCGACGTGAATGCGGCCTTCCTGCTGGGCCGCCGTATTGGACCCCGCCAGCCTCTCCTGTCGCTGGTTCGGAGCAGCCAGTTGCTGTGGCAGCAAATGGCCGATGCCAACGTGCTCCTGCTCGGCCCGCCCCGCAGTTTCGGCGAGCGCCTCGGAAGCCTGCCGGTCTCGCTGGAAATCCGCGAGACGCCCGAGGGCTTCCGCGTCCGGAACCCGCGTCCGGGCGAGCCGGAACTGGTCCCGTATCGCGATACCTCCGGCTTCTTCGCCGAAGATGGCGAGGGGGGCGTACTGGTGACGCATGCCTCCGGCCCGCTGGGGAACACCGACGTGCTGATCTTCGCCAGCAACAGCACCTTCGGACGGATGGGGGCGGTGGACGCGTTTACTGATCCGCGCTTCGCGGCCGTGCTGGTGAGCAAGCTGAAGGGGACTTCCGGGAAGATGCCCAGATACTACCAGGTCTTGCTGAAGGTGAAGTACAAAAGCGGAGTGCCAACGGAGACCAGCTACCTGCTCCACCGGGAAGTCCGGCGGCGCGAGTAGCTGGTCCCCCGCTCTCAGGCCCATCCGGGGCGGCGAACGGTGCGGGATGGACTATTCAGAATGCGTCAGCGGGTTAACCCATCGCAACTGGTCGAAGCGGGCGAAATCTCCATCCGTCGAGCAGAGGTCGAGGCCATGTTCGATGGCGAGGGCAGCCAGGTGGGCGTCGGGAATCAGCTTGGCTCCCCCGCCGAGTCTGGTCAGGAGACGTCCCAGAATCTCCTGGTGGCGGGGGCCTGGCAGCGGTATCCAGGCATTGGGCGCGCTGAGCCAGTGCTCCACCTGGCCCCAGGCGAGGTTCACCGTGGCAGGCGACTCGTAGATGCGGGGATTAGTGACCAGGCGCATGAACCCGAGCAGGCACTCCCAGGGGAGGCCCACGCGGGTGGATTCGCTCAGTCTGGCATCCAGCCACTTAGCCGCTGATTCGTGCTGTGGCGCCCTCCGGTCCCAGGCATAAACCAGCAGATTCACGTCCACCAGAATCATCTTCCGGTCTCACTTCGCTCGGCGTCATCCAGGACGTCCCAAACATTATCAAGGCTGGGGTAGCGGCAACTCCCCAGATCGACGGAGCGGGTACGAAAGACACGCCTCTCCGGAGGTGCGCTCAGGCGGGCGAGACCTTCCCGGAGAGCTTCGTTCACCACCTGTTTGAACGTGGTGTCTCTGGCCAGACGTACCTGTTCCAGCAGGGCGGCAACATCATCGTCGAGGCTCAGTGTCGTGCGCATACATCACAGCATATCAGTAGTGATGTCTTGATGCGTACCTTCGGACGGATGGGGGCGGTGGACGCGTTTACTGATCCGCGCTTCGCGGCCGTGCTGGTGAGCAAGCTGAAGGGGACTTCCGGGAAGATGCCGAGATACTACCAGGTCTTGCTGAAGGTGAAGTACAAGAGCGGAGTGCCCACGGAGACCAGCTACCTGCTCCACCGGGAAGTCCGGCGGCGCGAGTAGCTGGTCCCCTCCGGGCGTTGATCAGAAGATCAGCTTCAGACCCATCTGGATTTGCCGGGGAGAGTTCCCCATACCCGTGATTACACCAAACGCGGCTGAGGTCACGCTGGTGTTGGGTCCGCCGAAACGAGGCGTGTTAAAGGCGTTCAGCGCTTCGCCGCGCAACTGCAGCCGCATCTTCTCCGTCACAACGAAGTCCTTGAACAACGAGATGTCGAAGTTGTAGATCCGGTCGTTGCGCACGTCGGGCAGTCTCGGGCTCAGGTTGCCAAAGGTGAACGGCAAAGGTTGGCTGAAGACTGACTTGTCAAAGTACGCATCCAGCCTCTGGTCTACCGGGCCGTCCTTCTTCGCGCTCTTGCCGTTGTTGTTCGGCCGCGTGACCATGCCGAAAATGTTCGCCGTGTTGCTGGCCGAAATACCCAGCGGAGTGCCGCTGGACAGCGTGGTGATCCCGTTCACCTGCCACTTGCCGGCGATCAGATCCAGCGTCTTTGACCAGTTGGTGCCAAACTGCCGTCCCCGGCCGAAAGGCATTTCATACACATAAGCGATGGTCAGCCGGTGGGCCACGTCGATATCCGCCACCGCGCGCTGGGCCCGGATGTCGTAGCTGTTCTGGTGGCTCATGCCCTCATCCAGATTCTTCGACCACGTGTACGCCAGGTTCGCCTGAAGACCGTGCGAGAAGCGCTTGTTCAGCGTCACCTGCATTGAGTCATACCAGCTCCGCGCGCCCACTGAGTAGATGGGGATGATGTCGGTGAACTGCGGGAACGGGCGGAGCAACTGCGCCCGCGTCACCCGCGCCGCCGACAGAATACCGCCGCTGAACTTGCCCAGGAACGGATTGTCCACCTGCTCATTCAGCCGCGGTCCCAGCGCCATGTACTGCGGATCCAACTGGTTCAGGCTCAGCCCGCCTTCGTCGTTGCGGTGCAGATAGAAACCCCGCGTCCGGACATACGCCACTTCCAGCGTGCTGCCAAAAGGCAGTTCGCGCTGCACATTCACGTTGAACTGCTGCGTGTACGGTGCAACCGCGTCGCGCGTGGCGGCTTCAATGCGGTCACCAAACTGCGTCAGCAAGCCCTGTCTGGATCCGATGGGCGAGGTGTAGCCGTTCGGGAACGGATTGCGCAGATAGCTGGCCGGTGTCAACCCGCCATCCAGCGACGTCACCCAACTGTTGTCCGCGCGGAACCCCATCGTGCCGATGGTGCCGGCGGCCGCTTGCTGCGACGGTCCGTAGACCATCGCGTAGCCCAACCGGATCACCGTCTTTGACTCCGGCTGCCAGCTGAGCCCGAAGCGCGGAGCCCAGTTGTTCAGGTCCTTGTCGAACTGCGTGCGCGGCTGGCCGTTCACATTCATGAACACCAGTCCACCCTTCAGGCCGGGCAGCGCCGAGGCTGCCGGAGACGGAATGTTGGTGTCGAAGATGTTCGTCCGGTCATACCGCTCAGTCCGAGGCAGGTCCACGTCCCAGCGCAAACCCAGGTTCACCGTCAGTTTGCGGCTGATCCGCCAGTCGTCCTGGACGTACCCGGCCAGATACCAACTTTGCGTGGCGACGTTCTTATACGTGTTCTGGATGGTGCCGCCGCTGCCGACCCCCAGAATCATCGAGGCCAGACCGTTGCCCGCCGTCGGGCTCGCCACCTGCGGATTCGGGCCCTGCGTCGAGCCCGCGCCGAAGCTGAAGCTGCCGGCAGACCGCGCCTCATTGGTATTTACCCGCATCAACCGGATATCGGTGCCGATCTTCAGGTTATGCGCCCCCATGATTTTCGACAGACTGGTGGCGCTGGTGTAGCTGATGAAGCCGTTGCGCCGGTGATCGCCGCCGCCCAGGCCCCGATACCCGCCGCTGGGGCTGAAGCCCGGGAACATCAGGAAGTCCACTGCCGTATCAAACGCCTTCGGCAGTCCCAGGGCTGACGGCGCAAAGCCCAGTCCCTGGTTGGCGAAAACATACAGCGTCCGCGCCACGCCTCCGCGAGTATTCAGGATCATCGTGGGAGAAAGTGTGTAGGTGTAGTCCACTACCCCGCCATGAACGTGATCTTCCTGAACAATCCTGCCTTCCGCGATCTGCTGATCTTTCGGGAAATACGCCGGGGCGGCATTTTCGTTCAGCCGCGTCGAGTAGCGCCCGAAAATCCGCTGCCTCGTCGAAATCACCTGATCCAGACGATAGTCCGACATCGTCATGTTCAGCGGACGCGAGACGCTGTTGGCGTAGTTGTTCTGGTTGGTCACGCCGGTGGCTGGAGTGTTCGGTGCCGGATAGAACTTCAGCACGTTCTGCGCCACCGGATCGAAGCGCGAGGGCGGAATCACATTACCCGCGAAGGCGTCGCGGATGAAGCCGCTGCCTGAGGGATTCGCTCGCGTCGTCACCGGGTCAAAAATCTGAATCAGAGTGCCGTTCGCCACCCGGGTCTGCGAAAAGTCGCCGCGCCGCTCCAGATCAGTGGGGACGGTAAACACGCCCACCGCCGCGCTGCGTTCCCGCAGGCCTTCCATCGAAACCATGAAGAACGTCTTGTTCTTCACCACTGGTCCGTGGAACACGCCGCCGAACTGCGACCTCTTAAAGCTGGACAGTTGACGCCCGCGAGCGTTGTCGAAGAAATTGTTCGAATCCAGCTTCGAATTGCGCAGAAATTCGTACGCCGTTCCATGGAACTGATTCGTGCCCGATTTGAACACCACGTTCAGCACGCTGCCCAGGCTCC
>Ga0163150_10010096_pt1 | contig 10275 bp, 8 predicted proteins | sample OliLakLV19P2IB_FD_148628 | JGI IMG/M metagenome (GOLD analysis project Ga0163150, IMG submission 148628) | Freshwater microbial mat bacterial communities from Lake Vanda, McMurdo Dry Valleys, Antarctica - Oligotrophic Lake LV.19.P2.IB | ecosystem: Environmental > Aquatic > Freshwater > Lake >...
TGGTGCGCCTGACCGGGTTTTCGCCCCGGTCGGTCACGAAGTGGAGCCAAGGGGAAACGCCGTCGGCCAAGCAGGAAAAAGCGCTGGTGGAAATGGATCGCCTGCTCGATGGCCTCTCTCGGGTGATGGAGCCTGTCCAGGTTGGCCGCTGGCTCAAGCAGCCGAACACGGCCTTTGATGGCTCGACGCCGCTACAAGTCGTGGAGCGCGGCGAGATGGATCGCATCTGGCGCATGCTTTACGATCTTGAATCGGGGCAGCCGGGATAAGGCCGCTTCAAGTTGATTGTTTGCCGGCGACCTTGGAAATATCTGGTAGGTTGAGAATCGCCTTCCGCTTGGTGGCGTCGTCCACGTGGGTGTAGTTGCGGCTGACGAGTTCTGACTCGTGGCCGATGATGTCGCGCACGACGGACTCGGCCAAAACGTTTTCCACGACTGGCACCTCGGATTGATCGCCTTGGAGGTGCGGAATCGCCGTTCGGTCGCGGCAAAATTTCGGATCACGGGACCGCCGACTTGAACGTCGCCAAGCGATTTCTCTTTCTCGGCGGAAACGTGCCATTTACCGACCACCCGTCAACCGGGCGCAAAGGAGCGAGTCGACTGGAGTCGTGGCCGACGTGCTCGCAGGACACTACAGTAAGTCGTATTGTGGATATTGGGGTGTGCTGGCAGCGAGATCGTCCAGCGCGGCTCGGAGGTTTTCGCCAGCTGGGCGACGAACTTGGGATTTTTTGGACACATGTTCTTTCCCACCTCGTCCGACTTATCGCGATAGAACAAGAGCACCCATCGCTCTTCCGCCAGGGTCGCGCCTGCGGGCACATGTCGACAGAAAAAAAGAAGTCGTCGTGGCCCGCCCTCGGTAGTCGCGTAGACCTTGTGCAAGGTCGTGCTTGCGGGCAGCCCCCCTAGCACTGATACCAGCGGCGATTTCCGGCTTGTCCTTGAGCTTAGCGAACAGCTTCCGGGCGTCGTCCGGGATCGTTCCGCCCAGTTCCTTCTTCTTGATTCGATGAGGAACGATGATTTCCATCAACGCGCAGGCAATCGATCGAGTGCCCGCCCCAACTTCCGCATCAGTGGCTCAACGGCCTGCGGCGTGGCGACGCGCTCCACCTTTTCGATGGTCGGTTCCATCGTGAGGCGCACCTGAAAGGCCAGGCTCTTCGCTGTCCGGACAATTGTGTGCAGCGTGATGGAAGTATTCTGGTCATCGAGCACGCGGCGGATCGCGGCGCGGCTGGTGCCGGTATCGCGAGCGAGCGACGCCATCGTGGCCCCCCGCTGTTTGAGGCGGGAACGCAGGCTGCGAGAAATCTGTCGCTTGATGGCGACGACTTCCCGGGTTGAGGAATCTTCCAACGTTTTCATCCCGCCAATGTGGACCAAAAATGGTCCACGTCGAGGTTCGCGCCCGGGCAGTTCGGATCGAAGGGTCTCTTCCTCACTTTTGGTCTTCAGATAACGCTCCGTCTTTGAGTTGTTGAGACAAAGCATTCGTCGTTTGAGGCAGGCTGCCTCCACGACAAGGTTGAGTTGGGTGCAGGCCCGTTAGCACGCTGCTCCCGAAAAAGCGGTAGTTGGACTACCGCAAACTCGGCAGGTGCGCTCCCTTGAACACGACGGAATGGTGCGCTGAAGTGTGAGCAACGTGAATGACATTCGAATGAAAATCATGTTGCGGCCAAAACGGATCGTACTTCTGGCAAAGGCGAAGACGGCGACGGTGTCATGCTGCCCAACCGAGTTTGAGGGGTGAGGAGCTGAAATGAAACGTTACCAAGGAATTTTTCTCGTGCAGGCATCGATTCGGAGAATTACCTTCGAGGCGCAAACCTTGGACGAGGCGCGGGGGCTGGCGGCGGGATGGGGTTTTGGCCTCGAAGGCGAAGCGGAGGAAGTCGCGACCGAAAAAGGTCACCGTCCGATCCCGGTGGAAGCGTTGGACGTGGCGAGCGCATGCCGGGTCTTGGGCGACATTTCGCGCACCACCCTTTATCGACTTCTGGTGCGGGGAAAGCTTGAGCGATTGCCGGCGACGAGAAAGGTGCTCGTGACACGACGTTCCATCGAACGTTTTTGTTCGAAGGCGGCGTAGGGGATGGTCAGCTCAGAACGTCACCTTCGCCGCTTGCGCGAAACTGTGCTCCTGGCGCAGGTGTCCGTAAGTTTGCATCGCGAGGGCCCCGCCATCGGAGTGCCCCAGCCAGCGCGAGACGGTTGGGATATCAACGCCCGACTCGATGCACCGGGTGGCGAAGAGGTGCCGCAGATCGTGGTGCGTCATGGGTTTGATGCCGATTTCACGGCAGGCCGATTTCAGCGCGTCCATGCATGACTCGACCCGTGCAATGGCGGCATCGGCCGCTTCCGGACCGCGTTTTTCCCGGATTTCGGCCAGGAGCGAGGCGAGGGGCGGGAAAAGCGGCACGACCCGGTAACTTGACGACGACTTGCTCCCTGGGATGGTCAGCAGCTTTTTTGCCTCATTCAAATGGCGCCAGCGCAAGCTCGTCGCCTCGCGGAGTCTAGCTCCGGAGTAGGTGAGCAACCGAACGAGGTCTGCTGCGTCGCTTGACCAACGGCTGCCCGCGGTGGCAATCCGCTTCACGAGCGCTTGAAATTGGCTGGGGGAGGGCAATTCGAGCCGTTTTTGGCGTTTCGGGGCTTTGGTTACCGTAGTGGCGGGATTGTCGTAAGCCATCCCTTGGGTTCGAGCGATTTCGAGAATGGCACGCAGCGCGTCGATGCATTTGTTGAGCGAGGACGGGGACATCCCTTTCCGTTTAGTTCGGGCGTTGGGCGCCACAAATCCGGTGCCTTCCCTTAAGGCATGGCTCGCCCACGCCTGGCAATCGCTTGGGGTCAGGCGGCGCACATCGCGATCGGGCAATTCCGGCCACGTCTTGATCAGGGTTTTGACGGAGTCTCCGGCGCGCGCCTTGCTGGAGGCTGCCAGTCTTGAGTTGTTGGCCAGCCGGGCGAGGTACGCCGCGATGAAACGGCCGACCGTCGTCTCGGGGACCGATCCGGTCTCACCGGCGGCGTTGGCCACCAGCGCCTGGGACCGGATGGCCTTTTCTGCGTCGCCGAGGCGAAGTTTAGCGACCGTGAAGACGCTCGTCTCCAGGCTGCGCCATTTCTGCTTGCCGTTCACTTTGACGCGGGCGTAGTACGTTCCGCTCTGACGGTTGCGAAGCAGGTTCGTGACATTGGTTCTTTCCCACCTCGGCTCATTTTTTACCGGTTCCATGGTTTAAAGTGTAGAAGAAAGGTGTAGAAAAAGCCAACTCGCGAAAATGATGAACTCCGGTAGTTGTTAAAGTCCAAGTATATAGTGAAAAAGCCCGGGTGGTGGAATTGGTAGACACGCAGGTCTCAGAAGCCTGTGCCGAAAGGTGTAGCGGTTCGAGTCCGCTCCCGGGCACCATCTCACCGCCACGCGGTGATTCAGGGAATGTTACGGGGAGTGTCCTCGTCATTCTGGTTCTACACCAAAGTTCACCGTCCATCATGACCATGAAACGCAGGAATTTTATTGGTACTTTCGCCGTGGGCGGAGCCGGCAGCGTGCTGGCGCAGAACGTTCCGACGCCGGCGCCAGCACCGCTCGTCCGGACGCCGATGGTTCTCATGGCGCCCCGGGCCGATGGCATCGAGGCGGTGTGGGCGGTCAGCCGACTGAGCCGGGGCCAGCTCGAATGGGTCGCGGAGGATGGCGCAAAAGGGACGGCCGCGGCGGACTCGTTTGGTTTTGTGCCACAGAGTGAGAACGTGCTGAAGGTCCGGTTGTCGGGGCTGAAGTCAGGGATGACCTACCGCGTGCGGTCCCATACGACTGCGGCGGACAATCAGGAAACCATCACCAGCGCATGGAAATCGTTTCGTCCGCTGAATGCGGCCGCGGCGGGGACGCGCTTCGTGATGTGGAATGACACGCACCTCAACGATGAAAGCATCCGCGCGCTGCAGGCGGCGACGCCGGCGGGAGATTTTTTATTGTGGAACGGCGACACCTGCAGCAGGATTATTCGAAGACCGGGTTCGACCGGCATAGTGGCCGCAGTCGCGCGGCCTGGCACGACGCGCTCGTGACGTGGAAGGCACAGGTGATTCTGTCGGGTCACACCCATCGCTCCGAATGGCTGCCGCCGACAGCGCAGTTTCCTTACGGCCAGCTCACCGGGGGAGGTCCGCAACTGGATCGGGCGACCTGGACGGAAGGCGTGGCGGACGCGTCACAGCTCCGCCTCAAAGTCACGAATCTGAACGGAGCCCTCCTGCACGATCTTACGTTCAAGCGGTTCCGATCGTAACAGCGGACAGCGAAGGGAAGCCGGTTGAATGCCGACTTACCCTGGAGACTTTGAGGGGAACGAGGCGGCGGGTACCTGGTCCGGCCGAACGCATTTTCGGTCCCTGTCGCCCGGAATCAAGGCGTGGAGGCGACGATGGCTTCCTTCACCGTCTTCCGGCCCAGGATGGGGACGTTCTTGGGGGCGTCCACGCCATCGCGCGGAATGGCGTCGGCGAATTGGCCCGTGTCGCCGAGTTGCTTTTGCAAGCGGACGATCTCGGCCTTTAACGCCGTGACTTTGCCTGCCTGGGCAGGATCGGTGATGAGATTCTTCTGTTCAGTTGGATCACGCTGCAGGTCGAAGAGCTCCCACGCATCCTTTTTCCAATAGTGGATCAACTTGTGGGTGTCGGTGCGGACACCGTAGTGGGCACGCGTATTGTGATGCCCCGGGTCGTGGTAATAACGATAATACACGGAGGTGCGCCAGTCGGAGGGCGCGGCGCCGCCGAAAAGAGGTGTAAGTGATCGGCCGTGCATATCGGCTGGAATTTGCACCCCGGCCAAAGCGAGAAACGTGGGGGCGAAATCGGCGTTGAGGGCGAAGCGTTTTGTCACGGTGCCGGCTTTCACGCCGGGTCCTCGGATGATGAGAGGGAGGTGGAGGCCCGGTTCATACATGAAGCGTTTATCGTACATCCCGAGGTCGCCGAGGTACCAGCCGTTGTCGGAGCTATAAATGACTATAGTATTTCGGGCGAGGTCGTGGCGGTCGAGGTAGTCGAGCACCTCGCCGACGCCGTCATCGACGCCTTGGACACAGGCGAGGTAGTCCTGCATATAGCGCTGGTATTTCCACTGGACAAGTTCGCGGCCGGTGAGTGTTTTCTTGCTGCCGTCCGGGAGCGTGATCTCGACCTCGGTGGGCTTTACGTTCAGCCACTGCTGGCGTTGCGGTCCGGGCGGGAAATCAGCCGGAGGCGGAAGCTTGAGATCGCGGTGGGTGAGATCGTGGGCGATCGTCTGCCGGTTTTCCGGGAGTGCGGCGGGACGGGTGGCGTAATCGTCCCAGAGCGTGGCGGGTTCAGGAATGACCTTGTTGGCGAAGAGGGCGCGGTTCTTTTCGTCGGGCTCCCAATTGCGATGGGGCGCCTTCTGGTGGAGCATCAGGAAGAACGGCTGGTCCTTCGGGCGCGTATCCAGAAACTCGAGACCGAGACGGGTGGTGACCTGGGTGGTGTGGCCCTCGACGGAGACGCGGCCATGCGGGGTGAGGAAATCCGGGTTTTGATAGATGCCCTGGCCGGGAAGAACGATCCAGCGATCGAACCCGGTGGGGTCGGTCCCGAGATGCCATTTTCCGATCATGCCGGTGTGATAGCCGGCGGCCTGCAGCATCTTCGCGACGGTTGGTTGCGAACCCATTGAAGACGGGTGTGCCGTTGGCGTGGGAATACTTGCCGGTGAGCACGACGGCGCGACTCGGGGTGCAGATCGAGTTGGTGACGAAGGCGTGATCGAAACGCATCCCCCCGCGGGCGAGACGATCCAAGTGAGGCGTTTGATTTACCTTGGAGCCGTAGGCGCTGATCGCGTGCTGGGCGTGATCATCGGAAAAGATGAAAAGAATATTGGGACGAGGCGTCGCAGCGAAGAGCGTGGCGCCGAGAAGGGCGTGGATAACGAGGATGAGCGCGGGGCGGAGTTTCATGGAGCAAAGGGAGGTCTCGATGCGGCGGCTTCAGCAAATCAGAGAGCCAAGGTGCGAATCACGAGGCATGCATTGAGATATCGCGCGGCCGCCGGGATTCAATGTCAGAACGCCCATCGGACTTCCCGGGTGGGTGGGTTGGAGGTGGGGCGCAAGCGAACCGCCGCTCGCAGGTGCGGGTAGGAAACCTCGCTTCCCACCGCTTTCGTCAAGGAGCGGGAAGCTCGCCGCGGCGAGAGCCCATGCCGAGCAAGTCACCCAGATTATGCGGGCGACCGTTGAGTACGATCTGGAGGTTCTGAGCTAGGCTGGCCTCGATGAACACGGGGCCTGGCCGTGGGACGGAGTGCTTTTCGCCGGCGGTCAATGTGCGCGAGAAAAGGACATCGCCATCGGTGCCGTCGGGATTGGCGCGGTGGACCGTGACGCGGACCGGACCGATCGCTTCGAGACCGAAGACCGCGGAGCGTGACGGTGCATTCGTGATTGCGCTCGGGTTGGACGAGCCGCTGCGCGGTCCGCTGACCAAGCTCCAAACCAAGAGGAGACTTAGAATAACGATGACGCCTCCACCGCCCCATTTCAGGTATTTGAAGATAATCGCCGGATCGGGCCCGGTGGGTAGCGAGCTGCCGGTTTTGGGATAGTGAGGCTGGTGTGCGGAACTTTGCCCGGCCGGCGACTTTTCTGGTGGCGTTTCGGTGGGCGGGTTGCCGCCGCTGTTGCCTTCGGACGTGGCGACGGAGATATCCATCCGGCCATAGACCTCGCGGGCGGGTTGTCGGGGTCGGGCCTCGCCTCGTCCCAAGGCCGCATAATCGTTGATGATTCGATCGCTGGGGATCTTCAGGAAATTGGCATACGTGCGGAGAAAGCCGCGCGTGTAGATTTCAGTAAGGCCGATGTCGAAGTGGTTGCTCTCGAATTTCTGGAGATAGTCACCACGAATTTTCGTCGCTTCAGCGGCTTCCCGGATGGAGATTCCCTTCTTCTTGCGCGCCTCCTCGAGGCGTTCGCCGATAGTCTGCATAGGGGTGGCTTAGGTGTTTTGAAGCGGGAGGGGAAGTGGAATCCAAATTCCAGCCAATCCAAAATGAGCGGATTGGTTGGGGCGGAGGGTGCAGCGTCTCCGCTTCTAAATTAAAACGAGTCGAGATCAACGAGGATCTCGCGGGGGCTGGAGCCATTTTCGGGGCCGACGATGCCTTTCTCTTCCATGATCTCCATAATGCGAGCGGCGCGATTGTAGCCGATTCGCAGACGGCGTTGCAGCATGGACGTGCTGGCGCGCTTGGTGGATTTGAGGACATCGAGCGCTTGTTGATACAATTCCTCATCGTCGCCGAGGTCGTCGTCACCGCCTTCATCTTCATCGTCATCCTCGCGCGCGGCGCGATCGATTTGTTGCTGCACGGATTGCGCGTATTGCGGTGGTCCATTGCGTTTGAGAAACTCCACCATCTCGTGTACTTCTTCGTCGGAAACGAAGGCCCCTTGCGCCCGCACCAACCGGGACGTGCCCGGAGGGGAAAAAAGCATGTCGCCGCGGCCGATCAGGGTATCGGCGCCCTTCGTGTCGAGGATCGTGCGGGAGTCGACTTGGGAGGCGACTTGGAACGCGATCCGTGACGGAAGGTTGGCTTTGATCACGCCGGTGATCACGTTGACGGAAGGCCGTTGCGTGGCGATGATGAGATGGATACCGGCGGCGCGGGCGAGCTGGGCGAGTCGGGCGATGCTCGTCTCGATCTCGGCGGGCGCGACCATCATGAGATCGGCGAGCTCGTCGATGATGGCGATGATGTATGGCAGGCGATCCGGCACTTCGAGATCGTCGAGCGGATCGGCGACCCCGGTGAGCGCGGCTTGAGGATCGGGTTGCGGTGGTTCGGCCTTGGGGCCGCGCTTGCGATTGTTGAAGCCAACGATGTTACGGACGTTGGATTTGGCGAAAATCTGGTAGCGTTGCTCCATCTCCCCGAGCAGCCACTTGAGGGCGGCGGGCACCTTTTTCGGCTCGGTCACCACCGGGATGAGCATGTGGGGCAGGGAATTGAAAATCTTTAATTCGACCACTTTGGGATCGACCATGATCATACGCACATCCTTCGGGCTCTTTGAATAGAGGACGGAGGCGACAATCGAGTTGAGACACACCGATTTGCCGGAGCCGGTGGCGCCGGCGATCAGCAAGTGAGGCATCTTGGCCAAGTCGGAGATTAGAGGGCGGCCGGAGACGTCCTTGCCGAGTGCGATGGGTAGTTCGGCCTTGGCTTCGGCCCAGTCGACGCTCTCCAACAGTTCGCGCATGCCCACCGGCGTCGGATGTTGATTGGGAACCTCAACGCCCACGGCGGCTTTTCCTGGAATGGGAGCCAGAATCCGAACGGATTGGGCGCGCATGCCGAGCGCGATATTCTTGTCGAGGCCGGCGATCTTTTCGACGCGAACGCCCGGAGCCGGGACCACCTCGTAGCGGGTAATGACGGGACCGACGTGGATTTCGCCGAGTGACACCTCGACGCCGAATTCACCTAGAATGCGCAAGAGCGTTTCTGCGTTGTGACGGTGTTCTTCTTCCGAGTTTCCCTGCGCTGGTTTTACCGGTTCCTTGAGCAAAGAGAGGGGAGGGAACTGATAATTTGCGTCGTCACTCTGGGGCAGTGGCGTCCTGGCGGCTTTGCGTGGCTCCTCGGGTTTGACGATGTTGAGTTCCACCTTGCCGCCGGCGGCAGCGGCCAGGGCTTTGACATCGGTCGCTGGCTCTGAATCGGGAGTTGCCGCTCGCGCTGGAGCGATCTTGAGCGGGGCAGCAGGGGCGCTGCCCTTGGTTGCCTTGAGAGCTTCGTCAGCGAGTTCCGGCGTGCGTGCGCTGGCGGCTTTGGCAAGCGGATCGTCCGCAGACCTGGGTACAAACGCTTTTTTTCCAGTGGGGCCAACGGGCACCAGCGGGTGTGTGCCTGCGTTGAGGCCTCCGGTGGCGGCGAGGGTGGCGACCGCCGTTTTCTGTTTTGCACGCGCTTCTTTATTCAAGCGCTTCATCTCAGCGATCTCAGCTTGCTGTTTGGCCCGTTCGAGGCGCCAGGAATGAAAGCCGGTCGTCATCTTTTCGAATTCGGCGCCGATATCGCGGGAAAAGATGAACAGCAGGGAGCCGGCGTAGAGGGTTCCGAAGATAAGACCAGAGCCAAACGGCCCGAGCGCGTCGGCCATGACGCGGTGATAAAGGGTGACGCCGACCAAGCCGCCGTAGCCATGAGGAAAGTAATCGCTGCCCCATTTGGCCTCGTTGAGCATCGCAAGTAAGCCAGCGAGCGAAATGCACGCGGCGACCATGGCGAAGGCCCGCGTGCCGTTGAGGTGCTTCGAGTTTCGGACGGAAACGAACAGCATCCACAGCAAGAAGAACGGCACGAGCCAGGTGCTGATACCGACGGTGTAAAGCATGGCCCAGACGGTGTTTGCGCCGTACTTTCCCGCTGGATTCTTAAGAGTCGGTCCGGTCGTGTGAAACGCGCTCTGAGCCGGTTCATAAGCGACCAGCGCCACAAGAAGAAAGGCGCCCAGCGCAAAACACACCAACGCCGCGATCCAATTGGGTCGGTACCGTGGGCCATGGAAAGAAGGGCCGTCGATTGGGTTTGAAGTCTCGGACTTGGACATTTGTGTGTGGACGGCCTTGCGAGCTGGCTGCGGATTCCACGCCTATAAGATGGGTCGTCAAATGTAAATGCCCCTGCTGCCTTTTAACAAAAAACTCGTCACTTACTATGCTCGAACTGCTTTGTTTCCGACCCCTTTATCAGGAACGCGTTTGGGGTGGCCGGGCGTTGGAAACGGCCTTGGGGCGGACGCTTCCTGGCGATCGCCTGATCGGGGAGAGTTGGGAGATCGTCGATCGTCCCGAAGCGCAGTCCGTGGTGGATCGGGGGGCATTTCGCGGCGAAACCTTGCGCAGCATGATTGCGCAGCATGCGGCGACGATCATGGGGCCGACGTGGGAGGCGGCGAAGCCGTTTCCGATTTTGATCAAGTGGCTTGATTGCCGTGAGCGGCTGAGCCTGCAGGTGCATCCGCCGGCGGTCGTGGCGGGTGAGCTGGGAGGAGAACCCAAGACGGAAAATTGGTACATCGCGCAGACCGCACCCGGAGCCGAGTTGATGGTGGGATTGCGTCGTGGGATAACCCGCCGGCAGTTCGAAGCTGCCTTGGTTCACAACACGGTAGAGAACTGCGTGCACCATTTCCGCGTGGCCGTAGGT
>Ga0163150_10010097_pt1 | contig 10274 bp, 6 predicted proteins | sample OliLakLV19P2IB_FD_148628 | JGI IMG/M metagenome (GOLD analysis project Ga0163150, IMG submission 148628) | Freshwater microbial mat bacterial communities from Lake Vanda, McMurdo Dry Valleys, Antarctica - Oligotrophic Lake LV.19.P2.IB | ecosystem: Environmental > Aquatic > Freshwater > Lake >...
CATCGACACCGACATCGGGTCAATTTCTTTCCATTCGCCGTTTTCCCAATATTTTCCGCGTTGCGTAATCTCGCGAATGTTGATCTCGGGATTGAAATTTGTTGCGAATGGATGGCCGTGGTCGCCCGCGTTTGCATCGAGAATATCGACGTAATGAATTTCGTCGAAAAATTCTTTCTGGGCGTATGCGGTGAAAATATTCGTCACGCCTGGGTCAAACCCGCAGCCCAGCAGCGCCATGATGCCGCGCTTCTTGAACCGATCGTGATACGCCCATTGCCACTTGTACTCGAACTTCGCTTCGTCGGGCGGTTCGTAGTTTGCCGTGTCGAGATAGTCCACGCCCGTTTCCAGACACGCGTCCATGATCGGCAGGTCCTGAAACGGCAACGCGACGTTGATCACAAGTTTGGGATCGACCTTTTTAATTAACGCGGCCATTTCCTTGGGATCGTCCGCGTCCACCTTTGCCACGTTGATCGGACGTGATATCTGATCGCGAATGGCCTCGCATTTCGACAGCGTCCGGCTCGCGAGAGTGATGTCGCTAAATACTTCCGGTACCTGCGCGCACTTGTGCGTAACCACGCCACCCACACCTCCGGCGCCCACAATCAGTACTCCGCCCATTGAATATCATCTCCAGGAATTACGATTGCTCATTTTCAGCGGAAGCATAACAAACGAAGCGGCGGATATGTAGAGCGAAGAACTGGCATTTATCCTCTCCGTACTCGCGAAAGCATTGTAGGGAGTTGACCGAAGAACGTGTCTCGAGGACTCGTATGGTTCATGGCGCAAAATTGAAAATGGACCATTGCGCCCTTCTCCTTTTTGAGCATGGCAATCTACCCCCGAATCTCGAAACCGTTGGATTTTCCCAGTATCAGCGCCGCGGTCAATGACATTGTTAGAGAGCGACGAAGGGCGGGCTGTTAAGTAACTGTACATGACCCTGTCCCAATTCTGGAATCGGGACAACTGCGTTGCGTCAACCGGCGCCATCCGGAACCGTCAACTTATTGAAAATAAACTACTTACCGCTTTGCAATAACTTTGGCACAATACATGCTCTCACAGAAAATGCCAAAGTATTGCACCCCAATTTGGGCGACGGCCACTTTCGTCCGCGCAACGGAGAACTTTACATGAATCGGGTTGGAGAAAAGCTTCGTTTAGGAGCAAGGCGAACAACAATTTTTGTTGCGTTCCTCGTCACAACTTTTGCAACTCAGACGGCCACCGCTTTTGAGGCGTGGCCTGGTGAGATAGACATGGCCGTTCCCCAAGGGACCGAATCCGCTCCCGTGTGGCGAATCTACGGCCGCGAAGTCGGGGACTTTTATCACATCCCAAATGATATGAGCCTCGCGCAAGATTCACACGCGGTAGGTGACATAGACGGCGACGGATATGACGATCTGGTAATCGCCCGTGCACCGGACTCGGTAAAGTTCTTGCAGTACGCCTCGACTGGACAGGTTCTTATATTTTTTGGCGGGCCAGATCGAGAGGGTACCCTCACCGATCTCAGGACCGCGGAAGAAGGAAAACTGGGCGAAACAATTCTGTATCACTCTTTTCCCCCTGGAGGATACCCGATTCATATAGCAAGACATCCAGCCATCGGCGATTTCAACGGCGACGGCATCGGTGATATCGTGATTCCAGTTGATCGATTCAATCATGTCATGAGTGGCGGCCCAGATTCATGGACCGGCGCAGTTATCGTGTATGGAGGACCTTGTCTTCGGGAGAAGATCATCGATCTTCGTACGGAAATTCCGTGCCACGGCTTCACGCAGTTGAAGTTGAACTTTGACCGGAATCCGGCTGACCCGCACTTCGTTGCATGGGTAAAGAATGTACGTGCTGGCGATATCAATGGAGACGGCATCTCTGATATCCTGATATCCTCGGTTTATGGTGATTTCACCGTTAATGAGCCAGGCGAAACTCCAGCCGCCGATTCCCAATCCCAACATGTCGTGTTCGGTTCTCCCACATTGGGTGCTTCCGATATCAATCTGTTGCCCGAGCCGAGCGCCGGGATATTGACGATAAAACCTAAATGGTGGATGCCTGATCGAAATGTGTTGGCAGATATAAATGGCGACGGGTTAGATGACATAGTTTCCGTTGTCGACGTACAGCTACAAAAATCGACTATCGACAACGCCGCGACAAGTAAACGCGTAGACGACGCGACCGGAAAATCTACTACGCAATTGGCCATATTAGTCGTCTACGGAAAGCCGGATTTTCCGGGTCAGACCCTTGACTTATCAACAACGGACTTGGAAGACGGTTTAACCCTCATCACGAGTGAAGCAAATCCAGAGCGGTTCGCCGAAGCGCTGACGTCCGGCGATTTTAACGGTGACGGTTACTGCGATCTTTCCGTCTCAAATCTCATTCGCGAAAGCGATGCAAACCATGAGAGCCTTTACATTTTATTTGGAGGGCCCAACAAGATCGGCGTTCCAATCGGCGCGGGAAGTTTTGCGAACCTTGATCAAATGCCTGGCGCAACCGGAGAAACTCGAATCGTCAAAACACAGTTTTCAGATCATGTCGCGGATAGCAGGGTAGAAATATCCCTTGGCATGGGCGATTTTAATTCAGATGGATATAGCGATCTGCTCGCCGGTGAACGCACGGCCTACGTTGAACGTCCTTTGCGTAATCCTAATGCGACCGGCCGAGCTTCAGTAATGTATGGCGGGATGGAAAAGCCTGGATTGCCGCTGGGATCCGGGTCCTTGGTCGATTTCGACGCTTATCCGTTTGACGTGCGAATGTTTGGGACGGTGCATTTCAGTTTGGGTTATTACCACCCTTCAAACTTTGGATCGACTTTTTTTGCAGGCGGCGACATGAATCGCGATGGCTTTGAAGATTTGGCCGTGCTCGCACCCACTCTGTACGCTCCCTTCTTTCCTGACGTAGTTGCTGGGAGTCGCGGCGCAATTTTTATAATTTTTGGGGGTTCGGACATAAATTCAACTACATACCTCACTCCCTTTGCGGCTGGCGCAGTTGCACCGAAAGGAATCAGAGGCGCGCAGGCGCCCGTGTCACGTATGTTTGTGGGGTTCGACAGCGGAAGCCCTGGAACCGTGACCGGAACCGTCACGCGGTCGAACGAAAATCTGTCGGGTATTGGCAGCGAACATCTGGATTACGCTGCAAACGTATATTGGAAGCTGGAAACTGACCGCGCAAACTGGTCCGCCGCAACTCTACGATTTCAATACACAGACGATGAAATAGCCAACGCAAACGAATATGGGTTGAAACTCTTTTCCGGTCCGAGCACGGGAGGCCCATGGACTGAGGTTCAAAGCCAAACCTTTGACTATGTCCGAAACTTGGTCGAAGCAACGGTACCAGAGTTTGGGTACTTCGCCTTGCTCGGCGGATCAGACGACGTAGCTCCAAGAGTGCAATCAATCTCGTTGGCTGACGCCAATCCAAGCAGTGGACCTGAAGTCCGGTATCGCGTACGGTTCTCGGAACCTGTCAGTGGAGTCGATATCTCGGACTTTGCTGTTAATGTTGAAGGGCTCGTGAACTGCAGGTTACTCGAGGTGACCGGTTCCGACGATTCCTATGACGTACGTATCCAGACCGGTTGGGGTGCGGGCACTATAGGACTGAATGTTCTTAACGACAATTCGATTGCAGACGCCGCCCAGATTCCCTTGACGGCTTCGTTTGACAACGGGCCGCACTACACGGTGAATCGCCCTGCAGCAAACACGCCACACGTGCATTCTATTACACGGATGGATCCCACGCCGACTTCGCAGGAAACCGTTCGTTATGAAGTTGTGTTCGACATGCTTGTCCAGGGCGTTGACATCACGGATTTCGAGTTGCACACGAACATTCCCTCTGCAACGATCCTTGATGCGACAGCCGCCTCCAACACTTTCCACTTATCCGTGTATACAGGGTCGACGCCCGGCACGATTCGCCTGGATGTTCGTGATAACGATTCAATACTTAATGGTGAGTTCGTACCCCTTGGCGGGGTCGGCGCAGGTAATGGAGATTTCACAACAGGCGAAATTTATGCAACTGTTGCTCCCGCGGTCAACGGTATCACACGTGCCAGTGTTAACCCCACGGCGTCTGTCTCCGTGGATTTCTACGTGTCATTTAGCGTTGATGTCATAGGCGTCGATGAGACGGATTTCACACTAACCACCACTGGCATCACCGGCGCGCGCATTACCGGCATCAGCGGCAATGAACTTGTCTCCATCGTTACCGTCTCAACCGGCGAAGGTGACGGAACCCTCAAGCTTAATCTTATTGACGATGATTCCATCCAGGACTTCGCCGGAAGAGTACTGGGCGGACCCGGCGCCGGTAATGGCACGTATACCAATGGCAGTGTCTATAACATCGTCAAGAGCAATCCCAATATCCTTCCACCGGTAGTCAACTCCATCGCGCGGATTGACGAGAACCCCACGCGCGCCGTAAACGTGCAGTTCCTGGTCAGCTTCTCTGAAGCCGTTACGGGCGTCGACGAAGATGACTTTACTGTTGGCGCGCAACGTCTGTTCGGCAGCTCGATAATGAATGTAGCGGGCTCGGGCGTGGCCCGCACCGTCACCGTCGCGACGGGAAACGGTTCGGGGACGTTGCGTCTTAACGTCGGGGATAACGACTCGATTCGGGACATCGACGATAATCCGTTGGGAGGCATCGGCGATGACAACGGCAACTACAACAAAGGCGAGGTGTACAACATTGAGCGCGGCGAGTCATTGCGTATGCGCCCATTCCGTGCGGGCGATAACATCGTTGCGGGTTCGACGTATAAAGTCCGGTGGACCTCCGGCGCAATTGGCAAAAAAGTGGGCATCGAACTTTGGCGGAACGGACGGCGTGTAACTCCCTTAGTTCGCTCCACACTAAATGATGGCGAGGAAAACGTCCGAATCCCCAATGACGTTGCGAAAGGCGCGGGTTACGCCATTCGCGTCATCAGCAAGAGCAATCCAAGTCTGTATACCGAGACGAAGAAAGCGTTTACCATCCACTAAGAACATCGATTCCGTGGGATCGCCTCGCATTTCGACAGCGTCCGGCTGGCGAGAGTGATCGAGAAGCGCGGCATGACGCCGTGACGAAGCTACTATGATTGTAACAAGTCGGCCACCCGATCCCTGAGTTCCGGCACTATCTCCTTTTCAAACCACGCGTGTGTCTGAAACCAATGCGTATTCCGCGGCGAGGGGTGGGGGATCGGCACGAAGCGGGGAAAATAATCGCGCCAGGCATGGACGGTTTCGGTAAGAGTTGGTTTTGCCGCTTCGCGGAGGTAGTGCCGTTGGGCGTACGCACCGGCAAGAATCGTAAGTTCGACGTTCGGGAGGTGGGCGAGCAATTTTGGAAGCCAGTGTTCCGCGCATTCTTTGCGTGGAGGCAGGTCTCCTCCGCGCGGGTGGCGTCCCGGATAGCAATAGCCCATGGGGATAATCGCAATGCGCGATTCGTCGTAGAAAGTGTCTCGGTCGATGTTCATCCAGGTGCGGAGCCGGTCGCCGCTCGGATCGTTCCATGGAATGCCGGTTTCATGCACGCGTGTGCCGGGGGCCTGTCCGACGATGAGTATCCGCGCGGTTGCGGATGCGCGCAGCACGGGACGCGGACCGCGCGGCAAACTATCCTCGCACAGGCGGCACGCGCGCACTTCGGTGAGGAGCGCTTCGAGGGGCAATGATAGTTTGCGGGTGGCCATGGCCGATAAATTGTATGGGATGATTGGGAGTTATGGGAAATTTGGGACACATAGGAGAGGAAGCGTGAGTCGACGCGGTTCCAATACGTTGACGATTGGTGAGTTTACCATTATCATCGATACCCATGAAAACACACATGCGCTTTTTCACTTTTGGATTGTCCTTGTTGGTGGCCGTGGCGGCTGCGCATGGGCAGGACAAGAAGACCCCGCCGGACCCGGTATACCCGGAGGTGAATCCTTCACCGTGGTACGAGGTCGAGGCCGATTGGCCGCAGAAGCCAAAGGACTTCAAATGGGAGGCGATGCCCGGCGTCGCGGTGGACGCGGAGGACAACGTGTGGATATATACGCGCAGCACGCCCGCTGTGCAGGTCTACGCGCCTGATGGAAAATATTTGTTCGGCTGGGGCGGCGGCGATGGCGCGCACCACATCAAGATTGATCGCGAAGGCAATATCTGGACGGTGGACTTCGCGCAGCACATCGTGCAGAAACACAAGCGCGATGGCACGGTGCTTTTAACGGTCGGCGTAACCGGCGAAGCGGCGGAAGACGACAAGCATTTCTACATGCCCACGGATGTCGCTATTGCGTCTAACGGAGACATTTTTGTGTCAGACGGTTACGGCAACCAGCGCGTCGTGCATCTGACGAAGGACGGCGTGTTCGTAAACGCGTGGGGATCGATGGGAACCGACGACGGTAAGTTCAGCATCCCTCACGCGATCGCGATCGATTCGAAAGACCGCATCTACGTGGCGGATCGAAACAACGGGCGCGTGCAGGTGTATAACACCGCGGGCGAGTTGGTCGATTCGTGGAAACACATTGTTGTGCCGTGGGGATTTTGGATCACGGCGAATGACGAAATATGGGTGTGCGGTTCGTCGCCTATGGCGTGGCAGGAGAAGGATATGAAGAAATATCCGACTGCGCCGTTGGGTTGTCCTCCGCGTGATCAGATCATCATGCGGTTCGATACGAACGGGAAAGTGCAACAGGTGTACTCGTTTCCTAAAGGTGCGGATGGAAAAGAAAAACCGGGCGAGTTGAACTGGGTGCATTGCATTGCGTTGGACTCGAAGGGCAACGTATACCTCGGAGATATTCAGGGCAAGCGCGTGCAGAAGTTTTTGGCGAAAAACTGACACGGCGCAACTCGGACTAATCCCGACTTTTCACGGCCCAACACGGACGCCGGGGATGCGGCGGGACGCCCCAGCGACACATGCGTTACTTCCAGATTCCGCGAAACCGCAGGTGGTCTTCGAGGACGGCGCGGAACTCGGTGATATCAACGTCGCGCTCGCAACAGACCAGCATGAGATTGTCATCGAGGCGGAAGTTGCCGTCCCATTCCTTTACCTGATCATCGGTCCAGGTCTTGTCGTACTGCGCGAGGTGCTCATCAGAAAGTCGCGTGAGGTACGCGCGCAGGCTGACGTCAGTTTCGTCCATCGGCGTGCCGGCAGGCAGGTGCTCGTAGTCCGGGGTGGTTGTATTTGTTGGCATGTTATGTCTCCTTCTTAAGCTACGTTGCGCTAGTGTCCTGAGTTTGAGATTCGTTCGATATGAAGTTTGGAAATCAGACCTTACATCCCCCTAAATCCCCCTTCAAAGGGGGACTTTGAAGATCGGATTATGCGTGTGCCTTTTGCCTAGGATTTGGGATTCATGACACTAGATCGGACTCGTTTAATACTCGCACGTTGCGTTGTGTCGTTCGTAAGTGCGCACGCGCTGCATGGGTTCGCCTTCAATGTGACACGTAAAACAAACAGGCTGCTTTGCAACTTTCGTATGCTTCTTCGATGATTGCGCGTGTACGTCGTGGCACGTGGTGCAGGTCATTTTCATCTCGCCGTTGATCGCAACGTCCCGGGTGATCCAGCGTATGTGCCCATCACCGGGATTTTCTTTGGCGATTCGTTCTCGCGACAGGTCCGCCTGAAAATCCTTGAATAAATTGTCTCCCGGCACGAAATTGTTTGGGAACGGGAACCCCGTGCTGCGTGAGGCGCCACCGCGCAAGTGGCAGGCGCCGCAGATCGATATTTCGACCTCTGGCAATGTTCTTGCCTTCTTCGCGAGCAACATCAACGCACCGTCCTCCGTGTGCTCGGGCACCATGACGCCGTGGCACGTGTGGCAATCGAGCGATAACATCTGAAACGTCTTCGCGGCGCTATCCACGCCGGAAGTGTGGCAACCCGCGCAACGTTCGCCAAAGTGCGCCGCGCGCCACTCTCCACGAGCTTGCCTATTCGTATCGCGCCAGGCGTTCTCGCGCAAGGACCATTTCGCATCGTGAATGCCCATTGCGCCATACGACTCCGAACGTTTCAAAAAACGCAGCACCTCGTTGCGGCCGAGAACCAGTTCCGCGCCATTCACAATCTCGCGCAACTGTTTCGCTCGAACTTCATCATCGATCCCGCGAATCGTCGTCGCGTGCCGGTTCGTCTGCCAGCTTGGGCCAATCGAAGTGCGATGACAGAACAGGCACGTGTTGCCGTCTTCGTAAACCGGGACCGGCTTGCCGGCGTGGTCGCTGCCCCATGCCGCCGGATCGCGCGTTGCTTGTTCTTGCGCTATTGCCGCGAGCAGAAACACGCTAAACATAAGCACGCAACGCTTCGTGTTCGTAATCAATTTTCTTTTGCAGGCGCTGTTAATTTCCTACGCGTTTTCCGCCCGCACCCATCCATGCGCCGCGTTATCGCGTAGCACGCCTTGCTCGACATACGCCGTCTTCAACTTGCTCAGCGTGTCCTTCGGGAAGTTGGTGCGCGCGGCAGTTACATCAACGCCGTAAATCTTCGCGGCGTTCAATCCGAAAATTTTTGCCTTATCTTCATTGGTCAGTTTCTTATAGCCAAACTTCTCGCACATTTCGTCGGAGATTTCGAGGCGTTTGAACGCGTCGATTACCCACTGCGGCGAGCCCCACCAGAGGCAATCCGTGCCCCAGATAACGTGGTCCACGCCGTAGTGTTTTACGTTCTGGCCGATGAGATGTTGGGCGAGTTGCGGATGCACAATCGCGAGCGTGCCGAACGCGGAACCAATTTCGCAGTAGACGTTGTTCATGTCTGGATTGCGCTTTTTGATCGCCATCAGCTCGCGATGCCACTCGAAATCCCCAGATTCCGGGTTGAACGTGCCGTCTTTGTCGAACTCGGGTTCGCCGGGGCCGTGTTTCATTGCGGAGTGGTAAACGATGAACGAGATGTCCGGATGCGCGAGCGCGGCCTTCTCGACGTCGGCGGGATGCGCAAAATGGCCAAGCGTGCGCGACTGCGACGAATAGCCTTTGTGGATACTGAAGATTTTCATCCCCAGCTCCTTCGACTTTTCGTAAAACGGATAGGTCATCGCTTCGTCGTCGAGCCGGAACCCATCACCCGATCTCGCAGGGTCCATGTGGCAATACCATTTCCACGAATCGATCTTGTACTGCTTCACCTCGCGTTCCATCTGCTCGAACAACTCGTTGAACGCGGGTTTGTTAGCGGCCTTGTCCCAGTAATGGTTTGGCGCGCAGTTGCCCTGGCACAGTGCGCGCTGCGATCCCGCGATGTTGTTGAGTTCCTGTTTGCGCTCCGACATCAACCAACTGGGCAGCAACCCGAGCGCTCCCGGAGAACGGCTTTTCCCTTCGAGAATCGCGCCATCCGCGCCGCGGTTGATCTCCTTGCCCGGCACGCCGGAGATGCAAATCATGCCGGTCTCGCTGTCCAGGAACATTTCTTTGACGAAATTTTCGAAGCTGTACGCCTCGGGATCGTCGCTGAGTTCGAATCCCATGCTGCGGATGAACGGTGCGCTGCGGAAGCCGAGATTGAAGCCGTTCGTGAAGTGCGTCTGCACGTCGAACACGAAGTACTCGCCCTTCGGCCACTTCTCCTCGTATGCGCCTTTTTCGATCGTCTCCGCTTCGGCGACGTTCCAGTAGTTTCCGTACACCATGTTGCTCGCCATGAATGCCGTGGCGATGCCCATTGAGCTGCTGAGAAATTCGCGCCGTTCCATGCCGAGCTTTTTCGATTTCTCGGTTGCAAGTTCGCCAAGAAGGTGTTCCATTTGCGCTTGCTGTTTGGTCTGCGGACGCGGAATGAATTCTTCGTTTGACACGACCTGAGTCGGGATGGGGCTGTCCACGCCTTTTTGCCGATCGCGATGCCATTTCGGAACCCACATGACGCAGCCCTCCTCAGTAGTAATCCGGCCCAGATGAATGACGAAGTGTCGATTGTGCGGGATTCCCGCAGGTTGTGCAACCGTTTCGCGGGCTGATACGGTGGAGCCTTCGGGGAGTCTGCCATGCCGGAAACGTTCACGTATCGTGTTATCGAAGGATGCAGCGTCAAACTCGATGTCTACCGGCCCGGCGGTCCATCGCCCGCACCCATCATTATCTGGATTCACGGCGGCGCGCTGATCGGCGGGGGGCGCAACTCGATGCAGGCCGTTGTGCGCGCGCTGCTCGCGGACGCGGGGTTCGCGCAAGTCT
>Ga0163150_10010100_pt1 | contig 10273 bp, 14 predicted proteins | sample OliLakLV19P2IB_FD_148628 | JGI IMG/M metagenome (GOLD analysis project Ga0163150, IMG submission 148628) | Freshwater microbial mat bacterial communities from Lake Vanda, McMurdo Dry Valleys, Antarctica - Oligotrophic Lake LV.19.P2.IB | ecosystem: Environmental > Aquatic > Freshwater > Lake >...
GCGCCGAACACACGTCTTTAATTATCGATATTGTGGGTCATCTTGTTCCGGCCCAGTAAAATGAGCGACATGCTTTAGTGTCCCTGTAGCAGCATCAGCCGCTGAGAAGTCCTAGTAGCTGAAGTAGTTTGGCAGAGGAAAGATCTCTTCCTATGAATATGCAGCGACGTGTTCATGACACCGAACCATTCACCATTCATTCGCGAGTTCAGCACCAAGGAATGAGAGTGCACAGACACATTGCCTCATTTCGAAAAATGGGACCTGTGTTTGAAAAGTCAATCGAGGATCACCATTTGGCGGTGCTAGATGCAAAAGAGGTGACTCAACAACTCTCGGGCATCGGTGTCATTGTTAAAGAACTGACCAAGTATCACGACACTGGTTTACTCAACGGGCGGAAAGATTTTGAATGTAGAAAACCACGCATCTAACCTCTAGCAGTCTGCTGAAAAACCCTCTTTTATGACGGGCGTTTCAGGTTTTTCGAGATTGTACGCGTTGGTTTTCGAGGGGTCGTGGATTTTCTGTCCCGTATTGGGACCACTGTGTGTGTTCGGACGCACCTATCCCCTCTGCGCCAGCAGTTTCGGGATACGGATGAGGTTGTAACTGATCAGATTGAGCAGGAAGTCGGCGGCGACTCCGGCGAGCCCTCGGTGCTTCGTCTTGCGCATAGTGCCGTGCTGCTTGCCCCATCCAAATATACACTCGATCATTTTACGTTTGCCCTGCGAGAGGGTGTAGCCCTTGTGCCGGGTGGTGCGTCCGTCAATGGACGTCTTGCGTACCGTTCCGGTCTTTGTGACATAGTCGTTGACGGCGATGTGCGGGGTGATGTTCTTCGCCCTCAGGCGTGCAACGTGTGCTGCAACATCATAGGCCTTGTCCGCGCCAACGGTGATGCGTGTCTGTGGCGAGGCTTTCTTCCCCAGCATCTCCTCCGATGCCGCGCGTTCCGCTGTGCCGCTGGCCTGCGTGACCAGTCCCGCGACGGCCAGACCATGCCTGTTTTCCATCGTAGCGTGTCCCATGTAGCAGAGCTTGCTCTCCTTCCCCTCGCTCTTGCGGTAGAGGCGGCTGTCGGGATCGGTCGTGCTTTCATGCGTGGCGTTCTTGCGTGTCATGCCGTGGAAGTGTTCCCCGTCGCCGGCTGGATCGGTCTTCGGCTTGAAGCTTTTGTGGCCAGCCCAGGCCTCAATCAGCGTGCCGTCGACAGAGAAATGCTCGTCCGACAACAGTGGCGTGACGTCTTGGTGACGCAACAGTGTTTCCATGAAACGATTGAAGACATCGCCCTGCTGCAATCGCTCGCGATTCTTCGTAAACGTTGTCGCGTCCCACACCGCGTCATCCGGCGAAAGTCCGACGAACCAGCGGTACAGAAGATTGTAGTCCAGTTGCTCCATCAGTTGCCGTTCGCTCCGCACACCATAAAATACTTGCAGCAGCAACGCGCTCAGCAACTGTTCGGGCGGGATCGACGGGCGCCCCGTCGTGGAATACAGCGTACGGAAGTCGTGGTCCAGTTCGCTGAACACCTCGCGCACCAGCGTGCGTATGGTGCGGAGCGGGTGCGTGGCCGGTACCCGTTGCTCCGGCGAAACATACGAAAATAATCGTCCCTGATCGTCAAATGTTCCGCGCATGATGGACCCTCCGTTCTTCCTGCAAACAGAGAATCATATTACGCACCGCTTTGCGAGGGGTTTTTCAGCAGACTGCTAGATCGTATTCAGAAACTGCGTGGTATTAACGTCTGCCTAGATCTCTCCGCCACTCCGTACTTTCTCGGTCGAGTTGGTCAGGACACCAATCGGCCATTCCCGTGGGTGGTGAGCGACTTCGGACTCATTGATGCGATTGAGTCGGGCTTGGTGAAAATTCCCCAGCTTGCTGTTCGTGATGCGACGGGCAAAGAGATTCCAGGGTACTTCAACATCTGGCACTGGATCTTGCCGCAGCTTACTCCGGCTGAACGTGGCGGGAAAAAGGCGAGTCCTAAGCCTGAGGCCATTCTCAAGTACGCACATCATCCTATCGCGATGTTGGGTGGCCTATGGGAGAAGGAACGGGAAGAATGGGTATCCCATCGCGATGATCCCCGCCCACCAGTGTTCATTTTGGTTTGCAAAAACACCCAGATTGCCAAGGTGCTCTATGAGTGGCTGGCGGAAGATAAGGCGCCGACAGGGATTCCGCCTGTGAAGATCGAAGGATTTAAGAATAATGGCCGTCAGAACACGATTCGGGTGGACTCTAAAGTGGTCGCTGAATCGGATTCCGGTGAAGCGAAGAACGACGAAGTCTGCTGGATGCGATTTACTCTCGATACAGTGGGGAAGATTACTTGGCCAGTAGATCGGCTGGGACGGCCTCTCTATCCAGAAGGTTTCAAGAAATTGGCCGACAAACTGGAACGTCTAGACCATCCACCAGGGCGTGATGTGCGGTGCATTATCAGTGTGGGCATGCTTACGGAAGGATGGGACTGCAACACGGTAACACACATCATCGGTCTTCGTCCTTTCATGTCGCAGTTACTCTGCGAGCAGGTTGTGGGACGAGGATTGAGACGAGCCAACTATGACGTTGGTCCCGACGGCAAGCTTACAGAGGAAGTGGCGAAGGTTTTTGGTGTTCCATTTGAAGTGATTCCGTTCAAGGCCAATCCGCAAGGTCAGCCGCCGCCGCGTGTCAAACGCTATCATGTGCACGCCATCCCAGCGAAGGCACAGTTTGAAATTAAGTACCCGCGTGTTGAAGGCTATACCCAAGCCATTCGCAATCGGGTAACGGTGGACTGGGGGAGTGCTCCCTCCCTCGTCTTGGAGCCAGGCCGGATACAGCCTGAAGTAGAGGTGAAAGGACTTCATGCCACCACAAGAGGCAAGCTTACTCTCAGTGGCCCCGGCCGAGTGGATGAAGTCAATCTCGATGAATTTCGCGCGAAGCGCCGTATGCAGGAGCTGGTGTTTGATCTCGCGAAAACGGTCACGCGGGAGTATGCCGCTCAGAAACAGTGCACGATTCCGCCGCACAAACTTTTCCCCCAGCTTGCGAATATCATCCAGCTGTACCTTGATACGAAAGTCGAGGCGCGACCACCGTCTGACAAGAAAGATCTTTTTCTCGCTCCGTACTACGGATGGGTCGTTAAACGGTTGTTGGAAGCCATTCGACTTGATACCACGCAAGGGGAAGCTCCTGAAATTCCTCGATACGAAGCGACTCGAGGACCAGGCTCTACCAGGGATGTGGATTTTTGGACGAGTCGTGATGTGCGTGAGTTAAATAAGTCTCATCTCAACTACGTGGTAGCGGACACCAAACAATGGGAACAATCGGCGACCTATTACCTTGACAAAAATAGGGCTGTCGAGGCATTTGTCAAAAACTCCGGGCTCGGGTTCGCGATTCCATACTTGCACAATGGGCAGATGCACGACTATGTGCCGGATTTCATAATCCGCCTTAAGGGTGAGTCTCCTTGTCACGTGATTTTGGAGACGAAGGGGTATGATCCCCTTGAAGAGGTGAAACGGGCAGCGGCTGACCGTTGGGTGGCAGCGGTGAATGCGGATGGCGCGCATGGAACTTGGGGTTTTGCCATCGCCAAGAAAATTTCTGATATCCCGTCGATTATCGAAAGTGCCCATGGAAAAGAGTGATCGAAATAAAGAAAAGGTGCCGGGAGTCTTTTCTCATTGCGTTCTCTACGACTCATTCGCATGAGGAAGTAGCGGAATGTCTCCCACCTCCCAAATCGTCCAAAAACTCTGGAACTACTGCAACGTCATTCGCGACGACGGGATGAGCTACGGCGGAATATAGATAAGGAGCGTATAGCTTATGGCAGATGGCTTATGGATGGAGCGTGATTCAATGGTTGATTCGGTGGTGTTATGAAACTGCCCCATGCTGATCGCCTAGAGATTCCTAAAGCCAAGGTGGTCGAGTATCTCCTCTCTTCGACTCATCGAGCAGGTAGGGGAAAGGCGGGGTTCTTTTCCGCATTCGGTTTTCAGGTGTCCTCATGGGAAGCACTGGCAGACGCTTTGCGACAACAGGCAAGGGACAACGCTGTGACCCTTTCGGAGGACACTCCGTTTGGCACTCGCTACGTAATTGAAGGCCCGCTTGCCGCGTCGAACGGCCGACAATTGCAAGTTCGGACAGTCTGGTTTATAGATGAGGGTGGTCAGGTGCCGAGATTTGTGACCGCCTATCCCCTCAAACGGAGGATGCCATGATTCAGGAGTTAGAAGACGTGATTCTGGAGTGCGACCTCCCCAAGCACGATCTGAGGCGTGGCGATATCGGCACCGTCGTGCTCGTTCATCGGGGCGGCGAAGGCTACGAGGTTGAATTTACGACGTTGGATGGCGAGACCGTGGCTGTCGTAACGCTCTTGGCTGCTCAGGTTCGTCCGGCTCACAAGCGTGAGATTGCCCATGCGCGCGAGCTGGCTGGGTCGGCATCGTAACAGCGCCCTCCTTGAACGCTCCTCGCATCAGGAGAAACGATATGGCCGAAAAAGGAAAGGTCTGGTTCGATTCTGAAGGCGATTTTCTGGAAGTGCAGTTCAGCGACGCGCCAGGGTTCATGCGTCCAACGGCCTACGAGGCCGTCATTGAGCGCGTGGACGAGCACGGGCATCTGTTGGGATTCAGCGTCCTCGGTGTCAGCCGTTTCAAAAAAGACCACCCTCTCGAAGCCGAACTCATGATCGGAACATGAGGCATGGGGGCTGGATCCACCTAGCTGACGGCCCTATCAGATTTCCACCTCAGTGCGGCCCTAACAACGTCTTCTCTGCCATCCGAATTATCTGAACATGAGTCCCTCTGCCATCGTTCAAAAACTCTGGAACTACTGCAACGTCCTCCGCGACGACGGGATGAGCTATGGCGACTACGTCGAGCAATTGACGTATTTGCTGTTTCTCAAGATGGCCGACGAGCGCACGAAGGCTCCGTACAACCAGCCCAGCCAGATTCCCGACAAGTACAGTTGGCCCAGCCTCCTCAAGAAGGACGGCGACGACCTCCAACAAGCAACTCAATTTCGTCCAGCACGTCAAAACCCTGCTGAAACAAAATGGCCGCGCCGCGGTCGTGGTACCAGACAACGTCCTTTTCGAAGGTGGCGCGGGGGAGACCGTCCGGCGCAAGCTCCTGCACGAATGCGACGTGCACACACTCCTGCGTCTGCCGACCGGTCTCTTCTATGCGCAGGGCGTGAAAGCCAACGTGCTCTTCTTCGACAAGAAGCCCGCGAGCGAGACCCCCTGGACCAAGAAGCTTTGGATTTACGATCTCCGCACCAACCAGCACTTCATACTCAAAACCGATCCCCTCAAACGCGAAGACCTCGACGAGTTCGTGAAATGTTACAACGGCAATCTCGACCGGCCCGACAAGCAGGCCGGAGGCAACCGCCACACCCGCAAAGCCACCTGGTCCGACAAGAAACCAGACGGCCGCTGGCGCGCCTACGCCTACGACGAACTCATCGCCCGCGACAAAGCCAGCCTCGACATCTTCTGGCTCAAAGACGACTCGCTAGATGACTCCGCCAACCTTCCCAACCCCGACATCATCTCCCAAGAAATCGTCGACGACCTCGAAGCCGCCTTGGAACAGTTCCGATTGATCGCGAATGATCTTGGTGGTGAATTACCTGGGAAGATGGATTGAGAGCTCGGAAGGCTATGCGTCATAAGGATCGCTACGACACGGCTGATTCGGACGAGAATCAATTTGAGCCTGGTTCTCGCCATCGGGTGCTCAAGAACCTGCTGTATATTACCAGCAAGCGTGAGATGGACCTGGTTGAGGGGCGGGAACAGGTTCGTGCACTTGAAAGCCTGGCTAGTCTCTATGACAGCGAACATCGATTTACTGCCATCGATCTGTGTCGTATCCACCGACTTTGGTTAGGAGACATTTATTCCTGGGCGGGGAAGTATCGACAAGTCAATGTAAAGAAGGACTCCTTCTCGTTTGCTGCAGCTGCGCAGATCCCTAAATTGATGACCGAGTTTGAGGAAGGGCCGCTCAAGCAATATACACCTTGTCGCTCTCGGGAGAATCTGGCTGCGGGGCTGGCAGAAGTTCATGTGGAACTCGTACTAATTCATCCTTTCAGAGAGGGCAACGGGCGGGTGGCGCGACTGCTAGCCGTACTTATGGGACTACAAGCAGGGTTGCCCGCGCTGTACTTTGATAAATTATCCGGTCGAAAGCGGTGGGAATACTTTGCAGCGGTGCAAGCCGGATTGGACCGCAATTACGAACCGATGACGAAGCTATTTACCGTGGTGATCGAGAGGACTTTGCAGATTCACGGGACGTAATACGGCGAGAGACCTTGATCCCGGCACCTAAGTCGGATGAGGTGAGTCTGACGCCTTCAATGTCTGTAGAGGTGTAGACAGTCATCTGAAACATAGCACGGCGCTTAGCGGAGTCGGCGAGGTATGGATTGGTTTTATTTAGGGTCCGTTTGAGCATGGTCTAGTATAGCATGGTCTGAGATTGGAGAGACTACTTGCTTGGACGATCTCACAAAGAGTCGCACCGTCTCACGCCTCGCCCGTCTCTGACTTTCCGCCCCCACCACTCCGCCGATGATTCGGTCCTGTGTTTTGCCATCGGTCCAAATTGATCCTTTACGGACTGCCTGTTATCCTCAAGCCTGATTGCGTTCCGGGTCGTGCTTACACTTCAGGGAGGACGTAATGAAGACCATGACTCCATCCATGCTCCTGAAGACGTTGAAGATGTTTCGAGGGTTCACTCAGGCGGCGGGGGAGTATCTCAGAGACAAAGAGCGGCTTCGTTATCTGTTGGCTGCAGCGGTCTCGATCGCACAAGATCGCGGTGGAAGGCTGTTGAGAGACCTTCAATTATTGGTGCGGATCCTGAAAGCGTCAGTGAGAGGTGCCTATACAGGCCTCTCGGTCCATAAGCTCGTGACCATCGTCTCGGCGATTCTGTATCTCATCAGCCCGCTGGATGTGATTCCAGACTTCATTCCTGTCGTCGGCTATGTGGATGATGCGGCGGTGATTGCCTGGGTGCTGAAAAGCATTGCCGAAGAACTGAAGGACTTTAAGATGTGGGAAGAGGGGACTTGACCGGGCCGCCATGACTTGAAGTCGACCGTGCCAAGCGTTTTTGCCGCCGATGGCGAATCCCAAATCGGATGGCTTCCCGCCAATCGCGCCTGTTCACACATCGCCTGCAACGGTCTCTGCCTGACGTGTCTTTTCTGGATCATCTCATCGAGCTAGTCTCGGTGATGAGGGCTGGGAGTCATCTAGAGATCCTGCGACGCGAACTGACCTGAATATGAAATTTCCTGTTAAGATACACACCCCTCACCTAAATATAGTCAAGGAAACGCCAGCCATGTCGACGCCCGCACAATCGAATGCCATACTTGTCGCGATCCGCACCCCTCGCGTGACCGTGGAGGAGCTGGAGAGTTCGCTGCAAGAGCTCACCCGTCTGGTGAACACCCTCGGGCACCATGTCGTGGGCCTTGTGACGCAAAAGCGTAGTTCCGATAAATATGCGGCGGTTCTGGGTCAGGGAAAACTTTCCGAATTGGCACAGTGGACCGGTGGCACCGGGAAAGTCGCGGTGGCGTTTGAACGGCCGATGCACAAAGCGGCTTCGAAGCGCGAGGCTGAAGCCTCGGACGTCACGGAGGAATCTGAAGACGACGAATCGAATGACACCGGCGAGGCCGCACCAGGCCCTCGCGAACAGGCGCAGATCGTCATCGTGGACTGTGATCTGTCGCCGTCCCAGTTGAAGAATCTTGAAAGTGCCGCCGGCGTGCCGGTGCTCGACCGTACCGGTGTCATCATTGAGATTTTCAGTCGACATGCGCGCACCAGAGCGGCCCGGCTCCAGGTGGAGATCGCCCGGCTCAATTATCTTGCGCCACGTTTGCGTGATACCCGTGGCAGCAGCGAGCGGCAAGGCGGGGGAGTCGGAGCCAAAGGGTCAGGAGAGACGAGCCTTGAGCTCGATAAGCGGAGAATCCGCGATCGCTTGAAAGAACTCAGGGCCGAATTGACGTCGATCGGGGACGAGCATCAGACGCGTCGCGCGAGACGGGAACACGAATCGACGGTCGCGCTCGTCGGGTACACCAACGCCGGAAAATCCTCGCTGATGCGCGCGATGACGGGCATCGATGTGCTCGTGGCCGACAAGCTGTTCGCCACACTCGATACCACGATCCGGCCCCTGTATCCTGAAACGCGTCCCAAAGTGCTCCTGTCCGATACGGTCGGATTTATCAAGAAACTCCCGCATGACCTGGTGGCGTCGTTCAAGTCGACGCTGGATGAAGCGGCCAGTGCCTCGCTGTTGCTGTTTGTCGTCGATGCCTCAGATCCCTCCTTTCGGTCCCAGCTCGACGTCACGCGGACGGTGTTAGCCGAAGTCGGCGCCACGGACATTCCCAGCCTCGTGGTATTGAATAAACAAGATCGTCTCGGACCGGACGAGCTCGCGGCCCTGAAGGCGGAATATCCGGACGCCTTTTTTCTGTCCACGAGAAGCAAGGACGATCTGCAAGCGCTCCGCGAGCGCATTATGCGGTTCTTTGAGAGCGATATGGTCGATGAGGAATTACATATTGCGTTTACGGCTCAAGGAGTCGTGGCAGAGATCCGCGCCCGGATGCGAATCTTGTCCGAAGCCTATGATGCCGAGGGACTCACGATACGGGTGCGATCGACCCCTGAGAACCTGGCTGGTATCAAAAAGAAGCTCGCGCGATGAGTCGCGGATTTCGCCATCACCCGACTCTCCTCTGACTGTCTGTCCCCACTACGCCGCTGCTGCGAGGGAGAGGAAGGGGATGGCACTGAGTCTAATTGGGAGTACGGAGTCTGGCCCCAACCCCTTTACGAGCTCCCAGTCCCACCCCAAAGGAAAGAAAAGGTACCGGAAGTCTTTCTTCGTCGGAGAGACCACCGCTCTTCTATCTTTTCCCCTGAGTGTGAACTGGACAATTTCCTCCTGCGCGCATCGAACGAGGTTCGCGTTTCCTTCACCACTGCGCATGTCGAGTTACAGATTCCTCTTCTCCATCATTCATAATGAATGCAGCGGCCTGGATACACCTCAACCAGTCCCCTCATTACTATGAGTGGCTATTCATGTGGAGGCATGCTAGAGTACCACTGTTTCTCGCGGCGGGCCTCGCGTGAAACATCACATCGAACGGCCCATTTCGGATGTTGTTGTTACCGAGAATCTGATCGGAAGTCTGACCTAGGTCGCCTTGTTCTTTGCGCCTTCGGCCCTCTCCTTCCCCTCGTGAAATAGTTCTCGTGTTTCCCGCAATATCAATTTTCAGAAGGAGGACCCCCATGGGTTCAAAACTATATGTTGGCGGGTTGCCCTATGCGGCAACTGAATCGGAGCTCACCACCTTGTTCGCCGCACACGGGACTGTCGAGTCCGCGCGTGTGATCACCGACAAGTTTACGGGACAGTCGCGAGGCTTCGGTTTCGTCGAAATGGCCACGCAGGATGAAGGTAAGGCGGCGATTACTGCCTTGAACGGCACAGAGATGGGCGGACGCCCGTTGACTGTGAACGAAGCCAAGCCACAAGAACCCCGCACCGGCGGTGGTGGCGGCGGACGCTTTGGCGGCGGCAACGATTCCGGCGGTCGCAGCCGGTTCTAAGCACTCCGCTACGCAACGAGCGGGGCGTCTCATCCGAGGCGCCCCGCCTTCACACCGAGAATCACGCCAAATAACGGTGCCGTGAGTCATTTCTCATTGCGTTCTCCGCAACTCATTCGCATGAGGAAGTAGGGGAATGTCCCCCATCTCCCCAATCGTCCCCAAAATCTGAACGTGCTAAAACGTCATCAGGGGCGGCGGAGAGAAAAATGGTGTCAGGAATAGTTTTTCTTATCTCTTGTTGCCGTTTTCGGGGGGGGGCGAGACGTTAAAAAACTTCCAGGCTCGTTTTCCTGGAGCTATGCGAGTTGAACAACAACTCCTATACTGAACCAAAGGGCAAAGCGACCGGTCTCCTGAGGCTAACCAGACTGCAGGCTGATTAACATTTCACGGGCTCACGTGACTATGACATAAGCCGTCAACAACGCGAGCCCGAATATGGCGATTAACACGACCCACTTGAGCGATTTCTTGACTTCGGCCTCCATGTCCCGTCTAGTCTTAACAAATAGATCCATAAGGCACCTCCTAATCTAGGGTGCGGGATAAGGG